>Ga0172371_10000214_pt1 | contig 84760 bp, 86 predicted proteins | sample Lak12m_FD_114543 | JGI IMG/M metagenome (GOLD analysis project Ga0172371, IMG submission 114543) | Freshwater microbial communities from Kabuno Bay, South-Kivu, Congo - kab_022012_12m | ecosystem: Environmental > Aquatic > Freshwater > Lake | place: Democratic Republic of the Congo: South-Kivu...
GTCAGGCAGGTATCCCGTAACGGTCATCCGCAACCGGCCGAAACTGGTGACATACGGCAGTAAACGCACAAGGGCGATCAAATAGAGCGCCATGTTCTTAAGATATTCTGTCGAGATAGCCTTCTGCCTTGCCAATAACGCCAGCATAATGATGAACAAGAAAAAAACCAACTCGAGCAAATATTTCGGGTACGCACCCCACAAAACTTCTTGAATGCTGTTCTGCTTAAGGTCCTTATTCGCAACGTCGAAATCGCGGATCCATTTATTTTGGGCCCTATACACTAAAATCTGCTTCACTCCGTTGATGAATTCATTCGCGGTCACCTGCATCTGGGTAAAAAACTGCTTTCGTCTTCTTCCTATGCCGTATGAGACATGCTTAGAAATAGCTCCCATGGCAAGCGCGAACGCGCAAATAAAACATAAAACCCCCACGGTGAATTTAATATTCAGCATAAACAACAAGACAATCAAGAAAATGATGTTACAGACAACCGCGACAAGCTCAGACAACCGGGTAATAAGAATGACCGTCCTTTGCGGAGCCGTGAATAAATCGTAGAATAGTTTGCCGTGTTTCTGCTCTACAAAAAAATCGTACTCCATCATGGAATATTTACGGAACAATTTATCGGTGATGAGGTACCCGACATTACTGCTGCTATACCCGATGAGATATTCCAATAAAAGGCCGCTTCCCAGATTAACAAGGGTAACTATGAGCAAGAAAAGACTGCCGGCCAAAATAGGGTCCTGGATCGGAATAATATGCACCAATTGCACCAGTTTTTGGAAAGCGGTTTCGGTTTGAAAAGGAGTTTCGCCTAACACAACATTGAGTATGGGGAAAATGGCAACGATATTGACGCTCGAAAGAAAACCATGGACGATGCTCAGTATGATTATAAGGCAATAGACCCCAAAAAACGGACGGACAAGATTAAACAAAAAAAATCTCTTGCGATTATCTGCCATATACACCTAACAACGCATCTTCTCCAGTATGTCGACAATATGGGTTATCCCGGTTTCAGGGAAAAGTTCTCGTATCTTCTTTTGATTTTCGGCATCCGTTTTCTTAATATACCGCTGCAACAGTCCGTGTAATTGCTCAGGATTATGGGCAGGATGCACTAACCCTCGGGCGCTATACACCGAGGTAAGCCTGCCTTGAGCGTCTAAACAAGAAAGCCCCCCAAAATAGGTCTTAGGAACTTCTGAAAACCGTTTCTTCAAAATCGTATTTAAGGTATCGTAGTCGTAATACTCTATCACATGCTTCCCGCAAAGTATAGCGTCCATCACCCCGCCTGTCGGCAAAGCAATAACGATATCCGCTTCCAAAGAAAGGCACAAAATAGGATCGTGATTGATCTCCCATGACTCGATGGCCGCCTTCGCCAGCAAATGCTTCACTAAGATCATATCCTGGCGCGGATGCGGCTTGACAACGACATGGGCCGGTGAAAACGCGCGCGCTTTCTGTAAAATCTCATCAAAAAGTTTAGAAAAAGAGATGTCCTCAAAAATAGGAGATTTTTCGTTTTTGAGCAATACCAGTACGTTTATCCTCTTCTTCTGCCCTGCCGGCTGATTCTTTTTCATATACTCCCGGCATTTCTCCATCCAGAAAGGATCAAACTTTGGGACACCTGTCGCGATGATCTGAGATGTTGATACTGAACGGAAATGCTTAAAAGATTCCTTTGCTTCGACAAAGAAATAGTCTTTCCCGTCGCCATGATAATTCTTGTCGAATTCTATCTCCGTCCACATATCGGGGAAATTAGTACTGAGCACTCCCGGCGGCAATAAAACAATGGGCGACATTCTCTCTTTCAATCCCGGATAGAAGAAAGCAAACTTGGATCTCTCCGAATAACTATAGCCATCTTTGATAGCTATTGGCGCAGAGCCCATGCTCTGGATCCATCGTTTGATTTTCTCCTGTGAAATACCCCGCCAAAGAAACTCGTCGATCCTCCAAAGAATTTTCTGAAGAATACGGTTTTCAATGCCTCTAAATGGCGCGATAAGCGAACACAAGCAAGTTCCCCACCATGCGCTAAAATACCGCATGTCCACGATTGATTCTTGGGGAAAAGACTGCAGTAACTCGCGGTAGAAAAGGCTCTGGCACAATGTTACGATATGCCTTCTATCAAACTTCATGAAAACAAAAGAAACATCGGCTTGTTTTTTTTCCTGGAGATACTTACAGAGAGGCATTACCCAGTCAATGACGGCTCCGACGCCATTGCTCTCAATAAAAACTATAACGGGATTTCTTTCGCTCATACTCGCTTTATGGGGCTCTATATCTTATCAACAATTCGTCGCAGTTATCGAAAAAAGCGGCCTTCTCTTTTACAAGAGAGCTATCTCTCTTCGCGAGTACTTGTAAATTATTTCTTTCCCGAAGCGTTGTCTGATGCTGAAAACATACGACTCTTAGACCGTAGTTCGCCAATAGATGCCGCAAAACATTCTCTGAAAAATAATAGTGATGTGGAGAGAGAAAATGTTCATTGGTCTCTTCACATGCCTTAAAATCGTTCAGCGACGGGACCTCAAGAAACAATATACCGTTTTCGCTCAAGTCAAATGACAGGGCCTCAATAAAACTGCGGGGATCATCCACATGCTCTATTACCGTTGTGCACGTAATAAGGTCGAACTTCTCGGAAAATAAACCTTTTATATAAAAGCCCGGAACAATCGTTGCCGAAAGCCGGCGCGCGGCCAACGCCGCGTATTTCTCGTTCGGCTCTACGCCATGCAATCGGGCGTTCTTTAAAAATTTCCTAATAGTGTGCAACAATACTCCTCCGCCGCACCCTGCATCAAGCACGTTCCAGGGGCGATCACGTTCCCGCAAAAGTCCTTTTTGCCGGCACACATCAAACAACCATCGCATCTTTTGGTAATTCTCTGATTTACTTTCCGGCAACGCCGTAATCCGGTCAAAATACGCGTCCGGAGTCTCCTTTCGGAACGATTCATCCCGGTATCGCTGATACAAGATCTGCTGGTCTTCAGCGGTAAGCTTCGGAGAATGGTACACAAAACCGCAGTCTTTACATATCTTCCAGTAACGGGGCTTTTTATTATAGGCAGGATCGATCAAAGTAAGGTACGGATCTTCAAACGTCTGCTTGCGCAGTATCTCCGCTTTATCTGACCCGCATATATAACAATTTACTTCTGTCATAGTTTATCGCAAATGGTTATTGTTATACTCTCGATCATCTTGAATCTGGTATCTTGCATCCCTGTATCTGAACTTATCGCTACACAAGGTCTTCCTCTTTTATCAAATCCCCTGATTTTATTTCCCGTTTCAGCTTCTTTCCGACGATCTCTTGAGCCCGTTCGATAGGAATACCCCATGCCGGACGCAAGTAAACCAGCCATTCTTTCTTTATAGGGACTCCGGCCGGAATATCCACGCCCGCGCCGATCGACCGCCGCATATTCTGCCGGTTCTTCTCTTCGGAAACAGTGCGTAAAAAAGGCCCTTTTCCTAGCAACGCTTCCGTCTGTCGTATCGCGCTTATCAATTGTTTTAAATCCTGCGGATCAGCGGATATTTTGTGGTCGTGAAAGACCTGATTCTCTTTTTGATAGGTAAAATGCTTTTCAATCACTACCGCACCGGCAGCTACGGCGAGCGAACAAGCAATTGTCCCGATAGTATGGTCGGAATAACCGACCGGCATGCCAAAGGCCTCGTTTAACATACGGACATACGCCAGATGCGCTTCCTCTATAGGTACCGGGTATGCCGCAACGCAATGCATCAGCAGCAACTCTCCTCTTTTTGCGGCATCCGGCCGCGCGGAAGCCACAGTTTCCACCGCGTTCCTGATCTCATCCATCGTCCCCAAACCGGTCGAAATGATCATCGGCTTCTTCTTTAACGCCACGTGCCTGATAAGATCGAGATTATTCAAGTCGCCGGATGATATTTTAAAGAATGGCGCGATGCCGTCGAGAAAATCGGCATCCTCTGCGTGTAAGGGAGTCGAAAAGAAAGTAATGCCCTGTGTTCGAGCGTACTCAGCAAGCTTGCGAAATTGGTCATAGCTGAGTTGAAACCGTTTTACCCGCGCCAAGCGTTCCGGCTGAACCAAAGAAACATATTTCTCAGCCTGATATGTCTGAAATTTTACCGCGTCGGCACCGGCTTCCGCGGCTAAAGTAATCAGCCGCTTCGCCGTATCAAAATCTCCCTCATGATTAACTCCGATCTCCGCGATCACATAGACCTTTTCGAGCGATTTAAAATTAATTGTATTCATCTTATTCCTTTGCACCTTATAAAGTTCCGTGAAGTTCCGGAAGGTTCCTTAACGTTCCTTGAAGGTACCATAACGTATGCCCATACCCGTTATGATTTCTTATCCGCCTCTATTCTTTTACGATAAACAAACTCCAACGTTTCAAAATCCAAATCACTTTCGATCTTCCGGCAGCTTGCTTCATCGATATTGATATGCCCGACCTTCCCCGCGTTCAACTGATGATATTCTTTATACGCGGCTATTGATACCGTATGGATCCCGCCGATCTCTTCATAAATAAAATCCCGCTCAAGCCGTAGCTCTTTATTCGTATCGAACGGGATCAACCCTGCGCCCTGGTGCTTGTAAAAGTTAGCATTGCGCTGTTTTATGGAAATAACCGAATCAACCCCGTATAAATAGAGCGTGTTTATGGCTTTATCGACATACAGTGCTTTGCGCAACGGATACTCGAACGTCGCGATCGTGATCGTATCCGGTACGGCCAACGCGCGCGCGTATTCCTGCAAAAGATAATCGATCGTCGCCTCAATACGCTTATTGACCGCGGATATCTCTTCCGGCCGTTTATCAAGTATGATCTTCTTTCCGTAAACAGCCGACGCATAGTCAAGAATCCGTTCATCCGGAGATGAGACAATGATCTTTTTAAGGTTCTCCGTCTTCAAGAGACCATCTAACGCGATCTGTAACAATGTCGTCCCGGCAAAATTTCGAATTGCTAAAGGAACCGGGCTCTCTCCACCGCGTATCGGAAGGACACACAGGTGATTCTTCTGCCGTATTTTTTTGTCTTCAACCTGTTCTTTGATGATCTCATGCCGTGTCTGGTATATACGGCTCTCATCCTTGGTAAGATTCTTCCCGTGCTGCCGGTAATAAAATAACGGCAGGTTGATGTTGGCGACTTTATGTTTTTGAATACATTTGATCCACAGGTCATATCCATCCTGGCACTTGAAATTCTCGCTGTATCCGCCTAATTCAAGAAGAACATCTTTACGGATCATCGTGCAGGCCCCGTGCGCGGGCTGGTCCAACAAAGATATCTCTGAAAAATTATGCCTTCGCTCATGGGCGAAGACCGACCCGTTTTCATCCATGAGATAATAATCCGGGAAAACCAGCGCCAAAGTACTGTCAAATTCCAGTTTATTGGACATCACCAGCAACGAATTCTCATCAAGATAATCATCGGCATCAAGGCGCATGATATATTTACCTCGCGCGACCTGTAGAGCGATGTTATTACTGACGTTCAATCCTTTATTCTCCTGATAAATGATGGTCACTTTCGGATGATGACGGTATCTCTCGATGATCGACCGGGAATCATCCGTGGAACCATCATCGATCACGATAAGCTCAAAATCGCGCATCTTCTGGCGCAAAACAGAATCGATCGCTTCTTTGATATACTTTTCGTAATTATGATTGGTAATATACACGCTGACCAGCGGATTTCTGGTAAACGATTTCCACTCGATCTCAGTATTGACGCTCGGCGGCGCTGCCCGCTGGGAAACCGCACGGTTCAGCTGAGCTAAATGCGGATTCGCGGTAAAAAACGCGACAATATCGTCCAATGAATAGTCATACTCTTTGCCTTCTTTTTTCATCCACTCCAACAACTGCCGTATTACCTGATAATCTTCCGGCGTATCCAGAGTCAAACGATAACGGCGGCTATGCGTTTCTTCCACCGGCAGGCTGGCCGTCGTGAATTGGTCCTCATTATTGCGGATATAATTTGTCAGATATTCGCTTCCGCTGCTGTCTTTCAATAACTCTGCCAGCAGTTTCAACGTAAACGCGTCGAAAACTTCGACTTCTACGCCGCTGGGCAGTTTTTTCGCATCGGTATAATGCGCGTTCATCTGCAGATGGTACGCGACCGTCTCATGTATATACTCCGGATCGACAAGCAAGTCGTCTCCGGTGATCCGTAAAACAAGATCATGGTCATTGTTATCATCGATGGCCAGCATCATCCGGGAAAGCACATTCTCCTCTGAACCGCGGTAAATCTTGAACGGATAGCGCTGAGCGACTTCCACCAGCTTTTCGTCTTCGGCGTTCACCGTGGTGCAAAAAGCGACCGTATCGACAAACCCCTTTTGCTGCGCCAACAAGATCCGGTTAAACAGATGCTCGATGGCCGGTTTTCCGTTGATATCCAGCAACGCTTTGTTCGGAAGCCTCGACGAATTCAGGCGCGCGACGATGACAGCTAAGACTTTATGCGTCAGGTTTAAATTCGTGACCGGTTCATCTTCACGAAGCGGATGCAAAAGCCGGCCGCCCACGATCTCCTCGTAAAAAGGAGATGCGACATACTGTGCCGGGCGCTTCATGATAAGATCTTTTTCTTCTATTGCCGCTTCCGACGCGCCATCTTTGGACATCACCCAGACTTTTTTGACGCCGGCGCGATATTGCTTCTCGGATTCCGCGAACTGCAGGCTTCTCGTACCGACGATCTGCTCTGCTTGCCGGACCTGTTGAACGAACCTGCCGAACTCCTCAGGTTCAAAAGAAGAATAATAATCGACTCCTTTTTTATTCCGGTCGAAGGTTATATGTTTTTCCAAACACGTGATCCTATACGGCACAGTCATCAACGGAATGATCACCGCGAACAAATCCTGCGCGTCCGTATGGTCGGAATACCCCACGGACGCCACATCGCCGAAAAGTTCCTGTAAAACGCCGATACGCGAAAGCACCGCGTCTTTAACATCCGTAGGATACGCCTGAAACCCGTGCAGCAAGACGGCTTCTTTCGCCGTACGCGTGAGCGCGATATGATGCAGCGCGTAACGGATCTCCAGGATCGTGCTTCCACCGGTAGCCAAGAATATCTTCTTCGGGACTGAAGCAACACGTTTTAATAACGGGGTATTCGTCAGGTCCGAAGAATGGATCTTATACCCGTCAAGATCACACGATGCCGCGCAGGAAAAAGCCTTTTCGCCAAAAACATCAGCGTAGACTTTTACCTTAAGCTTCTTTGCCTTCGGCAACAGCTCATTCCAGGTCTTTTCTGAAAACGCCTGTTTTTTAAAATGTTCGTAGCGGGGATGTTTCTTCACCAGAAACTCGTCCGCGAAATATATCTGGAACTTAACCGCATCCGCGCCGCTCGATGCGGCAGCTTCAGCCAATTTCAAGGCAATTTCCGGATTGCCCTGGTGGGCATTGGCGATCTCAGCAATGATCTCTATCATACTTGATCCTCAAGCAAACGTACAAAGTCTCCAATATCACGGGGACGCGGCCGATTCAGCAACCCTACCCATGTTCTTAATTTTTCCACGAAATCATCCGCCGAAATACCGGGATACTTTAAATAACAAAAACGTATGAAATCATTAAACAATTTTGTAATCTCTTTATCAACGCTTAAGCACGCCTTACACATCTGAGGAAGCGACTGTTCATCGTTTTGAGCGTGAGCTTTTCGATACCCGGAATACCGCGCATTGTTCCATATCTCCAAAATGCCCTCTTTTTTTAAATCGCCCATGATAAGTTCTCCGTTGTAATCGCGGCAACACGCGCTGACCCTGCCATCATGCAAGACATGAGTCTGCTGCCAGAAAAAAGAACAAGGAACCGGCCTTTTAACTAAATGCTGCAAATCTATCCTCTGCTTATGAAAATAATTCTCTTCCATTCCCATTTCCGAAGACAAGTTAGCTACAAAGCCAAACAAGAACTGATCGTAGGAAAAATAGGGTTTAAACACTTCAAAAAAACGCGGTATTTCATGAAAATTCTCATTCGACACGCACACCTGCACATCCATTGCGATGTGTTTCTTATATGCTTGCATCATCTCGACATTCCGCAGTAATCGTTTAAAATTCCCTCCTTTCCGTATTCTCTCATATGTTTGGGCCGTCGCGCCATCAATAGAAAAATTTATGCGGGAGAAAACATCAAAATATTTTTTGAGTAGTTTTTCATGATTATGCAACAACAAACCATTCGTCGTCGTTGTGATTGTCAGCTTATTTTGTTTACAAAAAATAACCAGCTCCTCCAAATACGTGCAAAGGAACGGTTCTCCTACCGTATGAAGGACCATCGTTCGTTGCCCAAACTTTGATTTTATTTCCGCGATCTTCTTAAAAATCGCAAAAGGCATTTCACCCTTAGGACGCCGCGCCGACGCCGTGGAACACATAACGCAATTTAGATTGCACATATTTGAAAGCTCCGCCACTATGAAGGGAACCTTTTCCAAAGAATATCTTTTGACTTCGTTATTTGCTCGACCGTAGTACTTCCGTAACGTGGAAACTATCTCTCTTTTGTAATAGCTCAACGGTCGTTCTTTCTTGGAGAACGTTCGGTACTTGCTTCGTATCTTCGTTTTAATCTTTTTTAACAACAGCATTTTGTCTTACTTTCTTCCATAAATAGCTTTCTTTTACGCAACACGTCCGGCAAATATCAACCGTATCGTGCTTCAACTGGACCTGTACTTTACGCATTGATTTCATTGCATGGTTCGTCCACAACGTCAGCAGATCCTCTTTCTTCGCGTCGCCGATAACATACTTCTGATCCCAATCAGAACAACAAGGAGAAACTTTACCGTTGCGAGCAATGGTCAACCGCTGGAATGGCTGCGGGCATCGACGCCTGCCGGCCATGACTTGGTCTCCCACCGACAACTTACCGCCTTGGCCTCTATCCATGACATCGCTGATACGGACATCGTCGACAAGCCCTTCCCAGTATTTCAAAAACGCCGGGACTTCATGCGCGTTGAGCGTATTACGTACCATTTGTATCCTGATAAAGGGCTTAACCGAACGATAGACTCTTTTCCAGGCAATAAGCCTGTGCACATTCGCGATAACCTGTTCATAATTGCCGCCTTTGCGTATCGTCTCATACGTCTTCGCCGAAAAACCATCGATAGAAAAAATGATCCGGTCGATCCCGGCTTCCGCGCACTCTTCTAAGATCGCTGAGTGCCGTTGCGGGATCATTCCATTCGTATTGATCTGTACTTCCAGTATCCCCTTATCCTTAGCCGCTTTGACTGCCTCGGGTAGACGGCTATACAATAATGGCTCCCCGCGCCAGTTAAATTTGATCGAGTAAACTCCAATTCTGGCACATTCGGCGATCATCTTCAAGAGGAAAGCCTGCTCAATCAGCCCGCCAGCTGGCTGGTTACGGGCAATCCCATGCAGGCACATTGCGCATCGCAAATTGCAGCTATCCGAAACCTCAAGATCGACATGCAGCGGATGCGCAGGCACGTAATTCTTCGTCGCGGCTTCCTTCCATTCCTGCCGGTATTTCTTAAACCGGGCAGAATCTTTTCCCCACAAAGTGAGTTCCCGGTCAAGCGCGGCAACTCGCTTTTTGGTATTTACTTCTTTATAGTTGGAAAAGCCCGTGTATAGTTTTTTCATAAAAGTAGTCCTTCGACTTCGCTCAGGACAAGCAAACAACATAGTAAACTGAAATACATCTTAATCTTTATCGTCCTTCGTCCTAGCGACTGTAAGGAGCGATCATCCCTCATTCTTTCGGTCCATCGTGGCATAAAACACATCCCTCATACACACGAACGAATAACCTCTGTCTTTTAAAGTCTTCGCGCTCATCTTTAACAGCTCTGCGCCTTGGAGAACATTCTTCCGGTAGAACCAAGCTGGGACACCTTTTAACTGCTCAACATGCGCGGTCTGAAAAATATCATGCAGATGGAACGCCATCACAACAACCGAAGGCAATGGAAAGTTTTTAACAAGAGACGAAAATAACCCTTTGCCTAAAAGGCGCGCGTAACCCAATCCAAAGGGAATCGGCAACGGTTTAAACACAGTGATCGGGATCTCAACAACCCCGCTCTGATGAATATGCGGTACGTTCGGCGACCCGATATGATTAAATTTTCGCGGCCGCCAACTGGGAAAGATCGACGAATCGTATTGCACGCCTTCTTTAAGCAGCAAAGCCAGATCAGATTCATCGATACAACCCTGCGGCGCGCGATATCCTAAAGGCCTCTGCTTAAAAAAAGAATAATACGCAGCAATCCCTCGTTGAATCTCTTCCGACCGGTCGGTTAAACCCAATCGATGCGTATACGCGTGCACACCGATCTCAAACGATCGCAAAGCGCAAAACCGACGGACGATCTCCGGCTTTTCTTCAAAGATCTTGCCGGTAACAAAAACAGTCAAAGGAATATCTATTTCTTTAAACAGCTGCAGTAACGAATCAACATGCGCCAACGAATCAAAAGACAACATTCTGCCGCCGCAATCCGGCTCCAGATCAAGTGTTATACACGCAATTTTTTTCTCCGTATTACTGTCTGTCATATATTTTTTTCTGGCCGTTCTCAGCGGGAAACAATTCTTCCCGTCCCGGAACACTGCAATCCACGCTGGCTGGCTTCGCCAAAATCTCCTGTATAAACGGCGCGGGAGAATAACGGATTCCCGTTCCGCCGGCTGTCCTTAACATCCACATATTAAAAATGATCCGCGGATAATAAAACGGGTTAAACGCAATCGAATTCAGTATGGCGTTTCCCCATGTACAATTGCACTTGCCTCTGCCAAAATGCGCTTTCTTAAATGCCTGATACCGAGCGCCCTGCTGAATCGGCGGGAATTGATAGTTTGTTTCACGCAGGCTGCCGATACTCTCCCAAAAAGGTTCACACGCGTACACTCTACCCTGGTCATCGATAACCGCATTTCTGATCCCGGCTTTGCAATACCTTCCCAAGGCCCCCTTCTCGATGACATCTAAAAGCACATCATCTTTTATCATCTTGATCGCCCGAAAGACCAGTGAATGCAGATCATGCGGGTTCCCTAACCGCGAATGCCGCAGGATCTGGCGGCTTTGTAAAAGATACTTCTTGTAGGATATCTGAGGAATCGCCAGTGAATCCGCACGCATACCATGCGGAAAGGTGATCTGAAAACGATCAAAGTTATATTTTTGATCAAACGCGTCGGTAAGGTGGATGACCGTATCTTCATTCTCGACGACATACGTAAGATTCATCTTAATGCGCAAGCGAGGATTTTTCTGCCGCAGCGCGTCCAACACCCAATATGTCTGGAGTACTTTGTTAAAAATTCCCGGGACCCCGCGGACCTTCTCATGGATCTGCCGCGGCCCGTCGATGGACAACTGGATCTCCAACACCGGTTTATTTTCCGACGTGTATTTCAACATCTTCTCCACTTTTTCACGGATACGCTCCACGAAAAAACCATTGGTCGGAATATCGATGATCGCCGGCTTGGTGTATCGGTCAAAAACACGGATGATCTCGTCGATATCTTCCCGGATGAACGGTTCGCCTCCGGACAACGACAATTTTGTCAACCTGCCGTAATTACACGCGACCTTCTCGATCTCTTCAAGGTTGAGCTCTTGCTTCTTCCGATGAACATCATGGACCTGTTCATGAAAAAGGCAGTAATAACATTGGCAATTACAACGCGAGGTGATAAAAAATATCAGGTCCGGCGGAATGCGCGGTTCGAACGCAATCCTGCCGATGTTCCAAAGATGAGACGCCATCTGCCGTATACCCATAAACTAATATTATAAATCTTTTCGAGCGGTTTATAAACAACTAAGGTGGGAAAAGTAACTTGACCGACCTTATGCTATCTTGCTGGTATTCTGACACTTACAAGCCTTCCCATCGTATACCCTATATAACTGCAGAGGTGAGCTAAGAATAGGAAAATAGGTGCGGCAAGAATATCAGCAAGATTACGGCTCATGGAACAAGAAGAAACATAGACTCCGAGTACATATACTATTCCTGACCCCATAAGAATCCTTTGCATAAGCGGCACAAAACAAGCGATCCCTATGCTCAAAGGAACCAGAATCCATGACAGATGGACGATTTTTAGTTGCGTACTGTCCGCGTAAAAATGCGGAGCATCCTGGTACAACCGGCCAATCATATACCGCGTACGGAACTTATACGCCAGATACGGCAGGATCAACGGCCGCAACGCGTGATGCACAGACAGCCGGGAAGAAAGATACAATTTCGCCCCGATTTCTTTTGCCCGGTAATTGAAGTCTACGTCATCCAAAAAATATGATATCTTCGAAGAGAATCCTCCTAATCGGTCAAAAAGTTTCCTGGAAACAATCAGATTACATAAAGGCACGTCATGAATGCCTACTTCCACTTTTGTATTAACAAAGCGATGGCTGCGCAAACCTTCAAGCAGCGGATTCTCCTGCACCTTTTGAGCAATACGATATTGCCACGACTGCCGTTCATCACGGTTCGGCCCGCCCCAGACCTCCAGCGTGTCCGGATTCACGGATTTAATGATTTCCTCTACCCATGACACAGGAGGAACTACATCATCGTCAATAAACGCAAGGATCTGCCCATGCGCCTGTCTTGCCCCAAGATTCCTCTTAACACTGGGATGCGGATCATCCGCGCTCACGATAAGTAGCCCTAACGCGGATGGCGGCAAAGATAGAACGCTTTGTTTGTCCAAAACGATAATAACTTCAAAAGAATCTTTCGGCGCGGTCTGGCGAGTTAAAGCCGCTACCGCGTCTTTAACTTCATGAGCGCGTGATGAAGCGATAATAACCGAGACTTTCATGAAAACCACTGCTTACCCAATGCTATCGGGTCCTTCTTCTCGACAACGGTCATATACCACAACATATACACGGCGACATTCCATATCTGCCGCGCGTAAAACTGGCCGGCCAGTTTATTATGGCGGAGAAATAACCGGTACGACGGTTTATTCCGAAAATCCAAAAGTTTAAGCAGCCCTTTTTTATCAAAGATCTCATTCGTTAAGGTATTATTCTGAGTAAACAGTTCCCGCACCATCTGCTCATACTGTTTACCGAAAAAATGATGGATCGGCGTATTGAACCGCTGTTTCCGCCGCGTAAGAACATATTCCGGCAATTCATTTTTAAAAGCTTGCCGCAGGATATACTTCTCCTGCTTACCTTTCAGCTTTAACATATTGCCGATACCATGAGCGCACTCTACCACAGACGTATCCAGAAAAGGGACTCTGCCTTCCAACGAATGGGCCATGGTCATGCGGTCTACCCGGTGGAGAATATCATCCGGCAGCCAGCCGCCTTGCTCAAATACAATACTGGCAGTCTCCTGATCATGATACTTACTGAATATCTCGTCCAAGGGATCAAGGCTCATCATACGATCCGTTTCGCTACTTAGCATTGCCTGTACTTCTGAAGGTGAACATACCGCGGTCAGAAAAAAATATTCTTCCAGAGGAGTTTTCGCGTTCACAAACCCCTGCAACCGCGCGAACGCCGCGTCCTGCGGAAAAGCTGTTCTTAAAATATGGGCAATAGCCTGTGCTGCCATACGCAATCCCGGAAACCGGTACATCGAATGGACACTACGCAGGATCTTCAGTTGTTCGTAACCGGAAACGATCTCATCTGCGCCATGGCCGAAAAGAATGACCGTCGCGTACTTCCGCGCTTCTTTCAACGCGCAATAATAGGCTAACGAAGAAGGCCCGGCAACCGGCTCATCATTAAAATAGACGATCTGCGGCAAAAGATCCAGATGCGTCGGCTCAACCATGATCGGAATATTCTCAAGGCCTAGCGAATCCGCGAAACGCTTCGCCTGAACAAATTCATTATCCTGCTGCCCCTCAAACCCAATGGTAAATGTTTTGATCGGCACTCCGCATTGCGCCGCGCACAAAGCGATGATACTCGAATCGATCCCTCCGGAAAGCATAATGGCCACCGGAACATCGGCGACGACATGCGTGGAAACCGCGTTTTTAATCGTCTGCCCAAGATGCTGTTGAGAATCTTCTTCGTTTTCATACCGCGGGGCCATATCCTCAGCCCAATACCGCTTATGCGTAAGCACGTTCTGCCGCAGATACAAAGCTATGCCCGGCTGCAATTTCTTAATCTGCCGAAACGCGGTAGCCGGATTATGAAAATAACGAAAAACCAAATAGGAAGGAATATGCTCTCTATCAAGATCTGTTGAGACCTGCGGATGCCGGATTAATGCCCTGAGTTCCGAAGCAAAAGCAATGCCTGAAGGAATTCTAGCCCAATACAACGGCTTGATCCCTAAACGATCACGCGCCAAAATAAGCGATTGATCCCGGCCATCCCATAAAGCAAACGCGAACATTCCGTCAAGAAGATGAAGGAAATTATCCTTTCCATAGGTAAGGTACGCCGCGATGATAACCTCGGTGTCCGTAGCACTTTTGAAAACATACTTATTTCTCAAGGATTCCCTGAGTTTACGATAATTATAGATTTCCCCGTTAAATACAACTTGTATCTTTCCGGACGCGTCGGCCATCGGCTGATGCCCGGAAGAAGAAAGATCGATGATCGACAAACGGTTATGGCCGAGATTGATCTTTCCATCAGCATAGGCCCCGCGGTCATCCGGCCCTCGATGAGCTATCGCTTCCAACATATTCTGAAGCGCTGCCGGTTGACCCTGCCCTGTAAATCCCGCGATACCACACATATTACTTTATCCTCAAAATCTTATATTTTTTCTGATCGTATAAAACCTCAAAATACGCCGGGTCTACGTGATAATCGTCTTCAAGTATTATATAGGGGCTTTCTGTTTCACGCATAATCGCGGCTAAACATTTGGGTTCTTTACAGCTATCGAATCTTTGGGCAAGTTCAAACCATTGCCGGGTCTTTTCCCAATCGCGGGAGTATAGATAGACATTCGCGTCTTTAGCCGTCCAGTAAACAAATCGCTTATTCATGAACCGTATCGCGTACGGCGCGGTGAAGAAACGAGCATCTTCAGGCACGTATTTTTCAACAGCATCGCTCAGAGACCAAAAAATATCCGCGGTTCTTTTTTGGTCGCCATAGGGTATTTTTTGAATAAATTCGCGGGCCTTGCCGACGACAGACGGGCTTTTCAGACACACAATGCCGCCAAAAGCCAAAACAAGAACTAATCCGGCGACACCCTGAGTTCTATACCGCATTGCCAAGCTTGAAATACTTGCGTGCTTCTTTTTTAATCCTTCCAGCAAGAGCCAGTACATCCCGGCGATACAAATCTCTATAGCCACTACCTTATTCATTCCTACTTGTTGCATCCAGAACCAATAGTGCATACAAAATAAACCGATCAGCATAATTCCATACTGGAATACTCTGTTTTTTACGTATCGCGCTAACGGCTCAAGGAAAAACCATGCGCCGAGGATCACCCAGGGGATCATAAAAAGATACAGCAAAAACTGATTATCAATCAAGAGCTGTTTGAAATAGTTCCCCAAAACAGCCCATACGGCTTGCATAGTATGGCTGAGAGTCCCCAGAATAAGCGGCAAAAAAGCGATCCATCTCTCTTCAGTCTTATATTTCGATTGTCTTAAACGGAACATCCAACCGAAAGCTGCCAACACCACCAAATTTTTATTTCCAAGGAATAAACCGCACGCGATAGTACTGCTTATTCCGCAAAACAATAAGAATTTCGAAATTTTTTTCTTCGCGAGTATCCAATACATCACGAAAGAAACGACTCCAAAAAAAGCCAGGAAATAATTAGTCGCCCGGGCTGAAAGCTTTAAATATTTGCTTACGATAGGAGCGTTTGCCATGAATCTGTTGTCGGGAAAAAGAATGTGAAAGCGGTAATTATGTATTTTAATAAATTCCTCGTAAGGAATTGCGGCGGCTAAAGGTTTATGACACAAAAAGTACAAATAGGGAACAGCTATAATACTTAACGGAATCAGATACCCCAAGAGATTCCGTATAATCCTTCCCCGTGCTGAGTATAATAACAAAACGCCAAAAGGAACTTCCAAGAATAACAGTGCCAAAGAAGGATGAAATAGAAAATACATCCCACAAGCGATACTTGTCAGAAATAAATGTTTTTTATCATCTGTCCTGATAAATTCATATAAATTGCCCAGAATCAAAGGGGTAAACATGACCATAAACGATATGTCTTTAAACCCTTGCGGCAACCCGACAGCCCAGCGGTCATATGAGAAAGGCAAAATTGCCCACAAACAAAATAGATAGCTCAAATGCGTATCGATCTTCAGTCGCCGTGAAAGAAAAAACCAGCACCACAATGAGATTACCGAGTACAAAATACTCATACCGGCAGCCATAAAATGCGGATCCGCTATTAAACGATTGAGATTATGCAGTACCCATAGCCGCGCCTGCGGGGCAAAATCATAGGTTTCCGGCGGAACCGACCACCAAGGATCACCATTAGTAATCTGTACTCCGCCATACTTCACCTTTGCCATCAACAAAGCCATTGCGGTCTCCTGATGGATCAACGGCTTCATATAGACAAAATCAATAAAGAAGTATGCCAAAATCACTGCCAAGGAAATTCCCAGAAGTACTTTGTATTCTTTTTTCAATACCATTGTTACTCCTTTAATGAAGCTTAGATCCTTCTCGAGTCCGAGTCATCAGACGAAGAAAGAACCTGTAGCTGAATTATAAGATAGCGTCTTTTCAAACTGAAAGCATAGAAAAATGCGTTATCGAATTATCCCTTGAAATTCACCGAATTTCAGGAGATTACCCTATCCTTCGAGTGAATCCGACAATCGCATCTAACAAACTATCCTGACAGTCACCGGAGAAAGGATTATGCCCGCCATTTCTTAAAACGATTAGCTCTTTCTGGCTTGCTATAAGTTTATACAATGCCTCCACAGTCCGGACCGCCACATCCGTATCCTCTTCGCCGGCTCCGACCAAAACCGGTTTTTGAAGTTTTCTTGCTATCGCGGCATTATCCGCGTCTATAGCGTATCCTAAAAACCGTATCGGGATAGTTTTCCCGGAGTATGGAATATTTGTATCCGGAAGCACCTTCCCGCAATATTTATAAAGCATCCCCAGCAAAAAGAAGCCTATCTTTTTATGAAACGCCAGGCTGCCGCCGCTACGCATTTGCGGAGCATATAACACTAGAAAACGCACAGCCGAATTTCTCAATCCCGCGCTCAACGCGGCATACACTCCGAAGCTATGGCCAAAGACGCCAATTGCTTTAATCCCACGGCTAGCCATATACGTTATTGCGGCATCCGTATCCGCTTCATGGCTCTCTTTGGTAAATAGATTTTTTATCCCCTGGCTCTGGCCATGCCCGCTGTAATCAAAAACCAAACAAGCAAAACCACGCTCGGCAAGCCTTAGTGGAAAATCTCCAAACTCGTTACTGCTGGAACAAAGGCCATGGCAGCAGACTATACCCAGAGTAGGCGCTACTGTCTGGCTGCAGTAATACTCTCCCGCCAATAAATTATTATTAAATCCGGTTATAAAAACTTTTTCTTTCCCGACGTCCACGGTTATCGTTTTTTAATGAGCAGGGCAAAATAACGCCCGAACTCCGGTTTACGGATACAGTTGAACGTAAAATTTGCTAGATAAAATAAGAACATCGTTGCGCTTATCTTGTACGGCTCATCAAAAGAATTTTCATCGACATAATAAATATCAAAATCTACAGCTATTTTTCGGCGGACTTTTTCTTTCAGGCTCCGCGGGTCCAGGCCGGTCTGAAAAGTATGCCCATATTCAGCCAATTTATAGGTTTCTTTCTTTTTCCCGTCCGATTCATACCTCTTCTCTCCGCTTATACAACGGTTCACAAACGGAATTTTCTGATAAAAACTTTTCGCGATTGCTTGATACGCATTATGATTCGGTTCAAAATCAATGTAAAGATGCCCTCCGGGTTTTAGAACACGGATAGCTTCTATGATCAGGTTCTCCGGGTCAGGCAGATGGTGCAAAACAGATAAAGAAACCGCCGCGTCCACGGTATTATCGCTCAACGGTAGCTGATAACAACTGCCCAAACAAACGTCTAATTGTTTTCTTTGCGCATGTTCCAGCATCTTCGGAGATATATCGACACCCAAAGTATTCTTGAACATATCACGGGCAATTACCAAGCCGGCGCCTGTGCCGCAGCCTATATCCAACAGAAAACTCCCGCCGCTCTTCTCCTTTAAAAAAGAAAGCGCCCGGGTCAAACGCCGCAGAGCTGGTTTGTTTCTTAAACCAGCAGTAGAAATATCCACATCGTATTCATCCGCGACCTGATCATGGAATTCGATGTTTGCTAACGCAACTTTATGAGCCAATACCGCAGGCCCCGGGTTATCGCCTTTAGCAGTGGAACCAGCTTCTATACGGGTACGAATCGCATCTGTATAAAGAAAGAGTATCCCGTCTTTTATCGGAAACTCTCTTTTACAAGACTGGCAAGAACTCTGCGTCTTATCCCACTGCAAAGAGTTACGACACTCCGGACAGCGTAATTTCATTTTGTTATATTCATTCATCTTATACTTTCCTCTCCGAGAAGCGCTTCCATCTAATAAAACCATTCAGTGTTGGAATAAAACATAATTTACCGCTACCGGTCCGCCTCTCGCTTTCATGCCGCAGGAGAATCTCAACAGCCTGCGGCAAAATCTCAGCAGCAGCAATTGCCTGTAGCGCGAGTAACTCTCCTAAGGAATGTATCTTCTGCGCTCGTTCTTCAGGAATAAGCTTCTGCGCTATGATCTCACCGGCATCCACCCGCCGGGAAACCCGATGAATCGTGACTCCTAGTTTATCATACCTGCGGTCATAGAGTGTCCAAAAACCGCAAAAACTTCCCCGATAATACTCAGACAAACCATAGTGGATGTTGATCACCGGAATAACCGTAGATAACCAGCAATCTTCCAGCATCGACGTACCGAAAACGACCACGACGTCCGGTTTTGCGGCCAAGATACTAGCGGCCAACGCGCGTTGATTAATATTCTTTACAGAAACCCCTTTACAGATACACTCGCTTAAAGAACCTTGAAATTCCAGTCTCTTTGCTTTGGATAGCACCTTCTTAAAATCTTGGGCGTCATTGTTTTTGCAAAACACCGCGTAATAGATCAGAAATGCAATCCTTCCGACAATCTTAAATATCCCGTCCCGAAAAACCCTCTTCAAAACTTTGAATACCGGGCTGAATACAAAGGCATCTTCGATAACCAATGATGTGACTTGAGCCCATTCATTGATATGTTCGAGGATAAATAACGACGCGTCTTTCTTCTGACAGAGAAAAGCAATCTTAGTAGTCCGCAAATCAATACTATCTTTCATCTGGCAGATATCTCCCGTGAATTCAGGCCCCATGTATCATGGGATAATTCTTCTCAGCAACGGCCCAAAAGCGTTCGCTAAAAACAACGGCTGTTTTTGCCACAGTTGAATAAGCACGCGGTATTTCTTCTTCGCGGCAGAAATACTCTGCGGATTATTACTATAATAAAACAATGGGTGGTCGATTGCGCCCCATTGTTTCTTAAACCGGTATGTCCCGCTGTCGATCTGGCTGCGCTCAAAATCGAAACAACGACATTGTTGCTGAACCGCGAAACGTACCGCCTGCCAATGCAAGAAATAATACGCGCATTGATCACGGTACTCGTTTAAAGCCACGGCTAAAACATCACTGAAGGTTTCTTTCGAATAAACAAAGAACATTCCCCCGAGACACTTTGCATTATCCCAGATAGTCATGATACCGCTATTCTGCGGAAATATCTGAAGTATCTGTTCCCAAAATTTCCTGCTATGGCAGGGAGTCCCCAATTCTTTCATCCTACGGGTATACACGCGATAAAAAATATCCAGCTGATCTTTGCCAATCTTTGTCTGAAACTGGTACTTTAATGATTTGTTAATATGTTTGCGCGCGGTATGGCCTAAAGAACGAAATGTCTGTTCCTCATCCGCAAATAATGGAAAGCGTAAAGCCACATTCTCCGGGTCGCAAAACAATGAAGTTCCCGGCAAGTGCTTGGTGCTGCGGATTTGCATCGTTGATATTCTTCTTTGTCCCGCTTTCTCTTGCAACGCCAGCACTAATTGTGTTCTCGCATCTTCAAGATCACCCAAAACACCCCCGTGGCACAGAAATGGTAAAGATACGATACTCTTTTTTATCAAACCCGGTACAACCATAGCCGGTAAAATCCCCACGATCTGCTCATTATCAACCGCGCACAAATACAAGCTCTTTAACCCGTACGCGCGCTCAAAAACACTCCGCCAGCCATAACGAAAATATATCGGCGCGGACTGCCCATCCACATACGCGTCCCATAAGGCTGAATCAACCTCGGTTGCTTCCTTAATAATAATCATCTTTACAATCCTTTGAGCAATTTTGCTATATATTCTACATCTCTTTCAAACATCCTGCTATGAGCCGGAATCGTCAGCAAACGATCCTGGAACGAAATTGCCTCCGGAAAATTTTTGTCGAAAGAATCTTTTAAATACGTCTGTAACAATGGATTTTCTTTTAGCCAACAGATGTGGCCTAAAGAAGCGCCAATGGCCTTCTTATTAAGACGCGCATAAGCCTTATCGCGAAGTTCTTTATTCTTAAACAATAACGGAAACCGGCTGCCGACGTGTTCTTTTGTTGAAGGGAAAAGAAAAAATAGATTATCAAATTTCTTGCCAAATATACGATGGTACGCTTCGAATATTTTTTTCCGCGCCGCATATGACTTGTCATAGTAACGGCTGATAATATCATTTAAAGCCTCTTCCCAGCCATGGCTTAACGGTGTGGTATCAATATGCATGCTTTGCGGAGGCCTCTCTTGAGCAGTCAAACCCAAGCGTGAAAAGAAAAAGAATCCCAGTCGGCTTGTATAAGAACGATAGGCAATATTGCTGATTGTTCGTTGAACATCACGGATGGAAAACGTATTATCGGATACCACTTTGTTGTCCCCAGCCACCCGCTCTTTGATACACTCATGCACCGGATTACTTTTAGGGAAATACGCATACCCGCCATCCATAAGTGTAAGAATCTTTGTCTTTCCGAAACTAAAAAACACGCACGGGCTGTTTTGATTGAAATATTCGGCGTAAGCCGAGCTCGGCACACTTGTAGCAAAATCATCGATCCACAAAACTTTTTTATCGCGGCACAACTGATGGATCTCTTTGATCTCATCCAAAGCAGGGAAAATACCCCAGTTATACGGAAAGATCACCGCCAAGGTCTTATTGGTTATTGCCTGTTTATACGCATCAAATGCCGGAAAGAAAGTTCTCTGGTCTATATCAATAAGCTTAACTTTTAGATGATTAAAGATAGTTGCGAAAACTAAGCTCTGCGCGTTATACGCGGGAATGACAACCTCATCTCTTGTTTGATCCAATTCTTTATATAGAGAAAGGACATATGCCAGACAATCCCGCCCTTTATTGAATAAGGGTGTTCCGGTGCCTTCTGCTGTTATGAATAGAAGGGTGAGTGATTTTCTCGAAATATAAGATGGCTTTTTTTGCCAAAGAAAGAAGGGAGTTTCTGCGTAGACACGCGAGACGCCCATAGCGGGTTAATCCTCAAACCGTTCTTTACGGATCTCGGCAATCTGATCCATCAATAAACCAAATGAGATCGAAGAAACCCCGGTGCTGATAAACATGACCGCGCTGGGAGGGAATCCGCTGGTCCTTAAATAAACAACCGCTCCATAAAGAAAGCCTCCGATAGTCAACGCAAACCCTGTTGTGCCAAAGACCCTCCACGGGACAAATAACATCGACATACGTAAAATCTGATTGAGAGCTTTAAAACCGTCCCGAACCTCTTTAAGCTTACTCTTCCCCACTCTTTTCGTAACGGTTACCGGGATATATTCCACCTGATACCTTCTAAAAAAAACAATAAGCGTACTGGTCATCGACGCGGAAAACCCATTCGGTAAAAGATGAAGGTACTTACTAATAATCGACTTCTTAAAGCCTCGAAAACCGCAATTCAGATCAGTCAGACGCAATCCAAGAAAGATCCAGACTGCCGTCCTCAGAAAAAGTTTTCCCAAGTACCGGTAGAAGTTTTGTACATTTATAACCTTGCGCTCGCCTATGACTGCATCACAATTTATGAGACGCTCGACCAATTTCGGGATTAATTCCATAGGATGCTGCCCATCCGCATCGAAAAAGACTACATTTTCATATTGCGCGCTCTTGATTCCCGTCTTGAGCGCTTTTCCATACCCTAAATTGCGTTTGTGTTGAATGAGCCGGACTTGCGAAAACCCTCTGGCCCGGTCCACGGACCGGTCAATAGATCCATCATCTATAACAATAACCTCCCAGGGCAACTTAATCGTAGAAAGGACTTCGATGAGCCCTTTCAGAACCCCGGCAATATGGTTTTCTTCATTATACATCGGGATTAAAACGCTTACTCCCTTGGGGCTCTCAACTGTCTCTTTCATATTTCTCCTTTCAAACACAAAAAAACTCACTTATAGAGCATCGTTGCCCTGATTCCAATTCTTTTGTTGGTAACTTGCCACAACCGACCATGATTGCTTGCGATAAAACATGAAATTCCACGAGCGATACCCGGCAGCAGTAACCCACCCCTTTAATTCTTCCTTTAAGAAATGGTTTGCTATGGGTGTACACAAGACATCATGAATCATATTATACCGGTATTTACGCGTACCGCCTTTTGAAGGATTATAAAGACAGTCTAGAAAGTATATGCCAAACCAAAGTTTTCTCCCCACTCCAAAAAAGAATTCCATCGGCCTATAAAAACAATTCACCATAAGGCCCAATAAAAACTCGACAACATACGCAAGCCACCAATTCACTTCAAATGGGAGCTTAATAGTAACTGTTCTGATCGCAATAATTGCTTTACGCAAGAAAGCATTATTTTCTTTCGCGTAAACCCAGACAGCACTCGTCCCTTCTTTAGGTTTGATCCTTTGAGATAACGCGCAATACGCTTTTTTGGCATCCTCCACATGGATCAACACACCGTGTGAAATAAACATATCGCACACCGGTTTTATGGGAGGCTGTAGAATATCTCCAAAAACGAACGTAACCCGGTCTTTATATTCATTCAAAAATTGCTGCGCCCTGAAAATCGCCTTTGAATAATCGATACAAATGACATGCTGAGCCCCGCAATCCAACAAAAACTTGGACAGCGGACCAAAACCGCACCCGCCGTCAATAATAATTTTGCCTTTAAAATCCGCCGGAGTCAAAGGAGCCAGTGATTCAATATAATGATGTTGCGTATGGATCATATTCTTATAGTTCTCTGTCCAACGCTTTCCGAAAGTATCAGTAACAACGGCCACCTCTTCGCTTTTCGCCCCGGATGATAAAAGAGGGATACCATCTTGCACGGCATATTTTGTACTGCATCGTGTACATTGTATTTTTTGACAGACAGCAATGTCTTTTATAGATGCATCTTTTTTGTTAAAAGGGTCCAAATCCCCACCGCATTTTGGACAACATAAAAACTCTAAATCTTTATTCTTCATACCTCCCCTTTCAAAACAAAATATCCCCATCAAATAACATGCTACTTTTCTATCTATGGTAGGCGAAGATACTATCCCTACCATAGATAGAAAAGTCTGATACCCTCTTACTTAGAATGAAGCATTTTTTGCACTTAAAAATAGCTCTATAAACGAATCTTTCGAACAAAACCTAATCCCAGTAACGATGAGCCCAAAAGAATCATTGTTGCCGGTTCAGGAACAACAGACACATCTTTTGTCGCCATAAATATTTCATAGTCATGCCCATCATAGCCATACCAAACGATATTATCGACTGATATTTGAGGCCCCCAGTCATTAAATAAATTATTTGTCAGCTGGTGTGTCGTGGCCCCATCATAAAAGAATATTTCGTCGCCACCGGTCAAACCATTTCCTCCTTGCCAAACAATATTATTCCCCCAAATCTGAGGAACTTGATCTTTGAAAAAGTTATTAGTAATCTGCTGTATTCCTAACCCATCATAAAAAAAGATCTCATAATTTCCACCACTTAATCCTTGCCAAGTAATATTCCCATTTGATATCTTTGGATACGAATTCGTAACACCTGTATGTGTAAGTTGCACGGTAGTCGCTCCATCATAATAGAAAATCTCATTCCCTCCAGTCCAAGCGATACCATTTCCAGATATATCCGGGTCAATATCTTCCATTAAATTGTCTGTTAACTTCACAACACTCGATCCATTGTAATAATATATTTCATTATCGTCTAACCCGGCCCATCCGCCACGCCACACAACTTCATTCCCATATATATCAGGTAATTGATCCTTCAAAATATTAGTAGTCAACTGTTGCGTCGTTCCACCAGTATAAAGAAAGATCTCTCTATTTTGTGCATCCGCAGTCTCTCCGCCATGCCAAGCGATGTTGTTCCCAGAAACGACGGGGTACCCATCGTTTACACTATTGTTCGTCAACTGTTGTGTCGTTGATCCATTATAATAAAATATTTCGTTGTCTCCACCATCATAACCTTGCCAAACAATATTGCCCCCTGACAGTCGGACAGCATCATCATTGTATGTATTATTCGTCAACTGTTGTATCGTTGACCCATTATAATAAAATATTTCGTTGTCGTTTCCGTCCGACCCATACCAAACAACATTATTCCCGGATATTTGCGGCATCACATCATCATACTCATTATTGGTAAGCTGAGTGATCGTATAAGAAAAAGCAGTTTGAGAAATTGATATAAACGCACAGACAAAAAGTACCGTTGCAAGGGATATTTTCTTGAACATTGTGTGATCTCCTTCCTTTCTACACAGATGATCGCTGATTTTAAATCCACAGATGAACACGGAAACAGAACTAAAGAATTGTACGTATCCTCAAGATGTTAACTATTGCAAATCACTCCCTTCATCGTATATTTCCCTTATCCCTTGCTTTTGCACACAACATGGCTATTAGTATACCGCATATCATGAAAAGCAAAACAAATATCCATGATTCTGAATGATACAAATTCACACCAAAACGCGCGTACGAGAAAGGCGCGAAAACCGGATAATAATTGCCCGAATAATCGTACTGCAGTGAATCCAGCCCCAAATGAGTAAGAACTCCCACCCCCAACAAATAGAAAGTTTTAATAAATCCGGGCTTTCTTATCATCAACGCGATCACGGCTATAAGAGGGACCAGCAAGAAAACCGAATGTGACGCCAGCAGATAATATTCCGCTTGAGGGAACACACTCTCAATCGGCTTTTGAATAACGTCCGGCAATAAAGCGCCTATGAGAAGCAAACTAACCGGGAGGCCTTTAAACCATTTGCTCCGCGCAAACAGTACCCCGGCTAAAGCATGAGTCAATCCATCCGGCATCTATACCCCTACCTCTACTTTCTTCTGTATGCTCTCATATATGAAGAATACGAAGACACCAACAAAGGACAAAATCGATACGACCCACTTTAATCGGCGAAATGGATGCTTCCACCATCGCTGAACCATAAAAATCCCATCGCCGGCATAGATACTTCTAACTGAATAGTTTGGGCAATCGACCTGTGTAGGAAAAATAAAAACCGCCTTAGAAATACTGTCCGACAACGTTTTTTTGCTTTGCCCGGTCGGTAGCAATACCGAAGACCTCTCGCGCAGCATAGAAAACGTATACTCCTGATTCACGACAAGGCCTTTTTCAATCGATGCAGTCAGCGTCTTCTTCAACGACGCCGGATAATTCCTGCCTGTCATAATCAACATAAGAAGCGCGAAGAGAAGCAATAAGCCTAAACTGGTGCGTCGATTCATATGTTCTATTCACTTATTATCCCGACTCACCCATACGCCTATCCAAGTCGCCCTCTATGGTAAAATTCTCTACGATAATTCTGAGGAGTTCGTCGGGATGGAATATTTCCTGCGGGAAATATTCTCACCAAAATCTCCACCCGCAGCGTATACACTGCGGCATATTTTGATTATGTTCTTTGTAATAACCGAGGAATCTCCTGCGGAAGGTTTGCGCTTGCTCGGAAAACCATATTTCTTTCAATGAATTCTTGCGCAGATCTCCATAATAGAACTGCGGAAAATCAATGCAGAAACACGCCAAACCCGGAGACAAGACGACCATCGAAACATACGGGTTCGCGCACAATCCCTGATGGATAAGCTCATCCGTAAAATGCCATCTGCGTATATGTTCCGCGCTATACCCGCCGATATTAAACATCGTGACCGGAAACGAATGCTGTTCACTGAATATCTTTCCTAATTTCTCCGATAGCACCTGGCAGTCGATTCCTTCCATACTTGTCAGAGGATTATCGCGCCAAAACTTCCACTTGTCATCACCGACTCCGCCTAAGGCTTTGCATACTTTTTCTGACTGGACGCCGTGCTCATCGCGCATATACTGGCAAAAACCCATATGCAGCCAATCAACCCCGATTTTTTCCAGATCCCTGACAAACCGGTCGATCGTCTCATAGTTATACCGGGAAATGATCGTAGCTATCTGGATCATCGGTTTCTTTGCTTTTTTCTGGCGCCTGCGCTCCTGAATATGCGCGATACCGGCCATGATATTCTGATACAGATTCTTTACTTTTCTGATCTGATTATGCCCCTCAGACGCGCCATCGACGGAGATCGTGACGACTTCCAAGCCGGAATCAACCAAAGCGTAGGCTTTTTCTTGCGCCTTGAACAACACGCCGTTCGTGCTCAACCGCACAGGTACTTTCTTGTACGCGAAATAATCAAGTATCTCAAAAAACTGCGGGTGCATCGTCGCTTCGCCGCCGGTCATCTTGACATAGACCGGTGAACGCCAAGACGCGAGTTCATCAGCCATGCGCCGCATGTCACGGACATCGAGAAAATCCGTAAATCTTTCATCGCTACCATACATCGCTTTCGTCCCGCAGGTCGCGCAATTTAAAAAACACTGGCGGGAAAGCAATACCACGATCTCACAAGGAAGCGTTCTCGCTTTCCCCCCGTGCATCCAGTCATGTTTATACAAGCGATACATATTCTGTCGGTAGACCATGGATCCGGCAATGCCCGGATACTTGATCGCAGCTCGAAGAACATGCTGAAAGTTATTTACCTGAAAGGATATACTCAAAATAACTCCTTAATAGAATATTACTTCTTCTCAAACATGTCGATAACCATCCCGTTCCCGGATAAAAACTTTGGCCATTTGTAAAAAATATACTCATAGTCAAGCTTTCTAAGAAGATTTAAATTATTTTTTCGACCCCACTCTTCAATTTCTTCTTCCGTATAATCTTCCCGGATTAGAGCACAAAGGCCATCAATTAAAGCCAGCCAAATACCATTCTTTGTCAGGCGATACATCGAAATACTGAACCATCGAACAAATCCATAGGGAATAATATGTGTTTTCGCTGTAAACAAACGGCAAAAATTCAAAGCATGCCACAACAAGCCGCCTTTCCCATAAAGACCAACCAATATCTTGGCACCGGGTTTTGCGACTCGAATAAGCTCTGTAAATCCTTTATATGGATTCTTTGTGTGATGCAAAACCCCAAAGCACCAGATGAAATCGAACGTATTGTTCTCGAATGGCAGAGCTAAAACGCTTTGTTGTTGAACGTTAAACTTCCCTCCGTGCTTTTTGTTATGCTCGCGCGCCAAAGCCACATTCCGCTCAGACAAATCGATAGCAGATACTTTATCGGCTCCCATGCTCAGCATAATATCCGAAACAACCCCGGAACCGCATCCTGCATCCAAGCATAGTTTTCCACCGTACTCTTTCTTTAAATTCCATTGCTCGTGGTGCCTCTTATACATAGTGCGGTATTTCTCGTAATCCTCTCCACGCCATAAAGCATTCCCATCTGCGTAAAACTCCTTGGTTACCTTCTCAATACGTTCCATCTCTAATGCCATTTTACCCTCCTCTAATTTATGCAATTCTCTTCAAAATCTTCACTCCCCATCACAAATTACATCAAGTTCGCATATTTTCGCTCTTTAAAGATCGAATACCAGTTCATAAAATTAAACAGGACCATTAGATGCCGGGCATAATTTCGTTTCTTCGATAAATGATCTTGCAATATCTGCTGAACATATTTCGTATTGAATATTCCCACACTCTTCAGCGAAGCCGGGCTTAAAAGTTCCGTAAGGTATTCCCGTAGCGGACCCAAGAACCAATACGCTACCGGCGGAGTGAATCCTAATTTCGGAGCTTTGACTACTTCGTCCGGCAGGACACCTCTGAGCATCCTACGAGATATATATTTGGGCGTCAGGCCTCTGATTTTCCAGTTCAACGGAAGGTTAGCGGCAAAATCAACCATCTCATTATCCAGATACGGCACGCGGAACTCCAAAGAATGCGCCATGCCGATACGATCGGCCAATGCCAACGTCGCCTCCGGAAGAAAAATCGCGAAATCCGCGTACAGTAAACGGTTTACCATCTCAGTGATATTCGTATCCTCGATATAAGGCTTAAACGCGTGATACGGTTCCATGTCGACCGAGGAAGAAAACCGCAAGAGCTTTCTTTTATCTTCCGGGATAAAAATTTCCCGCCATGAGACATGAGCCCGTTCGGCGTTATACTCGGACGCTTCGATGAACTTTCGCAGTTGAAGGTCAAGCCCTCTTTTTAAAAAAGTATGCGGCATCAAAGAAAAAAGGCTTTTTTTGACGACACCGCGTATCCCAACCGGAATATGGCGGTAAAGATTTAAATATTTGTAGCCGCAATACGTGTCATATCCGGCAAAGATCTCATCCCCGCCTTCACCGCTTAAGACAACGGTCACATATTTTTTCGCTTCTTTGCATAATAAATAATATGGAAAAGAAACCATTCCCAATGGTTGGTCCTGATAATACGTGACTTCCTGTATTATCGAAAGGATATCTTCTCCCCGGACCGTCAGATGATGGTGGTTCGTCTTAAACTTATTAACTGTTGCTTTTATGAGCGGTGTCTCATCATAACTTTGGTGGTCAAAGCCGACTGAGAACGTATGGAAAGGCGCGGCGCCTTTTTCTGCGAGCATCGCGACGATCCCGCCGGAATCCAACCCTCCGCTTAAGAAAACTCCGATTGGAACCTCTCCCTGCAGTTGACGCCGGACAGAATTATGCAAGTGCGACAGGAATTCTTCACGTAAAGGGCTTTCTTCTACCGAGGCCCTCGGATTATACTGAGGCTGCCAATACGGCTTTATCTCGATATCCGACGGAGACTTCACGCGCATCCAATGCCCTTGCGTCAATTTTCTCGCTGACTTTACGATACAACGGGGAACCGGTACGTACCATAAAGAAAAATAATCCGAGACGGCTTGTTCATCCAAATCCATGGGAAAGTCATCAAAAACAAAAAAGCCTTTGAGTTCTGAAGAAAAGGAGAATCCTCGATGCAATGAATACAGCAAGTGTTTTATCCCATAGCGGTCACGGGCGATGAACAACTCATTCTTCTTTCGATTGTACAGCGCGAACGCGAACATGCCGTTCAGGCGAATACACATATCCGGACCTTCTTCTTCATAGAGATGCACCAGCACCTCGGTATCCGAATGTGTCGTAAAACGATGGCCCTTGGCAATCAATTCATCACGAAGTTCCACATAGTTATAGATCTCTCCATTCAAAACCACGACTAAAGAACGGTCTTCATTGTATATGGGCTGATGCCCGCATTTACGATCAACGATGCTCAACCGGGTCATCCCGATCCCCACGCCCTTATTCGGCTCGGCATGAAAACCTTCATCGTCAGGCCCGCGATGTTTCATGATCCGGGCCATGCGTTGTAATTTTTGGGAAACTTCCTCATTCCGGAAGTTTCCGAACATGCCGAATATACCGCACATAAAATATACCCTTTATTTTTGCGGGCGTTCGCCCGCGAATTCGAAATACTGTGAAGAAAAATACACTTTCTCGGACATAAAGAAATATTTGCCTGAATAGGTATGGGAGAATATCGGGCAAATCTGAAAATGGATCTTATTAAAATCGTGCAATGGATAATCCAGTATGGTCAGCTCGGAATCATAGGTCGGCGCGGACTGAAACCGGTTCTCGGTAAAAAGATAGCGCGCGCTTAAGAACGGCTCACTTTTTACATAGTATTCGAACCATTTCTTCTTCATCTCGCCGAACGAAGCGAAATTAGTGACAAGATCAATACTGCCGGCTTTTAACTTTGGATAAAAGAACCATGGGATGAGCACAATATCGTATTGTTTCAGGAAATTCCGGTCTATGGATTCTATGCCTTGAAGCTCTTTAAACGACGCGATCTTCGCTTTCGGGAAAGAACAGCCGAGGAAATAATGCGAAAGGATCAATTGCTCCGGAAAATCCAGAAGTACAGTCGTCATCTTAGGATATTCGTTCTTTAAAAGATACGAAAAGATCCCATAACTACTGCCAACATCCAAATGCACGAACGAATTGCCGATCTTGGTGCCAATCGTTTTATTGAATAAACCCAGAGAATAAATGTGTTTTGTCCAACGATAATTGAATGTCCGCCCATCATACGTTAGAGTATATGGATTACCCACCGGACTGCATGGGTATTTTTTTAAATACGAATCATACCCTTGTTCGCGTATCACACCCATACACTCCTTCAAAAGCTTCCTGATCCCACGTCTTCGTCCACTAACAAGATTGCGAGGATTAAGTAGTGAAGGATTGTATGTCGGCTCATCCGGTACAAACACCGTATATTTCCGAAAGTTCCTCAGAATTTCTTTCTTTGTCGTACAATCATCATTAATAAACCGTTTCGGTTCACTGGAAACAAGAAAGCACCATTTTGAATCTAAATCTTGTGGTGAAGCTTTGACTGTAGCTTCTTTTTGTAGCCGCAATGTCTCTTCGATTGCCTGTATGATATCCGCTTCCCGCATATTCCCCCTTTCGATTATCTGCAATTAATATGTATAATTTTTAAGGAGCTCTCTCATCCTATTTGAAGAATTTCCTTGAGGAAGAAATCCTTGTAATGAACGCGCCTTCGTATGTTCAAACAGATTTGCTCGAGACAGATTATTAGACAAGACAAAAGAAACTCCATTTATAAGCTCCTCGTACCCTCTGAGAATGAGCTCCGGGAACTTCTGATACCGATGATATTCCAATATCTTCAAAGGATCATAGAAGAAAGCAGCCTTCTCATAATGCAATGCCGCAATTGTCGGAGACTCAAAAGGCATACTTATACAGACATCCGCGAGCGCTATAGGAACCCAAGGATTAATATTATAATCTAGAATAAGAACGCGGTCATCACGAATCATAGTCTCAAATATTTCCTCCAAGCGAGGGGTATACGCAAACTTACCACTCGTCAAACTCCGCTTTGGTTTATACACCAGGATGACAGACGGTAGTTCCTTCAGAATGGCGTATAAATCCCGGATAAACGAGAAATTATATTCTTCCGTATTCGAATCCGGAATCCACAGGGTATTGCCGCGATAAGCACGCGCCGCAGGCGGAGAATCAAACATAGCTATATATCTACAACCGGACTTTTTGACTTTATCCTGCAACAGACTTTCTCGAGAGGCTTGAAGAACATCTTCATCCCCACACATAAGAGGCCCTATAACGATGACCTCTACATTGTTCTGCGGATGTTCCCATAGAAAATCGGCAAAGTGCTGATTCCAAACTATCACTTTCTGAGAAAGAATATTGGAAAGGACGATATTTTTAAATGAACACGGTTTGTGTGTAGAAAAAAGATAGCTATTAGTACCATAAAACCAAGCGACGGTGCGGATACTCTGCGCGTGAAAATAAGCAAGAACGGGATCCTCCTGCCCAAAAGAACTCGAAGATCCGATATAGACATGAGGCGATATTGTTTGAACCAAAGGAACCCATTGGTATATCTGCACGTAATATCCCACAAGCATCAGATCTCTCAACATAAAACTCCACCAGCGGCAACGGAAAAAGATCTTTAGAAGTTCAGAAAAAGACCGTTCGAGAGACATGCGGGAAGCGCAACGCAAAAAATCCTTCCTTTCGACCGCATTGATCTCCTTATCTTTACGACATTCGCCTTCATATTGCTTCATCTGAAAATCAGCTTTTGGGATGATATACAGAAACTCTTTCTTATGGAGCATATTTTCATCGCACAGCCAATTAAACGTTATCTTATCTTTACTGATGGATATCTCTCTTGGTGAAATCCCATCATAAATAACACTGATATGTTTATTGATCGCTGCGTTAGAAACCCAAGCCTTAATGTATTGTGTCAAAAGCTGAAGAAAAAGAATCCCGTTGACCAACAGGCTATTCAGCACATCACAGCCAATATTGATGTATGAGAAAAAAACCGGGGAAGGAAAAATAAAAACCGAACTATTCTTGTCAAGCCTGCTTAAAAATAAGGCCTTTAATGAATAAACGATCTTTGCGTGTTCCATACCGGCAATATGTCTAAAAAATAAAAACCGTTCGATTTCTCTTTGAACGTCCTGTTTCGCCTTTACTACCATATCGACCTGCGTGCCGCCTATGCGCAGATGCCATCCTTGCGTAGGAAACGACGGTAAGAATTTCTGCCAATGTTCGACCGCATGATCTTTAATTAACTCGCACTGCTCCCAGCTTGCATAATCAGAAAGCTCAATGATCTCTATACGGCCTTTAAATCGTTGAAGATATGAATATATCCGGCAGGTCCTTACTTTGACAAAAAAAGAAATAATCCAAAACAAGGGAAAGTTAACAAAATGAATTTCAGGAACAAGAACAATCATTTCACGGCAACTATTCCACAAAAGTTATACCATTTATAAAAAACATCCAAGCTGGAGAATCCATTCCTGACCAATAATTGCTTATTCTCATCAAGCCGATACGGGATCAAAACATTCTCTAACGCCTCGCGTTTTTGCGCTATTTCCATCTCCGAATACCCCTGCCGTTTTTTCATCTCATAGTAGAATTTAATGAACTGCCGGTTAAACGTAGAATCATCCCCCAAGACTTTCTCGACAAGAATAAGGCAGCCTTTATCAACAAGGCCGTCATAAATCGATTTAATAAGATGGTCCCGGTACAAAGGCCTCACGAATTGCAATGTCAGATTGAGCACGACGACCGACGCGTTTGTAATAGCTATCGGCTGGTTCAAATCAGCGCATCTTAATTCAAACGTTTTATCGACTTTTGCCTCTACCAATTTCTCACGGCATTTTTCAAGCATCGCATGAGAATAATCCATACCGACAAGCGTGACATTCTTCGAAATACTTTTCTGCAATGTCAGCAAAGTAATGCCCGTGGAACTTCCTAAGTCATACACGCTGGTGTCGTCCTGCGCGAATTCTCCGGCAAGTTCTCCAATCATGCGCTGTAATTCACGATATAACGGCACACTACGATCAAGCATGTCGTCAAAGACTTCAGCTGTCTCTTTGCCAAAATTAAAATCACCCATCTTTTTATTCTTTTTCGCGAACAACTTATCCTTTCTCATCGATCTCCCTCTTTAAAATATTTTTTCCAGAACTTTATCGTTACGTGAAATTTCGACAGCTTTTTGCATCTATGACTTCATTGCTTCTTCGAACAATCATCTACATGCCATGATTCGTTTCTTTTAAAATGCACATTACAATTCCTTACCTTCGGATTACTCACAAGGTATTGGATTATATCGTCCATCGTAAAATCCCCCTTGGGCATTAGAGTCCGGTATACATCTCTGATAAGAGCAAGATCTTCCACATAATCCAAGGTCAAACGAAATTGCCCTTGCGAAATATCTTTATTCACGTACTTGCCAATACGGAAGATATCCGGGTTTTTCCAAAAATGAAACGTCACATGCTCTCTATATGAAAGATCTATTGCTTCTTGCCAAGCCCGCTCTAAAAGGGCAAAAGAAAAAACTTCGGTATCCATACCATCAGGATATGTATACGGCTCTAAACCATTAGACACATAGTCAAAGCTATTATTCCGAAAAAACTGTATAACTTCGTCTATAACATGGGGATCGATTAATGGACAATCCGCGGTCAGCCGAACAACGACATCCATTTCATCCATACCAACGGCCTTAGCGGCATTATAATACCTATCTAAAACATCCTGCTCACTGCCTTTAAAATATTTTTGAGACCGGGACTCCAACCATTTCACCAAAGGATAATCTTGCAAGCTATCTGTCGTAGCAACAAGAACCTCATCTACCAGCCGGCTTCTTTTTACTCTATCAAGCATGCAATCCAACACGGTTTTTCCAGGTCCTAATTCAAGCAAGACTTTTCCCGGCAATCTTGTCGACCCCAAACGCGCTTGTATAATCACTACGGTTTTCATAATAACGTCAAGCTCCGCGACTTATAAACATTTTTGCGAAATCCAGACTTTTCTTAAACAAAGACGTATCTGAAATAAGCGATCCCTTTCCGTCAGATATGCCGATAATTTCTGTCGGATGAGTAATATCATCGACTATGATTTCACCGAAACGGCCCAGCAATCCAAGAGAGATGAGACTAATACCATCATCTATCCTTCTTCGTCCGATGGCCCTATCGAATTTCTTGCTCGTCTCGACAAAGGCCGAAAATGCATGACGCTGAATAACTGAAACATCCAGCCGGTAAATGGGAATATTGAGGCATTGCGCTTCTTCTACCGCCTCTTCATCAAAACAGCCCTTGCCGACATCGACTAAGATCCGTGGACCGTTCGCATTCATCAAAGAGAGCAATCGCTTCCCAACGATCTCTTTTTCATTAGCGCATGCAATAACGATATCCATGCCACTAAAGACATCTTCCAAAGAATGAGCCATTGAAATTTTGGCTATCGTATTCGCCGATTTAATATTGTTTAACCCAGCTATTATTTTTTTAAGTTTATCGCCAGCTCTACGATAAACCGTTACATGCGCACCGCGCTCGACTAACCGCAACGCAATCTTTGCTCCAACATTACCGACGCCCAGAATGCCGGCCTTAAAAGTATCCAATCCAACGACCAATTGCTCAAGCAGCCGGTCAACAGCATCAACGCAAAGGTCGTTCCCCTTATATGTAATAATCTTCGATTGGGTGACTGTCTCACGGATGGCTCGCTCAATATTTCCAACATCATCCGGGCCATAATAAATCTTCCTGATTTTTTTCTCGGCATCGACAAAAACATAATCGGTCTTTCCATCCACATAGCGCGCAATTTCATAAGCTGTCGCGACATCACGGACAACGGCCCCGCCATAAATAAGAGTATTCGTTTCTCTTAACGGCGTAAGATAATATCTCTTGTTCTCGAATAAGTCAGAGGTATTGGCAATCGCGAACCCCATACTGCGGGATTGCGCTCTCTTGCGAATTTCACGAATAAGCCTGACAACATGCACATCCTTATTGATCATATTACATCCCAATCTATTGGATGATCCTCGTCTACGTCTTTTTGCGCGGTCTTCCCCAAAACGACATTCAAATACTTCGGGAAGATCCCTCCAGCCGGACCTTTGATCGTTATTGCATCTTCGGTCAAAACGTCTCCCTTTTTAATGTCTTTCTTTGCATAGAGACATTTTTTAAACTTGTTAATAGTCTCTACCTCACTTTCAAGGATAAACTTTTCGCCACTCCCTTGCATAATTGGGACTAACTTACTCAATCGGACTAGCTCAGCCATTTCATTCGGCGTCGATGAAAAAATGTGATCGGGCCCCTCCATGAATCTGTCTATAGTAAAGTGCCTTTCGATCACTTTGACGTTCATAGCTAATGCTACGGTCGACGCCGTAATCCCAATAGAATGGTCCGAGAATCCGACAGGAACATGAAAAGTAGTTGCAAGGGTCTTCATGACATTTAAATTCATGTCTGCCGGATCAGCCGGATAGGAAGAAACACAATGCAATAGTATGACGTCACGGTTTCCAACATCTCCTATCACACCCAAGGCATCTTCGATCTGCCCCAAAGTAGACATGCCCGTTGAAATAATAATAGGCTTCTTTGTCTCCGCTACTCGTTTAATCAACGGCAGATTCACGAGATCCATAGAAGCGATTTTATAAAAATGGCACCCCATAGATTCTAGCAATTCGACACTTTCTACATCAAACGGCGTAGAAAAGATCTCAATGTCCTTGTCCTTCGCATAGGAAAAGAGTTTCTTATGGTCGTCAAAACTAAGCTGCAATCTCTTAAACATACGGTATATAGGTTCTTCTATATCCAGAGTCTCTTCGGCATACCGATTCTCTTTAACTTTTGCGGAAACCCTATTACTTGCCTCAAAAGATTGAAATTTAACGGCAGAACATCCAGCCTCTTTTGCCTGGTCAATCAACTCAAAAGCCAAAGACAGATTCCCGTTATGGTTAAGTCCTATTTCCGCTATGATAAAAGCCGGTGAATGTTGCGTGATGACATGATTACCCAGTGCAATTTCTTGATGGAAATACATACGGCTTTTTCGTTTGATCAATTCGCTATTCTTTTTTACAACCCCCGTCGCAAGACGCTCCGCGAGATCGTAACTCTTCTGATATAAAATTTGCAAGTCCGCGTAATGAAAATCTCCTCCAATCCCAGCCAGATACAAATTCAAAAAACTGCTCAATTGACTTCGCACACGGACAAACTCTACTTCCGATTCAATGGTAAGCATTGGATAAACATATGGCAAAGATATCACCTTCCCTGTAACCGCTTCCGATACGGCAATCAAGCCGACCTTCGACAAATCTTCTATGGCTCTTCGAACAAGTTTTTCCTCACCCAATGAATCCAGAGTATCTCCTTCCGTATATGCAATTTCGATCGTAAGGACCGTCCTGTCAGCGGGAAAATCTATGGAACAAAACTTCTTTTGCTCACTGACCCGGTGAAAAACTATATCCGGATGATCATAATACAAAAATTGGACTTTCCCCTGAATAACACACGGTTTTTTGACCTCGACAAAAATAAGCTTAAGCCCCCGATATTTCAGATTATTCCCCACGCCCATATAGCGAGCCGCAAGATTAAGCGGTATCGTCGATACAACAATATCCTGTGGATGTACTTCAATATATTTCTGACTCTTAGTTATAATCTTTGTTATACACTGCCCGTCATTCTCGACACCGATGACTTCCATCCCAACAGATAGGGTCCCTCCCAACGTTACAAAACTCTCCGCCATTCGCTCTAAAATCTTGCCCGACCCGAATTTCCCGACGGCTGACCATTGGCCGCTATAGAAATGTTCGTCCTTCTTCCTGAATGCGACTCTTTTAGGCGCCCAGTTTGCCGTCATTTTCTCGATGGAAATCCCCCAAAGCTTTTGCGGATATTGAACAAAGAACATCTTCATTAACGTAGAACCTACAAGCTCTTTTATATAATCTGAATAGCTCTTGGCACGAGCACGTTTATCTTTATCTAAATGATTTAACTCATTCAGAATTTGTTGTTTCGCATCATCGGGAAGTTGATTCAAGCACTCGTACGACAGCGGATAATTATAAAACTGGTCAAACTTCTCACCTTTGACATTCTGCCCCCAGAATTCCCCCTCATGCAGTAAATCCCCATATTTCTTCAGCCATATTTTTTCAAGTTGTTTATCCGGAGTATGATATATATGAGGGCCAAGATCGAGATTCTCAAAAAATCCCCATTTGAAGCTTCTACCTAATCCTCCTACTACATCCAGTTTCTCTATAATCTGTGTTTGAATCCCTCTTTCCTGTAAACGCAGCGCTACCACCAGACCGCTCATTCCGGCACCAATGACATAGATTTTACAAGAATCGTTTACAGTACTCATGATGATTTCTATCAATTTAATTTTGTCAAACGCTTAAAGCCGTCGTCTTTTATCCGCGTTTGCAGCAGTTTTTCTACAGAACCCGCCTTGACCGCTTGCGCTATCACAGAAAAAACATCATCAATAACGCCAAGATATTTATCTACTATCTGTTCCGTGTGAGCATATGAAACGTAAAAACTCGTTGAAGCGATATATCCGCGTTTCAGCATCTCCTGAATAAATAACGTAGCGATCGCAGCATTCATTTTGTCATATTCAAATATCATGGTAGCTAACGGCTTGAATTCACTCGCGTGCAGCTTCAATCCATGTTGACTCGCCGCCTTTTCCCATCCCTTACTGATTTTTGATCCCATCTGTATTAAATGTTCCCATACTTTGTGCTGACAAAGCTTTTGAATCGTAGCCAAAGCGGCAACAAATCCGATCCGTTCGGTCCAAAATGTACTGCTGATAAACGTATCCTGTGCAACATCCATGACTTCTTTCTTTCCCACAATGGCAGAAATCGCGTATCCATTCCCCATAGCTTTACCATACACCACGATGTCCGGATTAAAGCCCAGAGTCTTATACACCCCTCCATCGGTTATCCGCCAGCCAGAGGTAATTTCATCAATGATCACGACCTTCTTATATTTCCTCGCTGACTCCTGAATCGCCTGTAAGAAATCTTGAGTAGGAGGGGTATACCGAGCTCCTTCGATAACGATAATCCCGATCTCCTTATGCTGAGCCATAAGGGTTTGAAAAGCCTTCACATTGTTATATTCAAACGGGAACGCGGTTCCGGTTAAGCCTTGAGGGACTCCCTTCGGAGAAAGCCCTGGAAGTAGATGAGACGTCAAATTATCGTCACTGATTAAATTCGTCGCCAAATACCAGTCGCACCAACCGTGGTACCCGCTAAAAGCTACCGCGTCTCTTCCCGTATACGCTCGTGCGATACGGACAGCTATCGACATAGCTTCGCCACCTGTACGCGCGAATTTAACACCCCCTGCAAAAGAATTAAGCTTTAATAACCTTTGGGCTAAAGATACTTCTTCCGGAGCATTCAAAGTTGCATTTATACCTTTATCTATCGCATTCTTTACCGCCGTATCGACATCCTCATCACAATACCCTAAAATAACCGATCCAATGCCCATTTGTGCAACATCAATATATTCATGGCCTTCTAAGTCCCAAAGAGAAACGCCTTTGGATTTATCGAAATATATCGGCCATATATCGGGAGCATAACGATCGGGTCTTTTTGATAACAACCCATTCCCACCTGGAATACATTGTATTGCCTGCTGCCACAATTGTTGTCCTACGTTCATTGGGATACTCTTTCTCAATTTAAATCATCCTCATTTTCTGCATTATCAAATTACCAGCAAGTAAGCCCGCCATCAATAACAATATTCTGCCCCGTGGTGTAACTGGCGGAATCACTGGCCAGATAGATAGCCGCGCCAGCCATTTCCTCAACATAAGCCATTCGCTTCATTGGACAACGAGAGCTATAGTTCTTCTGAAAATCAGCACCCTGAGGATTCTCTTTATTGATAATTCCACCAGGAGAAATCGCGTTAACTCGTACGCCACGTTCTGCTAAATGGACTGCAAAATATTTAGTCATCTGAATCAATCCAGCCTTTGCCGCCCCGTAAACTTCCGAATTTCTACGCGTACAATCTGTATAATTGCGAAAATCAGAACTCACGACCCCAAAAATAGAAGCAATATTAACGATAGCCCCGGTTTTCATATTATTGTGATCATAAATGTCCACATACTTCTGAATACAAAGAAATGAACCTTTCAAATTAATTGATAAGACTCGATCAAACTCTTCTTCCGTCCGTGATTCAAAAGGTGCAAATGTTCCTACCCCAGCATTATTAATAAGAACATCAAATCTCTCCAACTTCCTCATAATGGCATTGAAAACCCGAGAAACTTGAATTTTATCGGTAATATCTGCACGGAAATACTTGACTTTTTTTAATCGCCTTTTAGGTTGCGCGATATCAATACCGACTACGTTTGCTCCAATATTAGTAAATGCCTGACATAAACTGGCCCCCAATTGTCCTGCTGCGCCGGTAACCACCACGGTTTTATCCTTACAACTAAATAGTTTCTCTATATATCTCATATACTTAATCAATTTTCCAAAACATTACCGTTCCAATCACCCATAAATCTGAATTATATCATACCGGCAACAAATGCTATGCCACTTTACTTCGTAATATACACACGATCCCAATGTTTTCGTACCTGACATTTTTTCTTCAAAATCCACGACAAATGTTCGACGTACCACCGCATAGTCGAAAGAATCCCTTGATCAAAAACTACGTTTGGCTTCCACCCCAACATGTTTACTTTACAAGAATTTAAGCTATACCTGAAATCGTGCCCTGGACGATCTTGCACAAAAGTAATAAGTTTTTGGGGAGCTCTCAAATAAGAAAGCATGCACTTTACCAAATCAATATTCCGCCATTCTTCACCGCTACCTAAATTATACCATTCCCCGATTTCCCCTTTATTAAGCACACAAAGAATACCTTCAGCGCAATCGTTCACATATAACCATTCTCGCCTATTTAAACCCTGCGCATATACAGGAATGTGCTCATGCGCAAGTGCCTTAGCAATAATCACAGGAATGAACTTCTCCGGATACTGCCACGGCCCATAGTTATTACACGGTCTAACAATAACCGCCGGGACCTTATAAGTACGAATATAGGATTTTATTAAAAGATCCGCTGAGGCTTTAGATGCTGCATACGGATTATTCGGAGACAACCGTGCAAACTCAGAGAAAGACCCTTTTTTAATCTCTCCATAGACTTCATCCGTAGAAACTTGAAGAAATCGCCTTATTTTTGACTGCCGAACAACCTCTAAAAGAGATTGAACTCCTTTGATATTTGTCTCTATAAATGCACTCGCGTCCAAAATACTCCGATCGACATGCGTTTCCGCCGCAAAATTTACAATTGCAATTGGATCCTCTTTTTTTACAATCGCTGTGACACGACTTTTGTCACATATATCCGCCTTATAGAACGTATAATCTCCCTCGAATTCTTTCAATCGTGCTAAGTCACCCGCGTAGGTAAGTTTATCTACAACAACAACACGATAGTTCTTAGAAAGCGCCAACCTGACAAATGCACTGCCAATAAATCCAGCGCCACCAGTAACTAATATCTTTGACTTCATTACTTTAATCCAAAATATTACGGATTATCTTCTGCTATCGTTCTTAAATATCCGCCATACGGCGTCCTTATTTTAGCAGCTAAAGAAAAAAGTTGTTTTTTACTAATATATCCTTTCCTATAAGCGACCTCTTCAATGCATCCGATTTTTAATCCTTGTCGTTCTTCTAAAGTCTTAATGAATACGGCTGCATCAATTAATGAATCCGGGGTTCCGGTATCAAGCCATGCATAACCCCGGCTAAGCAGTTCAACCTTTAATCCCCCTTGTCTTAAATAGCGGGTATTGATATCTGTTATTTCCAGTTCACTCCGAGGAGAAGGTTTCAACTTCTTCGCATAACTCACCACGTCATTATCGTAAAAATAGAGACCCGTAACTGCCCAATTTGACGCTGGCCGAAATGGTTTCTCTTGAATAGATATGACCTTCTGTTTCTTATCGAACGAAATTACCCCATAATTCTTTGGATCTTTTACATAGTAACCAAATACATATGCACCATTCTTCATCCGAGCAGCCTTTTCCAATAACCCCGGCAAGCCATGCCCATAGAAGAGATTATCTCCTAGAATCAAACATACATTCTCATTTCCAATATGTTCTTCACCTATAAGAAAACTTTCTGCGATCCCTCGTGGTTCTTCCTGTACAGCATACGAAAGATTTATCCCAATATTTCTTCCATCTCCCAATAATTCCCTATAAAGATGCATATCGCGTGGAGTCGAAATAATTAATATGTCTTTAATCTTTGCAAGCATTAACACTGACAGTGGATAATAAATCATCGGTTTATCATAAACAGGCAGCATATGCTTCCCTATGACCTTAGTAATAGGATGCAACCTCGTAGCCCGACCTCCCGCTAAAATAATTCCCTTCATAATTCTTCCCTTACTCTTCTGGCTGTGCCAACATTGAAAAACTATCTTTATGCAAAGCAATCAACTGCTTCATCAACTGTTCATTCTCATCAACATCCGGCACTTCTGCTGAATACAAAGACCCTAAAACCTCTCTACCTCGCAACAATTCCCGCAGATACCGTTTATCCCTCAAAACTTCTACCGTCAAATACAACAGCTCAAACGCACGGATATAACACTGCTGCACTTCCTGACGGTCCTTCTGCGCTATCCAATGCTGCGCCCGATTGAGCTCATTAGCGATCATAAGCAATTGCCGCGAAAATGGATATGAATTCCATTTATCCGTCGTCAAGTTTCTATGTTGTTTCAATTCAACCATGAAATACCTCAGCTTTTTGCCGCCAGCTCCTCCCATTCCTGCTTCATCAAATAGTATTCGGCTTCTTTCTTCTTCAAAAAGTGATACATCATCTGGGTCTTCGTTTCGAAGCCCTTCGGCGTCAGCAAATATTGGATCTTCTGCATTTTCCCGGTATGGCGGGAAAAATACATCGCCTTGATCAACCCTTTTTTGATCAAAGCTTTCAACAAATAGTTGGTCTTTCCCAGTGATATGCCAAGTTTCCCGGAGATGCTCCGCTGTGTCGCGGCCGGGTCAGCTTCGATAGCTTTGATAAGGTAAAATATTTCTTCTTTGGGTGAGTGTTCAAACATTGAACATATCCTATCAGAACGCCGGGAGTGCGTCAAGACGCAACTTAGCCGTTACGTTAGCGGTAAAAACACCTTGGCAGCAGTTCTTCCCGTTACCAGAATACCCCCGGGCTTCGCCCACGGATTTTACCCCTGGGAGCTCCAGACTATTCCACGATATTGACGGGCGTGAGCGTAAAGAGTTCATCCAGTTTCGGCAGGTTTTTTCTGATCAACGCTTTTTCCGATTCGGAGTATTGGCTCAGCGCGGAACTTTGTTCTTTTTCCTGTTCTTCGGCCGCGCTGCGCAAAGAAGCCAGCAATACTGGGTCCAACAAATTCTTACCTTCCTTGGCTGTCTGCATCATCCCGGCGGCAATATCATCCGTCGATATCAATGAATACAGGGTCAAGATCCGCTTGCTGATGTCATGGAACTGCTCGACACTCATTGGATAGCCTTTCAACAAGCGTTCCAGCTCTTTCCGGTACGCCGGAGAATACGCGTCGCATCCGCCCTGGCAGCCCTCTTTTGAATCGCTCATCGGTTTTTTTTGCTTAGCCATCGTCTCGGCGATCGAATTCAGCGCCGGCTGTATCTGTAAGAACAAATCGATGTCTTTCTGCGTAATAAATTGCTGTTGCGCGTATCCTATTGAAGTTCCTATCCCCATAGCAAGCAACAATAAAACTATGATTCGTCTCATGCTATCCCTTTCATTGCAATCCCATTTGCGTCTATGAACGTTCGATTCGCGTTATTTAAATCCCGAACCAGCCGGATACTTTTGATTTCGTGTACGCCATCCCGATATGCTTGGCACGCGAGTACTCAAGAAAACCCTGCATGCCTAACGATGAGCCCCATCCGCTGCCTTTCATCCCGCCAAAAGGAAAAGCCGGGCTCATTTGAGCAAAGGTATTGATCCATACCGTGCCTGCCTCGATCTGGCCGGCCAGCTGCCGGGCTTTCTTAAAGTCATTACTCCAGACCTGCGCGGTCAAACCTGTCGGATTCTTCTGAATAAGAGAAGTTAGCTCTTCCTCTTTGCTGAATTTCTTTACCAATAAAACCGGCATGAAAAGCTCTTCATACCGCAAAGTATCGATCTCCAAGATCGTCGGCGTGTAAAAATATCCTTTAGACGCTATCTTCTTGCCGCCATAGAGGACTTTTGCCCCATCCCGCACCAACGATTCGACTTTCTTTTCAAGCGCCTCGAGAAAGTGTTTCTTAGGAAGAGGGCCGATCCCGACCGAAGCGTCGAACGGATTTCCTATTTTGATCTTCTTAAGCCGTTCTTTTAACCGCTCGACAAAAATATCAAAGATCTCTTCATCGATAAGCGCAACGCTGGCCTTAATACACATCTGGCCCTGTTTGATAAAGGCCGATCCGAGGACATTCTCAACAGCTTCCGTCATCGGCGCGTCTTTACAAACGATCGCCAGATTACAGCCGCCTAATTCACAGACTATTTTTTTTGGATGTTCGACACTGGCGGCAATGATATGTTTCAAGGTCTGTTCCGACCCGGTAAAGGAAAGGATATCGACCGAAGACCGCGCCAACTCCTGCCCTAACGTCGCTCCTTTTCCGCTAAGTATCGTGATCAGCCCTTCCGGGACATCGGTTTTTTGCAGGACCTCCGCGAATTCCAACAAAGACAGACTTCCGTACTCCGACGGCTTTATGATGACCGCGTTACCCGCGGCCAACGCCGCTGCCGCGGAAAAGCCGAAGATCATCAACGGCACATTATACGGCAGAAAAATACCCGCGACCCCGTACGGTACGTATTCCACGGTATCCGTTGTATCTTTATCCGCCTGATACGCCGATTGCATGGTATCCAGCAACGACGCGTAGTAATTAAACGCTTCGGCCGCCAGCGGGATGTCGACAAATAAACTTTCCTTGAAGCATTTTCCTATTTCGCGCGTCTCCAGTTCAGCCAAGGGTTTTACGTTCTCAAGCAACGCGGCGGCGATAGCCCGCAAAACTTCTTTGCGTTCCTTCAAAGCCGACTTTCCCCATTGTTGCTGGGCTTTCCGGCTGCAGGCAATAGCTTCATCCAACAAAGCTTTATCCGCGTTTGGAAAACGCGCGACATGCTCTTCGGTCGCCGGATTCAGCACTTCGATGTTTTCCGCAGCAGTCCGGATATTCCTGCCGATATATATGTTGTAGTCTTTCATATTTTCGTCGTACGGGCTGCGTCCCCCTTGGGGAGGCTCCGCTTTGCTACACACTCGTGAGTATTGCGTCGAACACATTTACGCGAGACGCAGTACGCAATACGCACGCCGTCTTATGTTACGGGCGCTTTTTCCCACACCTTAAACGTCTTCTCAAAAACCGGGAACCAGCCATTCATCTTATTGAAATCGCCTTTGAGTTTAATGATCCCCTGTGTCGACGCGACGAACGGATCGATCTGGCGGTTAAAGACTTTCTTCCAGATCTGTTCCTGCGTGGAGATGACAAATTCCGCCTCTTCCGTATGATCAAGCTTAACGATCTTACCCTGCTGATAATGAAAACACCACAAACAGCCGTTGGTATTATTTTTTACGGCAAGGGTCGTCGTCAGGTTAAACTTCTTCCCGAGTTCCTGGTTCTCTTTATCTTTATTCACCAACTCCATCACGCGCTGCATATGCGCTTCCGAAAAAAGTTCAAACGCCGCCGGCTTCTCAGTTTCCGTGCAGCGCTTCTCCTCTGCCGGACTTTCTGCGGGGCTGTTCAGGCGTTTTGTCAATAACGCCACGTGACACTGCTGTTCAAGAAGCTCGATCAGTGAATACGCTTTCTTAAACGCATTCCCCATCGCGAGGACTCCATGGTTCTTTAAAACCACGATATTATTCGAAGCCAATGCTTCAAGCACCGGCTGAACGTCCGTCACGGTCGGCGTACTCTGCGGGACGACCGGGACCTTCCCTAAATAGAACTTACTTTCAAAAGAACCGTATTCGATGTCATCGAACAGGTTAAAATACGCCACGGTAAACGGCGAATGAGCGTGCAGGACAACCGATATGTTCGGAAATTGCGCGTAGATCCCCAGATGCATGGCTTTCTCGCTGGTGATCTCTTTCGTGCCTTCAAGCAGCGTGCCGGCCCCATCGACGCAGATAATATCGTCTTCTTCCAAAAATCCCAGGTAGCTGTTATGCGCGGTAATATAAACCTGATTTTCCTGCGCGCGATACGAGACGTTCCCGCTTCCCGCGCTTAACAAGTTCTTCTGGTGCATCAAAGAAGACCAGAATACGATCTCTTTCTTTTCCTTACTTATCTTTTTCATAACCGGGCAGGTCCTCCCATCGCAAAAAATCTTCGGACACCGTAACTGTCTCTTTCGCGGATACTTCCCCTATCGGCTTGCCGCAAAAAACCGCGGCAGAATGGTCCTTAAATATAGTATTATAATCCAATCTACCGGCAGGCTGAAGCGTTATTTTCACTCCATGTAATGACGCCAACTGCGCGGTGTACAGCGCTCCGCTGGCCGCGCTGATCCCATCCTCACGCTTCTGATGGTATAAAATCACCACTTCGGAGATCTTCCGCTTAAACAATAAAATGCCCAGCATGTTGTCCGTGCAATAGACCGCGCTTATCTTCTGCTTCTTAAGAAGCGGCAGATTATGTTTTAATCCGATCATATACGGGCGCATCTCAGGGATGATGACTGTCCCGTTGTATTTTAAAAGCCTTGGCAGATGCGCCGGCTCCAAAGCACCCCAGATGAATAAAGAATTGTTAAGTTTGTCGATATCCATGTTTTCCTGCCTTTACAGGAAAATAGACAATGGACGATAGTTTATGGATTCAATCCCATAAACCATTTTCCATCTTCCATTTTCACGCTTAACAGCAACTTTAAGGAACCTTCCGGAACATTAAGGACCATTACGAAACTTATCCTCTCAGTTTGAGCCCATCCGGCGTCACCCAACCGGTTATATATTCATGCAACGTAATATCGAAATTCGGATACACGCACTCCTGCCCCTGGTGCGGGACCGTATCGCAATACATGAATACTTCTTCCGCGGGACGCTGTTCAATCGGAATACGTTCGATATCGATATCTATCGGATACTGCGTGTAGACATAAAAAGGTATCTGATACTGCGCAGCCAGACGAGCCAACGCGTACGTACCGATCTTATTGATAATATCGCCTTTCTTATTCGCGCGGTCAGCGCCGGTAACGACCGCGTTCACGTATCTTTGTTTCATGACTGCCGCGGCCTGATTGTCGCATAACAGGACCGCCGGGATCCCTGAACGCTGCAATTCGTAAAATGTCAGGCGGGACCCCTGTAAATAGGGCCGGGTTTCAGTAACATAAAATTGCGCGGTCTTCTGAAAAGCTTTCAACGCGTAGAACAAATAGACCAGCTCGCCGTTGACGTTACATACGGTCATGATCGATGCCTGCGCGGGAAGCGCTTGGGCTAAGGCCAATGCTCTTTTTTTACGGCCGGCGTCGAAATATCCGATAAACCCGCGGACCACATCCAACAATGGTCTCTGCGGTTGTTTGGCGGCAAACGATTGCAACAGCCCGCCTATCGAGACAAAATCAAAAGTCGGCCGCTTGTTCTTAAAAGCCTGGGCTACCGCATTGATCAACGCGGGAACCGGTTGCCCGGGATTTCGCAACGCTTCTTGAGCGCAGGTATAGAGAAAGAGCAAAACCTGCCCGAATGCCCGGGTCTTCATCAAATACAAAACCTCTTCGGCATCGCTGAGGTCCCGTACACCGATATAGACCTCTTCCCACGGTAATCGCGTCTCATCCAGGACTTCAATCACCGAACAATCAGCGTTACACCGCACCGGAAAAAGCAACGGCGTCTTAAAGTCGTTTTTAGCTAAAAATTGTTCTTTGGTCATGTCCCCCCTCATTTCACCAGACGTAATTTTACCATAGTCGTGGATATTACACAAAACTCTTTCCGCCACCCAGGCATCACGTGGACTCACTGGAGCCCCCACGGGTAAAATCCCCGCCTTGCCGGCGAGGCAGGCACGGGCTTGCCCGTGGTATTCTGGTAAAGGGAATAAAGTATCTCTTTTTAGAATACCGCGAGACATTGACCAGGCTGATCAACACCGGCACTTCGACTAAAGGGCCGATGACCGCGGCAAACGCCGCGCCGGAATTGATCCCGAAAACCGACACCGCGACAGCGATAGCCAATTCAAAATTATTGCTCGCCGCGGTGAACGACAACGTCGCGGTCTTGGCATATCCGGCATGGAATTTTTTGCCCATAAAAAACGAGACCAGGAACATCACCACGAAATAAATAAGCAAAGGCAGGGCAATGCGCAAGACATCCAGCGGGATCCTGACAATATACTCACCTTTCAGCGAAAACATGACCACGATGGTAAAAAGCAGCGCGATCAAAGTAATCGGGCTTATCACCGGGATAAACTTATTTTGATACCACTCTTTACTCTTCACTGTAATGAGCAGGCTTCGCGTTACGATCCCGGCTAAAAACGGTATCCCCAGATACACAAAGACACTATGCGCGATCTGCCCGATCGTCACATTCACGACGACACCTTTTAGACCAAACCACGCAGGCAGGACCGTAATAAACACCCACGCGTACACCGAAAAAAACAGGACCTGAAAAATCGAATTAAACGCCACCAAACCCGCGCAATATTCCGTGTCGCCTTCGGCAAGGTCATTCCAGACAATGACCATCGCGATACACCGCGCCAAACCGATCATAATAAGGCCGGCCATGTACTCAGGATACGCCCGCAAAAAAATTATCGCCAAAAGAAACATCAAAACCGGGCCGATGACCCAGTTTTGGACCAGAGAAAGGCCCAATACTTTTTTGTTTCTGAACACATCTGCCAACTCTTCATACTTGACCTTCGCCAACGGCGGGTACATCATCAGAATAAGCCCGATCGCGATCGGGACATTCGTAGTCCCTACCTGAAACCTGTTCCAAAAACCGGCAATCTGCGGGAAAAAGTATCCCGCGAAAACCCCGGTGCCCATAGCCAAAAAGATCCACAATGTCAAAAACCGGTCTAAAAATGACAACCGCTTAACACAATTCGTCTGCATATCCGCCTCCTATAATAAGTGGAATATATAAACAGCCGAGTAATATATCCCGACGAGAATAAATACGGCCCCGGTTATCCGGCGGGTATAATATTCAAGGGTAGTGATCCGGCGAAACCAATGGCTCAGAGACGTTGCGCCAAGCGCAATCGCCAGTGCAAATAGAATCACCGGCAATCCTGTCCCCAGCCCATACATAAACGGCAGCACAGTCCCGGTCTTACTCTGTAAAGCTAACGGTATCAGACTTCCAAAAAATAATGCCGCGGAAACCGGGCACAATGCCAAAGCAAATATCAATCCCAAAAGGAAAGCTCCGGGCGCGCCGAATTCAACGAGCCTTTTCTGATGCTTTTCAGACAACGATATGCCGGGCAACCGGATGGCCAACAGTTCCAGCAAAAATAAACCGGTTAGTATCAAAAGCGGGCCTAACGCCTTGCCCATATACTTCTCCAGAAATTGCGCGACCTGAGGAACGCTCAATAAAGAATGGATAATGATCCAACCCAGCGCCGCGTAGGCGGCCATCCTGCCCAGCGTATACGCGATACCGGAAATAGCTACCATACCCGGATGGGTTATCTTCTTTGAAAGAAATGACACCGCGGCGATATTCGTCGCCAGCGGACAAGGGCTGATCGAAGTCAATATCCCCAACCATAATGCCGTCCCAAAACCGGTCAGGATATCCATCATTTCACATCCCCTAAAAAACCACGGGTCTTTTCGGTAACATACGCAATAAATTTATCTTTATTACGGACGTATTCCCAGATCTTATCCAAATTCTCCGACTTGGTCTCTTTGCCGTCTTTGACCAACGACAACACCAGCGACTTAGTATACAGCTTATAATCATTTACAAAATGCTCATTGCCGGGGTCCTCTACATTGACGACTTTGAACTCGAGTTTTCCTGAAGCAAGCGCATCTTTAAAATTCGTCTCAATAGCCTCTCTTGCATACTTCTCCATGGTTGTGCACGAATAGCAGCGGAACGTGCCATGGAAATAATACGTGATGACTTTACTGGCGGGCTTTTCCTGCGCGGCAAAGGCGGGATACCGCGTACTCATTACCGAAACGGCGGCCAAAACGATGATAACTATTCTTTTCATCAACCGTCTCCTTGTTTGGTCAATATCTTTTTAATTTCATCCTTACTCAACACTCTACCCGAAGAAACAACGGCACCGTCGATCGCCAAAGCAGGCGTCATTAACACTCCGTACTCAGTAATTTTAACGATGTCGGTTATCTTAGCGACTTCTGCCTGAATACCCAGCTCTTTTACTACTGCTTGCGTATGAGCAAAAAGTATTTTGCATTTCGGGCAGCCGGCTCCCAATATCTCGATCTTCATCCTCTGCCTCCTTCAATTTCCTTTGACCGCGGAAACCTTGATACTTGCCACAGCCTGCTCCACGTTCTTTAAATCTTTCTGCCGGATGTTCGTTTTCTTCCGGATCGCCTGTACTGTAACATCATTTGACATTGCCTCAAGAGGATACGTATTTTCCTGTATGATATTCACCCGGCTAAAACCGGCGGCTTTAATATGCCGAAGATATACATCTTTTTTGATCGCGCCGGCAAGGCAACCCACATATGCTTCAACCGATTTCTGAATAGCCTCCGGCAAGTTTCTTATGAGCACAAGATCCGAGACCATCAGCCTGCCGCCGGGTTTTAAAACCCTGAAGGCTTCTTTAAAAACGACCCTTTTATCCGGAGAGAGATTGATAACGCAATTGGAAATGATCACGTCCACGGACTCATCCTCAACCGGAAGAGCTTCAATCTCACCCAAGCGGAATTCCACGTTTGCGTATTTACCTTTCCGGGCGTTCTCTTTGGCTTTCTCGACCATCTGCGGCGTCATATCCACACCGATGACCCGGCCGGTCTTGCCGGTTTTTTTCACGGCCAGAAACGCGTCAAACCCGGCACCGCTTCCCAGGTCAAGAACGACATCTCCCTTTTTTAACGAAGCCAGCGCGACCGGATTACCGCACCCAAGACCTAAATTAGCGCCATCGGGGACGGTACGCATATCTTTCTGAGTATAGCCGACGCTTTTACTGATACTTTGGGCATCCGCACCGCCGCAACAGGAATGATGCGGGCAACACGACGTACCCTGCCGCGCGATTCTCGCGTAACCATCCCGTACAATTTTCTTGATCCCGCTTTTATTTCGCCGCACACCCCGCCCTCCTCTTATCGTAAAATGAGATTAAATATGTACCCCGTAAAAACAATTCCTACTCCGACAACGAAAGCAAAAATAAAAAGGAGCTTCAGCTTCATCACTCTTCGGAGAATCAAAAACTCCGGCAATGAAAGCCCGGTCACCGCCATCATGAACGCGAGGGCCGTCCCCATCGCAACGCCTTTTTCGGTAAGCGCGCTTACCAACGGGATCACCCCGGCCGCGTTTGAATATAGTGGTATCCCGATCAGCGTCGCGACCGGCACCGCAAACCAGTTTTTTTGTCCGGCATATCTGGCCAGGAAATCCGCGGGCACATACCCATGGATCCACGCGCCAAGCCCGATACCGATGACCACGTAAACCCAAATATTCTTAAGAATATCCAGGGTATACTCCCGGGCAAAACCGAGCCGGTCCGGAATAGACATCTTGAATCCTAAAATACCCTGCCCGGGCTTTTTATGATCGAGCTTCTCCACTAAATCCTCGATTTTCAAATATCCAATAACAATACCGGATACAATCGCAATGCACAACCCGCTTACGATATACAACAACGCGATCTTCCAGCCGAACAATCCCCACAACATGACCAACGCCACTTCGTTGATCATCGGGGACGCGACCAAAAATGAGAATGTCACGCCGAGCGGGACTCCGGCTTCGACAAAACCAAGAAACAAAGGAACGGCGCTGCACGAACAGAATGGCGTCACGATTCCCAAAAGAGCGGCTAAAACATTGCCTGTATGTGCATGCTTGCTGCTTAAGATCGAGCGGGTCCTTTCCGGAGAAAAGAAAGTCCGGATAAAAGACACGATAAAAACGATAACCGTAAGCAGCAAAAAGATCTTGATCGTGTCATACAGAAAAAAATCCAGAGCTTCGGAGAAAAGAGCTCCCGGCCGCATTTTGAATATATCGTATACCAACCAATCGATTACCGGTTTGATCATGGCTGTTTCTTTCTTTTCTTAATGATCTGACAACAACCGCCTTCAATTCTTATGGCTTTGATATTAACCAAAGCATCCGCGATCTTCTTATGGGCAGACGTTATGATCCGGGAAAACGTCGGCCGGGATATCTTCATCAACTTTGCCGCTTTTTCCTGTTTCATCCCTTCCAGACAGGCAAGGCGCACGGCTTCAAACTCATCAATGGACAAATAGACCCCTTCCAATTTACTCAGCGGCACGCACTGCGGTCGGAAACACCGCTCACCGGGTTCGCACTGTACCCAACGCGTCTTTTTAGGTCTCATGATTTAAAGGTCCCTCGATGTTCCGTAAAGTTTCTTAAAGTTCCGGGAAGTTACAGCCGGAAAGAAGCGACCTATTGTTACGCTCTTTCATTATGAACATATGTTCATAACTTACCCTTAAAAATCAAATCTGTCAATAGTCAAGTGGAGCCCCTCCCGAAGCAGAAATAATTTCTTACTCCGCATTCATCACCGGGCCCCGGGACGGACTAAGTCCCGTTTCACTAATATAGCTATTAGGGTACGGGATCGGGGTACAGCCGCGGGAGTTTCTGCGGAGAGGACTAAAAGGGGAATTGATTCCGCGGCGAGGGTAATTCCAAGAGAAAGCTGAATGTTCCTACCGGTGCATTTCGAGAATCAACATTATAAGAGCCATACATCCCATTCCGACATTCTCGACTATCGAAACAGTGCTCAGCGGGACCTTTAAAATATTTCCCATGCAGGCGCAATGGACATCAAGGCCCCGCATAAGGCTTCTGATCACTCCGATGCTGCTGACCGTCATGACAGCTATCGTAATCATATACGTCGCGAACAGGGCGATGCCGCTCAGATACGCAAGCCCCAGGAACAATTCCAGAAACGGATACATAAATCCATAGGCCCTGAACCGGCGCGCGGCCATATCGTACATGGAAAACCCGTCCGCGAAACCCGAAAGGTCAAAAAGTTTGACCATCGAGAATATCACCATAAACAAACCCATGTAATCACGCATCCAGGGAACCAACTGCCAGGGCTTCTTATCCACCTGAAGCGCGATCGAAGCCAAAAGAACAACAACGACAATAGCGATCAACGGACGATATGCTCCGGCGTTTCCCTGATCATGAGCCGTATCTGCGTGACGATTCATTTGTGCACCTCAGGCTTCACCGCAAACCCTAAAAGGATCCCCTTCAGAAACGACTATTTATTTTTTAAACCGCTCGTCGAGGCTGAAGAGTTGATCTTCCCGATTATTTTACTCCAGAAACCCGTAACCTGCTCGATTATGGAACTTTTTTGCACATCCTGCTTTTCCTTGGCAAGATACTTTCGAAACTCCCGGGCTATGAACGCGTCCGGGACCGAATCTATGAGTTCATACATCTTTCTTCTATTCAATGACTCGTACGTGCTCAACGCCTGCTGTTTTGTCATCTGCGCGGTAATGCCAAATCCGGATTTGACTTCCGTGGGCAGGTCTCGTAACGCTTCATAGATCTTCGCGTACTTCGCGTTGAATTTCTCGTCAGACATCGCGTTCAGCTTATCGATATTAACTTTCTTCAAAGAAGGAATATTTGCCATCGCGACATACGCCTTGGCTAACGTCTTAAACGTCATACCGATCGCCTTATCTTCCATACCCGAACCCGGCGTATCATCGGCAAAAACGCCTTGTTGCGTATACAGATTGGCCGCGGCCACAATCATGAACAGTGCTTTAAAGAACATTTTCTTATTCATCGTCAACCCCTCCGGCATATATTCAAACAAAGCAATCGCCTACTATTTTATCACAGAAGGTTAACGATAAGAATACGTGAAAAAACTCCGGTCTTATACGTAAAGTAAAGCCGGGCAGTTAAGGAAGTTTGAACGCAAGGACATCAAGTTTCTCGATCACCGGCGGCTGAGCGAAAAGCTCAGCAGCTTTTGCCATCAATGCCGCGGCAACCGCCCCGGTAAGATGAGCCTGGCGTCCAGGCTCGTCCGGGAATGCGTCGAAGATCCCAAAAGTCGACGGACCCAGGCGCACGCCAAACCAGGCGACCGTTGCCGGTTCTTTCATGACCAGCGGTAATCCCCCACGTAAAAACTTTTCAACCTCTGCCTCTTTCCCGGGCTTTGCCTCCAAACGAACGAATAAACCTACTTTGGCCATATGCATCTCCTTTTTTTTATAGTACTTCTATCCCGAAATACTGAACATTGGCGGAATCAACATTTCTTTGACTGATTTCCACTCGTCCAGGCCAGATCCATCTGCGTACTGAAGGCTATTTCCCGGCCAAGATATTTAGCTTGACGGTAAATTCCTTATTTTATATAATTCTTTCACGCTTCTCTTGGGTCGTCAGAGTATCAGACTCTCACTCAAGCTGTTCTTTCAACATAATTACTATTCCCCGGTAGCTCAGTTGGTAGAGCAACTGGCTGTCAATGAGACTCACCAACGCCCACGTTGGTGTTAGTCGAATTGATCCCGAAGTCTTGTCTTGAGAATTTCGAAGAAATTCAAAAGACATCTTTTAAGACGAGGGATTGATTTTAAGGCAGCTCCCGCAGGAAACTGCAGGATGAATAAGCGGGCTAATTCAGGGAACTCCTAACCGACGACCTTAGACGAAAAAAGTCTAATCTTGTCGAAGGACAATCCTGAGCTAAGTGAGTGGCCGAAAGGTCCTCTAAATGTGCAGAGACTATATACCCGCTACCTAACCCCGAATTTCGGGCACGGTAATGAGATAGTCCAAGCCTTGAAGTAATTTAAGGGCACTTGTAACCAGTGGGTCCGAGGTTCGAGCCCTCGCCGGGGAGCGTAAATTGACGAAGAGCCGAACCTTCTTGATTCTCGGTTAATGCCGAGATAAATGATGGTTCGGCTTTTTCGTTTTGATGGGCTTTTTTGTGGCTTAAATTGGCCGTAGGCAGCTTTTCTGCCAGGGAGTGATCAATCGGCATCACGATGTGGATATGGTCGTCAAAAACGTCTATACGCTTAATGAGCGCCTGTATTAACCCCTTCTGTTCTTCCGGAGAAACCTTATCAAACTGGTCCAGGGTATGCATTAACCGTTCGCGGATGTATTCGTCGGAGTCCTTGGACATCGTCGCGGCGCGTTTGCGCGCGCGGATCTGAGAGATCCTCTCTTCCAAGCCGGTGATCCCATTCTCAACTTTCTCCATACGTTCTTTATACGTCGTGCCTTTTGAGATCGTGCCGTTCATGGCAAGTTCCAAGAGGCGCTCCGCTTCTTCTTTCAGGCATGCAAGCTGGTTCTCGTACTTACCCAGGTCCTTATCGATATCCTGCAGCTTATTCCTGGCATCGATGACGGCCCCTTCGATGGCCTTTAGTATCACGTCACGATCGGTTGAGGCGTCCCGGAAGTATTTAACGAGCGCTTCATCGAACGTTTTCGCCGGGATGGCTGAAGAATCGCAGCCTAACCCCTGTTTACGTCGGCCGCAGATGTAGTAATGAAACTTCCCTTTTCTCTGGCCGATCGAATGAGTCGTGATCATCGAGCTGCCGCATTTCCCGCATTTCATCAATCCTTCGAGATAAAAGATGTATGTCTTCGGCTTTTGCGTGAAGCGGTGCCCGGGCATCTTTGCGACGAGGATTCGGTTAGCCTTTTCCCACAGTTCAGAATCGACGAGTGCTTCATGCTGTCCTTTGTGCATTTCCTGAGCCCATTTCACGTAGCCTTTATAAAAAGGGTTCTTGATGATGGTCAATAAGCTCTGTTTGCGCCAGGAGTTACCCTTTGGGCTTTTAATTCCCCGGGATTCGAGCTCTCTTCCGATCGCCATTAACGATTTATTATCCGCGGCCATCTCCCAGATCATCCGTACTTTTGGAGCAAGCTCTTCATCCAAGATGATCTTTGTTGTCTGAGAATTGCCGGCGCCGTCGGTCGTGATGAGCCGCTTATAGCCGAACGGAAGGATCCCCCCGACCCAGCGGCCTTGTCTTACCCGGGCCGCAGCGGAAGCTTTTACGCGCTCGCCGGTCATCTCTCGTTCGAACGCGGATAGGGATCCCAGAATACCGATTATTACCCTGCCGATGGCCGTTGAGCTGTCGAGGTTCTCGCGGACCGATACGAACGCTATGTTGTGCTCGTTGAATAGGTCGACGAGGGCATAAAGATCTCGAGGGTTCCGCGTAAGCCGATCAAGCCGGAAAAAAATCACTCCGTCAAAACTTCTCTGCTGTTTATTCGCATTGATTTCTCTAAGAATCGATTGGATCCCCGGCCGATTCAAATCTTTTCCGCTAAATCCGTCATCACTGGCAACGCGAACAAACTCATAGCCGAGGGCATCGAGCAGATTCTTACAATGATGCGCCTGCGCGTCTAAAGTTGTATAGTCACCTTTTGATTGATCGTCGGTTGAACAGCGGGTGTAGATTATGAAACGATTATGTGTTTTTTCCTTGAGGAAGTTCATACCATTGGGCAAAAATTCTAACAATAGATTTATCCTGAGGTGCTTTAAACGAAATGATCAAAATGTCTCTCAACAAATCGTAGGCCCAACTCTCTATTACTTCATTAAATTGAGACGCTTTTTTTTGAATCATAAGATCGATAAAGAAAGCTTCTGCATCATGAGGATCAAAAGAATCGAGCTTTTTATATTCTCTATAAAATTCACACAGAACTTTTTTTTCGATAGGATGTAAAAATAAGTGGGTGCTTTCGTCTTCAATCTTCGCTCTTACTTTTATTGCTGGAGAAATTATAAATTGCCCAAAATTTACATCTTTAGAATATGCTGAAAAAAGAATGTTTTTTCTTTGGTTCGTTAAACCTTCATACGGCGGCTCATTTAAGTGTAGTGAAACAGAAGTGGATTCTCCTTTTCCCTTGTAAATCGAGAAGAGAATGGTGAAACGCTCTTTATTAAAGGACCATTCGAAACGAGCCTGCTCAAATTTAATCCTAATTCCTACCTCTGATAATGTCCTGAAGTATTCAATTGGATTCTCAGTGAATGGGGCTATACCTTTTTCATCAAGATTTCTTAAAATTGCAGTCAATAATACAATCTCTATTCTATGTAATGCTGCTTTCCGAAGTTCCTGTTCAATCTCTGTCTTAGAAGCATAATTTGGAATATTCAATGGCTGAAAATATTTTAATAGTTCGCTTCTTATCTTTGGATATGCCGGATAAACACTTTCTAATGCCTTCCGCGTTCTATTTGTGCTTTTTTCATTCTCGATGAGAGTCTTCATGCTTTCAAAATCAAGTCGGAATTCATCACACAATCGTTTCAAAGTAGGTTCAGAAGGATACGTCTTCCCTCTGGCATATTGAACTAAAGTCACCGGGTTTACACCAATCTTCTTGGCTAATATCCGATAACTGAGCTTTCTGTTCTCTTTAAATATTTCCGAAAATCTTTTATCCATCATACGAATAGGCTGTTAATGTGTATTGCTACATATTAACACACAGATCAAACTGCGGCAATTTTATTTGTTTGCTCAGAGCTTGACATCGTATTACTGTATGCTATAATACGGTTACACATGAAAACTCTCTATAAATTGATAGTTAGTCGGATGAAGAAAAAGAACCTATGTGGGGCTGATTTGGCTAGATTGCTAAGAAAATCTCGCCAGACAGTTAGCCTTAATTTACATAGGCCCTTATCCAGAGTTCATATAGGAACGCTTCGTACATATTTATCTGCACTTGGGTTAGACATTTCATGGAAGTTTTCAATAAAAAGAAAGAAAAAGAGGTACTTGTAATGGAATTCAAGGATTTGACAGTTGAAATGTTGTCGAGTGAACGCGCGGACTTGGTCGGACAATTAAGAGCTTCCGGAAAAAAAGATGGGGTGAAGGAAGAGCGTGTACGGGTGTTGTCTATCGTAAAGCTGGCTAATAAGGAGTTCTCTGGGATAGACGTTGAAACGATTGTTGATAAGTCAATCGAAACTGGCAAGAGTTTTTCTGAGGCTAACGCCGAGATGCTCAGCAAACGCCTGGTAGATCTGCAAAAGACAGAAAAACCGGGCCCGGATGGTGAGTCACAAGCAAGCGCAAAAGATCATTTGACCAGGGCGAAAGAATACAAAGCAGCTCATCCGGAATGCAAGACCATGACGAAGGCGTTACAAGCAACGGCAGCAAAAAGGAAGTAGTTCTTGGACCGGCTGTCCAGGAATATTAAGCGACACAAAAAAAGGAGGCATCATGCTAAAAAGTTTGTTTTCCAAGAAAAGCAATGTGGATGAAATTGTTACCGACATTTGCGAAGCCAATCTCGTAATTTCTGATATCAATCAGGAAATATCCTTATTGCGTGATAAATCGATGAGGTTGCGGCAACGGCGTCTTGCCGGAGAAACGATCCCCGTTCCGGGTATTGACGAAATCGAGAACGATATCAATTCTCATTTAAAAGACATCGAAGCCTTGAATGTAAGCGTAAAAGAACTTCGCGACAAGCTTATAAACCTTCTCATTGAGCAGGGTCAAAATTTCATGAATAAACTTTCCGGCGAAAACGCAAACCTTGACTCAATCACTAGGGATGCATGGAAAGAATTATTTTCATTAGTTGCAAAAGCTTCCGCAATAAAATATTGGCTCATAGGAAGTGGCAAAAGCAATCATGCTGATTTTCATTTTACTGAAGATGGAAACGATTTCATTCGGCAAATAGAATCGGAATTCGAACTTCTCGTTAAGAAGAAAGGTCCCTCGATTCATCATCGAAGACTTGAATTGCAAAATCAGTCTGTGCTATCACAAGGAGATCGCGTCGATTTTGAAAAAACGGCTGACGAAATGATTCTTGTTGCCTGGAAGAAACAAGAAGAAAAAAAAAGTACGGAAGAAGCAAGGGTCTAGATCGACAACGTGAAATATTCTGTGGCACAATTTAATTATCGATTCCATTGCCGGCCGGCTAATTCCTCCGGCCGGATACCTCTGCCCCCCACCACTATATCCAGGATGTTTGGTGGGGGGTCTTCTTCTTATTATTACAAGAGGTGTTTCTTTTGCTTCCGCCCCAAGGATTAATCCTTAGGGCGTCTTTATTTATTACTTATGAGCAGCGCTGAGAGTAATTTTAAACGGCGGTTTGGAGAGAATCCAAGGATCAGCATCATACAAATTAAAGAGACTCCTGCTGATTGCAAAGAAAGAAATGAAAGGATTTTTAAAGCCTACTGCAAAGTGTTACAGAGTTTAATCAACCGAGAGCCTAGCAGTGTTGAGTTGTTTGGACTGCCGCCGGCAATAAATATAAAAAGAAATAGTGAGCTGCGGATGCGACGAGACCAGCTAAACGTATAAGCAATATGACTAAAAATAAAGTTATTAATCAAGGGTACATATCGTTATCGGCTCTGGCGAGGTATTTGTGCATGTCGAAAGCGTACGTCTCGCTGAAATACCCGGAGTGGATAGCAAAGTATAAAATCCGGGTCTACCGCATGGGCAGGAAGGTTCTGTTTAACCTGCGCGATATCGATGAAAAGATGATGCCGCGGTTGCAGGTTAACCCCGGTGTTAACGAGCCACCATCAGAGCAAACATATTATAAGCGAGGCTTTCGATGAGGTTAGAGTAAATGGACAAGAATAGCACGCAGGATGCACTTAATCAGGGGATAGAAAATCAATTTTGCGGACAACGGTTTTCTGTTGGCGACGTTTTAGATAAGGATGTCTCCCCTGCCCTTGTTCGAATACCCTCTATTTTTCTTAATAACTATTTCAACAGTCGCGAAACATTAAAAAAGTATTGCACACAGTTTCGAACCGATCCGGAGACGTTTATAAATAGGGCGGCTGATCTGTCGGGCAAGAAAGCAACCCTTACCGGATATATTGATTCAGACTTTGAAGGGTTCTCTTTGTCTTTTCGGGAGCATCAAGTCGTTAAGGCCATGTTCTCCCTTTTTGACCGGCAAAAAGCGAGCTACGAACAGCCCTACGTTGTTTTAAAGAATAACTCCGAGTTATATAACGAAGCTATTCTCCGAAGAAACGCACCGAACGATCAACATGCATACTTCCTAGGTAGTGAACGACGTGCGATAGATGCCGCGTTAGAAAGCTTGAGCAAAAAGATTCGCAAGATCGTCATTAAGGGCTTATCCAAATCCGATAAAAAAGGCGCCAAGAGATACTTTATGTATATGGCAGAACAGCCTCTCTTATCCATCGAATATTTCAATCCGGATATGCCCGAAGATGAACTCACCGAGACGAAGTTAAAGCAAGAAGGAAGCATCAAAATAAGTATACTTCCGGTGTTCTTAAAAGGGTTCTGGAATCATTATAAGCTTTTACCACGGCCAGTTGATCTCATCATGGAAATTAAGAGGGTTTGCCCGAATATTCACAAAGCATCAACAACAGTAATTGATTTTATAGATTATCTACATCGACAAAGAGATATCGCAATCAAACGAAGCCGAAATGAGATGTATAGTGTATTAAAAATCAGCAAAGAACAGCTTTCTAAGCGCGGGAAAAGATACTTCGATAGAACTGTCACGAATACATACTCTATTGCTATGCGTCTGGGGTATTTAAAACGCTATCAAACGAAAATTGATTTTCAAACCGGGATATTATCCGACCATTTTGTTTTATCCGATGCGCGTATTAAACACCTTAGAATGACAGAGGATACTTATGATCAATAAATCCATTTCCCACACGTTGAAGCTTTTCCGATGCCCATATTTTGGGGTTTTGTTGTCCACATATTGGGGCTTCTATGCCCATATTATGGGGTTTCTTCGCCCATATATTGGGGTAACGTGTTTTGTAACCCGTTCACTATTAAACAATTGTGAGTGCACTTTTTCGCTATGTATTCTTAGATATTATTAGATATTCTTAGGTATCCAAAGCCCTTCGCAAGGCGCCGGGCTTTGGGCTTTTACAAACAAAATTTAATTAAAGAAAACTATGATGAAATTAAAACAATGGCTATTGAAAATGATCAAGCGGTTTATTGTCGAATCCATAGAAGAAGATCTGCGGTCTAACGGGAAGTTGCGGCTTTTGACAAGAACTCACGAGCTTTCGCAATCGCAAGCGCTTCGATCTCGGCCAGCGGAGCGGATGATTTCGGAAGGAAAACAGTAACTTCTGCGCTGAAGCATGGACCGCCATCATCATGATGAAAAAAGACAGTAGCTTCAATGTATTTAAAGTCCGGATCGTCAGAATTAGGTTTTAGGCTGGTCACATAAATAGTCATACGCTAATTATAGCAAACATTTCGTAGAAGTAAACACGAAGCGCGATGACGGAAAAACGCAGCGACCAATTAACGATGGAGGGGAAAATGATTAAAATCAAGCAGATCGAACAACGGTGTTTATCTCTCAAGCAGTTGGCAAAGTATTTAGGCGTCTCCCCTTCTCTGGTTCACCGGGATTATCCAAAATGGGCCACGGAATACAAGATCCGGGTCTATAAGCTGCCCTTCACGACCGGGAAACGTCAAAAGATACTGTTTGAGAAATTCGATATCGACAACAAATTGCTTCCTGCGATCCTGATAAACCCGGGGAAATGATTTATGGCCAAACAATTAACGACTCACAAAAACGGAGGTGCTCAAATGTTAAAAGGTGCAGATTTCTTAAACATCATGGATTCCCTGTGCGCAAGCTTCACAATCGACATCGATGGGATGATGGAACAGTTAGATTTCAACGAAAGGCTCGATCGAGAATGTGACCGGCTCCGTGACGAGGCATTCAGTAATTTATTAAAAGGCCTGGATGCATGCCGGAACAATCAGCGTAAAGACGCAAACCGGTATCTTCACATCGTCGTTCAAAAACTGCATCAACAAGAATTGATCAACGACGATGACGACGCTCGCCGGAACAAAATACGGACGATGCTTACTCTCTTACGGCAAAAGACGATCAGGGTCGCTGAAGAAGCTTCAAAGGACAGAAAAAAACTGAAAAAGAAATAATCATGGGCGTACGGATCCGGCGGGTTATAACCAAAGACGCAGATGATACACAAACGCGATCAGCAGTTCAAAGAAGAAACGAATCAATCCGGGATCATAGCGATGGCGAATAAGAAACGGCATATTCACCTATTGCAGAAACTTCAGTCTGGAAAGTCTCTTTCCCGGCCGGAGCTTAAAGAACTCGAGAGGTTTGAGGGAAAGAAGTTGCCGCCGGGGATCGTCGATACACAAGAAGCGCTAGCCAGGCTTTTTAGCGTGAGTGTCCGGACAGTACAGAACTGGACCAGGGACGGCCTACCCCGCAACAAAGAAGGACATTTCAATCTTGCAGAAGTACAGGAATGGCGGTACAGACGAAACAACAAAAGAAAAGGCAAAGCCGACGAATCTGGCCTGACGTGGGATGATGAGCTGAAACGATTAAGAGCTGAACTCCTAAAGATGAAAATCGCAGAAGATAGAAAGCGATTAGTTCCCATACATACCATAAAAGCATTTATTGTTCAGCTCGTTATTGAAATAAAAACGAAGATGTTAGGATCCCCAGCTCCCTCGCGTTTCAGTTGATAGGATTAGACGTGCATGCAATCGAGAATGTGTTGCGAAAACGGATCGAAGAATTAGTCGTCGATATGTCAAGAACAGCAATAAAAGGCAATCCACAATGGACGGAAGAATATTTCATTAAAGAACTGTATAAAATGGGCGTTATTAAACTGGAGAGTAAATCATGAAGACACTTAAACCGGCATCCATGGTAGACACTCAAAAGAAAGTAGCCAAGATATTCGGCGTAACTGTTCGTTGCGTTCAACAATGGGCTGCCGAGGGAATGCCGAAGACGCGAAATAACCTCTATGATATCGCCGAGATCCAAAACTGGCGATTCCTGAGGCTCAACCGGAAGAAGAACAAGAGCGTTCAAAGTATAGACTGGGACCAAGAGTGCAAAAAGATCCGCGCGAATATTATGAAACTGCGCTATGAAGAGATGAAAAAGAATCTTCTGCCGCTGTCCGTCATTGAAGACCGGTTAGTACAGACGATCCTTGTAGTAAAGCAGGCTATGCTTTCTTTACCGGGAAGGATCGCTCCACTACTTGTCGGGAAAGATGCTTGTGAGGCAAAAGAGATATTACGTGAGCGGATTACCGAAGTCGTGAAAGAGTTTGCGGAAAGCCGCATTGCCATTAATCCGCGATGGACGAAAAAAGAGTTTATGGAACAAACGCGGGAGTTGGGTATTTACGTTAAAGAGCATAACCGTAAGCAAGGAACAAAACAATGAAGAACGCCAGTCAGATATGTGATCTAAACGCAGAAAAAGCCGTTCTTGGCGAGGTATTGATGATTAACCGGCTATCGCATGCTAAAGGACTGTCTGCAGATGATTTCTACGATCTAAAGCACCGCAGAATATTTACAGCCATGGCAGAGCTCGAATCAAACAACGGCCATATAGATCTCGTATGTCTAGCGAACCATCTTACAAAATCCGAAGACTTGGACAAGATCGGCGGCCTTGCGTATTTAACGGAGTTACCGGCATTTGGGATCGGCGAATGCTCTATGCCCCATCACGTTAAGATAGTCAAAGAAGAAGCTATTAAGCGAAAGATACAAAACAAGGTCGTCGAGGTCAAAGAAGGGCTGCATGCCGCGGATCTGGACCAGATCGTCTCAGAGATGCGCCAGTTCTATGCAAGCCTACCGTCTACCCTTCTGGACGATATAGAGTTCTTCAGTCTAGACAAGTTCATCCATGAGGCTCGCTTTTACGGCAAACGCGGAAAAGAAACCGGATTCGCGCAGCTGGATCACAATGTCAGGATCTACCCGGGTGAATTGGTCATAATAGCCGCGCGCGTACGGCATGGAAAATCATCTTTTGCATACAATCTGCTTTTAAACTTTCTTGAGAAGTATCCGGAAGAATCGTTCGCGTTCTTCAATCTCGATGTCTCCTCCGTCTTTATGATGACGCGATTAGCAACGGTATGGGCAAAGAAGCATGCCGGCAAGGCGTTTGCCTACAAAGATGTTCTCCGGTGTTTCCAGAACGAGGAATTCCCGGGAGAAATCATCAAGGCGCTTAAAGCGTTTGAAGCATACGGCAAAGATAACCGTTTAGCCATTGTGCATAAGCCAAACTATAGTGCTGAACAGATCGTCGCGCATGCCGAGCTCTTAGCCAAGAAGCGGCCCCTGGGCGCTATATTCATCGATTACATGGAGTTGATCAAATCATCCAACAGCCGGCCGGAAAGTGAAGAGCTCAGAATAGCCAACATCGTTAATCAACTGCGGATCGCCAGCGAGGATCTGAAGATCCCGATCATAGTCTTAGCGCAGCTCAACCGGGAGACCGTTAACGGCCGGAAGCAAGAGAATAAGCGGCCGGTCTTAGAGGGTTTACGTTACAGCGGCCGGCAAGAACAAGAGGCATCGACGGTCCTGGGATTGTTTAATCCACAGCAAGAGCAAACGGATAATGCGGATGATACCGGGCGAACGAGTAAATTTAATACAAATAGCTCTATTCTTGAAGTGATTCCGTTGAAGAATCGCGGAGGGAACAGTAATAAAGTCATCGAACTGGATTTCGATATGGTTTCCGGGCATATAACAAACTATAAAAACACGGGATTAGACAGATAACGAATTATCGAGGAGGTATTTATCATGGCAGACCCTAAAGAAATAATGGTTAAAATGACCCTGCAAGAAGATATGTCTAAGAAGCTCGTCGATCTTGGAGCATCGCTAAGAAACGTCGGGAAAGAAATGCGCTCATCGTTGATGCCGGTCGGAGAGTTTCGCTACGCCTGGATGAAGGTAAGCCTTATCTGGGGAGCCACCGCGGGAACAATGATTCGGGCAATGCAAGACGCTTCAAAAGAAATGACCAATCTTGATAAAGCATCGGTTAAACTCGGAACAACGACAGAAGAATTATCGAGGAAAATATATGGATTTAATATCGCCACACAAAATGCCCGCATCGGCGCCGGACAGATGCTTGTAGCAAGTGAATCCTTAAGATCTTTATGGATCGGTACAGGTGCGGTTGGATTAAAGGCTGTTGGATCTTTCGCGACGACGTATCGCGCGGCAAATCTACAAAACCCTAATCCACTATCGGGATCAACTACACCATCAAACCGGTTCTCATTTTTGGAAACTCTTAAAGATACCGCCCTTTCAGTATTGTTGGGGGCTCTTCCTGCCCCGCTAAGAAAAACTTTATCCTTAGAATTTGATCCAAACAAAGATTCAAAGAAAACCCCGGCCGCTCAACAACTTTTAGCAGAAAGCAAAGCTGTCTGGTTGAAGAGTCCAGAAGGTCGGAAAGAAATGGACACTATTTATGATCAAACGCAGAAGATGAGTATGTCCAAAACTGCCTATGAAAAGAGTGTTCGAAATCAAAACGCGGAGAATTGGAGAACGGCGGGTATACCTGAGTCTAATATATCTACATATCTGGCCGCGGCAGAAAAACAGGCAAGTGAAGATAGGATGCTAATCATAAACAAATCCAACGCGCAACGTTTAACGGCCGAAGGAAATACGTTAGATGCATTGAAACTTGATCAGCAGAATGCTTTAACTGAATTTAAACGTTCATGGGGCGATGATGGCAAAGCAGTAAAATCATTTCAAGACGGTCAGAATGCCATGTATGATGCCGCTTACCGGTCTTTTTATGGTATGAAAAGCAATTTCCAGATACTGCATGATGGATGGATATCGACCGTATCCGCAATGACCGATGGATTCAGCAATATTTTTTACAGCACGATAACGGGCCAGGTGAAGGACCTTAAACAGGTATTCGTCGGATTCGGTCAATCGATTTTAAAAGTATTATCGGATATGGCCGCTCAAGCAATGGTGACGAAAGCTATAGCCGGATGGAAAACTATTTTTCCAGATCCGGATGTGAATCAAGCGACTTTTTATCATACCGGTGGTATTATTCGCGCTCATACCGGGTTGGCAATCGATGAGGTACCGATCGTTGCGCAAACTGGTGAAGGCGTATTATCACGCCGTGGGATGAAGGCATTAGGAACAAGCAATTTCGATGCCCTGAATAGTGGCAAACCTTTAGGGGAAACGGTAATAAATAACTATACCATCAACATCAATGCAATAGAACCGGCTACATTTGCTGATTACTGTGCTCAGCATCCTGAAGGTATTAAGGCTGTTGTGGCGCAGGAACACCGCTTAAACGGAAGATCAGTAAGAAACTAATAAACACGGCGATGGAAAAACAAAACGTTGAATTACTCAAAGCACTCATGGTCATTGAGAATCTTGATACAACCAACATAGAAAGCTTGGCTCAGTCTATATCAAAGTTCCATGCGCAGATGATCGGAACATTTAATGAGAACAGTAAAAGCATGGAAAAGATCATTCAATTCTTGTACCAATACTATCTATACAACCGATGTCTTTCAACGATTACCTTTCAACTGCTTGCCAAAGAGTTAAATGAAACCGCGGGATTGAATATAGATATTGAGAAGCTGCAAACAGAAGCGACAGCGCTTGCCGATAAGAAGCTCATCGATATCAAAGACAGTATCTTTGAATATTTTAGCGCGGCAAAAAAGGTAAACGATATCTTCAAGGATGGTCCGACATAGAAAAAAGGTACTTCCAGAGCCGGTACACTATGCGGGTCATCAAGGCCGCGAACGAAATCTGCATCCAAAACTTTTTTTTGGGGTTTCGTGTTCGTGTTTTTGACCCAGTTAAACAGCTCACAGCCCCATAAAATAACGAGTTTTCACTAAAAATAGCCCGAAAAACACGAAATTCTCACCCTTTCATTTTGTACTTGTGCAAATCCTGTTCCCTGCTACGATAAATAGTTAATGAAAACAAGGATTGGCAAAAGTTCCGTCCAGCCTAAAAAAGGCACCATCCAAAGACAAACAGCAGTTAAAAACATTCCCAATGAGTCGCCGACATCAAATTTCGCAATATATATACCCGTTAAATGTCCCAAATGCAATAGCAAGAAAATACGGTGTTATAAAACAGATATCCCGGTCCGGTATCATCGATGCAGAAACTGCGGGAATCGATTTAAATCGATAGAACAATAATTATATGGATGAAATAAATACTGTATTTATCCTAGGGGCGGGCGCAAGTGTAGACTATGGATTATATACCGGGAAAAAACTCGTCAAACGAATAATACAAGACTTACTCAATATTAACACTACACCATTAAGGGGTTTAATTACTGACAGCCACAACGCTAAACGAATACAGGAATGCGCCATCAAATTAAACGAATCCAACGAACTGTCGATAGATCGATTCATGCAATATAGTGGGAAAGCATATCAAGATATTCTGAAACCTGCTATAACATACTCACTGATGGCGCAAGAAGAAGAAACTAAATTGTTTAATCGCGATGAATGGTATGCTTATTTCTTTAGAAGGTTAAAAACACATGATTCCGATAGGCTAGAAGAAAATAAAATAGCATTTATAACTTTCAATTATGACCGATCATTAGAACAAGCTTTGTTCAAGCGAATTTGCACGTTATATGAGAAAACCGAAGCCGAATGTGCTCCTATGATGGAGAAAATACCCATTATTCACGTTTACGGACAGATTGGATATCTACCTTGGCAAAAAAAATCTCCAGTTCGCGAATACACCCCTATAATATCTGACGTAGAGACAATAAAATCTTGCGCAGCATGTATTAAAACTATCAGTGAAGTAAGTGAGCCGTCTTACAAATCCAAAATAGAGCATTTAATCAGTAAAGCAAAAAATATATGCTTCCTCGGGTTTGGTTACGACAAAACAAACATGGATTTACTTGGGCTAAGAAATATCGCCAAAGATAAAGGAGTAAGTGGGACAGCCGTTCATCTTGGGAATGCCGAAATAAACGAGATTCATAGGTATCTTCAGGTACATCCTTTAGATCATGACAGAGAACGATTCTCGAATAAATATGAAAACATAATCGACTTTCTCAAAGATAAATGGGATCCGGTATAGCTTCCACTTCTAGATAGAATTTACACATATTATGAAAGTAACTAAGTACGACTTACTCAATAACGCAAAGAGCTCTCTTACCCATGCGGTCCAACATTTAACAAATGAAGACGGCGTCTCCGCGGAAGATCTGAAATACGCGATTAGAGACGTTGCCCACGTGGTTGAGCTACTCATAAAAGAAAAAATTAGAAAAGTTCACCCTGCTTTCATCTTAGAAGATGTGGATAGATATCCATCTCCTACCGCCTTTACACTCAAGCCTGAGACAGCGATGAAAAGATTGAGAAATTTATGTGGCATTACGCTATCTAAAAAAGAAGAAGATACAATCACTGCCTGCAGAGAGATCCGCAATCGAATCGAACACTATGAGTTTGAAATAAAGCAGAAAGAAGCCGAAGGAATGATCGGACGGATGCTCTCTTTTATATTTGATTTCTCAAAAAGATATCTGCAAATTGATTTAGAGCATGAATTCCGACAAGATCATCGATGGGGATCCCTGATTGATATACATGAATTTTGGAGCGCTCATTCCGATAAACTACAAGATGAGTTAATAAAAAATGAGATCCCTATTGATCAATGTCCTGCATGCGGAGGGATCACCTTTAAAATAGAAGACGGGAAATGCGCACTGTGCGGACACATGGAAGCAACGGTAACTTGCGATATTTGTCATAAAGAACGCTTTGAATGGGAAATCGAAGTCCACGATGAAGTTGATTATGGACCAGAGGGCGCGGAACGTTGTGCCTCTATCTCTGTCTGTGAAGATTGCTTGCGCAAAGATTGGGAAGCCGAAAATTGGCGTGATTAAAGAATAAGACTTTTACATCGTAGCCATTGGACTGGATTACGCTGAGAAATTAATTAGGTGAGGGGAAAAGAGATCTGCCATGAATGATCCCGAAGGATTTTATAAAATATTGAGGAAAGACCAAAGGAATGATGTGTTTAAAAAGGTTATAAACGGTATCGCAATCCCACTTTCACTCCAGGATCTTTACGACATCATTGATAAAGTTGATTTGATTGAAAACGTTCCGGATACAACCAAAGGAATCTTTAAAATTGCCAAGAAATTATTTGTCCTTGCATACTTTGAATACAGTTTATTTACAGTATCCGCTCACTATTGTTTTTTAGCTGTTGAAGCGGCTATAGGACATAAATATCAACAGCAATACACAAAGCCTGCAAAAAACCTTGGACAAATGCTTAATGAACTGCTTAAAGATAGGATACTATCAGTTGATAAAGCTGATGTTTACGACGCATGTAGACGGCTGAGAAATGAATTATCCCATCTGACGACTCAAAAGATTCTCATGCCTGGCATGGTTCCAATTGCAAGGACCGCTGAGTTAATAAATGAGCTTTTTGCTTAAGCTATTTAAGGCAAAACGAATCATTTCCCATAGTATCTCTGAAGATCCTCTAGAGATACTGTACTCATTGACACCAGCTTCTTTAGTGCTATACTTTGACTATCAAATGTATAGCTTTGTAGGGGTAAATGACAAAAAGTGTTTAACTTTCTCACCTGCGCGTCGAAGAACTTTACAGCGTTCCATTAGGCTTATTTTTTAATGTGTTGATAACCAATACATTACGGATATAGTCTTTTGGTACGCTTCTTGCTTATATTAGTTAAAGATTTCTTTATATTTGCCGATAATAGATAGGTACTTACGATGAATTCATTTACTTTTAACTTCCCAACATGGTTTTGCGCAATATTTTCGTTGGTTTTTATAGGTGTATTATTCTATATTGGTGCGTTACATCATCAAATTAAAGCGATATGCAAAGATCATCCGCGGATATTAACTGCTTTAATACGCATATCGGAAATATTGTTGCAGAAAAAAATGTCAAAAGAACTGATATTTTATCAAAGTCCTGCAAAGTTAACAGATGAAGGTGTTACGGCTATAAAAGAATGCGGATTTCAAGAATTCTATGAAGCGAATAAGTCTTACCTTTTAGAAAAAATAAGGAAAGACAACCCTAAGACTATGGCTGATATAGAAGAATCCTGTAAAAATATAATGTTGCAGATTGAAGATCCTCTCCCCAAGTTTGAATCAATCAAGCAGTATGCATACAACAAAGGTGAACCGATAGCGCGGATTCTTTTCGCATGCGCAATCGCCTTAAGAGATATTGTTGCGCGTGAATTTAATATCACGGCATAGATTGCTGTTAAATATTTTGGGATAAAAAATTGATACTAAGGAGGCGAAGTATATGATTCAAACGTTATTAAAAGATGATACACATATTGGAAAATTTGTTGCTTTAAACAACTTCACAGAAAAAAAATTAATCAGTGAAGGCGAAACGGCTCAAGAAGCCTACCAAAAAGCAATTGCGCTCGGACATAAAGAACCAGTAATCACGTATATTCCTTCAAAAGACACTATTCAGATATACTAACCCTCCATGGACATCATTGATTTCCCTTTCACGAGAGATTTTAGAAGCTCAACCCCAAAACCTCGGCTCCCCATAAAAATAACCAATCCACATACAGGAAAAACGCTTTTGACTTACGGATTAATTGATACAGGGGCTGATGAGTGTGCAATTCCAGCAGAATATGCAGTGATTCTCGGGCATGATCTTCACAGGGGAATTAAAAAGAATATTATAACCGGCGCTGGAGAAACAGAAGCGTATGGGCATACGATGGACATAGAAACCAGCGGAATACTCATTAAGAATGTCGTTATTGACTTCATGGAAGGACTGCCTACAGTTCTTCTTGGGGTAAGAAGCTTTCTTAGTAGATTCATCCTTACCGTCGATTATAAAAATCACTCTTTTTCTCTTATAAGGCATACCCCAGACAAAGAATGATCAACATTTCAAACTATCTTTGAATAATCGATCGGCGATCTTAAGCAACTTTCTTCCAGAAAATTTAGTTAAGATGTCTTGATCTTCACAATCCCGAATCTTTTCAATCAGCTCACTAGGTAAGTATTTAAGCAAAGTTATTAACTGCGATACCCTCGCCCGTGACACCCCGAAGTGCTTGCTAACGTGCCGGTAGGTTCTGGAAGGATCCTCTTTGAGGTATTCGTAAAACTCCAAGGCCTTCTTGACCATATTCTCTCTCTGATGAAGTTCCGGCCGCGGCCGAGCCGGCAAAGGCTTATTGATTGATAGCGCATACCCCTTCTCTTTCCGCTTAAAAACGGGCACAGACAACCGGGCCTCTGGGGTTTGCGCTCCGTCTGCTTCGGGGAGCGTAAATTAAAAAGCCCATCTCACGTTCTGTTGAGGTGGGCTTTTTTATTAAATGCCTACGGAGGAGCGAGCGAACCTATGCGAAGCATAAGGTTCCAAGGGCTATCTTCCATAGCTTATCATACGGAAAAGATAGCCATAGTCCAGCGAAATCCGCCATTAATTTATCGGCGTACGAAGTTGGAGAGCCCTCGCGGGCAAGCCAATTCATAGGCCATTGTAACTGAATAAGTTGCAAGGGCTTTCTTTTGCCAGTTTGGACACGTAGCGAACAAATTATCCTCTACGGTTAATTCGACATCACAACAAGATGTGATAGAATAAATTTTATCGACGGTATTTCCTGCCATTCGGTTCATCTTTCATCTGAAAAGTGAACTCTTCCAGCGTTTTTAATAGTTGTCGCGTCTATCATTCCTCCTGATTCCATTTCTCAACTTCCAAAACACTTTTATATTCAATCGGCTTTTCCTCGGTAATGACACTGCTAACACGGTTCATGAAACAGATGAAAAGTGAACCGAGAAAAAGCTGCTGGATCATTGGCGAAAACAAGATTTTCAGCATAGTAGAGATTAACAGAAGTAGAAATGTATGCTGGAAACGTAAATGGGATGGGATAAAACAAAAGAAATATCATCTTGTTCGCGATTGATTCATGACTGAATTGGGACTATTCACTGGTTTGCGTGTTGATGAAATGCGACAGTTGAGGATGGGCGATATCCATATTTGGGGAAACCACTCGTCAATATTTGTCCGAAACGGCAAAGGTGGTCGAAGGCGTAATGTCTGGATCAACGCGGAATTTAAAGAGGCCTGTGAAGAATTCTTAAAATTACGTCAGCATTTTGGATTTGACAATAATGAAGAGTCCCCTGTATTTGTGTCGAGTACAGGAACACCCCTTTCAAAACGCTCAATTCAAAAATCATTTAAGCGTTGTGTTAAGAAAGCTGAATTATCGTAGAAATATCACATACACTGCTTACGCCATACTTACGCAACATATCTTCTAAAATCCAGCCGCAACATTAAACTCGTCAAAGAACAGCTCGGACATTCATCAATTAAGACAACCGAAATTTATATTAGCCTGATAAACGAAGACACCAAAGAAGCCTTGAAAAATCTGTACAAAGTTGAACGCCCTTTCGTCAAATTACCTAAGCCGAAAAAGAGCCGTTACAAGCTTAAACATATAACTTGTGAATATGTAGAACCCGGAACCATTGGGCGTAAACCATACAATCAAGACCACTTAACCCCGAAAGAGCGGTGGGAAGAGATTGCACAGATTTGTGCTGAAATTATAGAAAGTTACAGCCTAAAAACTGCTAAATAAATAGTATTTGACAAATAAATGTTGAAATGGTATTATTTCATTGTATTTACAAGGCTAAATTTAGCTTATTTCCTATATTAGGAGGGATACAATGATTCATTCATTCACATTCAAAAATTTCTGCTCGTTTGCGGAAACGGCAACTATTAGCTTTGTCGATATCCGCAAAGGAATAGAAACAAAGAACAATATGTTTTGCGATAGTCCATCAGGAGAACGTTTAAGCAGGGTGACAACTCTGATCGGGCCTAATGCATCGGGGAAAACCAGTGCCCTTAAGGCGCTATCTTTTTTGAGTTGGTTTGTACGTAACTCCTTTGTTGGGCTAGAAGGGGACGAAGAGATTCCAATAGACAATTTTGTTTTCTCAGACGATAAAAATAGTATCTCTGAATTTGAACTTGTTTTTGAACAAAATAAATGTGTTTATAAGTATATTCTTCATCTATGCAAAACACATATCATTCGCGAGGAGCTATATCGTAAGGAAGAAACACAACATTTTAATTATCTTTTTAAACGTGAGTGGAATCAAGAGAATAATATTTCTGATATTTCTCAACGTATTATTGGGCTAAAAACCGAAGTAGTTAGAGAGATACTTAGAAAAAATGTGTCGCTAATAGCTGCTTCAGTTGCGATAAATAATGAGCTTTTAACGGAGATTGCCAATTTTTGGCAGACAATCATTAGTAATGTAAATCGAACTGGCAAAAGATGGGACACCTCCTCGCTTGGGGAACGTGGGCTATTTGATGCTACGAAGGTATATAGCGACAACCCCAGTTTATTTACAAAAGTTGTTCATTTTCTAAAAGACATTGACCTTGGTCTTGCAGGTGTATTGATTGAAGAAGGAGAGGCGCGTCATTCGAAGACTGGCGAAGTAAAGAAGGTTTATTTACCTTACGGTGTTCATAAAGTAAATCAAAAAAAGTACCGATTACCTTTTATTTTTGAATCTAGCGGGACAAAGAACATGTTCGTACTTTTACATTTTCTTATGCCCGCAATCGAACAAGGAGGCATAGCGGTAATTGATGAATTGGAGATTGATCTTCACCCGCATACGTTACCATGCATTATCGAATTATTCGCGAACCCAGCAACAAATCCTAATAATACACAACTCTTGTTTACATCTCATTCCTTTGAAATTTTAAGCCATCTTGAGAAAGAGCAAGTTGTCTTAGTTGAGAAGGATGAGAATTGTAAGAGCAAACTGTTTCGTCTGGATGAAGTAAAAGGCGTTCGCAGGGACGATAATATTTACGCTAAATACATGGCCGGAGCCTATGGCGCGGTACCAAATATTTAAGGAGGGGATCCGTGATGGTATCGCGGCCAAGGCAACCTTTTAGACGTACGAAAACAGCAATATTATTTGTAGGTGAAGGCCCGACTGAAAAGGCTTTTTTACAGTATCTTAAAGACATGTACATAACACGTGATATGGATATTGCCGTAAAGGTCGAATGTGGTTCGGGCGGCTCTCCCAGAAGTGTGGTTGAGAAAGCTGTACGTCTAAAGGGAAGTAGAGCCTATGATAAATGTTTTGTCCTTGTCGACTCTGACTTGCCTTTTGAACCAGATGGAGAATTAAAACGGCGTATGAATAAAAAGCCTCGAATAGAAATGTTAAAAGCAACTCCATGTATTGAAGGATTATTGCTCGCGATAGTAAATCCTGAATTCTCACAACAAGCGACAACGAGCAGCGAAGGCAAAAGAATATTCGAATCGAACCATCTGCCAGAAGATAAGAAGACGGACAAATGTTCCTATGAAAGAATATTCTCAAAACAGATGATAGAAGAGCGGCGGGCAGTGGTGCCGGAACTTGATTCTATTTTGAGGGCGATGGAGGTATAAAAGAAAGATTGTGAGCAAAAAATATTTTGAATATGACGAATTATTAACTCCTCCTGTTAAAAGAGCAGCATATAGTGATCGCACGGCTTGGCTTATGGCCAAGATGTCAAAGCTGGCGTATTTGTCTTTTGAAAAAGATGACACCGAGTTGAAGTCTGCGTTAGCGGAAGCTGGATTCTCATTGGTCAAGCCATTTAATCAAGATGGAACACAGGCTTTTTTGGCAAAAAGGGATTCTGACAAGATGGCAGTTCTGGCGTTTCGTGGAACGCAGACAGAGGGACTAACCCTTGAAACGTTCTTTGACGTGTTCACTGATTTATACGCCACTATGCGTACGGATCAAAATAATGTAAAAACACATAAAGGCTTTCTTTCGGCTTTTCAAAAAATTCAGCCAGATGTTATTCAGCAAATTCAGTCTTTACTGGATTATGGGCTGTATGTTACCGGTCATTCTCTTGGCGGAGCATTGGCTTTAATTGCAACTTCCGAAATCAATTCTGATAACTTGGGAGCGTGTTATACATTTGGAAGCCCAAAGGTCGGCAATGAAGAATTCGATGATAAGATAAAAGCTCCCATTTATAGGGTGATAAATTCTTTTGATGTAGTGCCCTTCTTGCCGTTTACTCCGATTATGTTGCCTTTGTTTTGGTTGATTAAGAAAAAAGTCAAGAATGATAAGGTCAAAATACTTGCTGAAAACTTTAAAGAATATCAGCATCATGGGGATATGCGTTTTTTGACCAATGCGCCGGTAAACGCAGACGCCAAAGTGTCGACTGAATATGCCGAGGTAACCCGCTCACTAAATTTGATCAGGTTATCTTTTACGATTGTAAAGGACATCGGTGTTCAGCATCATTCACTTGATGCTTATTGTGAAAAATTAGCTTGCTGGGCATTAAAAAGGAATGCTCAATGAAAGATTTATTTTGGATACTATCAGTTGAGGGTGGTGGAATACGTGGTGTTTTCGCGGCTCAAATATTAAAGCGCATTCAAGAAGAATTAAAAATTACATTTTCCGAGAGATTCGACATCATAGCAGGGACGAGCACAGGATCAATTATTGCGGCTGGGTTAGCCGTCGATTACCCTATCGACAAGATTGTAAGTTTATACAAAACTAAAGGCGAAAAAATATTTGCCAGAAATTATTCGGAGAAGTTTAATTGGTTCAATTGGAAAGGGTTATTTCAGAGCAAATACAGCAATCATTTTCTTAAACAAGAGCTATCTGCTCTATTTGGGGACAAGACTTTATCAGATACCAAAACGCGCTTAATAATTCCCGCGTCGGACATTTCAAACGGCAATGTGTTCGTTTTGAAATCAAATTACGATCAAAATTTTGTAAGGGATAAAGATACTAAATTATTTGACGCTGTCTTGGCATCTTGTTCTGCTCCGACCTTCTTTGATCCGCACCGCATAAAAGATTATCTTCTTGCCGATGGTGGATTGTGGGCGAACAATCCCGCATTAGTGGCGTTGACTGAAGCTATGGGAAGGCGTTTTAAGATTCCACGAGAAAATATACGCATTTTATCAATAGGGACAGGCAGGGGTAAGAAGTATTATGATCCAAAAGATGCTGATAAAACATGGGGATTTAAGCAATGGGGCACAGGGCTTGTAAGCACAATCATGAACTTGCAATCAGTTAATGTTGAGAATGTTGTAAGGTTCATGCTGGAAGATGAAAAGTTTTTTACGATAAATTTTGATACGGATTGTGATGTGGCCTTGGACGACGTTCGTTTTGTGGAAAATTTAATTGCCAGAGCCGACGAACGATTTACATATCTATTTGAAAAAATAAAAGTGTTTTTAACCGGAGGGTAATTATGGAGCTGACAGCATATTTTGATTATTTTCTTGAGCATGAAGTAAACCTGAATCAAGACAGACTCAATACGATTGATGAAAAGGTAAACGTCATTAGCGGCTTAATAAAGGCGGACGAAACGTTTAAGGAATATTTCCGCGATCTAATGTCGCAGGGTTCTTATGCCCAGAAGACTATAATTAAACCCCCAAAAGATAAAGATTTTGACGTTGATGTTCTCTTGCGCTTACAAAGTAACGACAAATGGAAACCAAGTGACTATATCCAAAATCTTTTTAATGTATTCTCGATGAACGATAAATACAAGAAGATCGCCGACATTAACACGAGATGCGTCACGCTTAATTATACGGGTGACTTCCACATGGATATCGTTCCGTGCGTTCAGTTACAGGGAAAGATTTATATTGCCAACAAAGATGATAATAAGTGGGAAGAAACAAACCCTGAGGCGTATACGCAATGGTTGATGACCAAAAATTCATCAGCCAACGGATACTTAATAAAGATGATACGTTTGTTCAAATATTTGCGCGATATTAAAGAAAACTTCTCTGTTAAGTCAATACTGCTCAATACGTTGCTTGGAACCCGTATTAATGATTCGGAGACGCAGTCGAATTTCAAGAATCTTCCGACGTCGTTCATTACAATTTTTCATCAGTTAGATGTCTTTCTCCAAAGCAATGTATCGATACCAACAATCAGCAATCCCACCTTGACATCGGAGGATTTTAACAGGCATTGGGATCAAAAGAAATATTCAAATTTTAGAGAGAAGATTCATCTCTATTTTGGTAAAGCAAAGCTTGCCTATGACAACGCCGATAGAGCTAATAGTATAAAATTGTGGCAAGACGTTTTTGGTGATGCGTTTCCCGCTTCAATTGAAGAAAATGGAAAAACAAAAGCATTTGGCAATTTATCCGGCAATTCTAAGCCATGGAGTTCTTGATGTGTGTTGGTTTCAAAAGAATGAACATTTTTATTCGAGGGAAGCTCATTCGGTTCGGGAGCATTTCCCCAAACTAATCTTCTATACACGCGGAAAAGATATCCTTGTCCTCAAAGGTGACATAGAAATTAAGGAGGGGCGGATATCCTCGATATTTACAAGATTGAAATTATATTTCCGAGGAGCTATCCGAGAGATATTCCGATATTAATAGAAGTTGGCGGACGGATTCCTAGGATAGCGGATCGTCACGTAAATGACAAAACAGGCATTTGTTGTATTGGGCCTCGCCTCGAGCAAAGACAACGATGGTTAAAAGCTCCAAGGATTTACGTTTACATTACGGATTATGTGATTCCGTTCTTGGCCAATCAGTCGTATTACGAACGCATGGGTGATTGGAAAAACGGGCAATATGATCATGGCTCTAAGGGTATCATGACGTATTATTCAGAAGCTTTTGGAATATCCGATAGGAGCTTATTAGAATTAATATTGCAACAGCTTTCAGAAAATCAGCGGTATGGCAGAAACGATCCTTGTTTATGCGGAAGCGGTAAAAAGGCAAAAAAATGCCATTTGGATGTGTTCGACAGGCTACGAACTAATGGGTGTCCAGAATTATTCAAGGAAGACCTTGAAAATTTAAAAAAAGATACAAAAGCACAGGGTGAATCATCGCAATCTGTAGCAGTTGAAAAAGTACAATCAGGAGATATTTTATGAGCTCACGGTCAGAGGCTAATTTCGAGAAGCGTTTCGGCAATCCTCCCCGGTTCAATGTGGTATATCAGAGCAAGTCTTTGGAAGGGTACGAGCGGATATCCCGCAACAAGAAAATCGTCAGTGCGATCGGGCAGGTTTTGACTGGTATTTTAGGGCGGACGCCTACAGCGGACGAGTTGACCGGACGTAGGCGTATAAACGAAGCGGAAATTCAAGCGCACGTGGCCGGTAAGACAGAGTAAGTGCGACTAATAGGAGCTATTTATGGCAATGGGCGATTTAATTGATGAATTAAGGCGTGTCGATTTTGAAAAACCGATCGTCTTCATTAGTTACGCTGGTGAGGAACTAGCGTTAGCGGATTTTATTAGGGATATTATCCATCGTCTAACCAAATCCAAGATTGAAGCGTTCGTTGCCAAAAGAGATATCCCGCCCGGTGAAAATCCCCTAAAGACAATGATGGAAGAAAAACTCAAACACGCCAAAGCGATAATTCCTATATGTTCTGTTAAATCAAAGACGTCATCATGGGTTTGGTGGGAATCAGCGGCGGTATGGGCTAAAGACAAAAAAGTTTATCCGCTGTTTACGAATATTTCAGCAAGTGATTTCGGCGCGCCTTTAACATTGGTGAGCCAAGGGAAGGAATTTTTTTCTCGGCAAGAGTTTGTCGAGACATTGAAAATGGTTTGTGGAGATATGGGTTTTCCGATTGCTGATTGGGATTTGACCAAGGACGAGTGGGATGCGCACGAAAAGCTTAAGAGTGAATATTCTAAGCCGGAGACATCAACGAAAATAACAGCAGATTTCAAAAAACTTGAAATGACTCAGGATCTTCATAAATATTCGTTTGTTTTTGAGATTGAAAATAGAAGTTCCAGAAAATTTGAAGATATCGACGTCGAGTTATATTTCCCAAAAGATTATCTTGAAAAAACAGAGTGGAATTATCCTCATCTAAGAGGGGCTGACTCACGTGATAAGCCCGGCTATCTATGTCTGATATTTTCTTTTTCAGGCTTATCCGACATCGCTAAAAAGCAATTTACGAGTGATTTATTGCCCGGGAAGAAACTAAAGCTTTTCGGTGAAGATGGAATGACCAAGCTCCATTACTTTATGAATCATGATCGTTGGGATAAGAGGTTCCAGTACGATATACAATGGAAGGTATATATCAATGGTGGGGCGCCTCAAGAAGGCAGTATTCCGTTAAACTCTGTTCAATACTTTTAGTCCCAATAATAATGCTTTATCACCCCGCCCAGACGTGACTCGCATTTAATCCTGCCAGTGTTACTTCGTGGTCGATAATCCAGCGGCTCGTTGTTCATGCTCGAATGCGGGCGCTTGGTGTTGTAGTGTTCGACGTATTCCCTGATCAGATATTTGAAGTGTTCCTCGCCGAATACAAAGAAATGCTCCAGACACTCCCGCTTTATGGTTCCTACAAATCCTTCGGCGTAAGGATTTAGATTCGGTGACCGGTAAGGTATACGCTTGACCTTGGCATTAAACGCCTTGAACAGTTCGTCAAATTCCTTGGGGAATTTCGTGTCGCCGTCCCGAATGAGTAGTTTTTTTGTGTTGTCCTGAAAAATAAACGATACGCTCTTGGTGGCGTTGACAATCCAGTCCTTATTGGGCTTATCAGTGATTCCGGCTACATGGACTTTTCGTGTCCGGATATTGATAAAGAATAAAACGTGGAATAACTTCGGTCCCATGGCCGTCCAGATCGTCTTTGTGAAGAAGTCACACGCCCATAGCGTTTCAAAATGCCTTTTGATAAACGCGTCCCATGAATCTTCTTTGCGCTTCGGGCTTGGGTCTATGCCGTTTTGAATAAGGATGTTCTTTAATGTATTACGGGTAAAGCGTAGGAGCCCGAGCTTCTTTAGCTCGCCCATTATCTTGCCATAGCCCCAGAGATGGTTTTCCTTGGCCATGCGGATAATAAGGTCAATGATCTCTTGTGTGGTTTTTTTGGGCCTTCCGCGTTTGGGCAGGTTCTTGCCGGTTACGCCTTCGGCTATCCATCGCCTAAAGGTCGAATAGCCCACAATGGATATGACCTGCTTAATCTCGCCTCGTAAAGGCAGGCCGTATTTAATAAGGCGTCTTTTTTCGGCTGGAGTGGTGGTAATCCTTCTTGGCAGTTTGGATCGCAGGATTTCGTTCTCGACTTTTATGAATTCGATCTGGCGGATCAGCTGGCTTTGGGTCATTCTGCCCAGAAGCCCCAGAAATTCTTGGAAAAGTGAGCCATTTATGGTATAAGAATTGGTGTAGTTCACGTGCTCTTTAGCCTCCTTTAGGTTAATGGTTCAAAAACCTGTCAAATCTATATTTTACAGCAGGTTACGGCAGGTTCCCACGAGTAGTTTTCAAGGTCTCATCTTTTCTGCACCCCCCTGAAAGTCAAAAGCCTTCAAATCAGGCAAATTCTCTTCAAAAATTCTCATTATTTTAAGGCGGTTTTAAGGCGTTTAGCGGGACACTTCGGCTAATGCGTAAGGACGGAGTCTGTCTTGGGCTGGCGTATTCCGAGGGAATATAACGATTCTGGTGTGATTACGGGGCGTTTTTTCGGTTCTAAAGCGCTTATACCGCCATAATAATCCGCAGTCGGACGTCTGCCCGGGGAGGGTCTGTTTTAACAAAAAAATTATTACGGAGCAAGAACTGTAGCTGCAAGGTTTAACGGCATCACATAGATTCCCTTGCCTAACATATCTCATGCATATATACTATTTTCGGGTCAAATAAATAGTTATATTGTTATGGTGCACTCAAATCGGAATATCAAACAAAGAAGGAGTCGTTTAACTATGGAGAAAAAATTATTGCTATTGGCCTTCGGTATCCTATCAATGTTTCTGTCCGGATGCGCCTCTATTATGACTGTCGAGAAATGTACAGCGATGGCAACAACGGCAAAACAGGACAAGTTTAGTTTTGACGTGTCGACACCGGGAACGGATACCGGCAAATTGATAGTTCACTGCAGGCCTCCCACCAACCAGATGTTTGTCGACAGATATGCTATCGCCATAGATTCCTACCCTCCTTTGGTTGTCACTAAGGAGAGTGATACGGATATAAAAATTAACGCGGGGGAACATTCTATAAAATTCTATGCTACGTTCCCTGATCCTAAAGAAAGCGCGAAGGTCGCTTTCGGCAAACTCACCAAAAAAGTGATTGTTATTACGAAAGATACAGAGCAAAGCTTAAAATATACCGGCCCATGGCGGCTATTGGGCGAAGGAAAGGTTGAAATAGACAAGTAGAAGCTTATAAATCGTGAAGCATTCATCCCTGCATAGCTATTCATCGTAGGTAGAATATATTGAGAAGGATCATACATGGCCATATTTTATAGGTTACCAGAATGGGTGTGTTTTATCGCGACGCTGATATTCGTGCTGATTTCTCATGAAATAGGCTTCAGGATTGGAACCATGCGGCGGCTAAAACCCGGGGAGAATCCGGAAACGGCCGCGTCAACGATATCCGGTGTAATGATAGGACTGCTGGCTTTTATGCTTGCTTTCACGTTCAACGGCGCGTCAAATAATCACGACCTACGCAAGGATCTACTCATTGACGAAGCAAATACTGTCCGAACGGCATACCAGCGATCCATGCAATTGCCCAATCCTTACCGTGCTGATGTCCGCGCTCTTTTACGGGAGTACCTGGATATCCGTCTGAATATGACTCAACTTCGCAGGGCGAATTTTAAACAGGCATTCAATCGCATGCGATCTATCCAACATGACTTATGGTCGACAGTGCTGGAACTTCAGAAAAATGAGCCAAACACACCGATGCTCGGGGTATTTACGGAATCACTGAACGAGTTATTTAATTTGAACACTAAAAGATCTAATGCTTTTTTACTAGGCCGTATTTCAATGATCATCTGGATCGTGTTGTATCTTTTAACTTTCATCACAATGACTATGATGGGATATAGGATCGGCTTACAAGGCATACGCAGTACTTTTATGGAGTTAACTTTAGCTCTGGCGTTTTCTTTAGTCTTACTGTTAATAATCGCTCTTGACCGCCCCAGCGGAATGCTGAGACTCGACCCAAAGCCACTGGCGGATGTTTTAAAGATACTGAGCGCTGGTAGCTGAAAGCGTGAATTTGACAGAAGCCCTACCTGATATTTTACTCCCTCCCCTATTTTCAGTTCAAATCGCATCGCGAGAGGCAATTGCAGGCTTTTCTTGCCGTTTCTCGACCTATTTTTAGGGTTACGATTACGATAAGAAATAAAAGTAATCATTGCCAATTATTACCCATTTCCTCCGCATCCTCCGTCATATGCCAGTTGCGAAACTCATCATATATGGGGAGTGTAAATAAGTCAAAAAAGTGTGGAATCGGCCCATAGACAGATTTTCAGCGGTGAGTAAAATGAATCTTAGGCAAAAGAAAGGAAGGGACACATGAAAAATACAGCGCTTAAAGTCTCAGGAGTCATTTTCCTTTTAGTATCAATCATGCACTTACTCAGAGTTATTTTGAAATCTGAAGTAATAATCGCGGGGGTCATTCTACCTATTTGGTCAAGCATCGTGGGTTTTATATTCGCGCTATTGCTATCACTATGGATGTTCAAGTCTCTTAAATAGCGCAATAAAGTATAAGCTATTAAAGCAATTATGGCCCGGTTCTTTACAAGGCTCCCATAGAAAAGTCATTTTTGCTGAAATTTCGGTTAATGACCAGCCCTTGCGCCTTTCAACCCTATAAAATGTACGCCGAGTATTTTGATTGACTCCGCATTTCTCCAAAGATATGATGATTCTTGCTGAAGGATATGCCAAATGCATAGGCACAGACATATAAAATAGAAAACGATATAAGGAGGAAATCATATGCTGATCAAGAATATCATGACAAAAAACGTTATTTCAGTCAGCCCTGAAATGAGCGTTCATAAATTGGCGGAATTATTTATTGAAAAGAACATAAGCGGGGCTCCCGTCGTAGATAAAAGCGGAAAATTATTGGGGGTCGTGAAAGAAGAAGGCGTGATCTTTCAGGATAAAAAAGTACATCTGCCGACCTTCATCAACATTATTTTTGGTTTTGTCGCTTTGGGGACTCATAGATACAATGAAGAGATAAAAAAGATCACCGCGAGCACGGTTTCCAGCATCATGGAAAAAGATGTTCTTTCTCTGCATCCGGACACAAAGATAGAAGACGCTGCCACGTTAATGATCGAAAAGGAGATTTATTATTTTCCCGTGGTGGACAAAGATACACTGGTAGGCGTGGTCACCAAGAAAGACATTGTTCGCTCCATCGCGAAAGAAAAAGCCTAACCACATACGTATGCGCTGAAGGTATGTTTATCCAAAAGGTATCCTTTCATTGTTTGGGTGGACGAAAGACCCGCGCGAGCCACAAGAAATACGCGACTTTTACCGGCCGGCCTTAAAAAAAGGAGATGCATATGAATCCAGAAACGGGAAATGCGAATGCGATCGACATAAACACTTTGCTCTGGGAACCGATCAAACAAAATGGTGAAAAAATCGCGGGTTTTCTTCCGAATATAATCGACGCCTTTTACATACTCCTGTTCGGATGGATCATCGCTTTCGCGGCAAAATTGATCTCCCGAAGCTTTTTAAAGTTTATTGGTTTTGATAAACTCTCGGAGAAAACCGGGATCGCAGCCGCGTTAAATGAGAATGGGATCAGTACAAAGCCGGCTGAATGGTTTAGCTGTTTGTTTTATTGGATCATCATGATCGCCGCGCTTATCAAAGCCCTATTCAAGCTGCGTTTGGGCGAAGCCGCCGGCGGATTGGATCTGTTCTCGGGTTTTATTTTTCAAAGCCTGGGGTTACTCTTTATTTTCATCATCGGGCTTTTTATGAGCGTCGTTCTTTCAAAGATCGTTTTCGCGACGTCCTCGAATTTAAAGGTCAAATCTCCCGGCACCTATAGCCGTATCATGAAGTGGGCCGTCCTTGTCTTTACGCTCCTGCTGATATTAAGGCAAATCGCGATCCCGTTGAATTTTGCTTTTATGGTCGCCGGCGCGGTCTTTGTGAGTATTTGTATCGCGTTTATCATCGCTTTCGGAATCGGCGGCGCAGGTTGGGCGGCGAAGACATTGGAAAAGATTTCCAAATAACTCTTTCTCAATAAGACAGTAAGGAGAAGCCATGGACCTCAGTAAGGCGGTGGAAAAGTGCGCGGAGTGCCCTTTGTGCAAATTTACGCGGAACAGAAAAAAGAAAGACGTCTTTTACACTATCGCGCGGCATGTTCAAAGTACGTGCCCGTATTGTAAAGAAGCGAACGAAAAAACCGGCAAGAACCTTCAAAGAAGTAAATCTTTTTAAGCTTCATGTTCCCGTTAAAAGAATTTTGCCATTTTTTTGGCTCGAGGCCTTCGTTTCTTTTGCGGGTCAAAAAGAAACGAAACTGATGAATATGAGAAAAGTAATTCTATTAACTCTATCGGCATTTTTAATCAC
>Ga0172371_10000216_pt1 | contig 84365 bp, 72 predicted proteins | sample Lak12m_FD_114543 | JGI IMG/M metagenome (GOLD analysis project Ga0172371, IMG submission 114543) | Freshwater microbial communities from Kabuno Bay, South-Kivu, Congo - kab_022012_12m | ecosystem: Environmental > Aquatic > Freshwater > Lake | place: Democratic Republic of the Congo: South-Kivu...
ATAAGTGAAGAAGGTCAGATAGTAAAACGGGTGATATTGAATAAGTAGGTTAGCAACATGAACTGGAAAACAAAAGAGGCTGCTCTGATTCAGGGCAGCCTCTTTACTTTTTAATGTTATTTGGTATTACATTGAAAGTTTAAATTTCGTAAGATGAAAAAAGTAATTTTAGGATTTGCAATGATTATAATGATTTTTGAAAGTTCAAATGCTGATTCACCAATTACATCAACTTATTTCTGTGAAGCTTATTTGGATGTAAAGATAGTAAAGTATGCCAATGAGAAACGAATAATTGATAAAAAAATTGGAAAAATGCTGATGTCAGAAAAGTTAAGTATTGATGTTAAAGCAGCTATAATAAATGCATTAAGCTGGGATATTAATGGAAAAAACAATGCTGATATTTTTAAAGAATTTGTGTCAAAAAAGTATAATTTCACAAAAAAAAATATTGATATTGACAAACTTTCTGCAGACGAGTTGTTTTGTCTTGGTTATTTAACAGTAATGGACGACTATTTTCATCCTCAGAATGGATTGGTATATCTTGAAAATGCCCTCAGAAAAAAACCTGACAGTTACACAATAGCGATTATTTTCTCACTTTCTACAAGTCAGATTTATCTGGATACTTTTGAATGGTGTAAGGTATGGATGATTTGTAAAAGTACAAAGAATAATAAATCATATATACAGGATTTACGTAAAGAAGCAAATACAATTATTTTTGACTATATTTCATTGTATGAATCATCCTGTGAATAATAGGTAACTGTTGCAACAGTTATTCCTTTAAAGATATTCATGTTAAATTTGGTTTTAGCTTTAAATAGTTAAAACATACCTTTGTAAATAAATTTAAATATAAAAATCAATGAATATTCATGAATACCAAGGAAAAAGTATCCTGAAAAAGTATGGTGTTAGATTGCCTGTCGGACAAGTATGCTTTAGTGCAGATGAAGCAGTTGAGGCAGCACGAAAAATTGCTGATGAAACAAGTACAAAGGTTTGGGCAGTGAAAGCTCAAATACATGCAGGAGGAAGAGGAAAAGGAGGTGGTGTGAAAATAGCAAAAAGTCTTGATGAAGTTAAACAATATGCGTCTCAAATTATTGGAATGAACCTTATAACACATCAAACAGGACCTGGTGGAAAAAAAGTTTTTAAGGTTTTAGTGGAAGAAGGGATATATTATCCGGGACCTGAAGAGGTGAAGGAATATTACATGAGTATATTACTAAACAGGCAAAGCAAAAAAAATATAATTATGTATTCCACTGAGGGAGGTATGGATATTGAAGAAGTTGCAGATAAAACACCTCATTTGATATTTAAGGAAGAAATAGACCCTGCATTGGGTATCCAACCATTTCAGGTAAGAAAAATTGCATCAAATCTTAAATTAACCGGAACAGCCTACAAAGAAATGTTAAAGTTTGTTCCTTCACTATATCAGGCATATGAGGTAAGTGATTGTTCAATGCTGGAGATTAATCCTGTATTCAAGGCTTCTGACGGAAAAATTTTTGCTGCAGATGCAAAAGTAAATCTTGAAGACAATGCCTTGTTCCGTCACCCTGATTTTATTGAAATGAGAGACCTGAATGAAGAGGAACCTTTAGAGACCAAAGCATCAGAAAATAATCTTAATTATGTCAAGCTTGATGGAAATGTTGGATGTATGGTTAATGGTGCCGGATTAGCAATGGCTACTATGGATATGATAAAACTATCGGGTGGTGCACCTGCAAATTTTCTTGATGTGGGAGGTACAGCCAGTGCCAGAACAGTAGAAGCAGGATTCAGAATCATTATTGAAGATCCAAATGTAAAAGCAATTCTTGTCAATATTTTTGGCGGGATAGTACGATGCGATAGAGTAGCACAGGGAATTGTTGATGCATATAAAAATATTAAAAACCTTAGTGTTCCTATAATTGTCAGGCTGCAAGGAACAAATGCAGAGGAAGCAAAAGAACTAATTGATAAAAGTGGATTAAAAGTGTTTTCTGCTATTCATCTTGAAGAAGCCGCTCAAAAAGTAAAAGAAGTACTTAATTAGTTCATAAAGTATTTATTTTCAGTTGATTATATTTTTTTAAAAAAAATAATTATTTTGCTGAAAATTTGTGTATATTTTACATGAAAATTTTTCCTTCAAATGTCAATGATTTTCTGTTTTTTCAATAATAAATCCAAATAAATTAACTTATGTACCTAAAAGTTTATGCAGATAATCCATCGCCACGGCATTTAAAAATTATCATGGAGCAACTGAAAGATGGTTGTATCATAGTTTATCCTACTGATACTGTTTATGCTATAGGTTGCGACATGCATAATAAAAAAGCAGTGGAACGATTATGTAAGATTATTGGTAAAAAACCGGAAACAGCGAACTTATCGCTAATATGTGCTAATTTGTCGAATATTTCCGATTATACTTTACCATTTGAGAACAAAATCTACAAGCTAATGAAGAAGGTGTTGCCAGGCCCATACACTTTCATTTTAAAAGCAAACAATAATGTACCAAAAATTTTTGGTAATAATCGAAAAACTGTTGGTATAAGAATACCCGATAGCTCTTTAATCAGGGAAATAGTTGAAGAATGGGGAAACCCGATTGTTACAGCTTCAATTAAAGATGAGGATGATATTATTAGTGAATATCCGACAGAACCTGAAGAAATCCAGGAATTATTTGGAAATAAAGTGGATATGATTATTGATGGTGGCCCGGGTGGAAATATTCCTTCTACAGTAATTGATTGCTCTCGTGAAGAAATTGAAGTGATAAGAATTGGTAAAGGCCCGATTGATGTCCTTTAGAACATTTTTTTAACAGATTTCAGAAATATTAATTCCTCCAAAATTTCCTGAGCTCATCATCAGTAGGATAGTATTGTCTTTAACAACTGATTTGATTTTGTTTACAAGTTCCTCAGTAGAGTAAATTACTTGTATAGATTTATTCTGAAAAGCTTCTAAAATATTCTTTTTTTCAGGTTTTGTCATTCTTTTTAATTTAACAGCATGTTCATTAATGAAAACAATAGCAAGGTCTGCTTCATCCATCGTGTGAGCATACTGTGGTAAAAAATCAGTATTAAGACTACTGTATGTATGAAGCTCAAAACAGGCAATTATTTTTTTCCCTTTGTATTGATCACAAATACCTGTAATGGTGGCTTTAACTTTTGATGGGGCATGTGCAAAATCACGAAATACGATAAACTTTTTGTCATCATAAATTTTTTCCAATCGTTTTCCTGCTCCGTTAAATTCTTTAATTGCATCATAAAAACTATTATTGTCAATGTCTGATTTGTTGCAAATCAGTCGTGCAGCTTCCAGATTCATTAAATTATGGCTACCGTTGATTTTCAAGGGGATGTAATTCCCATTATTACCAATCAAGTGAAAAACTGAATCCTGTACTATATATTCAGGGTAAGTGTAAGGAATAAAAGAAATATTTTCTTTTAATTTTATCATTTTGCATAGTTCTTTGTCTTCAGAACAATACACAACAGATGCATTTTGTGGTAAGCTATCAAGAAAGTCAACAAATTGTTTTTTATAAATTTCAAAAGTATGAAAAACATTGGCATGATCCCAGGCAATGCCACTAATCACGGATAATTGTGGTTTATACCATAAAAATTTTGGTTCAGGGTTGATGGCAGAACTTAAATATTCATCACCTTCAATAATGATAGTATCAGCAGATTCTGTCAGTTTAAAACTATGTTCAAAACCACTAACGGAAGAACCTACCAGATAATCGAATTCTTTACCACAATATCTGAAAACATGCATAATCATACTTGTAATGGTGGTTTTACCATGACTGCCAGCCACAACAATTCGTGTTTTATTCTGACTGTTAAGATAAACAAATTCAGGAAAAGACACTATTTTTAATCGCTTTTGCTGAGCAGCAATCAATTCGGGATTATCTGATTTTGCATGCATACCTAAAATTACCATATTAATATCAGATGTTATTTTTTCAGGATACCAACCATGATTTTCAGGAAGAAGACCATATTTGTCAAGCCGGCCTGCTGCTGGCTCAAATATTTCATCGTCTGAACCACTAACCAGATGTCCTTGAAGGTGCATGGCTATTGCCATGTTGTGCATTATACTGCCTCCTATTGAAATAAAATGTATTTTCATTTGCAAAATTATAGTTCAAAAGTAGCTTTTTCTATGCTTTATTGTATTTTTGACTTTTCTTATTATCAACAAATTCCATTTAATGAGATATTTTTTCGTAAAAGTTCTGTTTTTAGTTTTTCTTATAACTGTTTTAGTTATTTCGTCATGCAACGAAAATAATAACTATCATGGCATCCCTGATGTTTATGTTAATTTCAGCATTAACTTGCTGTTACCACTTTATTCAAATTTAAATAACATAGGAGGATCTTATTTTTTTGAAAATGAAGGGTATAAAGGTGTTATCGTGTATCACAATCTTGACGACACATACTTGGCTCTTGAAGCAGCTTGCACTTATCATCCTCTGGAAGATTGTGGAAAAATCTGTATTGATCAATCTGGCATTTTTTTGCGATGCGGTAAATACTCAGGTGCTGATTTTATTGAATGTTGTGCTTCACACTATGACATGACAGGGAATGTTATTCAGGGGCCGGCAATTTATCCTTTAAAACAATATTTTGCCTACAGAGATGGAGATATGGTTTATATCAATAACTGAAACAGCATACAAAAATTTAATATTTAGTGTTCAGGCATTGCCTTGAATTTATAGCCTTTATTACTAAAAAATGCAAGATAACGAGGTAATACAATTTGAAGATTTTTTTTTGCTTTTATATTATCATGAAAAACAACAATGCTACCTGGTTTGGTCTGTTTTACTATTTTTCGTAAAATAAAACCAGAAGATATTTCCTGATCATAGTCGTAAGAAAGTACAGTGTACATTACAGGTTTAAACCCTTTATGTTTAATTAATTTTATTAGTTTGGGTTTTATCCTTCCATAAGGTGGTCTGAAAAGCTTTGATTGCACCAACTCATTACATCTTTGAATGCTTTTCATATAAGTTTCAAAGCTTACATCTCTAGCATCTTCATGGCTGTAAGTATGATTTCCTACTGAATGTCCTTTTTCCCTGATTTTTGAAAATACCTCAGATGCTGAAGCGACATTTTCACCGACACAAAAAAAAGTTGCTTTTGCATGATATTTATCTAATGTTTCCAATATCCATGGACACAGTTCACTGGTTGGCCCATCATCAAAGGTGATAAAAATGCTTTTATCTTTTACAGGAATATTCCATGTAAAACGGTTGAAAACATAATAAAGTATTGATGGTACTTTGAATAGTCTCATTTTAAAATTAAAATACGTGAATTTTAAATAACTTCTTTATTTCTCATCTGTGGGAAAAGTATTACTTCCTGAATAGACTGTGAGTTGGTCAATAGCATGGTAAGCCTGTCGATACCTATTCCGATACCTGCTGTTGGTGGCATGCCATATTCAATAGCACGGAGAAAGTCTTCATCCAAAACCATGGCTTCTTCATCACCTCTTCGGCCAAGTTCAAGTTGTGCCTCAAATCTTTCTCTTTGGTCAATAGGATCGTTCAACTCAGAAAAAGCATTACAAATTTCTTTCCCAATGCAAATACATTCAAATCGCTCTACTAAACCGGGTTTCGACCTGTGTTTTTTTGCCAATGGTGACATCTCAACCGGATAATCAGTTATAAAAGTTGGCTGTATGAGAAATGGTTCACATTTTTCACCAAATATTTCATCTATCATTTTTCCTTTTCCCATCGTATTATCCACCTCTACATGAATCGTTTTGGCATAATTTCTTATTTCATCTTCAGTCATATCAGAGATATCAGTACCAGTAAATTCTTTAATTACATCATACATACTGATCCTTTTCCATGGACGCTGAAAATTAACAAGATGTTCACCATACGATATTTCAGTTTTGCCATACATTTGTAAGACCAATCCTTCCATAATTTCTTCAAAAGTGTCCATCATCCAGATATAGTCTTTATATGCAACATAGAATTCAAGTTGTGTGAATTCAGGATTATGAAAACGATCCATTCCTTCATTTCTAAAGTCTTTTGCAAATTCAAAAACACCACTGTAACCCCCTACAATCAGTCTTTTCAGATAAAGCTCATTGGCAATTCTGAGAAAAAGTGTCATATCGAGGGTGTTATGATGTGTTTTAAAAGGCCTTGCTGCAGCACCACCATATAGAGGTTGAAGGATTGGTGTTTCAACTTCAAGATATCCTTTTGTATTCAGATATTTCCTGAAATAGTTAATAATCTGACTGCGTTTTCTGAAAATTTCCTTAACATGAGGGTTTACAATAAGGTCAACATAGCGTTGGCGATAGCGTTGTTCAGGGTCAGTAAATGCATCATAAACAGAATCATCTGTTGCTTTAACAATGGGTAAAGGTTTGAGTGATTTGGAAAGTAGTTTAAACTCTTTAACATGAATGGTAATTTCGCCCATTTGAGTGCGGAAAACAAAACCTTTTACACCAATGATATCACCTATATCTGTCAGTTTTTTAAAAAAAGTATTATATAATTCCTTATCATCATCAGGGCAAATGTCGTCTCTTGTTATATATAGTTGAATTCTTCCGTGTTCATCCTGCAGTTCGGCAAATGTAGCCTTGCCCATAATTCGCCTGCTCATTAACCTGCCTGCTATACTAATATCTTCATATTTTTCAGGAAAAGTATCAAAATTTTCCTTTATATCAGTAGTTATTGAATTTACAGGAAAGCTATCAGGTGGATAGGGATTTATTCCTGACTCAACAATATGTCTCATTTCCTCTCTTCGATGAAGTTCCTGTTCGCTTCGATGCTGTTCCATATTAAAGATTTCTTTATTTTTTAAAGGGGCAAAGTTAAGCAGTGCAGTGGAATAACATTTATCCTAATTCAGCATTGTATCGAAAGGAAAAATAATTATTAAACAAAATTTGCTAAACTCTACTGTTCTATTTAACCTTATACTCTAAATGGCTCTGAATTTTATTAAATCTTCAGTTAGCTATTACTTAACCCTGATTAAATTCTTAATTCAGTAAATTTTTGTGATGAGTGTGAATTTTAAAAGTATTTTCAACACCTGTTTTATTGATCATGAAAGATTGATTTTTAATATCTTATAGAATAAAAAGTAACCTTATTTTCCTAAGAGGTATCTATGAATGACTATAACTGGGTTTAACGTACCAGCGACTAACTTAATTTGCTATGAAAACTTTAGTTTACAAACTGATTGTATTGATTTTACTTTTCTTTTTCTGTGATCTTCAATCCTATTCGCAAAGTGTTCAGTTTACAAATAGTAAAAACAACGGAATACATGTGAAGAGCTCTACCGCATTAAATTTAACTACTCAAGGAAGTATTGATGTTTGGTTTTATCTGAACTCATTTAATAACTTTAGTGGAATCGTTCACAAAGGAGATAAGAATGATTTCTCAGACGAAGCTTATACGCTTCAGCTATGGAATAACAACAAGCTTTATTTTGCGTTAATCAATGGCAGCACAGAAGTTTCTTTACAATCAAAATCAACAATTTCAGCTTCTCGTTGGTATCATGTAGCTGTTTGCTGGAATTCGTCAGGTATTAACATGTATGTCAATGGTGTACTGGAAAGAACTACTTCCTCATCCCTCACATTAAGTTACTCAAATTTGACAGATACAAGCAGAAATGGATTGAATATTGGAATGCAGTTAAATGAAGACTATAATACTACTTACAAAAAGCTGACATTAAACGGTATAATTGATGAAGTCAGAATCTGGAATGTTAAATTATCGACTTACCAGGTGCAAAAACGAATGTTTCAGGAGCTAAGTTCCAGTGATTCATTATGGAACAATCTTGTTGGGTATTATAAATTAAATGAAAATAATGGGAATATGGTTTATGACAGTAAAAGTAGCTGTAATCCTGGATATTTTATTCCTTCAACGAGTGATTGTCCAACATGGTCGTCAAGTGCTTTTCCAAAATATTTAACATGGGGTGGTTCCACATCCGATGATTTTGAAGTTGCCAACAATTGGGATATGAAAATCAAACCACATGCATATTCAAAAACTATAATTCCTTCAGGTGTTACAACATTTCCTTATGTTAAAACAAGCAGTACCGTAAATGTAAATGACCTTGAACTTCAGTCAGGTGCATGTTTAAAAATAAATAGCAGTAAAAAACTAAAAGTCAACGGTAATCTGGTATTTAAAACAGCCAACAATACATCTGCTAATATTATAGTAGATGGAACGCTTGAAGTCTCAGGGACAATAACATTTGAAAGAAATATCACTACCAACGGGTGGCATTACATTTCTTCGCCAATAGCAAATACTAATACCAACAACTTTATGGGTGCTGCTTTGTACAGTTATAATGAAACCTCAGGCACATGGTCAAAATTAGGTTCAAATACCACTTTAACACCATTAAGAGGCTATGATATTTATTATAAAAATACGGATAGGTTAGTTTCACTATCAGGCACTTTTAATAGTGGTAATTATAGTCTGACAATAACACGAGGAACAGATGGTTTTAATTTAGTAGGAAACCCATATCCGGCCACCATTGACTGGGCAGCAAGCAGTGGATGGACCAAAACAAACCTTAATCCGACCATTTATATATGGGATCCTGCACAAGGAAATTATATGACTTACAGCAATGGGGTGGGTACTAACGGAGGGAGCAGGTATATACCTCCAACGCAGGCATTTTTTGTTCGTGCAAAATCAGGAGGAGGAACACTTGGTATCGGCAATGCAACAAGAGTTACAGTAACAACCACTACTTATCGTGCTGACGAAGATATTAATAATGTATTGTATTTAAAAGTTAAGTGTGGTACGTTCAGTGATGAAACTGTAATAAGAATGATCAATGATGCCACATTCTTAGGTGACGATGATTTTGATGCTGAAAAACTGATTAGCACCGATCTGAATGTTCCTCAACTTTATACCAAAAGGCAGGATAATCTTGATTTGACAATCAATGCGTTACCAATAATTAATAAAGCTGTGACAATACCCATGTCATTGTTGTGCAATGCTACAGGTGAATATTCCATAACACCCGATTTTATCAGGTTTAATGAAAACATTGATATCTATCTTGAGGATATTAAATTACAAACTATCAATAATTTAAGAAGTGGTCCTTATTGTTTTCATGCTGAAAATACTGACCAGCCCGACAGGTTTTTACTACACTTAATTCCCATTCACCAGATAACAAACAATATTGATGAAGATAATACAGAAAGTATAGAAGTATTCAATTATTACGGAAAACTGTATATTAAATCGAATGAAACTGAACTGGCAGGCACAAGACTGAACATTTATAACATGTTAGGAAAACTGGTTTATTCAGCACCTTTAAAAAATCAGAAGAATTTTGTGATTGACTTGTCGTTTTTACATGGCAGTCATTTAGTGCAGGTGGTTGGCAGCAAAAACGTCAGCACTAAAACACTGGTGTTTTAAATATTGGCATTAAAGGAAATGTTATTTTATTACCACTTCTGAATAAACAGCACCATAACCACCCCAAATACCCAATCCTCCAATAATATTAGATTTTATTTGTATTGGAACAGCATAGGGGCCACCACTTGAAACAGAGTTTTCAAAGGTACTCCAAAAATTGTAATGGGCATTATCGATACTGCAAATCTTGATGGTAACCGTATCTCCAACTTTAAATGAACCATAAGTTAAAGGGTCGAAAGGAACAGATCGTGACTCGCCTCTTACTACTGGTACTACTACTTTTTGACCATCTACCAAAGCATCATTTAAAACCGACCTGAAACGATTAGGGAAAAACCCTTCATTATTACGTTTTGTAAAATATCTGTAAAAATTTTTTATATTTTTTGGATCAGAAATGGCCATATTAAGCATCTTCAAACTGTCATTATTTTTATCATGATGATGGGTAATCCAAAAAGAATCAGGATAAATTAATTTTGGAATAGTAGTAACTGCCGAAAGTTTAAAACTATCTTTTACTATTGTAAGGGTATAGGTTTTTTCTTCACTGCCAAATAGTTGCAGACTGGTATATAAAACAAGATTTAGTTTTCGTAAGATTTCAACGTCAACCTGAAAAAACGAACTGAGCATGTTAGCTATTGAATCTGGCAACGTTTTGAAGTTTATTTCAAGCATTTTGTAAGTATTATTGCCATCCGAAACCCTAACATCGGCACCTGAAACATACAAGTTTGCAAAAGTATTGACGTCAGTTTTAGAAAAGTAAGGTGTCGATTTTGTCAATAAAATGATGGGTGGCATTTTTGGCTCGATAAAGCCCTCCACTACCAGTTGTTCCTGCCCTTCCGGCAAATCAAGGGTGATATCTTCCTCGCAACTTATCATTAGCAGCAACATTAACCATGAGAAATATTTAATTGATGTTTTTAGCATTACTTAAAATTTAAAGTTCCAACTAATTGACGGAATAATAGGAAACAATGATACTTTTTTTGCCTGAATGCTTAATGTTCCGGCCAAGGGATCACCCTGTGTGTCAATATATAGGAAGTAAACATTCTTACGGTTGTAAACATTATAAACAGAAATAACCCATTCACTGTCAATTTTACGGTCTTTTTTTGATTTTATGGTTGCTGAAATATCCATTCTGTGGTAAGGTTCTATTCTGAAACTGTTCCTTGGCATGTATTCATTCACAATTGTGTTTTCAATCACATATCGCCTGATTGGCAATGTAGTGGCATTACCTGTTCCATAAATAAAGGTGGCACCAAAGGAAATCTGCTTATTCATTTCATATATTAAAACAACAGATAAATCGTGTGTTCTGTCGAATTTAGCAGGAAAATCTACTGTAATTAAATCTTCAAAGTGCCTTGTTGTTCTGGATAAAGTATATCCAATCCAACCAGTAAAATCACCAAGCTTTTTATTGATAAACAATTCCATACCATAAGATTTTCCCTCACCAAAAACAAAATCCCATTCCAGTTCTCTGCCAAGTTCTTCAATATACCCATCCCTGAACTCAATCTGGTTGAACATTTTTTTATAATAAAACTCAACAGATGCTTCAAACATATTATCAGTAAAGTTCTGGAAGAAACCAGCAGATAGCTGGATTCCTTTTTGTGGTTGCACCATTTTACTGCTTGGCACCCACACATCAGTAGGTAAGGTGGAAGTTGAATTGGATACCAGATGGATGTATTGATAATTATAGTTAATTGCAGCTTTTATTGAAGATTTTTCGGAAAGCAAAATCCTGAAATTTAACCGCGGTTCCAGTCCGGTGTATGTTTTGTTACCATCACCAGATTTATAAAACTGAGTATCTGTAACGATACCAAGGTCATTTTTTACTAAAATCGAATAAGGTGGTACTATCATAAAGGCTGAAAAACGCAATCCAGTACTTATTTTAAACCAATCAGTTACATCATAATCGGTAGAAAAATAAATGCCTGCTTCGTGAGCATATTTATGCTTGATATCATCAGTATTTATATTTAAACCGTCTGCTGTGGATGCTCTGGCAGTGCTTGGGATAAAGGTATGGTAGATGTATTCTGCACCAAAGTTGAACTTTACCAGCAACCCCGGATAATATCCAAAATCAGTTTTAATATTTATATCTTTGATACCGGAGTAAAACTGCACTTTGAAATTTTCATTGTCAACGTTCAGACTGAAGTGGTAATCATTATAAATCAATGAGGTATTTGAAAATAATTTTTCAGAGAACAAGTGATTCCAGCGTAGGGTAGTGGTAGCGTTTCCCCATGGTATATTCACTTTAAAATCTTCATCAGGGCTGCGATAGGTAAAAACATCTTTTCCGAAATAACCTGATAAAAACAACCTGTTTTTTCCATTAATGGTATAGTTTATTTTGGTATTCAGGTCGTAAAAAAAATAACCATTTCCTGCCCATTCCGTATTTTTAATAAAAGGCTGAATTAAAACATCTGCATAAGTTCTTCTTCCTGCCAGTAAAAATGAACTTTTGTCTTTCACAAAAGGGCCTTCAATGGTCAATCGCGAAGAAATGAGACCAACACCGCCTTTTGCATGATAGCTTCTCATGTTTCCTTCTTTCATTGATACATCGAGCACTGAGGACAATCGCCCGCCATACTGAGCAGGCATGCCACCTTTATAAAGCGTAAGGTTATTTACCACATCAGAGTTGAACACACTAAAAAATCCAAAAAGGTGACCTGTGTTAAATACTGGTGCTTCATCGAGCAGAACAAGGTTTTGGTCGGCACCACCGCCCCTGACATATAAACCTACATTACCCTCACCTGCAGACATCACGCCCGGCAATAACTGTATGGTTTTTAAAATATCAACTTCACCCAAAATAGCGGGAATTTCTTTGATAGTCTCGGTTTTAAGGTCAATTTTACCTAAGTCAGAGCTTTTAATATTCTCATCTTTTCTTTCTGCATTCACCACTACTTCGTCTTCCATCAGCACCACAGGCGACAATTCTAAATCAATTTTTTCATTTTTCAACAGATTAATTTTTATTTCCTCGGTTTTGTAGCCAACGTAACTAATCTGGATGGTGTATGCACCTTTTTCAAGAGTAAGTGAATAAAATCCGTAAAGATTGGAAACGGTGCCCTTAGCCTTTTCTTTAATAAATACAGAAGCTCCAATCAACACTTCTCCACTTTCTTTGTCTTTGATGTAGCCACTGAGGGTATATTTTGTTTCATCTGATGAAATAGCATGAAATGATAAGATTTGTACAAGTATAAATGGTATTATTTTTTTAAACTGTAACAATTTTTTTCGATAATGAAGCAGTGATATTGCAAATTCTTAACCATTAGACAATTTTTGTCATAGAAAGTTCAACAGAGTTAATTAAAATTTTAAAAACATTTTTCTGTTAAGAATTTTACCTGTATGGTGGTCAATTAACACAAAACAGTAAGTTCCGTTTATCAAAGTATTAATTGGCAGGATAATCATATTTTCTCCAAAAATGCTTCGTTGTAAAACATTTTGTCCGAGTTGATCGTAAATTTTAATCATGAAGTTATTTCCCTGATATTGTTCAGGTAACGAAACAAATAATTTGTCAAAAACCGGATTCGGATAAATATCAATTTCATTGTCTTGTTTGTTTTCCTGAATTCCACTGACTACAAAAATATTTTTACATTCATTGTCGGAAGCACCACATCGGTCTTTGATACTCATACATACTTTGTAATTGCCTTGCTGAAGAAAATGATGAAAAGGATTGAGGTCAAAACTGAAATCACCATCTCCAAAGTCCCAGTAAATTTGCAAAATATCCTGATTTAAGGTTGTAAACTGATAATCTCTTTCATTGCCCTGGTAGGAAAAGTCAGCAACGACACTACCTGGATGCTGTTTTACAGTAGCATAAGCAGTATAAGTAAAACTTCCTTTTCTGACAGTACAACTGTAAGTTTTAGCTGTTGTAACAAAAATTTTCCTTGATGTTGCACCGGTATTCCACAAATAGGTATCAAATCCTTCACCAGCATCAAGCTCAATGCTGTCGTTAGTACATAATGTCAATACTTTATTGGCTTTTATTTCAGTAAAAACACTATTGTTGGTGCCAAAAAATAATAAACCACCACGCAGATTCCCTGCAATTAAATCAGGTTTACTATCACCATCGAGCCTTGCAATAGCAGGACGTAGTCTGTTGCCAAATGAAGATTTCAGGTAAACCTTTCCTGCAGCATCTAAAATTACTGAATCAACCATTTCAAAAGTCCCTGTAATATCTTTTTGTATATCTTTATAAAAATAAAATTTTCCTTCAATAATAGCTGTTCCAAGATTTAAAATATCGATAGCAATTACCAGATCATTAAAACCGTTTGAATCAAGGTCGTATATTGCAGGGGTAGTAAAATGATCAGATTTTGGGAACAGAATATTGCCGAAAGTATCACTAACTAAAGTAAAATCAGGATTGTTCTTTGTACCAGTGTTACGGTAATATGAAAGTTTTCCGGCTGACTGGCCTATTACCAGATCATTTAGGCTATCTTTATCAATATCGCTGATGCATGGAGCACTGTAATTTCCAACATCAACATTTTTAAAATTATCGCTGACAAAAACAAAATCAACAGCTTTGCCACTACCGGCAATGTTTTGGTAAAAAATAAGCTTACCATTCGATTGACCAAGTAAAAGGTCAACATCGTCATCACCATCAATATCGCCAATAGAAGGAACAATATCAAGGTAACTTTTCTGGGAAAAATTCAGGTAATCATTATTTATTAATTTAAAAACAGCCGTATCCTTGTTACCAATATTTTCAAATAATACCAAAAAATCGTGCAAGTAATAAGATTGATAAAAATCCCCCTTTGTAGCAACCAGCAAATCTAGGTCTCCATCTGCATCAAAATCGACAAAAGCAGGAGAAGATGCTCCTCCAAGGTCAATCATGTCACTTTGTAAAAAGTTCTTTTTTTGAAATTTAGGTACTACATTGTTATTTTGTCCTTTATTCAGGTAAAGCCAAACCTGATCGAGGCTTTGAAAGGTATCAATAATGGCTAAATCTGTAGGAGAAAATACAAAATCTTTTACACCATCATTGTCAACATCAATATAATTACAATTCGGCATATTGCGTATGTCAACTGATACATCATTTGCAGGGAAAAGCATTTGGCTCTTTTTAATTTTATCAATAGTCAGGGAGTTATCTTTTTTACCATTTTCTAAAAAATTAAGTCCTGAATAGGCAATATCACCAATAATCAGGTCTAAATCACTATCACCATCCATATCGTTTGCAAATACAGTAGAACCTGCATGTCGCTGAGGTGTTTTTTTCATTGAGGCTCCGGTGTGATGTACATTATTTTGCTCTTTTACTTTTGAAATGCCCCATGCTTTTTTCAGAGAGTCGTAGTTTTGATTATATTTTCTATACCCCCATTGTCTTATAGAATTCAGAATCACATCGTTAGTTGTTTCAGTTTCGTAAAAATCCCCCCAATAATTATCAACACAGGTAAACAATAAACTGTCTTTATTTCCGTACAATTCCATCGACATATTGTTATAAAGCTGCAACCAAACACCACCTGCTTCGTCAAACGATAAAATATCGAGGTCACCATCATTATCTACATCTATTATCTCAGGTATATCAACCAGAAACATTGGTAAATTTACTGTTAGTGAATAATTGCCATAAAAGTAAGTAGACAGTTCGGGTGAAACAAGCGCAAACTTAATTCCTTCAACAGCGTTGCTAATGTTTTTATAAACAGCAATACCGGCTCCACCACTTCCCGCATAAGTGAAAATATCAGGTTTACCATCACCATTGTAATCTCTGAACTTGATAAATGATGATAATGAATCAGGGAAAAATTTTTCATACTCAGGTCTGTAAAAAAACTTCATTGCTCCTTCATTGATAAAAGTAAGTAGTTTGTTATCAATTCTGTCAATCACAACCAGGTCTTGTATGCCATCTCCATTCAGGTCAAAGTTTTCAATGACAGGGGATTTAATACCTCCGACAAATGGATTGGAATATTCCTTATTATTAAAATTATAAACCCTGATAAGGTTCGACTGAAAATATTTAGTTAGACTTTGTCCAAATGACAAAATTGATAAGCATACCAGGGTAATGGTCAGTAAAATACTATATTTTTTCATTTGAATCTCTATTTTGGTTTAGTTCATTTTTTATGAAAAAGTTTCAATTTGTAACAATCAATCTTTTAATAAAACAACCATTATTACTATTTATTTTGACTAAATAAATTCCTTTTTCAAATGCTGATACATCAATGGCTTCATTATTATTAAAACTTCTGTTCTCATACATCACTTGTCCATAAAAATTGAAAATTTGTATTTGATAATTTGAAACAGCATTATTCAAATTGATATAAACTAAATGTTTTGCAGGATTAGGAAATATTATTGCTTTAGTGTAATCCTGAATAAGATTTTCTGGCAAAGATACATTGATTGTATCGGGCAAACTTGAATAAAAAAGTAATCCTCCTCTTTGATTGCCTAAAATCAAATCCAGTTTATGGTCATTATTGACATCAACAGGAGCAGGATAAAGCATATTTCCAATGGATTTATTTATAATGTTGTTTGTAGTAAAATCAGTTGCTTTTAATTGCTTCAATGAAAATGTTTTCGACAGGTTTGATAAGATATCGCTTATATAAAATAAACCCAAAGTTTTGCATCCTACAATCAGGTCGTCCATCTGGTCATTGTTAATATCAGCAATAAAAGGAAAAACATTTTCTTTGTTACTAGGTAACAATTGCATATCCCCCAGCTGATTGTCAATGAGAGAGAATGTTAAAGGATGTATCCCTGAGGTTTCATTATGATAATAAGAGATTGTACCATTTTCACAGCCAATCAGCAAGTCGCCAAAACCATCCTTATCAATATCATAAATATGAGGTGAAGCATACTCACCTACATCAATTGAATCTAAAAAACTGGATGATAATTGAAATACTGGTGGCTGACCACTGCCTGCGTTGTTTTTAAAAAACATTAAAGTACCATTTTTTAAACCAAGCAGTAAATCAGCATCTCCATCAAAGTCGAGGTCACCAAATGCAGGGGAGATGCCTGATAAACCTAATGACATTAAATTTAAAAAATTAGTATCAGCAAGTTCAAAAACAGGTTTTTCATTATTTCCTTTATTCAGAAAAACTTCAATATGGTCATTTTTAAAATATGTGTAATAAAAATCCCCCTGTGTAGCCACCAGCAAATCGTTTTTGCCATCTGCATTAATATCAAAAATGACAGGCTTGCTGACACCGCCAAAATCGAGCATCTGATCTTGTAAAAATGTTTTACTAATCAAATCAAACTGATGATTTCCAGAAGTATCATTGCCAAGATATAACCAGATTTGCCTTAAAGATTGAAATGTATCGATGATTGACATATCCATTGGGCTTGCAATTAAATCTTTTTGTCCATCATTATTCACATCAATAAAAAATGCGGCAGGCATATTTCTGATTTGCACTGCGTGGTTTGAAGGGAAATTTTTTTGAATGGCAATCATACTGTCATAATTCAAATGATACTCCTTTTTACCATTTATCAATAAATTTAATGTTGGATATTGAACATCACCCAAAATAAGGTCCTGATCGCCATCATTATCATAATCAATAAGTTCGATAGTAGAACCAGCATGACGGCTCAGACTACCACCTCTGACAGCAGCACATGAAAATGGCAGAATAATTTTATTTGACAAATCATCTTCCTTAAACTTTCCCCAGCATGCATCAGCATACTCGAAACGCAGGCTGTCATCAATACTAAAGCTGTCAATACTTAGGTTGTCATATAATTCCATCAACTGACCCAAAACACCAAAAGTGAGAATGTCAGCATCACCATCGTTATCTATATCACGGATTACAGGTAGGTCCAGACTACTAACATACAGATTGGCATAATACGTTTTAAAATATTTTGCTGATAGATTATTAACAACTTTTTTAAAAGATATACTCCAGCCTGTGGAAGTATTTTGATAGACTGTTAATCCGGCATTAACATCATAAGTAAAGGTAAAAATATCCTTTAATCCATCACGATTGTAATCATAAAACCTGATAAAGCTTTCAAAATAAGGGAATGCTCCTTCGAATTGAGGTCTGTATAGATACTTAACTGAATCGGTAATACCCTGATTGATGAAGGTAAGCAAACGATTGTCGGCTCTGTCAAGTACAACAATATCCTCTTTTTGATCATTATTAAGGTCCATAGATTCAAAAACAGGGAACTTAATACCTCCGGTAAAAGCAAAACTATAATTTTTATTTGTACTTCCTTTAATTTCCAATAAATTGCTCTGGTAAAATCGAGGTTGTGCTGATGGACGAATAAACAATAAAATCAAAAAGAATATTACAGTACAGGTTTTCAAAAGATAAATTTTTCTTCAAAGATAACTTAATTTCTTATCAAAGAAAATTCACATAATATAAATAAAAAAAAGGCTGTCGGTTGCCTGACAGCCTATGGAACTTATTAAAAACTTTACCGAATGTTTTTTAATTATTTTATAGTTAAATTTTTACAAAAAGCATTCATTGATCATATTGAGCTGATAATCTTTTAGTTAATGGATTGTTAATAACATCAGAATGTGCCAGAATTAAAAATATTTCTTAAATTGGGAATAAATGGTCAGGAAAAGACAATAAAAATTCGTTTTATAATTAGCAAATAGAAAGAAATTCCTATACCAGCAAATAATTCATATTTGATAATAAACTAATACTATCCACGCATTTTTAAAAAACAAAAAAATAGTAAAGACTTCAAAAAATAATGTATTTTCGATTCGTTATGCCGAAAAAAACAAAATAAGCTATAATTGATCTTGAAAAACAATAGTTTAAAAATTTACTATGAGTTAATATTGTTATGCAAAAAAAATGAGCAATTTCAATGTATAAGCTTGTTTCTTTCTCTAAAGACCATATAGAAGAAGTCATCAGCCTTGCCAACAACTGCTTTGGCAGCCATTATCTCAATACTGCCTGTTTAAACGATTATCTTAAAATGCCAGAGCAAAATGGGCTGGTACTTCTTGATTCTAATAAAATTATAGGCTTTAGCTTTTATAAGTTTATCACCAGAAATGAAATTTTTCGACATTTTCATATTGAACTTAGTTCAGTTTTAAGTGAATATTTTGCTGAATATAGTTCAATCTGTTACAGGCAACAGACAGCTATTGCTAATGGTTACCGGAATAAAGGAGTTTCAGAAATGCTTATCAGACAAGGTATTGAAGCAGCAGCGCATCGAAAAGCGGGACAAATATCCATTGTTTGGAATCATAACAATGCTGCCATGGAAAAAATTTTGTTAAAATTTGGATTTGAAATGCTTGCTAAACATGATGATTACTGGTACAACGACAGCCTTGAAAAAAAGTATAGTTGTGTAGTCTGTGGCCAACCACCCTGCAGGTGTTCAGCTACTGTCATGGTTAAAAAATCTGTTTACTAATTCTTTTTGCTTTTTAATGGTAACCAAATCAGAGTAAAACCAATTACAGCGATTGCAAGTAAACTAAAGAGGAATGATGGATTTTTAAAAGCCGCAAACAATTCTACTTCAGCAAAAGCAAGCCCTGCAAATAACAGCCCCAACAATGCTTCTCCAGCAATAAGTCCGGAAGAAAGTAATACCCCAACATTATTCATCTTGTCACGATTATCACCCGTTAATTGCCTCTTTTCAGCTATTTGGTCGAACAGGCCTTTCATTAATCCTCCAAGAAAAATAGCAAAAGATGTATCAATAGGTAAATACATTCCAACACTAATGAGCATAGGGCTTTTTACTTGCATCAAAATCAAAGAAAGCCCAAAAAACATCCCGACAATTATTAATATCAATTCAGTTTTTCCTTCAACAATGCCTTTAGCAACCACAGCCATCAGGCTGGCCTGTGGTGCCGGCAATTTTTCACCACCAAAACCCGCATTTGTTCCCAGTATATCATTTTGTTGTTCAGGGAGCATTTTTCGTATATCATCAAGTGTAAATATTTTACCGGCAAAATCTGGATTTGAACCTTTATAGGTAACACTTGCAATATTTTGTTCCGAAAGTATTTTGATTTCATTAACAGTTCGTTGCTTAATATCTCCCAGATGAAGTAGTGTAAGTATCAGAAACATAAACACAGATGCACCCATTATACCAAAGATGTCTCCCAACTGCATCCTCCAGGGAGTGCATCCTAAAATGTGTCCTGCTTTCAGGTCCTGCATCATTTCACCAGCTACCGACACACTTGTGCAAGTGAATGCTGCCACTCCCAGTACAGCAGCAACGCCTGCAATGCCATGCATGCCCAAACCCACCATCAGAAATGCAGCTACTATCAGCACCGATACTGTCAGTCCACTGGTGGGATTGTTGCTAACACCAATAATACCAACCAGATAGCCTGATACAGCTGCAAATATAAACCCCATAAACATCATAACTACAACAGCAATGGCAGCCGGAAATAATTTTTCTGTAAAATGATTAAAAATAAACAACATTATGACAGCAATAGTTGCAATAATAAATAAAGCCCATCGTAAATTAATATCTTTATCTGTACGTTGAATAAACTGCGATGACGATGAACTTTGCATCATATATGAAAATGACCTTTTTATACCTTCAAAAAGACTGTTTCTCATTTTATAAAGGGTGTAAAATGCACCTACAAGCATCCCACCAATAGCAATATATCTTACGTAGTTTTTCCATACAAAGGTGATTTCTTCTGCCCAGTTGAAAACACTTTCGGGTTTATCTCGGTTTAAAAAATATGCAATTAATGGTGATAATAATCCCCATGCCAGCAAACCACCACTAAAATTGATTGACCCCAGTTTTGGACCAATAATATAACCAACACCAAAATAAGCAGGATTCATCCCTGGACTACGCAACAACAATGAACCTTTGCCTAAACTGACCACCTTTTGCCAGCCTGCAGCTATGAATTTAAATTCTACCAATGCACTGATTAATGCCCCTAATCCCATTCCGGCAAACAAATATTTTGAGTTTTTAGCACCACTTTGTCCTGACTTATGAATTTCAGAGGCAGCTATTGATTCAGGAAATGGCAATTCAGTATCTTCAACTAAAACTCTCCTTAATATAGTGACAAACATAATTCCTAATATACCAGCTACCATCAATATAATTGTTGATAGTACATAATGCCCTTTCGTGAAAAAAGGCACCCATATTCCTGCAATAAAAAAAGCGGGAAGGGTAAATATAGCTCCGGTGGCAATATTACCACCTATGGAACCAATAGTACGTGCTGCATTTTCTTCCAGTAATGTTCCTTTCATCAACTTCAATACAGCCATGGCAATAACAGCAGTTGTATAGGTTGCTGCAATGGTCATTCCTGCTTTAAGTCCAAGGTAGGCATTGGCAGCTCCCATGATTATTGCCATAAGAACACCTAAAATTACCGCACGAAATGTAAATTCTGCCATCTTAGTATCGGATGATACCATCGGTATAAATTTTTTTTGCTCACTCATAGTGGAATATTTATTATTTGAAACCCGTTTATAATAGCACAGAGAGCAAAAATAACATTTCAGGGAGTATTAATAAAATAAGTAATTCTGGTCTGTATAATACTTACAATCCTTGCTAATATTTATATTTCAGTTTCCTGTTGAAACCTGGTGCATTAAAAATAATCCAGACAGAAGAACTATCCTGATTTCGCAATGGGGTTAAATCGAATGAAATATCCTTTGTTATGAGGGCTTCGCAAGCATCATTGTTTGCATCATGGCTTAATGTTAATGTCATAGGTGGCTGTGGTGGTGTACCACATTTGGGTATATTACAGACAAGCCTGAAAATATGATTTTTACACCCTCCACTGTATTGTATCTTTAATTTCAGACAGTTGTCTTTTATAAAAATACTCTGAATCGTAACATCATCATTTGGATAGCTGGTGTAGGGAGCAGCATTAATGGTAATAGGTGCACAGAACTCTGAGTGTTTACTAATACTTTTGATTTTAAGAACTGGTAAGTCAGCACCTCCCGACCCACAAACAAAACGTAAAGTATCGATATCATATAAAATATCAACAATAAAACTATCAATTTGAAAGGCAGCAGGTAAACTGTCGGGATGATACTCTTTATCTCCAATTTTTATAATCCAGCCACAACCATCAACAGCAATATCACCTGTCCAAAATATCATTGCTGTTTGTGTCTGATTGTCAAAGTCATTGCTGACAGGCAGATCTTGGCAAGAAATAAAAAATAAAACAGGGAAGATAAGTATAAATACAAAAGACTTTTTTCTCATGTTTAATTTTATTTAGGGTTAGTTATTTTCCCTATAAAAAGAATACAGCTTGTATTTTTTTCAGTAATAAAAAACAGAAAAGGTTTATTTGCCAAAAACCATACTTCCTGAGGCATGGATGTAAAACTAATACCAACGGAAGTGGCAGCAGCAGCTTCGGTACCTTCCTCATTGACCTCAACAAAGGATTTATGAATGACTTCGGAAATATAAAGGTTACCTGCTGGATTAATACCAGTAAAATCTGCATGATCGGAAAACGCTTCCTGCATACCCATTGCCGAAAGTACATCATTCATATTTAGTTCATATTCAAATTTAAACTTTGGTAATTTTACGTTGATGTTATCTGTTTGTGTAAGTGAATTCTTTAAATCATTCCATGAGTTTGTATTTAAGTCTGTTATCATATTATTTATTGTATAGCTGTCTTTTGGAAGCATAATAATCATGTTATAATTTTTTTTCCCATAAGGTAGTTCAAGAGCCTGATACTTATCGTTTTCACAATATCTGGCTGTAACTTTTTGGTTCATAAATGGCACCGATTTTATGTCTCCTGTAGGTAACTCAAAATCACCATCACTAGTTTTACTTTTATCAAATTTATTGGTCCACTCCCCTTTAAAATAAATAGCATTTATCAGGAACATGACGTCTTCAGGGTCAATTTGATTAATAATTTTAGGTATCTTTTTGTTAGTTTGGTCACTCACCCATCCATTAATAACATCTATTGCCAAAGGGTCAGAAAAATTTAATTCATTAACCTGAGCATAATAATAATCTTTATTGACATTCAGAAAATCGGGTAATACTGAAAAGCCCTGATTGTACCAAATTGAATTAGCAATTGAAAGAGCAACTTTCGGGTCAAGAGATAACAGTTTGTCGAGTAAGAACTTATTTATTTCATTGATTTCTGTCGTGGTTAGAGAGGGTACCTGCATCGCAGCTTTCATTCCATCCAGGGTTGTTCCTTTTGCACCATTCATGGTCATGCTTAGGGCCATTGAAACACTTAACGGGCTGATAAACAGATTTTTATCGTAAGATGATGATGCATTGATTTGTTTCAGTAATTCAAAACCAAAATTATTGTCAGCATCAATGAGGTTTTGTTGTTTTTTACTAACCGGAAAAGTGACAGGACTTTTTTCACAGGAAAAAAGCAATACTGCCGATGCAATAATAATAACCAATAACTTATTCATAATCTTACATTTATAATTTTATTTTATTAAAATAACCAGGGATACATTGTTCTTTTTTTCATCAAAGTGTCGTGCTGATTGATGTTTAAATCTATTTCAAATTTTAAGGGTTCGTCAGCATTACCCAGATAAGGTTCAATAATTTCAAGCGTATATTTTTTTGCATCAACACCTGAAATCTCATAATTAAGATCATACAGGCAATTGCATTTACATGGATTAAGCAATTTTTCTCTCTCCTCCACTCTTATCAGTGATGAATCTATGATTATTTCTGCCAATATTTTATTGGGGCAGCAATTGAATGCTGCATTATAATGTTTTATTGATAGTAGTTTTGAGTCAGGTTCATAAAAATATTCAATACAATCAATGTCTTGTTTTACAGAATCGAGAAATGCTGCTTCGGTAAACTGTTTACAAGAAGAATGCTCAACATTGATAGTACGTTTGTTACTTATATTCATATTTTCGTTGCATGAAAAAAGGAGCAAAACAATTACTAAAGAACAAACCTGTTTCATAGATTTTTTTTACAAATTTAATTAAAGATGATGAATTCGAAGTTTAAGTTGCTTCTATGTTTAAGATGGGTTTGATATTTGAATTTCTTTTCTTGATATTTACAATTTATTACGCAGAAAATAATTGCTGCTAATAAAAAAGATTAATAAACCAAAATTTATAAAATAATGGTGGCAACCATTTAAAATGCGATGAGGATAATAAATTTTATCAGCTAAAAGAGAATTAAATTTGTGCTTTAATAAAGCAAATAGTATCTGTTTTTAACGATATTTGTAAAAAAATCTAAAACAACCAGATGATTACGCAACCACCTGATAATTTAATACATCCTAATTTTACCCTGATATTTTCTTTGTTAAATAATTGAACACAGGGATTTTGATTGACGACTTGAATGAAATAGTAAAGGGTTGTGTTGCAGGAAAAAGAGAGTTCCAGGCACAGCTATACAAATTATTCAGTCCTAAAATGTACCCTGTGTGCCTTTATTATACAAAGGATCAGACCGAAGCTGAAGATGTTCTTCATGATGGATTTATCAGAGTATTCAAATATATAGGTCAGTTTCAGGGAATAGGTTCTTTTGAAGGTTGGTTACGCAGAATCATGATTAATACTGCACTTGAACGGTTCAGGACACAAAATCATTTATTTCCTGTTGAAGATGTGTTCGAATATGTTGATGACAGGGGCTACGAAGATATTATTTCCAGCATTTCGTTTGATGAATTGCTTGATATTATCAGAGAGTTAACACCCCAGTATCGAATGGTATTTAATTTATATGCGTTTGAAGATATGACGCATAAAGAAATCTCTGAAAAACTGGGGATTTCTGTTGGAACATCCAAATCAAACCTGTCGAGAGCAAGAGTTATTTTACAGGAAAAAATCGCTAAAAAATATCAGATTGATAAAAACCTTAATAAACTTGTCGTATGACAAATGAGTTGAAAAATATTGATAAGCTATTTCGAAAAGGCATGGCTGATGCTATCAAAAGCCCTCCACCTTATGTTTGGGACAGAATAGAAGCTTCTGTTACTGGTGGTAAAAAAAACAAAAAGGTATTGCACTTGTGGATGGCAGCAGCATCTGTTGCATTAATAGTATCTTTTTCGGCAGGTTACTACCTGGCTTTAAAAAACAATACAGAAGTTTCTGTATCAGAAATGGCCCAGATTAAACATCAGCCTGAAAAATCTATCTCAGGCACTCCATCAATTATGGATAATATAATTGAAAATAATTTAAATGTTAACACATCTGAAAATAAGGATAAAAATGTCAAAACATTAACGGCAATTAATATTTGTGATAAAAAGGTATCAGATAACATTGTTGTGGTAACACATGAAAACTCAGCAGAAATTAAAACTCACACGATAGAATTTAAAGCAAAACCGGCAGAGCCAGTGGTTCCATCTTTGGCAGCTTTTAAACTTTTTATTTATGATTCAAACTTACTTCAGAAAAATATAGAAGAATTGTTTATTCCGGAAAGTAAAAAGATAAAAATAAGCAAATTTAAAATAGGAACCAATATAAGCCCTGTAATTGCATATCGTGACATCATTAATCAGGGGAGTAACTTTTATGACCTTGCAAATGCCTCTAATAAAAGTTTTACCGGAGCAAGTTATGAATCTGATAGGAATTATTATAATGAGGTTGAAACACCACGTTTAACCTTTTCAGGTGGTATTTCAGCAGAAATGGCTGTAAATAATCATTTCTCTGTATCGACAGGAGTTAATTACTGCAATTATGGTTATAAAAGTAATGAATTATATGTCTTTGAAGACAATGCCGATAAAAACGCTATTATTAACTCATCTGCTGGTGATGTAAACATCTACGATTCAAGAGGTTCTTTATTAGATGAATTATCAAATGAACCAAAGTATTTTATCGACACAAGCCAATATTATGCTTTATATATCAGCCCGAGTGACATGAAAGTCAGCCTGTCATATTTAGAAACACCATTATTTGTTCACTATTATTTATCCGGTGAAAACAATTCATTTTATTTTTCAATTGGTATTGCACCGTCCGTCATGGTAAATAATTCGGTTAAGTTGTCAGAATCAAATCTGAAAATCGGAAATACTTCAAAATTAAAAATATTTAATGCTGCAACAATTGGAGGTTTTGGATATAGTCTGGCTATATTAAATGATAAATTAAAATTAAATTTTGAACCTCAGTTTAGGTATATGCTTAGCCCAATGAGTAAACTGGATTACATCAGGAGTTTTCCTTATTCATTTAGTCTGAATACCAGCCTTCAATTTAACTTTTGATCTGGTTTCAGCATTAGTTAATTGAAAATTGATGATACTTTATCTCTATAATATCATTGTGAATTCAGATTTAATAAATCTTAAATACATGACTAATAATAAAATAGAATAATGCAGCAATAAACATGGATACTGGTATTGTAATGATCCATGCAATGATAATATTAGAAGCAATACCCCATTTAACAGCCGACACCCTCTTTGTCAGTCCAACTCCAATAATAGAACCAGTAATGGTATGAGTTGTAGATACTGGAATACCAAGTCGTTCTGTTGCAAACAATGTGATAGCACCTGCTGTTTCAGCCGCCACACCCTCGAAAGGGGTCAGTTTTGTGATTTTTGTACCTATTGTTTTAACTATCCTCCAGCCTCCCATCATAGTGCCTAATGCAATGGCAGAATAACATCCCAAAACCACCCAATACGGTATCTCTTTTATTACTAATTTACCTGCCTCATTTTTTGATTGGACTACATGCATCCACTGCTGTGCCGACTCAGGATTCTGACTAACATATACTATTAAGGCAGCCGAAATGATTCCCATTACTTTTTGTGCATCATTTCCTCCATGTCCAATTGAGAATAAACCTGCTGATACCAACTGAAGTCTTTTAAACCATTTGTCAAGTTTTGCAGGATGAGAAAATCTGCAAAGCCATAGCAATATTACCGAAATGGTGTATGAAAGCATCATGCCTATCAATGGAGCAAGAAAAATAAAGGCAAATGTTTTCCCTACTTTTTCCATATTTACTACATCAAAACCACCATGGTGAGCTATTGCAGCACCAGCAAAACCACCAATTAATGTATGGGACGAACTGGAAGGAATGCCCCACCACCAGGTCAACAAATTCCATGTAATTGCAGCTACAAGGCCACTAAGAATAACTGTCAACGTGATAGCATCATTATCTACAGTTTTAGCAACAGTATCAGCTACTTTAAATTCAGCAATAAAATAGGCAATAAAATTGAAAAATGCTGCCCAAAGTACTGCCTGAAATGGCGTAAGTACTTTGGTAGATACAATGGTGGCAATTGAATTTGCAGAGTCATGGAAACCATTAATAAAGTCAAAGATAAATGCAAAAACAATTACAATAATCAGTAATTCCATAGGAATAAAATTAACTATGAGTTTTTAACTATAATAGCGTTAATAATTTCTGTTACATCTTCTACTTTGTCGATGGTTTCTTCAACAAATTCAAGAATTTCTTTTTGTTTTATCAGTTCTATAGGATTTGATTCAAGTTTAAACAGGTTTGTTATTGCATTTCTGAATTGACGGTCAGCCTCGCTTTCAATTTTATTGATGTTTTGACAACATTCATTTATTTTTACAGGCATTTTTATCAAACTTAACATTCTAATGGCATTCTTAAGCTCTTCAGAAGATTTTAACAACAAAACTGATAAATCATGAATTCCTTTATCAAGGTGCTTTGGCATTAATAGCACAATACGCTGACTTGAGGCATAAATATAATCCTGAACATCATCCAGTGCAGATGCCAGATTGTAGATGTCTTCCCTGTCAAAAGGTGTAATGAATGTTTTGCTTAGCTCTGAAAAAAGATGTCCTGAAATTTTATCGCAATCATGCTCAAAATCAATAATTTGTTTAGATAAAGTCTGACGTTCCTGCTCATCAGCTGTTTCAATCATTTTTTTTAATAATTCAGAAGAATTAAAAATATGTGACGCTAAACGATTAAAATCATCATAAAATTTCGTACTTTTGGGCAGTAAAAAATGAAAGAAAGAATTTGCACTCATTGTTTTAACTAATTTTTATCTTGAAATAAAATGTGATCTTTAGGAAAATAATCACAGCAAATCTAAAATTAAATTTTTATAAAGTAAACTTTAAATAAAAATTAATTCAAGATAAAAAAGTTATTGTATGTGATTGGTTATCAATGATTAATATCAAATAATTAAGTTAAGACCGATAATCAATGGTAATTGAAAAAATAATCAAAACAACCTGAATATCTTTGGCAGGAAAATTAATAATCCAATAACAACAGCAGTTATTGCGGCAAGAAGTACTGCTCCTGCACCAAGGTCTTTTGCTTTTCCTGCACTGTAATGATATCCGGGGTTAATGAAATCAATAAATTGTTCAATAGCAGTATTAATTGCTTCAGTAACCCAAACCAAGCCTACCGCAAATGCCAGCAATGCCCATTCTTTTAAATTAACTTTTAATACAAATCCTGCAATAATCACTAAAATAGTTGCTATTAAATGTATCAACATGTTTTCCTGTGATTTCATTAAATAGACAATTCCCTTAAAAGCGTAACCAAAACTTTTAAGGCGGTTGGAAAGCGTAAATTTTTGTTTATATGGCATACTTAAAGTTTTAAATGATTATTTTTAACATCTAAAGTAAAACAAACATTAAAATTTTGCAATAAAATTTAATTTTGCAAACAATAAAAACAATAAAATGAACATCAGCCTGAAAGAAATTTCATCGGTAACATTAATTTTATTTGCAGTAATAGATATACTTGGCTCTGTACCTGTTATCATTGATATCGAACAAAAAGCAGGGAAACCTATTAAACCAGCTGTTGCAACAATTGCAGCTGGTTCTTTAATGATTGTGTTTCTTTTTTTGGGTGAATCAATCTTACAGCTGATTGGTATTGATGTGGCTTCGTTTGCTATTGCCGGTGCTATTGTAATTTTTGTACTTGCCCTTGAAATGGTTTTAGGCATCAATATTTTCAGGGAAAGACCCAATGAAGGCAGTTCAACTACGATTGTTCCCATAGCATTTCCACTGATTGCTGGTGCTGGCACTCTCACTACGATATTATCTATCAGATCTGAGTATCTTATCGAAAATGTGGTAATTGGTATGATAGTGAATTTAATTTTTGTTTACCTTACACTTAAAGCTATTCCCTGGATACAGAAAAAGCTTGGTAAAGGTGGAACCAGTGTTTTAAGAAGGATTTTTGGGATTGTTCTACTATCGATTGCTATAAAACTTTTCAGGACAAATATTGGTTTTTAGTATAAAAATCATACTGTCATAATTTCTTTTTCCTTTTTCACTAAAAGCTCATCTATATTTTTAATGTAATGGTTAGTCATATCCTGCACTTTAACCTCAGATTTCTTTGCTTCATCTTCAGGAACACCATCTTTTTGTAGCATTTTTATTTCATCCATGGCTTTTTTACGCAAATTGCGAACTGCAACTTTATTATTCTCTCCTTCAATATGGATCATTTTTACCAATTGTCGTCTTCTTTCTTCTGTGAGTGGAGGAACAAGGATACGAATAATTTCACCATCATTTTGGGGATTGAATCCAAGGTTAGCAGCCATTATAGCTTTTTCTATTGGCTGTATCATATTTTTTTCCCAGGGTTGAATAACAATGGTTTTGGCATCAGGTGAGCCAATATTGGCTACCTGGTTTAAGGGTGTTTTGCTCCCATAATAATCTACATTTACTTCGCTAATCATCTGTGGGCTTGCTTTTCCTGCTCTGACTTTCATTAATGTATCTATCAGATGATTTAAAGTTTTTTTCATGTGATCTTCAGTCTCACTCAACAACAACTGCAATAATTCATTTGACATAACAAATCTTTTTATAATTATTTCGATAACAAAATTAATTGATATACTGCAATCATTTTTACTAATTTTTTATTTCAATAGAAAAACTTATTATCGCTGAACCTCATTTTGAGCATCTGGTTTTGTAAAAGTTCGTTATTTTAGGACTCAGCCTTGAATAAACATTCTCAAGATTAATAATATTTCTAACAACATCTTTTACTGACTTAACATGCTCAGAAACATCTGTTTGTAGTTGTTGTAGTTCTTTATCGTTATTAACTTTATTTACTTTTTTTTCAAAAAAACTCTTTCTCAACTCATTTGTTAACTTCAAAAATACCTGATTGTCGTACACCAGTGACCTGTATTGAGGTATAATTTCGTTATAGGTTTTAATTAAACCATGAAAAGTAACAAAATCATATTTTAGTTCGTCATTAAATCGGTTGGTATCTAACTGTGAAATACAATAATATTTAATCTGCATGCTGTCTAAACGGTTTTGAAGGAAAATATCATCAATGATCAGAAGTGTTTCCATATTTTTTAGTTTTGACAGTATTGTGTCGCATTGCATAATTTCTTCTCTGAAAGTATATTTTTTACATGAAGAAGTTATTAAACATGATAAACCTGCAAATACCAAAATAAAAGATAAAAATATAGGTCTTTTACTGACAAAAAATGTGATGGGGCAAGATTGTTGTTTAACGATAAAACCTTTCATACTATTTTTGAATGAAATTCTTTTTTCTGCAAATAACGATAAATTTAATGTTTACTTGAAAAGATTTATTCTTTTGGTAATATTGCTTTTTACAGCTTGTTTCACTTTCTCTCAAAGTGCAGGAGAAAAACTATATCAATTTTCAGGCTTGGTTGTTACTTCAGATAGTTCAAATCCTGTTGCAAATGCCCATATCAGAATAAAAAACACAAAATGGGGAACTGTATCAAATTATGAAGGTTTTTTCAGTATTGTTGTTCGTGACTGGGATACTTTGATTGTTTCTTCTGTAGGTTTCAGAAAAAAAACGATTGTAATTCCGGGAAACACATCTGCATTGAGTTTTAATATCATTATTCCCTTAGAAAATGACACGGTAACCTTTGCAGAAGCTATCATATATCCATGGCCAACAAGGGATAAATTCAGGCAGGCTTTTCTCGAACTTGAGCCTGAAGTGACATTGGAGGAAAGAGCGAAAGAGAATTTAAACCAACAAAAATTAATTGCCTTATCACTGGGGTTACCTAAAGACGGACGTGAACAACAACATCTGTATATGAATTCAATGGCAGCCAGTGCAGGTTATCTTGGTGGACAAACCAATTACGCAATCTTTCCTGGATCGAATATCCCAATTCCTCTTTCTTTAATGAATCCATTTGCCTGGGCTGAACTGATTAAAGCGATAAAAGAAGGTAAGTTTAAAAGAAAAGAATAAAAAGTTATATTGATAGAATTCTTTGAAATTAAGAAACCTTATTACGCGATAGCAAATTGAAAATTTTAAAAATTTTCTTTCTTTTAATGCTATTTGGGTTAATCCATTATTATCTTTTTACTTAACAATTCCTTAACATTAAATTAATCAAATCATAATTTCATTTTAATCTTTAATTAATCATTACTTAAGACTTTTGTGCAAAATTTAAGTGATGAAAAAGTATTTTATAAATTGGATTATTGGTGTGCTGTTAATGTTTATGTTCTCGGTCACATCAAAAGCTCAAACTTCTGATTCTCTGGAATCTGTTATTGAAAAATTGAACGATGAGTTGATTGTTCTGAAAAGATTAAAATTTTCAGGATTTATTCAGGCACAATGGCAATTAGCAGATACAGCAGGAATATCAAGTTATTCGGGAGGAAATTTTGGTACTAATGTAAACAACAGGTTTTCAATCCGAAGAGGAAGATTAAAAGCAAGCTATGAAAACGGTTTTAATTTGGGAACACTTCAACTTGACATCACTGAAAAAGGTGTAACTTTAAAAGAAGCATATTTAAAGATGGCTGATCCTTTCAAACAGGTAGTTTCATTGCAACTTGGGGTATTTAATCGTCCTTTTGGATTCGAAGTACCTTTTTCATCAAGTGCTTTCGAGAGTCCTGAACGAAGCAGAATGATGCAGGTTCTTTTCCCTGGAGAAGGTGATTTGGGTTTTGCACTTATCTTACAAGCTCCCAAATCTTCTTTCCTTAATGTATTCAAAATTGAAGGTGGGTTTTTTAATGGAATAGGACCAACTGCTGTGGATTTTGATTCTTACAAAGATTTTATCGGAAATATATCTTTTAATAAGAGCCTGAAAAATGAAAAAGCAAGTTTTGCTGCAAGAGTATCATATTACAATGGTGGCTTTCGTCAGCCTACCAAATACATTTACAATCAGATAGGTGATATTGGTGGTGGAGTACCTGGCTTTTTAATTGATTCAGCAGATAACAATAAAGGCGGGCTTGCCAAAAGAGAGTATCTTGGTGGTGATATGCAAATTTCAATTCTTACCTTTTTTGGCCTTACAACCATCAGAGCTGAATATATTCAAGGTGTTCAACCAGGCACTAAATCATCATCCACAAGTCCTAATGCAGACCCAAATGATAATATTTATTACAGAAATTTCATGGGTGGTAATGCATATTTTCTACAGAATATTGGTCAAACCAAACATCAATTGGTGTTAAAATACGACTGGTATGATCCAAACACAACAGTAAAGGCTAATGAAATAGGAACTAAAAACAGTAAATTATCTAAAACTGACCTGAAATACTCAACGATTGGTTTTGGCTGGATTTACAGATTAAATGAAAACATACGGTTTACAGCATATTATGATTTTGTAACCAATGAGACCAGTGAAAATTTAACAGGTTTTGATAAAGACCTTAAAGATAATGTTCTAACATTACGTATTCAATATAAATTTTAAATTATAAATAATCATGAAAAGAAAAATTTTAAAATTATCTGTGATAATTATTGTAGGATTTTCGGTTTTGGCATTTAAGCAGGCAGGACTTACAATTAAAATCAAAGGAAGCGATACAGTATTGCCGTTATCACAAAAAGAGGCTGAGGTTTACATGAAGCAACATCCGGGATCGAAAATAACCGTTACCGGGGGAGGAAGCGGTGTTGGTATCGCTGCATTTCTTGATGGAACAACCGATATTGCCATGTCATCGAGGCCAATGAAGATGAGTGAAAAAATGAAACTTCAGGATGCTGGTAAAGCATTTAAGGAAGTGATTATTGCATACGATGCACTGATGGTTGTTGTTAATCCGAATAACAAAGTTTCTCAACTGACAAGAGAACAAATTGAAAGCATATATACCGGAAAAATTACCAACTGGAAGCAGTTGGGTGGCGATGATATGAAAATCATTGCTTATTCACGTGAATCAAGCTCCGGTACATTCGAGTTTTTCAAAGAACATGTCATGAATAATAAAAATTATGGCAGCACCATTTTAATGATGCCATCCACTGGGGCTATTGTTCAAAGTGTGTCTCAAACAAAAGGTGCGATTGGTTATATCGGATTTGCTTATGCTGAAAAAACTTTGAAGGCATTGAAAGTATCGTATGATAAAGGAAAAACTTATATTGTTCCTTCAATCACCACAGCAAAAAACAAAACTTACCCGATTGTGCGTGCACTTTATTATTATTATTTATCTAATGCTGAGAAAAAAGTAAAACCATTTATTGATTTTATTCTTTCTGCTCAGGGACAAAAAATAGTTTCGGAAGTTGGTTATATCACGAAATAAATTTCTTGTTCAGTGAATTTGATAATTGATAAAGATAAACATCTTATTTTTTTGAATGGGAACGAATATGATATTCCCCTCAAAGAATTTGATGTTTTAAATTTACTGGCAAACACTCCTGGAAAGTTTTATACAAGAAAAGAAATCTTTGAAAAAATATGGGGCGCCAATTCTTCATCTGATGAAAAAACTGTTGATGTGCATATTTCCTTCATACGTAAAAAGCTTGGCAATCATATTATCAGGACAAAACGAAGAATTGGCTATTGCATCAGGGTAAATGATATTAAAATAATATCAGGAAGTAAAAAATGAAGCGTTATTTCAGGAATACAATAGAAAAAGTAGTGGAGGGGATACTATTTTTAAGCAGCACTTCCACCAGTCTGATAATCATTCTTATTGTTCTTTTTCTTTTTAAAGAAGGATTTTCTTTATTCAGGCAAAGTCCCCTTGAACAGGGTTATTCAATTTTGCTTAATAAAGTTAATACAGTTGATCATGTTAGCTCGAAAGCTATAAAAGACATTTTTGATCAAAATATAACACGTTGGTCTGAAATATCAGATTTTAAAGATTCTATTGTCGTTTTCCGACTTGATGATATATTAAATTATTTCACAGAAGAACAAATAGGCTCTAACTTTGAGTATTTGCCTCAAAGGATAGATGAGGTGATTGCCAAAACGCCAGGAATTATTGCTTTTGTACCGGATAAATATATTTTAAAAAATTCAAATAGTAGAATTTTAAAGGTAAAAGGTATTTCTGTCAAAGAATTTTTTGCTGGTAAAGGATGGTATCCTACGGCTCATCCTGTTGCCTTAATGGGTGTATTGCCTCTTATTCTTGGTACATTGTTAGTAAGTTTTGGTGCCATTTTATTTGCACTGCCATTTGGTATGTCAACAGCAATCTTCCTAGCAGAAATAGCTTCTGAACGCAACAGAAGGATTATAAAACCGATTATCGAGCTTTTAGCAGGTATTCCTTCGGTTGTATATGGTTTCTTTGGGCTTGTTATCATAGTACCTTTTGTACAGAATATTTTTAATTTACCTGTAGGAGAAACAGCACTAGCAGGAAGTATTGTTCTGGCAGTAATGGCAATGCCAACAATCATCAGTATTACTGAAGATTCGTTAAGAACTACACCTGTGAGTTTAAAAGAGGCAAGTCTTGCCCTTGGTGCTTCCCGATGGCAGACCATATTCAGGGTAAGCATTCCTTATGCAAAATCAGGCATTAGTGCTGCAATTATTTTAGGGATAGGGAGGGCTATTGGTGAAACCATGGCAGTGTTAATGGTTACTGGTAATGCTGCGGTAATACCACATACTTTTCTTGAGCCGGTGAGAACCATTCCGGCTACAATAGCTGCTGAATTGGGTGAAGCTCCTCAGGGTGGCTTGCATTTCAAAGCACTCTTTGCTTTGGGTTGTATTTTATTTATTATTAATTTATTGATCAACTCGGGTATTCAGTTTTCATCATCACGAAAAAGAAAATAATAATGACAGCGGCTGAAAAATACAACAGAAAGAAAAAAAGAAACGAAATTATCATCTTTCATTCATTTCGATTATTTAGTATGATTGTGCTTGCTGTTTTGTTTTTGATTTTGTTTTTTATTTTTATCAGGGGTTATAAAACAATCAGTTGGGAATTTCTGACCACTATTCCTGATGAAGGTATGACAAAGGGAGGGATTTATCCAGCAATTATAGGAACACTTTATCTTGTTGCAGGCAGCATTGTATTTGCTTTTCCTTTAGGTGTTTTTTCAGGCATTTATATCAATGAATATGCAAAAGACAGTTGGTTTAAAAGATTTGTAGGATTGATGACCAATAATCTGAGCGGTATCCCTTCTATTGTATTTGGTTTGTTTGGTATGTCTTTATTTGTTAATACCATGAAATTTGGTGACTCCATCATTGCAGGTTCATTGACACTTGGCATATTAACATTGCCTGTAATTATTAAAACAACCGAAGAAGCTTTAAAATCTATTGACAACACATTTAGGTTAGGCAGTTATGCATTAGGGGCAACAAAACTTCAAACAATCAAAAGAGTGGTTTTACCGATGGCTTTCCCAAATATTATTACAGGATTGATACTTTCAGTAGGGCGAGTTTCAGGTGAAACTGCACCTATTCTTTTTACTGTTGCTGCGTATTTTCTGCCTAAACTACCAAAAGGCATCTTCGACCAGGTTATGGCTTTACCTTACCATTTATATGTGATATCAACCAGTGGTACAAATATCTCAGAATCACGACCTATCGCTTATGGTACTGCATTGGTTTTGATTGCAATAGTTTTAGTTGTTAATATTTTCGCCAATGGCCTGAGAATGTACTTCAGAAAAAAAGTTAAAATGAATTAAATGTACAAAATTGAAACACAAAATATCAATCTCTATTACGGTGATTTTCATGCTTTAAAGGATATTAATCTTAAACTTGAGGAAAATACTGTCACTGCCCTGATTGGGCCTTCCGGTTGTGGTAAATCTACTTATTTGCGTATGCTCAATCGCATGAACGATTTAATTGACAATGTAAGGCTGGAAGGCAAGGTGTTGATTGATGGTGAAGATATATACCGCAAAAACATGGATGTAGTGGAATTGAGAAAAAAGGTAGGAATGGTTTTTCAAAAGCCCAATCCATTTCCTAAATCAATTTTTGAAAATATAGCTTACGGGCTGAGGGTAAATGGAATTACTGACAGGAAATTTATTGTTGAGGAGGTTGAAAACTCATTAAAAAAAGCAGCATTATGGGACGAGGTAAAAGATAAGTTAAAAAAATCTGCATTTGAACTTTCAGGCGGTCAGCAACAACGACTTTGCATTGCCAGAGCATTGGCAATAAAGCCTACTGTGGTATTGATGGATGAACCTGCAAGTGCCCTTGACCCCATTTCTACTGCAAAAATTGAAGAATTGATTTATGAGCTGAAAAAGCAATTTACCATAGTAATAGTTACTCATAATATGCAACAGGCAGCACGTGTCAGCGATTTTACAGCTTTCTTTTACTTAGGAAATTTAATTGAGTTCGGTGATACTAAACAAATGTTTTTAAATCCTTCTAAAGAGGAAACACAAAATTATATCACCGGACGTTTTGGATGATTTTACTTATTTTTGAAATGATATTTGCAACACTATGAAAGCACTTGATGAAGAAATAAAATTGCTTAAAAGCGAAATAACAACTATGTTTCTGCTTATTCAGGCACAGATGGAAAAAGTCAATGCAGCAATGATCAATGATGATAAGGCATTAGCACAGGAGGTTATTTCTACTGAAAAAAGAGTAAATGCACAGGAGCTTACCATTGATAGATATTGCGAAAATATGTTAGCTATTTTTCAACCTGTTGCTATTGATTTGCGTTATGTTTTGGCTGTTCTTAAAATTAACAACAATCTTGAGCGTGCTGGCGATATTCTTGAAGGTATAGCACGTTTTGTCCTTGATGCTGAAAAACCTTTCGACAACAAACTATTAGAAAATACAGGCATTCATAAAATGTTTGAAGCACTGCTTGTAATGATAGATCAAATTGAAACTGCCTTTACTAATGATGACACAAAGCTTGCAAGAAGCATGTTTATTAAAGATGATATTTTGGATAAAGTAAATAGCAGTGCAGTTAAAACTGTAGCTGAATACATTAAAGAACATCCTGAAAATATTGAAGAAGCACTTTATATTATTTCTACAATCAGAAAACTTGAAAGAATAGGCGATCAAATTACCAATATTGCTGAAGAAATCATTTTCTCAGTTGAAGCAAAGGTTCTTAAACATTCAAAGTATAAAAAAGGAAACTAAACCCATCTATTACAATCATTTCAGGAAATCTTACCTTATTTGTTCTTAACAATTTTTTAACACAACAGTAATCATCATATAACACTACCTTAACATGTAGTTTTTGTTGCAGCAATAATATTGTTATATAAAATTAATAGGAAAAATGAAGAGATTAGTAACAATTTTATTCGTAACTGTAATTTCACTTTGTTTAGCACTTACAACCTATGCTGATGGCAAGGAAAAATCTGAATCAAAAAGTATTAACCTAAGAGGTCAGGTTCTGGATAAACAAACTGGGGAAACTTTGGCAGGTGTAATATTAAAAATTGAAAACAGTGAAATTGAAGTAACTACCGACCTTGATGGTCAATTTGAAATTATAAATCTGAAACCTGGTGAATATAAATTAGTCGCTTCTTATATCAGTTACAAAGACGATTGTTTGGTGTTAGATATTAATGAAAACCAAAATAATATCACATTGGAATTAATAAGCAGATAATTTCAGTATTTTCTCAAAAAATCCATTTTTAAATAAATAATCATTTCGATGGCAAAAAAACAACTCCTATTGTTTCAATTTTTGTTATTATTTTTTTTAGGCCATAGTCAGGTAATTGAATACATAGACGGCCGGTATTATTCTGATGACAGTCCTTTCACCGGAACCTTTACTGAATATTATGAAAATGGGAATAAAAAAGCTGAAATTCATATCAAAGATGGTTTTGAAGATGGATTGACCTTTTTATACTATGAAAATGGAAACCTGAAAGAGCAAAGACAGTATAAACAGGGCCAAAAAGATGGAGTTTGGTTGACTTATAGTATTGATAAAAAACTGACTGCTCAGGCAAGCTATAAAAATGATAAAAAAGATGGAGTTTGGATTATATGGGATGAAAATGGAATAAAGCGTTATGAAATGACATATAAAAACGGAATGAAATCTGGAACTTGGCGAATGTGGGATGAGAATGGCAAAATAATTCAGGAAAGAGTTTATAAGTAATGGTTATATCAATCAAAATTTTAGTTCAGGTTTAATGAAAAAACATGATTTTCACTATATTAAGATTTTTTTTCTTGCAAGTGTTTTATCGTTTCTTGGAATATTTTCTTTTGCACAAAATGGTGCAATAAAAGGCACTATCAAAGATAAAAAAACTGGTGAATATATTATTGGGGCTAATGTTGTTATACAGGGAACTATCCAGGGTGCCTCTTCAGATTTTAATGGGAATTACATTATTTCTAACGTAAAACCAGGTGTTTACAACATTGTAATAACGTATATTTCATACCAGACACTCATCATAGAGAAAATAAAAATTACATCAGGCACTGAATCTGTTGTCAATGCAGAACTTAGCGAACAAGTTGTTTCAATGAGTACAGTAACTGTCACATCAAGAAAAAAGATGGATACTGAATACGCTATCCTTAACACCCAGAAAACCAGTAGCATTCTTGTTACAGGTATCTCAAACCAACAAATAGCAAAAACACTCGACAGAGATGCTTCAGAGGTTATAAAAAGAGTTCCCGGCATCACTATTATTGATGGCCGCTTTGTTTTGGTAAGAGGCTTAAATGAACGCTACAACTCTGTTTGGCTCAATAATGCACCAACACCATCATCAGAATCTGATGTAAAAGCTTTTTCTTTTGATGCCATACCAAGTTCACTCTTGGAAAATCTGTTAATATACAAAACATCAGCACCTGAACTACCTGGTGAAGCAACTGGTGCAAGCATTCAACTTTATACTAAAAATGCTCCTGAAAAAAATAGTATTTCTTTATCCTACAATATTTCTTACAGAGAAAACACAACATTTAAAGATTTTTATAAAATCTCTGGCAGCAAAAATGATGTATTGGCACTTGGTGCAAAAGACAGAAGCTTTCCACTTGATTTTCCAGAATCCAATGAATTTATTAAACTTTCAAACTCATTTGACCCTATAGCCCAGTGGAAAATTACCAGACTGGGACGATCCTTCAATAAAAAATGGCTGCCTGAAGCTATATCGGCAATACCTGATCAAAGGTTTTCCTTTGTTTCTACACGTGTTTTTAAGCTTAAAAACAACAGATCTATCAATAATATTACAGCTTTGAATTACAGCAACACCTTTCGGAGTGATAGTATTTACAGGGCAGATTTTCAAAAATATGACACTTTAAAGGATAAAAGTGTTTTTAATTATATCTTTCATGACAACAGATATAGTCATCATGTAAAAATTGGTATTCTTCATAACTGGAGTTTTGTTGTTAATAACAATAATAGAATAGAATTCCGTAATTTATTAAACCAAATTGGTGATAATAAAACAACTATTCGTAACGGTAGAGACAATTATGGTGGACAAACTATCAGAGCTTATGAGTTCAAATATTCAGAAAGAACTACTTTTTCATCTCAATTAGGTGGTGAGCATAAATTCCTTAATGAAAACATGATACTTAACTGGACTATCGGTTATGCCTATGCTGATAAAATTGAACCTGATGTAAAAAGATTAACCTCAACATTGAATGAAGAAGACCCCTCAGACCCAAATTATGGGAAATATGGTTACCAGCTAACCACCGCTGCCACACCGGAATTATCCGGCAGGTTATTTTTTAATCTGAAGGAAAATATTTATATGGCAGGCAGCAATTTAAGTTATAAAATTTCAATGCAAGGTATTAAACCTGAACTCAAATTTGGTGTGTATGTTGAAAGCAAAAATCGTCAATTTGGTGCACGTAATCTTGGTTACAGAATTTCAAAATCTTCACAATTCAACTTTAACCTTTTGTATCTTCCGGCAGATTCCTTTTTTCAGGACACTAATATCAATAACACAACAGGTTTTAAACTTGATGAAAAAACAAATGCTTCGGATTCTTATAAATCTGCCAGTGATATGTTTGCCTTTTATTTAGGGGTAAAAATACCTTTTTCAGCACTCTGGAATTTGTATGCAGGTGTACGTGCTGAGTTAAGCAGGCAATCATTAACCAGTTTCCAAACCGATAATCCTGCTATTCCGGTAAATATTGAAAACGACACATTTAATATTTTTCCTAGTATAAATCTTACATATAATACAAATGAAAAGAGCTTGCTAAGATTTGCTTATGGAATATCTATCAACAGACCTGAATTCAGAGAAATTGCTCCTTTCAGGTACTATGACTTTGAAATAAAAGCTGCTGTCATAGGTCAGCCAAAATTAAAAAACGCATATATTCATAATTTTGACTTAAGGTATGAAGTTTATCAACGAAACACCGAAACTGTTACGATTGGAATATTTTACAAACATTTTATCAATCCGATTGAATTCAGAACAATTCCTGAAGGCAGTGGTTTAGCTTATACTTTCCTGAATGCAACAGCAGCCAATAGCATTGGAAGTGAACTGGATATTCGAAAATCTTTCACTAAACTGGAATCTAAAGAAAACTTTTTAAAATATTTGAAAAACTTTTCATTGGTAATGAACGCTTCGATAATTAAAAGTCAGATTGTTTTTCCTCAGGGAAGCCTGGAAAAAGACAGGCCAATGCAGGGGCAATCTCCTTTTATTATCAATTCGGGTATTTATTATAAAAATGATAGTATCGGGCTGGCAATAAATTTACTTTATAATATCATTGGAAAACGAATTATTTATGTCAGCGATCCATATAGTGGAAATCCTGACGTTTATGAAATGCCACGAAATGGAATTGATTTAATAATTTCAAAACAATTTGGAAAGCATTTTTCTGTTAAGCTTGGTTTACAGGATATTTTAAATCAACCTATTGAATACTCACAGACTATAAGTTACAACAAAGATTCAGATAGTGATGGCATTGGTGATGGGAGTGTTTTTAGAGAAGAAATAAGATATAGCCACTTACCTGGCAGATATTTTAGCGTTGGTATAAATTATTCTTTTTAAATACACAGCATAACCTTTTCTTAACTATCAATTAATGATTCTTTAAAATTAAACTAATTTTAACTTTATATTAACATAATAGTTTTGTTCATTGTTTAACAATTTAATTTAATATTTATGAGAAAGATTTTACTGTCATTTTTTATTGTCGTATCTGTTTTTGCAACATGTTACTCACAAATTACAGACCCATTTTTTGAACAGGTTACTTACATTGGAGCATTTGGAAATACTGACTGGACAAAAGGCTGGACAAACTGGGATCCGCAAAATTCTGTTTACCCTTCAACCACTGATAGCATTGTCGGTGATATATCTGCCAGTACTACCCTTGTAGCATCAAAAGTGTATAAATTAAAAGGATTTGTATATGTTAAGTCTGGTGTAACCCTGACTATTGAAGCAGGTACAATTATTCGTGGCGATAAAGCATCAAAAGGGACTTTAATTGTTGAAAAAGGGGCTAAAATAAATGCAGTAGGAACAGCATCCAAACCTATTGTTTTCACTTCAAGCATCGCAGAAGGCTCAAGAGATTATGGAGACTGGGGTGGTGTAGTAATCTGTGGTAACGCAAAAATAAATGTCCCAGGTGGTTCAGCAACAATCGAGGGTGGCCCAACCTCAACTTATGGTGGAAGCAATGATGCTGATAACTCAGGCTCCTTAAAATATGTCAGAATTGAATTTCCCGGTATTCCATTAGAACCAAATAAAGAAATAAATGGTTTAACACTTGGAGGTGTTGGTAATGGTACTGTGTTAGATTATATTCAGGTATCATACAGTGGAGACGACTCATATGAATGGTTTGGTGGTACTGTAAATGCTAAACATTTAATAGCATTTCGTGGCTGGGATGATGATTTTGATACCGATTTTGGCTTCAGAGGAAAAATCCAGTTTGGTGTTTCACTACGTGACCCAAATATTGCAGATGTATCAGGTTCAAATGGTTTTGAATCTGACAATGATGCTTCAGGTTCTGCCAATTGGCCTAAAACTGCTGCTACATTTTGTAATATGACAGTTTTAGGGCCAAAAGTCACTGCTGCTACTTCTATAAATTCAAATTACAAACGTTCAGTACATATCAGAAGAAACTCATCTCTCTCTATTTACAACTCTGTTTTTGCCGGATGGCCAACAGGATTGTTCTTAGATGGTACTGCCACACAGGCCAATGCTAATGCCGATAGTCTTCATTTTGCTTATAATATTCTCTCAGGTATGAGTTCTTACTTTACTTCTGATTTTGAAAGAAATTACTTTAAATCTACGAATCCAAAACGTAAAAATGATACGTTGTCAAATAATACAGATTTATTGTTATTTGACCCATTTAATCTATCATCTCCTGATTTCTTACCTGAAACATCATCTCCAGTACAAAATCGCTCGATTTGGTTCACCATGATCAATATTGAAGAAATGATGACTGATGAAAATAATGCTTTCATTTATCCCAATCCTGTTCAAAACATCTCAACTGTAGGTTTTTATTCAGATAATAATGATATTGCAACCATAGAACTGATTAATATGGGCGGCCATGTTGTAAAAACAATTTTCCATGATGAGGTGAAAGCTGGCTTAAATAATATTGACTTTACTTCAGAAGGTATTATTGAAGGAATGTATTTTCTCAGAATAACAAATAAAAATATGGCTACTACATTGAAATTAATTGTCCAATAAGCCAAAAAATACTTTTTCATCCGGGCTTTGCAGTTTACTGCAAGGCCTTTTATTATTAAAAATTGAATAATTTTGTAAACTGTCTGATTACTTAGAGAATATGAAAAATACAATAAAAATCCTGATTGCTGATGATGATCCAGATATTTTAGAATTTATAAGTTATAACCTGAAAAACGAAGGATATTTTGTTGTATGTGCAAACAATGGTAATGAAGCAATTAAAGCTGCTTCTCAACAAACTTTCAACCTGATTATTCTGGATGTTATGATGCCGGTGATGGATGGTATAGAAACATGTCAGAAGCTACGAAAGTTAGATACAACAAAAAATACGATTATAACATATCTCACTGCCCGCAATGATGATTATTCTCAAATAGTAGGCCTCGATGCAGGTGCTGATGATTATATTATTAAACCTATTAAAGTAAATCTTTTACTCAGTAAAGTCAGAGCACTCTTGCGAAGAAGCAACCAGTCATCTGTCAATCCTGACGTTAATACTGGTGATTTAATTGTTGATAAAGAAAGATACCTTGTTGTTTTTCAGGGAAAAGAACACATACTTCCTAAAAAAGAGTTTGAACTACTTTCATATCTGGTTTCCAAACCCGGACGGGTTTTTACCCGCGATGAAATTCTATCGGAAATATGGGGTGACGACATTATTATTGGAGACCGTACTATCGATGTTCATATTCGAAAAATCAGGGAAAAACTTGGTAACGACTTGTTTAAAACGATTAAAGGAGTTGGTTATAAGTACGATCTGCATAATTGAATCTTATGAGTAAAAACCTTACACCACTCCAGCTTTCCATTTTATCATCGTTCATTATTTCTATTGTATTTACAATCATTTGCCTGATATTAAACCTCTATTCCGTTCAATCAGTTTTTTATCATCTTATTATTTACTTTTTATCTTCATTTGTCATTTCATTTATTGTAATTCTGATTGTTTTAGACCGTTTTATTTACAGAAAAATTAAACTTATTTACAAAAGTATTCATGCCCTTAAATCTTCCTCTGAATCAAAAGATTTATTCCAAAACATTACAAAAGATGTGATGAGTGATATGCAAACACAGGTTGCCGATTGGTCAAAGCAATACCAGGCTGAAATGTTTGAGTTGAAAAAAATGGAGAAATACAGAAGAGAATTTTTAACAAATGTATCGCATGAACTCAAAACCCCTCTTTTCAATATTCAGGGTTATCTTGAAACACTTGTTCTTCACAAATTAAAGGATACTGATGTTAATTTGAAATATCTTCAAAAAGCAATAAAAAATATTGAACATATATCTGAAATTATTAATGATTTAGATGCTATTTCGAAACTTGAAACCGGAGAACAGCCATTAAACCTTACAACTTTTGATATTACTTTGCTCGTAAAAGAAATCATCGAATCGTTTGAATATCAGGCAAACTTAAAGCATATCACTATAGCTGTAAAAGAAGGATGCAACCAGCCATTTTTTGTGTTTGCTGATGAAGATAAAATCAGAAGAGTACTTAATAATCTGGTTACCAATTCAATCAAATATGGTATTGAAAATGGAAAAACATTTATCAGCATTTATGATATGGCAGAAAATATTTTGGTGGAGGTGAGCGACAATGGAATAGGCATTGAACAGGAACATATCAGTCGCTTATTTGATCGCTTTTATCGTATTGATAAAAACCGTGACCGAAAAGATAGCAGTAGTGGTCTGGGCCTGGCTATTGTAAAACATATTATCGAGGCTCATGGACAAACTATCAATGTTAGAAGTAAGATTGGAACTGGTTCAACATTTGGTTTTACACTCCGAAAAGCAGCCAAAAATAAAACCTGATTTAGTATTTGTTAATAAAAATTGATAGTAAATAAAATCTGAAAGGTTATCAGGGCAACGAATATATTTATCAGGTTATTAATTGGAAATTTTAAAAATATTACTATTGAAATCTCAAAATACGTAAAGGACTAATTTTAGAGACATAAGCTGCTGGAAATAACATGACCATACAGCATATCAAAAAAGACAATATGTTGATGCTGATAAACATCAGCCATGGATAATTCACCGGAACATGATCGACATAATACGATTCAGGGGCTAATTGTATTATTTCCCATTTATCCTGAAAGAATATTAAAACCATACCGAAAATATTCCCAATTAACAGTCCTAACCCGATTAAAAATGCAACATGATAAATAAAAATCCTGGATATACTCTTATTTAATGTACCTAATGATTTTAACACGCCTATCATGTGCGTCTTTTCAACAATAATAACCAGCAGCGCGGTAGTCATATTGACAATAGCAACTAAAAGCATAAGAATCAGGATAACACGAACATTTACATTAAGCAGATTCAGCCAATCGAATATCTGAGGAAAAATTTCGGTGATTTTTTTGGAATCCTGATCAAAAGGAGCAGCAGCCCTGACATATTCATTTAAAACGTCCAGATTTTTTAGGTTTTCAATAAAAATCTCATAACCTCCTATTTCATTGTTATTCCAACCATTCAGTTTTTGAATTTGCCGTATATCGCAGATAGCAAACACCTTGTCGAGCTCTTCAATGCCAGTGCTGTAAATACCACAAATTGTAAAATTTCGGGCACGGGGCGGTTGTTGAACAAAATAAACTATCAGTTTGTCACCACATTTTAACCTTAACCTTTCAGCTGTGAGTTGTGAAATAACAACCTGTGTTGATGTTTCTTTTTGCTTAAAGTCAGGAATTTTTCCTGCAACTAAAGATTTACGGATAAACGACCAGGAGTAATCTCTTCCAACACCTTTTAATATCACTCCTTCGATATCATTTGATGTGGTAATTATGCCTGGTTTATTCGTAAATACCTGAATGTGCCTGATACCTTTAATTTTTTGAATGGTTTTAACATATTCCTGTGAAAAAGTAATCGCTTCGCTTTCATAAGTATAATTTATTTTTGTATGCGTTAACTGAATGTGCGATGAAAAGCTGGTTAGTTTTTCTTTTATCTCATTCTGAAAACCTTTAACAATTGCAATGGAAATGATCATCACCGAAATACTTAGTGCTACGGCAGCAATGGCAATACGAACGATGGTTTTTGAAAACGAACGTTTTGACATTAATGTAACTTTCTTTGCTATGTAATATTCAAAATTCAAGATAATAAAGTGTTAAAATGAAGAAATATATTGTTGTTCTGTTATTTTTTTCTTTGGCAAAAATAACAAATGCACAGATAAAGACAGGAGCAGAAAGCATAAATGAGTATCTTCCTTTGCTGAATGCAAAAAATGTTGCCTTGGTGATTAATAGAACATCTGTTGTTAATCATACTTTGCTGGTTGATACTTTAATATCTTTGGGTATTAATGTAAAAAAAATCTTTACTCCTGAGCATGGACTTATGGGTAATATTTCGGCAGGAGTAAAGGTTGGCAATGAAAACTATGGAAAGAATAAAATACCGGTTATTTCATTGTACGGAGATAAAAAGAAACCTGGACCTTCCGATTTAAATGGCATTGATATCGTTGTATTTGATATGCAGGACATGGGTGTCAGGTTTTTTACCTATATTTCAACTTTAACGTATGTGATGGAATCATGTGCAGAAAATGGAAAACCTCTGATCGTATTAGATCGTCCAAATCCACATGCCGGATATATAGATGGTCCGGTATTAAAACAGGAATTTTCGTCTTTTGTAGGCTTGCATCCTGTTCCTGTGGTCTATGGAATGACAATAGGAGAGTATGCACTGATGGTCAATGGGGAAGGCTGGTTGAAAAATAAAATAAAATGCAATCTGAAAGTTATTAAATTGAAAAGTTATAATCACGATATTCAGTATTTTCCAGAAATTCCGCCTTCACCAAATCTTCGTACACCCGAAGCCATGCTGCTGTACCCCTCATTATGCTTTTTTGAAGGGACAGATGTGAGTGTTGGCAGAGGCACAGAATTGCCATTTGAAGTTGTTGGAAAACCTGGATTTCCCAATGGTAACTTTCATTTTACTCCAGTTTCAATACCTGGAATATCTGATAAACCAATGTATGAGGGTAAGGAATGTACAGGATTTGTCCTGACAGAATTTGCAAACGATTTTATTGCCCGGTCGGGGCAATTATACCTGCATTGGTTAACCGGATTTTATGAAGCTTCAGAAAATAAATCCACTTTTTTCAATGCTTTCTTTGATAAACTTGCAGGAAACGATTTGTTAAAACAACAAATTATTACCGGAGTTCAACCTGATGATATAATTAAAAGCTGGCAAAATGATTTAGATGCTTTCAGACAAATGCGCACCAAATATTTGCTTTATCCTGATTTTACGCCTAAAGTCAGAGCTTTTGAATTGACACCAAATAAATAAAAAAGTCAGGTTTTATATAACCTGACTTTGTAATGATTGATAATATAACGATGATTAGTTAATACTGATTTGACGTGCAGGCTTTTCTTTTGCTTCTTCTTTTTTGGGAAGATTTACATTCAGAATGCCATTATCATATTTTGCTTCTATCTTTGAAGAATCTATGGTGCTTGGCAGAGTAAAGGAACGCTGGAAATTGTAATAACAAAATTCACGTCTGGTATAACGCTCATCTTTTTCTTCATTCTTTTCTTCAAGGTTGGTTTCTATGGTCAGCAGATTGTTTTCCAGATGAATTTTGAAATCCTCTTTCTTTAAGCCTGGTGCTGCCAGCTCAATGCAAAAATTATCTTTATTTTCGACTATATTTACTGATGGTGTTCTTTTGATAACTTTGTTACCAAGAAAGAAGTTGTCATCATTAAAAAAGTCTTCAAAGAAGCTTGAAAACTGTGGGAGTCTGTCGTCCCTGTGCCATTTTACGAGTGTCATAATTTTGTCCTCCTATCATTTTATTTGTTAAACATCATTTTTAATTTTGTCTTGTAAAAATCAATCAGAATGCCATTGAAATTTTTATGAAAAAATGACTTATTTATGTACAATTTGACAATTGTAACTATCACATAGTCAGATATATAGCGACAAATTTGCAATGATATAACGACAAGATTTCAGGATGCTGAATTATCGTCAGTAATGATTAGTTTTAAGGTGAATAAAAAAATATGATTTGAAATTGTTGGAAATGAATTTCAAAATAAAATGAATATTTTCTTAAATAACGAGTGCATCAGCCACAATCTCACCGATTGTTTTTATTTCAACGCCCAATTGATATTTATGATTAAGTTCCATTAGTTGGTCAATACAATTGTGGCATGGTGTTGCAACCACTTTTGCACCGGTTTTTTTGATTTGTTCAGCCTTAATTTTTCCTGCTTTTATTCGTTTTTCTGTGTTTTCGCTAATCGATAATTGTCCACCACCACCACCACAACAATAATTATTTTCCCGGTTTGGAGTCATTTCAATAAAGTTAGATACAGCATTTTTCAGAATATAACGTTGTTCTTCAATCACTCCACCATTCCTCACAAGATTACATGGATCATGCAATGTAGTTATTTTTTGATTTTTATTCGGATCAAGTTTGATTTTGCCCTCCCTGATATAGTCAGCCATAATCTCAATAATAGAAAGCGTTTTGGCTGAGAAATCTTTACCTAAAAGAACAGGACTTTCCCATCTGTATGCACGATAACCATGACCACATTCACCCAAAGCCAGAATTTTACTTTCTAAATTTACTATTTCTGAGTCTAACCTTTCAGCGAGTTCAATCATACCTTTTTCATTTCCCTCAAAGTAAGTGTAATTTGTTACATCAAATGTTTGGGTAGAAATGGTCCATTTTTCCCCTGCTGCATAAAATATTTTAGCCATGGCACTTATTGACAGGGGAAAAAACTTTGGTTCACGCGGGTTAAGAGTATATAAGATATTAACACCTTTCTCATTTAGAGGAATTTTTGCATGCGGGTCATTTACTTCCATTTGAAGGTCTTCTTCCAGCCATTTTAAAGTGTCTGTTAAGTCCTCTCTTGATATTCCCATATTATTGCCTGTGTTTAATGCCAGGTCTGCTGTTGACTTTAGTCCCTTTGGCACAGTACCCATTTCATAAAGTAAGCTCCTTGAAAATCGAACAAGATAAGGAATATCAACGCCCACTGAACAATGACTTGCACACCTTCCACACATGGTACAACTGCAATATGCTGCTTCTTTTAACTTTTCGATAGAATCAGCATTCATTTTTTTTGCACCAAAAAGAAAGGGAAATATCTTCCCCTGAAGTGTAAAATGCCTTCTGTAGATAGATGAAAGAACTTCTACTTTTTGTCCGGGAATATGCTTGGGTGATTTTTCCGACAAATAATAATGACAGGAATCGGCACATAATCCACATCTTACACAACTGTTCAGATGTGTTAATAATTTGCCATTCAGTTTAGATTGCAGCAGGTTTAATGCTTTTTGACAAACTTCAGTGCTATAAATATTATCTGACATTATTTTCTTTCTTTTATCGGCCAAACCCCTCTTTTACCATAAAATTTACTTAAATAAATTCGGGCTGAAAAAAAATAAAATGAATGTTTTAATTTTCCAATAGGAATATACAAAAATAAAAATGCAAAATAAATCAAATAGAGCGACAATAGTATTTCATGCCTAATCAAATATAATAAAACGATAAAGTGAAAACCTGTTACAAGGATATTGCTGAAATAATCATCCGTATGCGAGAAACTCCTGATTTCATGTTTAATTATTCTTTTTAAAAGGATTCCTAATCCGCAAACTATTGATATACATAGCAAAATACTGCCTGAAATTTCAAACCATGCTGGGAGATGTATCTTGAAAAAAATAAATAAAACGATAATAAAACTGAAAAAAGTACCGAAATGATAAATCAAACCAGCAGTATAGGTAGGTAGATGCAAATATGCTGATTCTTTTTTTAATGGTGACATAGCTGAAGTAAAAGAATACCAAATTGCCTTGGGTACATTGCCTTTTGACGGAGCAAAATCAGTCTTTTCTTTTTTAAACAATAAAAATAAAATACCAAAAGAAAAAGACAGTAAAAATATGATGAAGCAAGATACTGCAATCCAATAATAAACCGCCATATTCATTTATTAAACACAACCATCAGGTTTAGGTAAACCGGCAATTTTACAGGCACCTTTTGCAGGACCTAAAGGAAAGAGTTCATAGACTTCTTTTAACCTTACATTAGCATTCTGACACACCAGACGTACCATTGGTGCGATGTCGTTTTCTTTCCAGTAATTTCTTATATAATGGATTACTGCCCAATGTTTTTCATTTAAATCACCTGTGCCATCATGGTTTGCCAGTTCTTTTGCAATTTCTTCATCCCATAAATCAGGAGATTTTAGAAATCCATCCCCATCAATTTCATAGTCTTGTCCTTTAAGTTTGATTGTTGGCATGTTTTATTTTTTTTTAATGTTTAAACTTGAAATTTCTTTTATTGCTTCTAATGCAATATTAATGTGTTCTTCTGTGTTGAATGGTCCAATTCCAAATCTCACTGTACCATGTATCGTATCGGTTCCCAGATGATGATGTACCAGAGGAGCACATTGTAAACCTGTGCGGCAGGCAATGTTGTAATCTACATCGAGCATAGTTCCTACTTCAGCTGCTTCAATACCATTGATATTGAAGCTTAATACAGATATATGATTTTCAGTTGATTTGGCACAATATGTAGTAACATTTTCAATGTTCTTCAAACCATCTGCTAATTTTTTCCAAAGTTGTATTTCTTTTGAATGCAGGTTTTCCCTGCCTTGTTCTTTTATCCACTTTTGACCTGCATAAAGCCCTGCTACTCCTACAGTGTTAAGTGTACCACATTCCAAGCGGTAAGGAAATTCTTCAAGGTGAGTTTTTTGTGCTGAACGAACTCCTGTGCCACCAAATCGGCTTGCCTTGATATTTACATTCTCCCTCGTATATAATCCACCTATACCAGTAGGCCCCATCAGGCATTTATGCCCAGTGAATGCCAACAGGTCGATGTTCATCCTTTCTACATTAATATCAACAATGCCTGCCGACTGGCTTGCATCTAAAGCGAACAAAATTCCTTGCTGACGACAAATTTTTCCTATTTCTTCAACAGGCTGTACGGTACCAATCACATTAGAAACATGATTGACTACAACAAGTCTTGTATTTGGTTTTATTGACTTTTTGATATCTTCAGGGTCAACATAACCATTGCAATCAAAGGGAACATAAGTTGTTTCAATGACTCCATTTTGTTCTTTGTGATAAAGTGGACGTAATACGGAATTATGTTCTAACAAGGTGGTGATTACATGATCTCCTTTTTGCAATATTCCTTCAAAAATCATATTTAATGAGTCGCTTGCATTATAACTGAAAGTCAAATGATTGGGATTACTTCCACCAAAAAACTCTGTCAGCATCTTTCTGGTGGAATGTACCATTTCTTCAACAAAAAGACCCTTATCATAACCAGCTCTACCCGGACTTACACCATGATTCTGATAAAATTCAAACATGAAGGCATAAACCTCTTTTGGTTTTGGAAAAGAGGTTGCACTATTATCTAGATAAATAAATTCTTCCATTTACTAATTTTTTAAGGCTCACAGCATAGATTGCTTTCTTTTAACACCAGTTGATGTATAATCTCTGAAGTTGCATTTATTATATTTGCATCACTGACAATTTCTATCTTTTTACCTTTGTTTAAAAGGAATTCCTCAAACTTTTCACATAAGATATCAGATAAAAAGATATCGCAATCACTTAATGTTTTATATGTCTCCTCTATTAAAAATTCAAGTTCTGTTTCATTTATTTTTGAATAAAGACGATTACTCCTGTACTCTTCTTGTATAATTTTACCATTATCAACAACAAGTACCCGGAAGTATTTTGATTTAATAAAACAACCCTTGATATTTACTTTATCAATGGTTGGTAGTACAAGTACAGTATTCATATTAAATCATTTTAATATTATCTTGCAAAATTGAAATGTTTGAATACGATATGATTAAATAATTCTGTGATTGTTATGAACAAATAATGTGATAATTAACACAGATAAAAGTTAATTTGCTCAAATAATTAGGCTAGATTTGTGTTAATAATGAAATTTGTCGTATGATTTAATGTAAAATTTTATGGTTTTATCTCATTATATAGATTATAAGGTGAATTGTTCGTGTTGTGAAGACAGGTCGTGTGCGGTTAATGTTTTAAACAAAAATGAACTGGAACTATTACATGAGAATAGCCATGAAATAGAAATAAAAAAGGGAGAGATTTTTTTACGTTCAGGTGTACTCAATACACATATTATTTACCTTAAAAAAGGTTATGTTAAAGAATTCGTTATCAGTAAGAATAAAAAAAATAAGATACTTCAGATTGTTAAACCACGGGCATATCTTGGTTTACATTCTCTTTTTGGAGACAGGGTAAGTCACTTTTCCTATGCAGCACTCAGTGATTTGAAGGTATGTTATATCAATATCAGTACATTTAAAAATCTTGTAAAAATCAATGGTGCCTTTGCACACGAGTTACTTACATTTGTATGCCAGGAAACACTATATAATTATGACAGGTTTATTAATCAGGTTCAAAAAAATACCAACGGGCGTTTTGCCGATGTGTTACTTTACCTTTCTGATGAGATTTTTGATTCTTTAAAATTTGAACTGCCATTAAACCGCCTTGAGTTATCTGAACTTATTGGCTTATCACGGGAAAATACTGCAAGAGTTATAACAAAGTTTAAAGAAGATAAAATTATAAACATCACCAATAGAGCTATTGAAATTTTAAAACCTGATTTGTTAAAAAAAATTAGTTTAAATGGTTAACTATTAAAAGTTTTCAATTTAATTTCAAAGCATACAGTTTTCAACCAAATATATAGAAATTTGCTAAAAAAGTGTTGTATGCAACTTTAACCATTAAATATTGTCTTTGCTTGTTGAATTGATCATAGCTTGAAGGTAGAATTTGTAAATACTGACAATGATCTGATTGTGTTAGCCATGAAAGGCAATCAATTGGCACAATATCAGATTTATGAAAAGTATGCCCGTGCTATGTTCAGTATTTGTTATAGAATGATGAACAACAAAGAAGAAGCTGAAGATGTTATGCAGGAATCCTTTACTGATGCATTTCAAAATCTTATTTCTTTTCGTTTTGAATCAACATTTGGTGCATGGTTGAAACAAATTGTTGTCAACAAGTGTATTAACAAACTGAACAAAAAGAAAGTCGAATTGATGTTTTCTGAAAATTTTACAAAATATGATGTTGCTGATGAATCAAGTCACGATGAGGAAGAAATTCAATATACAGTTGATAAAGTAAAACATGCTATTCAACTTTTGCCTGATGGTTATCGGATTATATTTTCACTTTATTTACTCGAAGGATATGATCATGAAGAAATAGCTGAAATATTGGGTATTTCAGAGTCCACTTCAAAAACCCAATATATGCGTGCAAAAAATAAGTTAAAGGAAATGATAAAATTGACCTGACATGAATGATGCATTAGAAAAATTTATCAGGGAACACAGAAATGAGTTTGACAACTACGAACCAAGCCCTGACTTATGGAAAAAAATTGTTTTAAAGGAAGAACCTGAAAAGTTTGTCATTAATAGAATTTGGTTGAAAAGTGTTTTCAGACTTGCTGCTATATTGTTAATAATATTTATTTCAGTATTCGTTTATGAAAAGTTCTTTGATCATGACAACATTAAAAATACTATGGTCGATCCTGAAATAGCAAGTTTGAATGAAACTGAAGCTTATTATAATATTGAGATTAAAAATAAACTGGCAGAACTGGAACAGTATTCACCAGAATTTTCAGATGTTAAGTATGATGTAATAAATGACTTAAAAGAACTGGATTCAGTAGCTGTAACATTAAAAAGTGATCTGGGAACAAATATCAACAATCAGGAAGTGGTGATGAACCTGATTGAAAACTATCGTTTAAAGTTACAAATACTTGAAGATGTATTACTGCAACTTAAACAAGCTGAAAACATAAAAATAAATTTTAATGACAAGAAAAATATCTGACCATGAGATATATTAAAACAAGCATCTTATTGATATTTTTAAGTGCTTACGGTTTAGTGCTGAATGCTCAAACCATTAAAGAAAACAGGCGATTGGTGCGAACCTACAAGTTGAACCCATCGATGTTGGTAGAGGTGAACAATAAATTTGGTAGTATAGAAGTGAATTATTGGGAATATGATTCTGTTCGTTTTGTTATAAATTTTGAAATGAAGGCAAAGTCGCAGGAAAAACTCAAAAAGCTGGAATCATTGATCAATTTTAATTTTGCAGGCAGCAATGAATATATTCGTGCCTCAACAAACATTGGCGTGTCAGGGGGAGATATTAAATCTGAAATTGACAACCTTACAAACGCACTGGTTACGATTGGTGCAGAAGCAGTCATTGATTATATAATTTACATGCCATCAGCAAATCGGTTGAAACTGAAAAATAGCTTTGGCAATATTTTTTTAGGTGATGTCATATCTAACCTTGATATCGACATTGCCCACGGTGATTTAAGAATTGGAAATATCAGTAATTTCTCAAATATAAATGTTAAATTTGGTAAGGCAATTATTCAATCAATCAATGAATGCAAAATTGATTGTCAGTTTTCAAATTTGAATATTGAAAAATGTGATAAACTAACATTAATCTCAAAATCATCAAACATTACCATTAATGACATAAATAGCTTAAATCTTAATTCAAAAAGGGATGTTTTGGAAATAAAAAATATTGATGTGCTTAGGGGAAGCGTATATTTTACAAAACTTACTGTTTATAACTTTATAAAAGATATGAATATTGAAACGAAATTTGGTGCAGTAATACTTGAAATGATTAGTAAGGCATTTGATAACATACAGTTGAACTCAAATTATACCGATATCACGCTGATTTTTCAAAATGGCAGCAATTTTCAGTTTAATCTAACTCAAAGCGAGCTTGCATTTAGCTATCCGACTGATAAAGCTGTGTTGACGACCAATGAAATTAATAAAGAGCAAAAGTTATTTAAAACCAATGGTTCGTTTGGGGCCGTCATTGCATCCTCATCTACGGTAAATATCAAAGCAGTAAAAGGTTCACTGAAAATATTTTTCAGAGAGAAAAAATAAAAGCAACCTGTAAGAATTTAATTTGTCTTTAGTAAGAAAAAAGGAAGAAAAATGAAAAAAATGTTATTAAGAGGGACGTTGGTAATAGTTTTTGCCACCTCATTTATAGTTTTCAATTCGTGTGACGACTACTTTTTCCCCTGCATTTATGGTAATGGGATAGTTGACACAGAAACACGTACCATGCCGGTATTTAATTCAATTAGTTTAGCTTCAGGTTTTAATGTTTTTATAATTCAGGATAGTGTTTATAAAGTTGAAGTAGAAGCAGAAGAAACGATTATCCCTTATGTCCTAACAGGAATTATTGGGGATAATCTTGTTATAAAAAACAGAGATAATTATTGTTTACGTGAAACCCGCCCCATTAATATTTATATTCATACAATGGATATAAATAAAATTATTCTTTCGGGTTCAGGGAATATTGAATCAGATAGTATTAATACCATTGATTTGAAAACTATCATATCAGGCTCAGGAAATATTATTATCGACAAAGTAATTGCTGAAAATATCGATGCTGTTGTAACAGGCTCAGGTTACATTAAAATGAATGCTGAAGCTGAGTTTATTGAAGGAACCATCAGTGGTTCGGGTTTAATAAAAATGACAGGTAAAGCTCTTGATACTGACCTACTGATTACTGGCTCTGGTGATTTCAGGTTTTCTGACCTTGAACACGACCATTCAACAGTTAAAATAACCGGTTCAGGCTCTGCATGGCTGTTTGTCAATAAAACACTTGATGTTAGTATCAGTGGAAGTGGCAGTGTATATTATAAGGGAGATCCTGACATCACAAGCAGTATAACAGGTACTGGCAGAGTAGCAAGAATGTAAATCTGGTTTTATGAAAAATTTAATATCATTATTGTTTGCTGCAATACTAACTTTTAATGGTTTTGCAGAAGATACTATCATTAAAGAATGGAGAACGATAAGTGAATTTAATAGTGTCAGCATGACCGGGAATTTTGAATTGTATCTTATACAGGATTCCAGATATGAATTAACTATTGAAGCTGACAGAGCTATTATTAGCAATATTGTGACAACTGTTACAGGAAAAACTTTATCCATCAGACCTGAAAATTATATGAGGTTAAATAGCTCATTTCCTGTAAAAATCTATGCAAGAATGCCTGAAATAAGAAAAATTTATCTGGCAGGATCTGGCTTTGTTAAAGCGATAGGGTTGAAAGCCAATAAACTTGAAATTGAACTTTATGGCACAGGAAATATTGATTTAGATGATTTAATCGCTGAGTTTTTAAATATTTCAGCATATGGTTCAGGTAAAATTGATTTGGATGTAAATGCAAATAATATAAGTGCAAATGTTACTGGCAACGGTTCGATTTATTTAGGCGGAGCATGTCCATTAATTCAACTAAATTTAAACGGAACAGGTGAAATTAATTCTGATCTGATGCAAAATGATGAATGTACAGCCCGAATTATCGGTACTGGCAACATCTATACATCTTCTGCCAAATATCTGAATGCAACTATTTATGGTACTGGAAACATTTATGTAAGTGCTGACCCTGAATTGTCATTAAATATGATTGGAACAGGAAAAGTTATTAAACAAAAAAAGAAAGAAATATGATAAAATATCTGATTGTATTATTTGTTTTTACAACAAATATCCTTCTTGCACAGAACAATGATGAGATTCAAACACTGCTGGGCAATGAATTAAAATATGGTGGTTATGGTAGTTTTGATATGAGATTTTCGAATTTTGATGCAAAAGCCGGACTGCTATTAGGTGGCAGAGGCGGTGTAATACTTAACCATAAACTTGTCATTGGGGGCGGAGGATACGGCCTTGCCAACAGAACAAGAGTGACATTAACAGACCTGAATGGAAATGATTCGATGGGAAGAATGAATTTTGGTTATGGGGGGATTCTTTTAGAATATATTTTCTTTCCTCAAAAACCTTTTCATTTTGCTGTACCATTATTAATTGGAAGTGGAAGTACAAAGATTTATAATATAAGTGATGATTTTTTCAGCAATTCTTTAATTGAATCATCTACATTTTTATTGCTGGAACCTGGAATTGATATCGAACTGAATTTATTAAAGTTTGTCAGATTTACTTGCGGAGCATCTTATCGCTTAGCATCAGGAACCTTTTTACAAAACCTTAATGACAATGATTTATCAGGATTGTCAATAAATGCTTCATTTAAATTTGGTTATTTTTAAAAAACTCAGGTTGACATGATGAAAATATTCAAAAATACCTTAGCATTTGTATTTTTAGCAATCCTGATTAGTACTTCATTTTTTGTCAGGGGACAAGATTTTCAGGCTATCGGGCTCAGGTTAGGATCAGGCTCAGGAATAGTCTATAAATCTTATATTAACTATGAAAATGCATTTGAATTAATTGCCTATAATAAAGAAAAGGGATTTCTGGCAACTGCTTTATATGTTTTTAATGAACCTGTTTCAATGATGTATAGTGATAGGTTTTTTGTTTATTATGGTTTTGGTGCTCATGCAGGTTATTATCGTAATATTGAGTATTTTAAAACGATGGATAACAATGGCAATGAGGTGATAAAAGAAAGATTGCTGCCATTTCCAAATCTTGGTTTTGATGTTGTTGGTGGCATCGAATACCGACTTGAGAATTATCCTGTAATAGTTTGCCTTGATTTTAAACCAACATTAAACATTTTTGGCCCTTACAAGCACTTTGGTAATAATTTTTTTGATTTTGGTTTGTCTTTTTTCTATAAATTTTAAAATATAGTTTGATGAAAAATGTTCATTTAATAATTGTATTGTTGTTTGTGTCATTACATGCTACAAACCCAACTTTTGCACAGAAAAACAGGGATAATGAAATAAAAACGATTTTTGGAAATAAAGATGTAAAAAAGGGTGGTTTTGGCTCAATTTCATTGTCTTTTCAACCTAAAATGTTTGGTAGACAGGTTTTTTTTACTGGTTTCAGAGGCGGTACAATTATCAACCACTGGATGAGTTTTGGACTGGGTGGTTACAGCCTCACATCATCGGTAAAGCGTGATATTGGCTGGTCAACACAAAATCCAAGATCACTGTCGTTATATATGACCTATGGTGGTTTATATTTTGAACCTACTATTTTTCCGAAATTTCCTCTGCACTTATCATTTCCTTTTTTATTAGGTGGTGGGGCTGCAGTTTATATTGATGAAACATATTTTTGGGATCCAGGAATTGGATTTAGTTATAAAAGAGAAGATTCTGACATGTTTTTAGTGCTTGAACCAGGTATTAATATTGAGTTAAATTTTATTAAAAATATAAGATTTGGTTTTGGTGCACAATACCGATGGGTCAATGATCTGGTAATGACTGAAACCGATAAGCAGGCTTTTAACGGGATAAATTACAGCTTTAGTATGAAAATTGGACGATTTTAATAATAAAAACCATGAAATATTTATTAATGTTCGCTATTTGTTTGTTTTGTTTTAATATTAATGCATCAAACAATCCTTATGTTCTGAATGAAGATGCCATCAATACAGTTTTCGACCAGGCTGTTGAAGCTAATTATGATAGAATAGACGCAGAACTTTTAACTTTATCAGAGAATAGTCTGAAATTTGAAAATCAGGAGAAAAATGCATGGATAGCATTTACACTTTGTGCACTTGGTGTTACAGGATGGACAGGTTTGCACCGTTTATATTTGGGCACCGATGCAGGTGTTTTCTTGCTATATTTTTGCACAGGTGGTGGCTTTGGAATTCTTCAGGCAGTAGATGCTGTTGCTCTTTTTATTGTTGCAATTGACGAAAAAGGAGAGCTTACACCCTATATTGACAATAAAAAACTGATTATGTGGTAATTTTTATGGTCCTTTTTTTAATCTTTTTCTTGAAAAATAGGCAAATATAACTGTCAGCAAAACACCAATAGCCACTAAAACACCAATAATAATTGGTCCTGATTTTTGAATATCATTGATTTTTTTTTCAAGAATTTTTCCGAAAAAATAACCTAATCCTGAATAAATACCCGTCCATATCAGCGTAGTAATCGTACTGAAGATGATGAATTTTTTTGTTTTAACCTCACTAAGACCAATGATGATACAAATTGCACCACGAAAACCATAAAGAAAACGATAACCAAACAGGAAGATAGTTGGATAATTTGTAAGAATTCGGTCAATTCTATTTTTCATTTTGACCAATCCCTGCCTGTTTTCCATAAGTATTCGTCCTTTCCACCTCCCTGTAATAAAGAAAATCCAATCATACGCCAAAGTTGCCAGATATGCACAGACAAAAACAACAGGAAACGAAAGATAACCAATTTTTGCTGCCAGTGATGATGTTATCAATGCAGTTTCACCTTCAACAAAAATTGCTGAAGCAGCAGCAAAATAAATGGCTATACTTTCTGAGATGCTCAAACTGATTACTTTAATGGTTGACTTATGATTTGATAACTGTGCAAAAGTAATATTTTGCATGATAATCTCTTATTTATTTTGTCAAACTTACTGTATATTCAAATTGCGAAATATATTTGTGTTTTATAATAAAATGGCTCAAACAAATAATTCTGATAAACAAGTCATCCGTGCTGCACTCTGGGTTTCAATGATTGGTTCATTTTTTACCCCTTTTATGGGTGCATCTATCAATATTGCATTGCCTGAAATTGGGCAGGACTTAGATATGAATGCCATCATGCTAAGTTGGGTGGCAAGTTCATTTATTTTAGCTTCCTCTATGGTATTGGTGCCGGTTGGGCGTATTGCAGATATTATAGGACGAAAGAGAGTTTATTTTACCGGCATTATAATTTTTACTTTGGCAACATTACTATGTAGTATATCTTTTTCCGGTACAATGCTGATTGTTAGTCGTGCCATACAGGGATTTGGTGGTGCATTGATGTTTACCACCTCACTCGCTTTGGTTTTAAGTGTTTATCCAAAAGAAAAAAGAGGACGTGCCGTTGGTTATGTTACTGCCACAGTATATGTTGGGTTGGCCTTAGGCCCATCTTTGGGTGGTGTGTTAACACAATATTTTGGATGGCGAAGTTTATTTTTCCTGAATATACCACCTGGCTTAGCTATTATTTTCATTATCGTAAGATATTTAAAAGGTGAATGGGCTGAAGCAAAAGGTGAAAAATTTGATATTAAAGGTGCTTTCTTTTATGCTTCCGGTATATTGTTTCTTATTTATGGATTAACCAGAATGCCTGATATACAGGCAATTGGTCTGGTTACAACAGGAATTATTTTACTGATAATATTTATAGTCATTCAATTAAAAATCAGTCAGCCACTAATTAATATATCACTGTTGATAAAAAACAGGGCGTTTGCTTATTCTAATCTGGCAGCACTGATTAACTATGCTGCTACATTTGGTGTTGGTTTTTTGTTAAGTATCTATCTTCAATATGTTAAAGGTTTTAGTCCGCGTGATGCAGGACTTATTCTTGTATCTCAACCGGTGATGATGGCATGCATTTCACCTTTTGCAGGCAGATTAAGCGATAAAATTAATCCAGGTATTCTTGCAAGTATTGGTATGACTATCAGTGTTGCAGGGCTTACTATTATTTCATTTGCAGGACAGCAAACATCTATTATTACTTTTATTATTTCTTTATCAGTTTTAGGCTGTGGTTTTGGTTTGTTTTCTTCTCCAAATACAAATGCTGTGATGAGTGCTGTTGATAAAAAAGATTTAGGGATTGCTTCGGCCACACTTGGTACAATGAGATTACTCGGCCAAATGCTGAGTATGGTTATTGTAATGCTTGCTATTAATTTAATTATTGGAAAATTGAAGCTTTCAGCAGAAATAAGTGATAAAATTATTAAAGTGGTAAAGCACTCTTTTTATCTTTTTTCATTATTATGCTTTCTGGGTATTTTTGCTTCCCTGGCCAGAGGTAAAAAATCGTAATAAAAATATAAATAGCTTTATCTTTGCATTACAGATTAAATAGAGAATTTAATTTTACTTGGTTAAATTTGAAACATGAGGAAAAATCATATTTACAGGATTACCATTTTAATAGCAGTTTTTATGCTGATTGCAATATTTTATTGCTATCAGATTTTTAAATTTCATATTTCAAAGACAGAAGCACTACTTTATTTGAGTTTTGTTTGGGTAGTGACAACTTATATCATGTTATTTCTTCGTAAATTTTTAAAATATTATTTCAATTTTAAAGATAAGTCGAATCTGATAACCATTATTATTATTGGAGAGTTTTTTCAGATACTATTCATGTTGATTATTGTCAATGAATACACCTATTCCGAATCAATTGTATTTTTCTTCAATGTTTTGCTATTATTATCATCTGTGATTTTAGCCATCAGCTATATACTTTTTGCAGCAAAAATGTTGGGTTTTTCGCATGGTCAGTCCAGGAAACTTATTCCTCTTTCCTATATTATGATTATTGGGCAGGTATTGGTGCTGATCATCATGTTGTTTTTTAATTATGTTGGTGATACAGTAATGACGACTGCTAAAACCGATATTAAAACTTTTATTATCTCATTCAATAAAATTGCACAATTTGCCATGATGCCATATATATTTTTTACAGGGTATAAACGTAAAAGATATTAGACTACTTAGTCTTTTGCTTGGTATCTTCCAACCTTTGCCGTACTACTTCTTTCACCTGTTCGTCAAATTCACTGTAATTTTTTCGTAGTATATCAAAATCTGACTTAGTTAGTTTATAAACTTCGCAGTAGGTGATAGCTTTGATGCTTGCCATTCGTTTTTCGTCCTGCAAAAGTGCTGTTTCGCCAAAAGGAGAGCCTGAACCAAGTTGTGCTACTATTTTATCACCAACAATTACCTCAACTTCGCCAGAATTAAGGAAATACATGCAATCGCCTAACTCACCCTGCCTGATGATATAGTCATTAGGTAAAAAAACTTTTAACTCTAGTAATTGCACTATTTCTCGCAAAAATAATTCATTTGTATTTTTAAAAATGGTAACTTTTTCAATGATACTTCTGTTTAAAAACAATAATATCTCTTCTTTAAGCGTATGAGGCATGTTTTCAAGTAATGACTGACCTGGAACTCCTTTTCTTGTTTCCCAAAGGTAATAATAATAATTATTTACTTTTTGCTGCAATTGATTCGGAATTTGTTTTGCCTGCAAATAAACATTGATTTCTTCCAGGTGCTTGCTGAAACGTGCCTTTGCCATGTCAATATTTGCAATTAAATTGGCAATATTACCAATGATATAGCCAAAAACTGCCACACCTGTAAGTTCAACTATAATTGTATAAACAATATGCAGATTACTATCTTTTGACGGAGAATAATCGCCATAGCCAATGGTTGCTATCGTTGTCATTCCCCAATAGATGGCACGCAGGTATTGATCGAAAAATGACCTGTTTTGCTCGCTGGCACCAATAAAACACCATCCTAATGCAATAAAATGAATTCCAATAATAAACCAATATGCCAGTGCAATTAATCGTCTGACATTTGGATTGATATTTAAGCTTTCCTGTAACTCACCTATTATAAATTTTACTTTTAATAATTTTATAAGTGGTAAAAGAAAAAGTATTTTCTGAATAATAATAAAAAAGAATTTAGTAGGTACAGGAACTATCCAGCTATAAAAAATACCAAGTGGTAAAACAGGAATCAGGTCAACCCAAAATTTATTCTTAAGGTAATGTCTGGATATTTCCTTGCGGTCTGTTATGATTTCAAATTTAACCCTGATATCTGAGTTAAAACTAAATAAAATATCGAAGGTATAAATCAGAATCGCTATCCAGTAAACCACATCAAACATGAACAAATTAAATACAACACGGTAAGATATCACCAAGGTAGCAAACAAAATGGAAAAAATAAGGATTAAATAATAGAAAAGATTAAAATGGCTATCGTTTTCTATGATAGGGATGTTTTCATAAGTTTGCTTTATATACTTAACAAGTTTATTCAATTATCAGAGATTATTTTGAACAACAAAAGTAATAAAACAAAAGTACTTAAATTTTTAGTTTAATCGAAATATTAACATCATTATTTTACAAATGAACAAAAAATCATATACCTGTTTTTAAGTAAAACACTTAGAAACATTTATTAAGTTATTTTTATTTTTGAATACTTTTTAATAATAGGAAAGTGCTTTTATTACGTGTCATAGAGAAACTTCTGATCATTTATTTTATAGGTTATTTTTTTATTGATATTATTCTATATTTTAATTTTATAATTACAATTTTCCAAAGCAGAAAAAATTCAAATAATAATACAATAGCTTCAAAATCGGGTGTAAGTATTATTGTTCCTGCTTATAATGAAGAAGTTAGTATTGTCAATTGTATTGAAATGCTCAAAGATATTAGTTATTCTGATTTTGAAATCATTGTTGTAAACGATGGATCAACAGATGCTACTTTTGAAAAACTATCTAAATATTATAATCTAACAATGTTTGACAATAAACATATTGAATCATCAATACCTACTAAAATTATAAAAAATATATGGAAAACAGAAAATGATAATTTAGTAATTATTGATAAAGAAAATGGGGGTAAAGCAGATGCAATAAATGCCGGAATAAATTTTTCCAGTAAAAAGTTTATTTGTACAATAGATGCAGACTCAATTTTAGATAAAAATGCATTGTTACACGTTATGCAGGAGTATGACCAACACCCTGAAACATTTGTAGCTGGTGGACAATTAGCTGCTGCAAATGAAGTTGTTATTGAAAATAGTACTGTTCAAAGTTTGAAAATGCCAGCAAACATTTGGGTGCAATGGCAGATTGCTGAATATATTAAATCTTTTTTAATTTCTCGGGTAGGCTTAGGCAAATTTAATTCTTTATTAGTTATGTCAGGTGCTTTTTCCGTTTTTCGAAAAGATGATCTTTTAAATGTTGGTGGTTACCTTTCTGAGGTAAATAACTTCCACTATATTGTTGAAAGTATTGGCAGTAAAAAAAATACATTATGTGAAGATATGGAGATTGTTGTAAGGCTTTGGCGGTATAAGCTCGAAAAGAAGCAGAAGGCAAAAGCTGTTTTTTTACCTAAGCCTGTTTGCTGGACAGAAGTTCCTGATAATTGTGCAAATCTGTTTAAACAGCGTGTGAGATGGCATACAGGACTTGCAGAATCTATTTTTTTTCATATTAAAATGTTATTCGAGCCAAAATACAAATCGATAGGCTTATTTGCAATGCCATATTATTTCTTTTTTGAACTGTTGTCTCCCTTAGCAAAAATTATTACAGTAATTTTTATTGTTTTAGCATCTATCACTGGGCTTATCAATCTTTCATGGGTCATTATGCTCATTTTAGGTACAACACTAATTACCGCAATCATTACAAGCACAATGACTGTTTTTACCGAATATTGGAGTTATAAACAAGATGATGTTAATCGGTCAGCCTTAAGGTTCAGAAGTTTTTGGGAATGGTTAATATTAATTTTCAGTAGCATTATTGGTGATTTTTCCTATTCATTTTTAAGAAGTTTTGCACAGTTTCAAGGTTTGATAAATTTTATTTTGAAAAAAAAATCATGGAATAAATTCGAAAGAAAAGGGGTAAATCGTATCTAATATGAAAATGTATTCAATGAAACTAACCTGTATATTTTTATTCTCAATAATTTTGATGAATGTGTCTGCACAAGATTCTGAAACAGAACATTATAGAGAACTTGGATATCTTGCAAGGATTTCAAACAACTTTGATTCATCTATTTATTGCTATACAATGGTTCTAAAAATCAATAGTTTTGATTATGATGCACATTTAGCTCTTGCACGTCTTTATTTTGACAGGGAGGATTATGTAAATTCCTGGAATCATTATCATTCAATTTTTGTCACTGATTCAACTGATGCTGAAGCAATTTTAGGTTTTGCTAAAATACTTCTTCGAAAAGGCGAATACTCAACATCAGCTTATTATTTTGATAAAGTTATCAAACCTGAACTGCCTTATTTACCATTTTATCTTGATAAGGCAAAAACACTTATTTATCAAGACAAACTTGATTCAGCAATTTTAGTTTTCAGAAAAACAATTGAAATTGATGTGAAATGTGCTGAGGCATGGGCTGGTATCGGGAAAATGTATTATTGGCAAAACAAACCGTTTCAAGCCTTAAACTTTTATCAAAAGGCTCTTGAACTGGAACCCGGTAATCAAGATTACCTTCAAATTTATAATAATTTAAGAAAAGAAACTGCCTTTGGTGTTACAATAACATCGCGTTCAATTATGGAAAAAGAAGAATCATACAGGATTGATGCTTTGGTTAATACAGTTTCATTATCTAAAAGTCTGACAGATAAATTTCAACTTACGGCAGTACTACTTTATGATTTTTCTGATAAGGATTATGAATGGCAAACCAACGATACTGCCAGATGGTTTAATAATTTAAGACTTACTGCCACATATCTGGGTAAAAAAAACAGATTTACTGTTTTTGGTGGCTATTCACAAACTGATAGAATTTTTTCTTCTTATGGTGCATACTATTCTGATGTATGGAGAATAAATAAAATCAGGATATACAATACTACTGCTCTTTCTTATGATTATTTTTATTATTGGAACAAAGTTGGTCAGGATTATTTATCAGATAATCTGGCCTTGACTTATAATAAATTAACTTTTAATGGTTCTTTCAGATATGGAATTGTCAGGAAAAATGAAATAGCAGATTTTGAGCAGCAAAAATATGAGCCCGATAAAAATCCTTATTATACTTATGCATTCTCCCTACGTTATAAACTCTTTAAAGAGCCATCCTTAACAATAGGACTCAATTATTCATTCATGGATTTTACCTATAAATCACCCTTATACTATACCCCAAAGAACCGCCATCTAAGCGGTATTTCGATTGGTTTGTATAAAATGATGAAAGACAAGTTTTATTTTTATGCAGGTGGTAGTTATAATATTGGAAGGGAATTATATTTCGAGGAGTCTTCAATAAATCCGGGTACTATTATTAGCCAAAAGATGAATGTTGACAATATTAACTGGGAATCTGAAATTGGGTATAATATAAAAAAACTTAGTTTTTCAGCAGGATACAGTGGTTTTATCAACCCGTACTATGCAAACAGGGTTGTTTATTTGTCTTCAAACATTTTATTGTAATGAAAGCTAAATATTTTGTCATCTTTATACTTGTTTTACTGCTTGGACTTACGGTTAAAAGAATGTTGAGTATCGAAGAGCAGATCAGGTCTGAGAAAATAAAATATGTACAGGTCTTTGACAAAAATAAACCTCTTTTTAATCCATTGCCCTTATCTGAATTATTTGAAGCTGCTGAAAACAGTGAATTTTGTTTTTTATCAGAAGGAGACTATTTTAAAGTGCTGAATCCCAAAAATGAATGGGAAAAAGTTTTTTTTAAAGGGGTAAATATTGGCACTGCTGTCCCCGGGAAGTTTCCCACTGAGTTTTCACTCACTTTTAACGAATATCTGGAATGGTTCAGGCTTATTGGTGAAATGAATGCAAATGTTATCAGGGTTTATACCATTTTACCCCCTGAATTTTATAAAGCTCTGGCAGTTCATAATCAAAAGCATTTTTCTCAAAGACTTTATTTGTTTCAGGGGGTGTGGACTGAACTGCCACCAAACAGTAATTTTTATGATAAAGATTTTATTCGCAATTTTCAGGAAGAAATTCTGAAAGTAGTTGATCTTATTCATGGAAATGCTGTAATTCCTTCAATGCCCGGACACGCTTCTGGAGTGTATGCCACTGATATTTCAAAATATGTTGCTGGCATTTTGCTGGGTAGAGAATGGGAACCTGATGCAGTTGAAAAAACAAACAGAAAATATCGTATCAACAGCTTTAATGGCAGCTTTATTAGTGTTCATGGCGGGAATGCTATGGAAGTATGGTTGGCAGAAATGATGGATTTTACCATTCATTATGAAACACAAACCTATCTGAAACAAAGACCTGTTACTTTTGTAAACTGGCTTCCGCTGGATCCGATGTATCACCATTCTGAATACATAGAAGCAGAATATGTAAGAGAATATGACAATGACCTGAAAAGCCTTGATTTTACCCATTTTCATCATTCCCCATATTATAAGCCCGGAATTTTTGCCAGCTACCATGTTTATCCTTATTACCCTGACTTTATTTATAATGAAAAGAAATACAATGATACTGTCAAAACAAATGGTCAAAAGGACAATTTTTATTTTTATCTGCTCGATTTAAAAGAACATTGCAAGGGGATGCCTTTACTGATTTCGGAATATGGATTACCATCCAGCCGAGGAAATAGTCATTATACACCAACAGGACTTGACCAGGGCGGACATAGTGAACAGGAACAGGCCAATCTTTCAATGGTTTTAACAAAAGATATTTTTGAAACGAAATGTGCGGGAGCAATTTATTTTGAATGGATTGACGAGTGGTTTAAATACAACTGGCTGGTGATGGACTTTGAACAACCTGCTGAGAATAGGAGACAATGGCATAATCTTGAAAACCCTGAGCAGAACTATGGAATTCTGGCTTATGAAAGCAGGAAGAAAAGTATAGATGCCAAAACAAATGATTGGCCTGATTTTAATTCTGAAAATGATTATTCTGTTAATTTTTCTGCCGATCCTGCTTATTTTTATTTATTATCGCATTTACCTGACTTTGATTTCAGGAAAAACAACTTATACATCGCTTTTGATACTTATGATAAATTAAAGGGTGAGCATAAAATTAAATTCCTGAAGCAGGAAACAGAATATGGCATTGAGTTTTTAGCAGAGTTTAAAAATTTAAATACTGCAGAATTATTTGTAGATGATTATTATTCGGTATATACTGATCGTGGAGAACAAATTGTTCCTGATTATTGCTCAAAAAATAATAATAATGGTGTATTTGTTAGTCAACTGATGCTGGCAAATAGAAAAAGGGAATCAGTGAGCGGAGATACTTATCCTGAATTGCGCCACAACAGGGGGACACTTATTTACGGAAAGTCAACTAACCCATCAACTTCCAATGCTGACTGGTACTGGAGTGCTGATAATCATTTACTGGAGGCTCGGTTTACCTGGCAGATATTAAATGTTTCAGATCCATCTACCTGTGCAGTACTTGATAATAAACAAGATACAAGAGATATTGATTGTTCTGTTACAGATGGATTTAATATCATTTTATTCATTACTGACAAAAATGATAAGTTAATAAAAACATTGCCTGAAAATAAAGCATATCATTTTAAATGGGAAGCCTGGTTAAATCCTGAGTATCAAAAAAGAACAAAACCGATTTATTATGCATTAAAAACGGAGTTCGGGCGCTTAAATATTGCACCTACTTACGATGAAGAAACTTATTTTGAGGATAAATTTTCTGTATTACCATATCCTGATGGATATAAGGGTGCAGTATCTTTGGTTTTCAATCTGAATGAGAGTAATATTAGACAAGTAGTATTACCGGCATTAGAAACTTATCAGGCTCATGCAGCTTATATTTTTTCCGAGTCAAACCAATCCAATAGTAAAAATTATGCTTTCAGCATTAACAAAAATTTAGCAGCTTCCATTGATTCAGCAGGGCATGACTTAATTTATTCAATTTCAGAATATCTTTTACAAAAAGACTTTGAAGAACTTAAAGCAAAAATCTTAGCAAGTCATGATGCCTTAGGTATTGGATGCAATAGTATTTTAACACATACAGAAATTTCTGCTGACATAATAAAAAGGCTTAAAAATGAATCAAATATTGAGCTGGTGATAAATATGAAGCAGGCTTACTTTAATAATAATAAATTTTCAATTTTAAATTTTCAAAATATTGATAATTACCAACAGGCAGATATTCAGCTTAATACAAATCAAACCTGGTATTACCTTTATATCGATAAAATTGTAAATACATCTGCAATCAAGAAGGATGCAACAAGCGTTACCACAGAGCAGTTGCATCGTCTTATTCGATTAATCCGAAATAATGAGTACTGGATAGCAAGCCCTGCCAAAGTGCTGCAATATCAATCAATTGTTAAAAACTGCTCAGTGAAAAGTAACAAATATAAAAACCTGATTTTTATGACTTGCGAAGTTTCTTCTGATATTGAGTTTGGCAAGATGCCAGTAACAATAGCCTTCCAGTCGGATGTTAAAACAATAAAAGTCAGCAATTCAGCTGATGATGGAATTTATAATCTTTATGAAGGGAAAGTACTATTGAAATGTTTCCCCAATAAAGAAATAACTATTGAAATTTTAGAGCCATGAGAGTAATATTTACGTTTCTGCTTGCCTTATCCTTAATGTTTATGTTGATGTCGTGTGGTGAGAAAAGTGAAGACAAAGATCATTCATTAGCTTATCGGATACCTGAAATTGCTTTTATCACCAGTGGCAGTTTATTGGAAAATGGGTCTTTACCTGCTGGTGTACTGGTAGCATCTCATTTCTTTAACAGCAATGGGGTGGTCATGCAAAACTATGACAGAAGTATTCTGGCCGATATCAATCAACTGGAAAAGTTTGATATAATCATTTTATCATCAGCGGCAGGTTATCACGATGCCGACAGAGAGTATTCTTTGACTTTTATGTCTGATATTGAATTAAATAATATTCAAAAATGGATTAATAAGGGAGGTTTTTTAATAGCTGGTGATAATATAGGCAGAAACAAAGAAGATGGTGTTGACAGGATAAGTCTTTTTGGACGGTTAACACCTGATAACTGGCCATTGAGTGAGTGTTTTGGAATTACTTTATCAGAAATGAACATGCGTGGATTTTGTATCCAATCAGATTCTGTTTTTACTAACCCACTAAGAGATACTTTTCAAAGTGATATCTGGATATTGGTGCCTGATTCTTTTATTTCAAAAAACACAAAAGTGTTAGCCTGGTGGAAATCGGCAGGTGAAAAATTTCCTGCTTTTATTGAAAACACTTATGGTAACGGTAAAGCTTATTTGATTTCCTCTTCTTATTTTTTACATCCATCCAATATGGGCGGGTTTTGGGATATTGCAGATATTGAGAAATTCTATAATTTTATTTTGGAGCAATATTATAAAGGGAAAAAACAAAGGATAAAAGTTCATCCCTGGCCTAATGCTGCTCCTTATGCTTTTTCTGCAACCATTAATGCTTATGGAGCATTAAAACAATTTGAGCGTATTTATACTTTAGCTAAAAAATTTGATGTCCCTCTTACTGCAGTTGTTAATGGCAATACATCAGAGGAAGTTATTAGATACCTGAAAAGAAAAAAAGTGGACATTGCATCTGCTGGTTTTCAAAGGTTCAACTACAAGGGAAGATCATATTCTGAATCACTTTCAGACATTATCTGTAATGAAAAGCATTGGGAATTAACTTTTTCAGGTTTCCGTTTCCCATTTACTACCAGCACTGCTTATGGCTTAATGGCATTGAATGAACAGAATTACAAATGGGAATCAAGTATAGGTTTTAATCCTGAAACACACTCAGGTTCATTGTTCCCCTATAAATTACCACTTTCATTTAACGGTTTTTTTAAAACGACAGAAATGTTTGAGGTAAGTCCTGTTTTTCAGGATGATTATTATTATTTGGGAGAGGTTGAAAGTAAACTTGCAGGCAATGAGTTAGTTAAGGCAGCAGCATTGTATAAAGATTACCTGATGTTTACACTGGATTATTATGTTAAAAAGTATCATGGGCAGTTCACATACTTGGGTCACCCTGCTTATTCTGCTTATAATGACACAACATTGGCTGTATTGGAAAGTCTTTTTGCTAAAATTCAGGAGGAGGAAGCATGGATTACTACTCCTCAAAAAATTGCTGATTTTAGAAAAAATTTAGAGCAAATTGAAGTAACGGTCAACGAAATTGCTGATATTATCAATATTGAGTTAAATTGTCCTGATCAGATTAAACTTGAACATTTTTCACTTGAATTGCCACAAAAGCCAAAATCAGTTGAAATTGAAACAGGAAATTATCAATTGGTAGAAAAAAATAAGAAATATTTTCTCGTTTTTAAAGCTTTACAGGGACAGTCAGTTAAAATTAAATTTTAGTTAACTTTAATTTTATCAAGCTACTTACATTAATGATTTTAATTTTGCCTGAGGTTTTATGTTTGTTTAAAACATAACATTAGCCTTAAAACTTATTAAAAGATACTTATGTCGAAAAAAATAGTATTTATCATTTTTGTTTCAGGATTTATGTTTTTTACATCATGTCAGAACCCTGTTAGTAAGAAAACTGAACATAGCAAAAAGCTAAACATCATTGTGTTAATTGGTGATGGTATGGGACTTTCTCAATTGTCGTCAGTATATTATTATGGAACAGATGCCTCTGCTTTTGACAGATTTAAGTCGATAGGTTTTATCAATACCACATCTGCCAGTCATAAAATTACAGATTCAGGGGCCGGAGGAACAGCATTTTCTATTGGTAAACGAACCTATAATGGCGCCATAGGTGTTGGTACTGACTCTATGCCTGCAAAGAACATCGTTGAAATATTATCGGAAAGAGGCTATATGACAGGAATAATTGCTACTTCTTCAATTACACATGCCACACCAGCTGCATTCTATGCCCATGTTAAAAACAGAGAGTTACATGACGATATTGCATTACAATTGGTTCATTCTGCAGTAGATTTTTTTGCCGGCAGTGGCATCAGATATTTTAATCAGCGAAACGATAAGTTAAATTTGTTTGATACATTTCCAAAATACGGATTTATTGTGGATACTAACTCATTAAAGACAAATATTCATTTCGACATAAACAAAAAATATGGCTTTTTGTTGTACGCTAAATCAATGCCTAAGGCAACTGAAAACAGAGGTGACTTTTTGCCAAATGCTACAAAAGAAGCTATTAAATACTTGTCAATGTCTGAAAAAGGTTTTTTCCTGATGGTGGAAGGCTCACAAATTGACTGGGGCGGACACGACAATGATGCAGATTACCTGATTGCCGAGGTTCTGGATTTTAACAAAGCTGTAAATGCTGCGCTTGATTATGCTGAAAAAGATGGGAACACACTGGTGATTGTGCTTGCTGATCATGAAACAGGTGGATTTAATCTTTCTTCAAAGGCTTCAGATGAAGAAAATGAGGATGATTACAATACTATCATACCTTCCTTTGCCACAAAAGGTCATTCTGCTTCATTGATTCCTGTATTTGCATATGGCCCCGGAGCAGAAAATTTTGCAGGTATTTATAAGAATTTTGAGATTTTTGAGAAAATTTTGAATGGTAATAAAATCAAATAATATATCCTGTTTACAATTATCAAAAATTCAAACTATTAATTTAGCATGCAACCTTTTTTAAATTAATAGTGTCTGAAAGATATCAGGAATCTGGATGCATGCAGAATTTGATTTAATAAAAAAATGCCTTAAAGGCAACTTAAGGGCACAAAGCGAATTATACAGAAAGTATTCTTCTGTAATGTTTGCTGTATGTCTGCGTTTTGCGTGTAATAGAATGGAAGCTGAAGATATGCTTCAAAATGGTTTTATTAAAGTATTCTCAAATCTGGAGCAATATAAAATGAAGGGCTCATTTGAGGGTTGGATGCGTAGAATCATGGTAACTACTGCCATCAATCATATCAGGAAGAATCACAAAATTATACATGACACTGAAATTGAATTGCTGGAAAGTAAAGTGCTGGCTTCTGAAAATATCTACGATCAACTTTCTGCATCAGAGATTATGGCGTTGATAATGGAAATGCCTTATGGCTACAAAATGGTTTTCAGCTTATATGTTATTGAGGGCTACAGCCATCAGGAAATTGCAGAAATGCTTGAAATTAATGAGGGGACATCAAAATCTCAATTGTCAAGAGCAAAAAGCTATTTAAGAGAAAGAATTGTTTTAATGAAAAGAGAAAAAACTCCGGTATATGGCTAACGGATATGATAAAATGGAAGATATTTTCAGGCAAAAGCTTGAAAACTTTACAGAAATACCTTCTGAAAAAGTTTGGATTGGAGTAAGAAAGGCATTATTTTTTAAGAAAATCACTAGCTTTAAATTTGTCGCAGGAAGCAGGAGTTTGAGTATATTAACAGTAGTAATTGCTGTAACGATTTCTTTTGTAACATTTTATCTTATATCTTATAACAACCAAAGCAAGATAAAAAATGAATTATCACATCTTGAAGATTGGAAACAAAACCCTGAAAATACGACAGAAAAAGATTTTCTAATAAAAGCTAATGAAAAGAAGATAATTGATACACAAACAGTTGATTCAATTGATGAGGATTACTTTTTTCAATTTAATCGAAATGTAAATCATAGTAATGCATTGTCAGATAGGGGAAATGTCGTTGTTGATAGTACTTTATTGCAGAACAAGGAAGATTTTCATGTTATAAATTTGAATAGCTTATGGCCAAAATTAATAAAATTCAACACTTTAAAAAGTTTAACAGAAACTGTCATTTTACCATTTAATTTAATTTCATTAGATAATTCTTTGGTAAGAGAATCGTGTTTAAGTTTAGCCATGTTTAATTCATATAATGTTATTCAATCTGGTATAACAAACTCATCATCATTGCCAGCAAACTACCTGAAAAATAAAGGTGCTATAGAAAAGTCGGTTTTATATCCTGAAATTGGATTAGAAGGAAGTTGGAAATTCAAAAAATGTTTTGCAACAAGTGGTTTTACTTATCATCAGGCCGGAGAGGAAATAGAAAACAAGTATATTCAATTTTCTCTTGATTCAGTAGGATTTTTCACAGATACTATCATGAAATCCAAATGGATTTTACGTTGGGATAGTAATGTAATGAGATGGGATTCATTTTTATTTTATTATACTGATACTGTTTATTTTACAAAATTTGACACTACACTGGAAAGTAAAACAGATATTATTCATAACAAGCTGCATTATTTGGAACTCCCTTTTCTTATAGGTAAGGAGTTTAATTTAGGGAAATTTGAATTCAGAGCAATGGGAGGAATTTCATTAGGATTCTTAATTTCCTCTCAGGGAAAATTTTATGATTTTTATTCCAACAAATTGATCGATTATAAAAATAACTCATTTAATGTATTAAATAAATCAGTAGTCAGTTTACTATTTCATTTTGCCTGTGCATATCCTATCAATGATAAGGCATCGGTGTTTATTGAACCTGCATGTAGGGTTAATTTAAATTCTGCACTAGATAAAAACTATCCTGTTAATCAAAAGTACTGGACATTCGGGTTGCGTAGCGGAATTTCGATAAAATTATAGCAATGCAACCATTTATAAACTATATTTGTCTTAGTGCAAAACAATATTCATTAAACTTAATAAAAAGAATTAGCATGAAAAATTTGATTTTGACAATTATGATGTTTACCCTTGGTGCACTGATGGTGAATGCACAAACACAAAACAATATTCAAATAACAGGCACTGTGTTTGATGCCAATAACAACAGTGTTGTTCCCGGCATTACTGTAGATCTGTCAGCTGATAGCATCTACAATAGTAGTACAAATTCATACTGGAGTTATTCAGCAAGCACTTCTACCGATTCTTTGGGTCAATACAGTTTTAAATTGACTATTCCAAATGGAATCAACAATGCAGAGCTTTTGGTGTCGGTAAGTTGCAGTGGCGTTTCTAGCGTTCAGCGTGTTTATTTTCCTTCTGCAGGCTACAATAATATTGACTTTTATTGTGGTGGACAAACAAAAACATGTATGGCTTATTTCTCCTATAAATTTGATCCAGCAAACCACCTGAATTATAGTTTTTACGATAATTCTTATGGCAATATTTCTTCATGGAAATGGAATTTTGGTGATGGTGCTTCCTCCTCATTACAAAATCCTGTGCATAATTACCTGAAAGATGGGATTTATGATGTTTCTTTAGTAATTACTGATACTACTAACAATTGCACCGATAGTATAACAATGTATATAGACACAAAAGATACTTTTATTTTTCCAAAATGCAAAGCTTATTTCTATTATTATCCCGATCCAAGAGATTCCTTTACCATTATTTTTATGACAGATTCAATGAATTATCCTGCAATTTATACATGGGATTTAGGTGATAATACTTCTGCAACTGGAAATTATGTTACTCATCAATATAAAAACAAGGGAAAATATAATGTTTGCATGGTATTATATGATTCAACAACTAATTGTCTTGATACTTTTTGTGAAACAATTACAGTTCCTTTCAAACAACCATGCTATTCATTCTTCTATTATAAGGTGAATGGTGATACTGTAACTTTTTATGCCGATAAAAGCCCTTCTAATACAGCTAAATATATCTGGAATTTTGGTGATGGCACTGGTGATATTGACAGCAATTCTGTTAAAAAACATGTTTACACTAAAAAAGGTTATTATGAAGTTTGTCTCACAACAGTAACCTTAAATGATTCTTGCTATGAGTATTGTGATTTTGTATCAACCGATACTTTTAATAATAACAGAAATTTGATTGGTGGAATGGTTTATCTTGGCCTGAATAATACTGCTGATATCGCCACTGTTTATTTAATTCAATACAATCCTAAAGATAGTATGATTTCAGCATTAGACTCAACCGTTATCGATTCAGGAGGGTTCTATTATTTTGATAATGTTGGTTCAGGCAATTATTACCTGAAAGCTGCATTATCACCAAAATCGAATTACTATTACAATTATTTGCCTACGTATTTTGATTCAACAGTATATTGGAATAATGCTATTGAAGTAAATCTTGACCCAAATAACAACAAGGTGTGGGCAGAAATATTTATGGTTGCCGGCTCCAATCCAGGTGGCCCCGGTTTTATTGGTGGAAAGGTAAACAAAGGCTCTAATTACAGATCTGATTATCTGAAAGGTATTCTTGTTATCTTGTTTGATGCAATGAACAAGCCAGTTGCATATACCTATTCAGATGATAATGGAGATTTTGCCTTCAAAAACATAGCTTTGGGCACTTATCAAATCTATGCCGATCATTTTGGTATCGAATGCACTAAAATGACTGTAACACTTACCGAAACAAATAAATCAATCAATAATGTTCAGATTGTAGTAGATAAAGCAGGAATTAAAGTTTCAGTGGAAGATTTATTGCCCGGGCTGATCGAATCAGCAGGACAAATATATCCTGTTCCTGCAAAGGAAAAGTTATATTTTGAGCTTACAGCAAAGCAGCAGTTAAACATGGCCATTAGCATTATCAACTTACTGGGTGAACAGTTGTATTCTTCCAGCAAGGTGCTGACACAGGGGAAAAACTTATTGGAAATACCAGTCAACAGTCTGGATAATGGCATCTACCTGCTTAACCTGAACATCGAAGGCAAAGGAAACCTCAGCTACCGTTTTGTAAAAGTTGATTAGCATATCATTTTAGTTTTAAATGAGGAAGGCTGTCTTTAAAGGGCAGCCTTTTTTATTGTAAGGATGTAATAATTTTTTGTCATAATAATAAAACTGAGGGATTAAAAAACACTATTCTTGTGTTTTAATGCCTGATAAAAAACCAAACATGAAAAGCAAATTTTAGTATTGTTAATGTTATTTTTAATCTTCATTATTCATTAGTAAAAAGTGAAAATCACAAGCTTCTGTCGTTGCTCAGCAAACATTGAAAAAATATAGTAGTTAAAAGCCTTAACTGCCTTTTAATTTATTATATTTGTTTGTATAATGGCTATCCTTTTCTCGCATTGTGTGTTTAATTAATAAAAAAATCATGAAGAAACATTACTATTTTTCTTTAAAGAAACTTTTTTTTACAATTTTATTTCTGTCATTGTTTTATACAAATGTATTTAGTCAGCTAAGCGGCAACTACACCATCAATCCTTTGAGCGCAGCTGGCAGCACAAATTATAAAACATGGGCATCGGCAGTATCCGACCTGCTCTCAGGCACACGTGCTGACGGTGGCACAGCACAGGGTCCCGGTGTCAGCAATGCCGTTGTGTTTACTGTTTATGATTCTGTTTACTCGGGAGTGCAGGTAAAATTGTCGGCTATATCGGGAGCCTCAGCTACAAATACCATTACTTTTAAGTCAGCCGGGGGCGACAGCACAAAGTGTAAACTTGTTTATCCCACAGGAAGTTCTGCCACTGACGATTATGTGCTGATGCTGGATGGTGCTGATTACATCAGGTTCCAGGAAATTGGTTTTGAACGAACAGGAAATAATACCTATTATTCAGTATTAAGGATACTGAACGATGCTAATTACAACAATATCATTCGTTGCTGGATGAAAACACGAAAAGTGCCAAGCAGTACTTCAAAAGGATGGACCATAGGTATAGGTGCACATATTTATTTCAATGGAAACGGAGATACCAACCTGTTTATACAAAATAAAATGATCTATGGCTACAATGGCATTTATGACACCATTGCATGCTCAGGCAACTCTATTGTGAACAATGTGTTCGATACCACAGGATGCATAGGTATTTACATGACTTCACAAACAAATCTTAATATATCGGCAAATACTTTTAATTTGGGAGATTTTGGCTCAGGACAAGGTCATTACATCTCGTATGCCATCAGGCTTGAAAGCAGCCCGGCTGTGATGATAACAAAAAATAAAATGTATATGCTGGCTAACAATGCACAGGTGGTCAGGGCTATTGTTCTGGTGAGTGTCACTGGCAGTTCATCACTGCCAAGCCTCATCAACAACAACTGGATTTTAAATGCCGGTGGTACCACCTCATGCAGCGGAATTTCGCTTTATGGTGTCAACTACCTTGATTTTTATTACAACAATTGTTTGATCACCAACAGCCTGTCGGCAGGGGCTATTATCCACCACAACTCCACCTACACCAATTCGTATATTGAAGTAAAAAATAATAACCTGATCAACAAAGGAGGAGGATTGTTGTACGATTTTCCAAGTACCAATGGTGGCCTCGACACCGTGGTCAATAACAACTGCTATACTACTGGTACAGTATTAGGAAAAATGAGTGGTACTACTTACAGTTCCTTATCAGCATGGGTAAGCAATACCGGAAAAGATGCCAATTCATTGAATATTGACCCAGGATATGTCAGCAACACTAATTTGCATGTGTCGAATATAGGTCTCAATGGAAAAGCATTTTCCTATTGGCGGGTTAAAGATGATATTGACGGGGATACACGCCATGCTACCACGCCCGATATCGGTGCAGATGAGTTTTATCCCATTGCCAACGATGCCGGAATATCAAGCCTTGACAGCCCGCTGGTGTTTTGTGCAGGAAATAAAAATGTAAAGGTTAAATTTCAAAACTATGGTTCTGATACGATTAAAAGTCTTCAGATTTACTGGCAGTTAAATGGTACTTCTCAAACAACCTTCAATTGGTCAGGCAATGTACCTCCGGGAAGTTCTTCTGCTTCAATTCTGCTTGGTAATAAAACATTTTCTTCAAATACTGCATATACATTTAAAATCTGGACAGCGAATCCAAACAGTACATCTGATGGAAATAAACAAAACGATACATTAATCTTAACACGTTATGCAGGTATGAGCGGAAACTATACCATTGGTGCTTCAGGTTCCGATTTTCAGTCCTTCAATAATGCCATTTCTGCCATGACTTCAAGGGGGATATGTGGTGCAGTAAACTTTAATGTAAATGATGGCATCTATAATGAACAGCTTACCATTGCTGAATTACCCGGAATGGGTAGTTCCAATCCTGTCGTATTTAAAGGGATTAGTTCTGATAGTTCAAAAGTAGTAATCAGGCTACCTTCAACAACAGCAACAGGCAACAACAATGCTATCGTACAATTAACTGGAGCTGATTATGTTACATTTAAATGGATTACTTTCCAGAGAACAGGAACAAACTCAATTTCTGAGGTGGTACATATCCTCAATGGTGCGAATAATAATACATTTACAAATTGTCAGATGATTAATACTGTTATCAATTCATCTAATGCAACAGGAGTAAATATTTGGTCTGACCAGGGAACAGATAATAATAATACTTTTAAATACAATTTTGTAAAATTCGGTACATATTGTGTTCAGTATGTGGGAGTTAGCACAGCCCATGAGTCAGGTACCATATTCGAGGGAAATGTTTTTGACAGTGCCTACAGTAGCCTTGTACAGGTGAGTTATAACGATGGTGTAACATTTAAAGGCAATGTGTTCAGAAACTCAATAAGCAATGTTGCAAACAATTATGATATGCAGCTAAGCGATTGCGATAATGCCATCAAGGTAATGGCAAATTATTTTTATAATACCAAGACCGACAATGCAATTTATTTGACAGGGTGCAATGCAACAAGTTCTGCAAACGGGCTCGTTGCAAATAATTTTATTGCAAAAACCGGAATTAATGGGGTTTATATGGATGCTGTTGATTACCAGTTTGTTGTATTCAATAATATAAATTTTAGTGGTAGTGTAAGTAATATCTCAGGCATAACCACATCGGGTAATACTTCCTCAAATATTGTAATGAAAAACAATAATATTGTGGTGGCTACGGGTTATGTATTTTACATTTATACAGGAACACAAGTCAGTGCAAGCAACAGAAACAACCTAAAAGCAAATGGTTCAACCTTTGCCTACTGGGGTTCATCATATTCAAATTTATCAGCTTTATCGACAGCAACAGGAAAAGACCTGAATTCGATGTCGGTAAATCCATTATTTATCAGCAATACTGATTTGCATATAAAAAATTCTGCCTTAAAAGGAGCTGCTGAACCAATTTCTGGGGTGACAACTGATATTGATGGTGAAACAAGAGATCCTTCAACACCTGATATTGGTGCTGATGAATTTACTATTGTTGCCAACGATGCAGGCATCGTAGCTATTACACAACCCAACAATCCAAGCTGTGAGGGCGTTCTGCCTGTTGTTGCTGTGATTAAGAATTTTGGAAAAGACACCCTGAAAAGTGCAACGATCAATTGGCGTATAAATAGCTCTTCACAAACACCTAAAAGCTGGACAGGTAGTTTAAAAAACATGGCCACCGATACTGTATTACTAGGATCATACAATTTTACAGGTAACTCAACACCTTCAATACTTGTATGTTCATCTTTGCCAAATGCTCAAACTGATGGCTCGACTGGTAATGATACATTGATAACGACAAAACAGATAAAAACAAAACCTGTTGTATCAGCTGGTGCTGATCAATCACTATGTATAGGTGATTCTTTGCAGATCGGACCAACTCCAGTAACAGGTTATAGTTACAAATGGATGCTTATGAATAATACTGTGATTGGTACATCGTCTAAAATCTTTGTAAAACCAACTGTCAATACCAGTTATGTCCTTGAAATGACAGATGTGGCAGCGGGTTGTTCCAATACTGATACTATTTTAATAACAATTGTTTCTATCCCGAAAAGTGATTTTACTGTTAATACCTCACCACAATGCCTGACAGGCAACAATTTTGTATTTACAAATACATCAACCGGAGCAACCGGTTATTTGTGGAATTTTGGTGATTATATTACTTCCTCGTCAACTTCACCGACTCATTCTTATACTTCAGCAAAGTCATATAATGTTAAGCTGGTGGCTTATTCCATTGCAGGCTGCAAAGATTCAATTATTAAAACGATAGAAGTTCTAGCTCATCCTGTAAGCTCTTTTACCATCAATAATTCAACTCAATGTTTACATGGCAATTTGTTTACTTTCACCAATACAAGTACAGGTTATAATACATCGGTTTGGAATTTTGGTGATACAAGTTTCTCATTGCTCAATTCTCCTGCTCCAAAAACATATACCTTTCTTGGTACAAAAACAGTTAAATTGGTTGTCACCAGTTCTTTTGGATGTAAAGACAGCAATATTAATACTGTCGATGTGATGCCTCATCCGAAATCCTCGTTTACAATTGATGATGATGACCAGTGTTTGTCGGACAACAATTTTATTTTTAATAATACTTCTTCTGGTGCTGCAAGCTTTACATGGTATTTTGGTGATCAAAGCACTTCCAATAATATCTCACCGCTTCATATTTATTCATCAGATGGTACATTTTCTGTAAAGTTAATGACATCTACTATTTTTGGTTGTAAAGATAGTTTGATAAAAAATGTGTTTGTTCGACCTCAGCCAAAAGCAGGAATTACATTATCTCAAACTGAAAGTTGTTTGAAGAATAACAACTTTTCATTTACTGATAACTCAAACATAAGCAGCGGAAATATAAATAGTTATTACTGGGATTTTAATGATGCATCATCTGGCATTAGCAAAGATATTAGTCATTCTTTTACCTCTGATGGCAAATATAATGTCATGCATCGTGTTACCACAGATTATGGTTGTAGTGATTCTGTGTATAAAATAATCACTGTTCACCCGCAGCCCAAAGCTGACTTTACAATAAATGACTCAGTCCAGTGTCTGGTTGGTAATAACTTTATCTTTTCCAATATGTCGGCCATTAAATCTGGTAGCCTTGATTATGATTGGGATTTGGGTGATGGAACTGTCAATCATTACACAAATAATATTCACTCTTACAGCACAAGTGGTACCTATGCTGTTTGGTTAAGAGCAAACTCAAATAAAGCATGTAGAGATAGTATCAATAGAAAAGTAATTGTAAAGCCAAATCCTGTCATTTATTTAGGGGAAGATGATACCTTATACAATGCTGAATTTATGATTTTAAAAGCTGGCAGTGGTTATGATTCATATTTGTGGTCAAACAATGCTACTTCAGAACAAATCACTGTTGACTCAACAAAATTTGGCCTGGGTGTAAAAACAATTTGGGTTAAAGCAACAAAAGATGGTTGTGATGGTTACGATACAATTAATATTACTATCCTGAAGCACGAATCAATAAATGAAACAGATGGAAATCATTACATTAACATTTATCCAAATCCGGTAAGGAATACATTAAATTTGGTTCGAAGCCATAATGATTATAGTGAATTGTCAATAATGGTTTTTGATGTATCAGGAAAAAATTTAATTATGGATTACAATTCGGGTATTAAATTATCAGATTTTGATATTGATGTTTCTATGCTTGCTTCAGGTATTTATATTTTAAAGGTGATTGCCAGTGAAAATGAAGTTTTTATTACTAAATTTATTAAAGAATAATAAAAGATTCAGAAGTTACCTGATGTTCATACCCGACTGGGGCCACCTGATAGGGATTCAATCTGTCTTCTGATAATTCTGAGTCCTCTGTGAGTTACTCAGTCTGGAAGTGAAAGGTTTAGCAATAATACAAAAACAGTTAAGTTTGTACTGCTTCATAGATGTCGGATAATTTAAATAAAGGACAATATTTGTATAATAATAAGACATTAATGGAAAATGAAATAATAAAATATCTTTCTAAATACATTCCAATCACAAAAGAGTTGGAAAATGAATTGATTAAAATTGCATTTATACAACACTACCGAAAAGGCACTATCCTACTTAGAGAAGGGGATTTTACCAATAATTGTTATTTTGTGATAAAGGGTTGTATAAGAAGCTATTATATAAAAGATGGTGAAGAAAAGACTACTGAATTTTATACTGAGGAACAAGCAATCACACCAACAAATTACGGTAAAAAAATACCTTCAGAGTATTTTCTTGAGTGTTTGGAAGATACTATAGTAGCTGTGGGTAATCCTGAATTGGAAACCGAAATGTATCAGAAATTTCCTGTTCTGGAATCATTAAACCGTACATTAGCTGAAATCATAATTGCAAAGCAAATGGAAGAATTTGCTGAATACAAAATGGCTTCACCGGAGGAACGATACGTGAATTTATTAAAAAACAGACCAGATTTAGTTCAGAGAGCACCACAATATCAAATTGCGAGTTATTTAGGTATTAAACCAGAATCATTGAGCCGTATCCGCAAAAGAATAATGAAACATAATAGATAATTACAAAAAGATACTTTTCTATTCACTACCAAAAAATCACCTGAAAGGGACGCAGACAGTCTTCCGACAGCAGCAAAAAATATAACCTTTTCTTAACTTAAGTCAACGAACAGAGTGAAAAAGCTATCACATTTTTGCCACAAAAATTTTGTTTAATTTAAAAATTTAAAATGATGAACTTTTTAAAAATCACTTTATTGTTGACGTTTGCCTTTCTGGTCACAAAGGTATTTAGTCAGAATACCATTCAGGAATCAAGGAAATCAGGTAATGGTGTTGTTAACGACCACAAATTCTCGCTGAGTACCACTTATCTGTCTTTACTTAATTTCGGTGAAGAGAAAACAAATACGCACCATTATGAGTTTCATTTTGGGTACAAGCTCACATCAAAGGACAAATTTAGCATTAAGGTAGCTACCTGGAAAATGTTTGCTCCTATGGGGATGCCCATTCAGGAACAATTAAAATTTGATGAAATGAATTTTTACCCCGGAAGACTTCGTGAATCAGGTATTGGTATTACTTACCAGCGTATAATCTGGAAAAGTGTGTTTGCCACTGTAGAAATACTACCACAATTAGAAACTTATTATAATTTAAGCAATGAGAAAATTGCTAATGGATTTAAATTATATACTTCATACCATCTTGGATATCATATACCCATTTTCAGGGACAGAGTTTATTTAGAACCGCAGATACATTGTCAATATTGGCCTGTTAATACCAATGTGCCTGAGTCGTTTGAAGTTATGAATAACAAGTGGAACAAGTATTTTCTTTTCGAGCCCAATTTATATATAGGCTTCAATTTTTAAAATGCTCAAAGGGATCAGAAAAAATGTATAGAGAAAATAATAGAATTGAAAGATGTCAAAAATTCTGTGATTTGAATACAAATAACAGTATTTTGGCTATTCTCATGCTTTTTTCGGGCAATTCCTTTGTAGCTTCAATTAGTATTATATTATGAAACCAAAAATTAGAAAAATTTTAATTTCTTAAACTATAAATTTTATATCATGAAACTTAAAAATCAATTTTTTGCATTAATAACATTATCGTTATTATTATTAGGTGGATGTTCATATTTTGAATTTAACAAAACACCTCAACTCCTAAAAAAGGAATATGGTGGCTGTTTTCTTGGTAAGATTCAGTTAACAGATTCAGACACAATAATGTATGAAGTCA
>Ga0172371_10000217_pt1 | contig 84167 bp, 93 predicted proteins | sample Lak12m_FD_114543 | JGI IMG/M metagenome (GOLD analysis project Ga0172371, IMG submission 114543) | Freshwater microbial communities from Kabuno Bay, South-Kivu, Congo - kab_022012_12m | ecosystem: Environmental > Aquatic > Freshwater > Lake | place: Democratic Republic of the Congo: South-Kivu...
AGCCCGGTTTGGCACCTCGATGTCGGCTCATCCTATCCTGGGGCTGTATAAGGTCCCAAGGGTCCGGCTGTTCGCCGGTTAAAAGGGTACGCGAGCTGGGTTCAGAACGTCGTGAGACAGTAAGATGACCGTTGCTGTCTTTAAATCTGGCTAATTGCTGGAAAATCCCGTGCATCTGAAGATACTAGGATTTGTGTAATGTTTAATGTGTAAAGTGTAATGTAAAAATCTTAGTAATAAAGCTTCAGTGGGGACAATCAGCAGGAAAGACTCTAATGAATAATTCTTTAGAGAATCTTCAGAGACTGTACGCCAGAAACTTGCCGCAAGGTGAGTATAAGATACAGTCCGAACTGTATAGCGATATACAGAGGTTTTCGCTAAAATAATTAGCGGATCCGCTACGCTTTATGGCGGAAGCAGAAATGTCTAACCCCTCTACAGCGTGTAGAGAGTAACATAATTGTCGGTCTCTATCTGATGTGGGCGTAGGATATTTGAAGGGGAGTTCTCTTCAGTACGAGAGGACCTAGAGAAACGAACCTCTGGTGTTCCAGTTGTCCTGCCAAGGGCAAAGGCTGGGTAGCTATGTTCGGAAGGGATAAGCGCTGAAGGCATCTAAGTGCCAAGCCCACCCCAAGAATAAATATCCCTGTAGTCGCAAGACTACTATAGGCTGGTCGTAGACTACGACCTCGATAGGCGCAAGGTGTAAGGTCCGTAAGGATTTCAGCCAATGCGTACTAATCAGCCAATCGGCTTGGCCTTTAAATTTGTTTTCACAGGTTTAGGCTGTAGTTTTACTTATTGAATATGTAGTTGTGAATTCTTTCGCGTAAGCGAAAAATTCTCCTTAGCCCAATTATTTTGGGCTAAGGACCTAGATTTATCGAAGATTCTTCGTCCCGCTTCGCGGGACTCAGAATCTAATTTTTTCAATATTTTTATATTAGGAAAAAATTGGAGTGTCCATACCGAGGGGGAAACACCGCGTTCCCAACTTCGCCTGCGGCGAAGTTCCAAAGGGGCTCTGCCCCTATGGCGCTCGTTGCACTCGCTGTTACCCCGAAGACGTGGGGAAGTTTCTTCCCCACGCCCCATCTGGGAACGGGGTAGTAAGTTGCTCTTTAAAACTTCAGCCAATTCAAAAGCGTATTTTTCGCAGTCATTTGGAGTGCCCATACCGAGGGGGAAACACCCGTTCCCATTCCGAATACGGCCGTTAAGCCCCTCAGGGCCGATGGTAGTGTACTCGTAAGGGTATGTGAGAGTAGGTCGGTGCTCCTCTAAATAAAAAAGCCAGCTATTAACGTAGTTGGCTTTTTTATTTGTCCTTGGCGATACAATAAATCTTTTATATAGGTTTGAGCCAAGGATTAAAATTGCCCGTTATCCTAAAATAAAGTAACGGGCGTTTTTATTGTCGCGCCGATTCGAAGATCCTTGCGCACAAAATGCGTAAGGACTTAACTCGCAGACGCTTCGCTATAACTTACGTCGTCCTGCGGACTCCGTAAGTTATCTGCTCGTTAAGGTAGGTCGGTGCTCCTTTAATTTCGCCCGTATAAATAAAAACGCCCGTTATACTATCACTAGCATAACGGGCGAAATTAAAGGACTGCGCTAAATCAAAAGTTAAGGTGCTTGTCCTTTTATAGGTTTGAGCCAAGGATTAAAATTGCCTGTATTAGGTCCTTCACTTCGCTCAGGATTAATTCGCACAATAACTTACTCAGATTAGCATATTCGTAAGTTATGTGCTTATTAAATTTCGCTAAATAAAAGCTTATTGTGCTCAACCCTTTTATAAAAAGGATTGTCCTCTGATCTTAATTAGTTAGCGGTTTTTTATTTTAAGAGGTATAATATCAAATTATGAAACAGGGATTGAACCCAAAATTTATGCGGCTGGCGATTAAAGAGGCCAGAAAGAATATTAAAATCATGGAAGGCGGTCCGTTCGGGGCCTGCATTGTAAAAAATGGACGGGTATTGGCAGTGGCAAGGAATACTGTATTAAAGAGCGATGCCACAAGCCACGCTGAGATCAACGCAATAAGAAAAGCCTCCTTGAGGATAAAAAATTTTGATTTATCCGGTTGTATAATTTATTCTACGACCGAACCCTGCCCGATGTGTTTTAGCGCGATACACTGGGCGAGGATTGAGGCGGTAATTTATGGAACGAGTATTTGCGATGTAAAGAAGGTAGGATTCAATGAATTAAGCATCTCTTGCGGGAAAATGAAAAAAGAGGGCTTCAGTAAAGTGCAGTTATTTCCAGGATACCTGAAAAAAGAATGCCTGCATTTACTCCGGGACTGGGGAGCTTTGGAGAATAAGAGGTTGTATTAATGAAAAGGAAATTATTTTTTACGGGTATCTTAATCGTTTTCATAACAGCAGGGTATTTATTTTATCTATGGACATCTAAAGATAAGATTGCTGTTTCCAAAGACGGGGTAAAAATAGCCTATTCCGTATATGGCAGGGGAGAGCCGACATTGGTTTTTGTGCACGGTTGGTGCGGCAACCGTTCTGTCTGGTATAAACAAGTGCCGTATTTTGCTAAGAAATACAGGGTAGTGGTCCTGGACCTGGGAGGGCACGGCGCATCCGGACGCCAAAGACAGGTCTATACACAAGAGGCGTTCGGCAATGATGTAGCCGCGGTGGTGAATGCGGCAGGAGCCGATAAAGTTATCCTTATAGGCCATTCCATGTCCGGCACAGTAATATTGGAAGCGAACCGGCTTTTCAAGGGCAAGGTATGCGGGCTTATCGCTGTTGATACCTTGGAGAATTTTGAGCGTGTGGCTACGCCGGAGGAGATCGGAAAGTATATTGATCCGATGAAAAAGGATTTTGTAAAAGGCTCCGGCGCATTTGTTCGGGAGATGTTTACTGCGGATGCCGATCCCAAGCTGGTTAAGCTGGTAATCGCGAATGTGTCCTCTGTCACACCGGCAATAGCGATCAGTACCCTTGAGTGTTATTTTAATACTCCGGTAATCCCGCTTTTACGCGATGTACATGTCCCCTTGTGGTGTCTGAATGCTGACCTTTGGCCGAGTTCTCCGGAAATTAATAGCAAGTACCTTAAGTCTTATCACCTGAGAGTGATGCCTGGCGTAGGGCATTTCCTGATGGTTGAGGCTCCGGATGAATTTAACAGGCAATTAGAGGGTATGATCAACAGGATTAGCAAAAATGACTAAACTCAAAAAATATTTTTTCCTCTTTTTTGCCTTGAGTTTTTCCCTTTCCGGGTGCGTGACGGTGGAAAGGCCACCGGTAGTAATGCCTCCTGAAAGGCCCATACTGGGCACTATCCAGAACCCTGTTGTTGACAGCAATATCACATTATCCGAAGCGTTGAGGAAATTTGCTCCGCCTGAATTTAAAGAAAGGCAGAGGATGGTGGATGTTTTATATTATTCATTTGACGGCAGGGTCCATAAAGGACAGATTGTTATTGAAGAGAGGCTGGTAAGAGATATCCGCGAGGTGTTCCGGGTTGCCTTAGATACAAGATTCCCTATCAAATCTGTTATCCCGATTTCCCATAACCGGTTCTATGAGGATGGGGAGTGGAACAGCGATGACCAATCCATGCTTTCTAATAACACATCCGCATTTAATTACAGGAAGGTAACCGGAGGAAAAGGGCTTTCTATGCACGCTTATGGTTTTGCCATTGATATCAACCCGGTGCAGAATCCCTATATTAAAGGAGAAGTTATTTTGCCTGAAGGTGCGGTTTATGATCCTTCTAAGTCTGGGACACTTACCCGCGATTGCCCTGTTGTCAAGGCTTTCAAACGTTTAGGCTGGACCTGGGGCGGGGAGTGGAAATCCCTAAAAGATTACCAGCATTTTGAGAAAGCCTTAGGTAGGTTATCTAATTAGATATACAAATATTCCCAAACTCGAGAAGGGTTTGGGATTTTAGGTTTACTGGAGTATAATTATTTAAGGCAAGGAGACAGGGAATAAAACTAATGGCAAAAAATAAAATTTTCTACCAGTATATACTTTCCTTAAGCTTGGCTGTAATTTTTCTTCCTGGCTGCGTATACCTGACTCATTTAGACGAAGTTACGTTTCTGAAGAGCTTAGATACCAGTCAGAAAGAAATGCAGGCTGAATTAGATAAGGAGGAAAAGTTATACAACAAGTTAAAAAGCGATATTGATAATGGCCGCTTGCATAAACTAATGCAAAAGCGCAAGATTTTCCGTCTTTACGGAGAACCGGCTTTATGTAAGTCAGCCGAAGGCCAGGGTGGTATCAAAGAAACCTGTATCTACCGTAAGCCTACTGGAGGGTTGTTTACCCAAATAATCCTGCTTAATTTGGACACTCAAGACAGGTTATCTTCCTGGCAGATTCAAGGCCAGGAAAAATAAATTCAGAACGTACTTTCATTATTCATTTGGAATTTTCGCCTTTGGGCGGTATAATAAAAGAAACACCCCGCGCTTATCGGATTTGCGCGGGTGTTGCCCTCGCGGACAAAAAGGAGGAAGGTATGGGAGAGAAGGCAAGGGTAGACAAGTTCGTTAAGAAATTTTTAAATACATGGATGAATTATGATACAAAAGGCCTTAAGGGTATGATAGCCGAAGATAAGAATGCCGCGCATATAGGCACAGATGCCGATGAATATATGGTAGGTAAGAAAGCTTTGCTCACCAGGATTGAATCGATCAGAAAGACCGGGGTTGGCATGACCACAAAAGTTAAGCGAAAGCAGATAAATATTGTCGGCGGTAATCGCGCGGCGCATTTTGCCCTGAAGTTTGATACCAAGATTTACAAGGACGGTAAGTTAGTTAAAAAAATTAATGATGTGCGTACAACCGGTTTCTTGGTCAAGAAAGGTAAAGAATGGAAATTAGCCGGGAGCCATGTTTCACTCCCGGTTAAAGGACGGGCAGTAAAGTATTAAAAAAGGAGGGAGAAATGATGAACTGGGGATTGTTTGGACAGATAGCGTTGTTGATGATCATCTTTGTTCTTGCTAAGACCGTTATTAAATGCATCCACGATAATTGCTGCATTCAGTGTAAAAAATAACTAAGAGTTATATATTTGATCAAAAGGGCCGGATTTAAGGATCCGGCCCTATTTTTTATATAGGAATTGAGATTATTTGTTTATGGGATATAATATTAATATGAAGAAAACGCAGATAATGATGATCTGGTTTCTGCCGCTTATAGTGATAGGCGGATTGTTTAACCCGATACTCGGTTACCTGGTTGTGGCCATGATGGTATTCTTTTTAACCCTGGCATTCTTTGCGAACAGATACTGGTGCTGGAACCTCTGTCCGCGCGGGGCCTTTCTGGATATGGTGATATCAAAATTAAGCGCTAATAAGCCATTGCCCGGTATTTTCATAAGGCAGTGGTTTCGCTGGTCAGTCTTTATTTTGTTCATGGGTTTTGTGATATACCGCGTCATCCGTACAGGAGGCGATCTTTTGACGATAGGAGCTCTGTTTGTGAGTATGTGTCTGATCACAACTATTATCTCGATTATCTTGGGGGTGTTGACAAAGCACAGGGGTTGGTGTGCGGTATGCCCTATGGGTTTTTTGCAGGAGAAGATAGGCGCAATAGGCCTAAAAAGCAGGGATGTCAAAGTCTAAAGCTATAATCATTTTCCTTATCTTATTCTCAATCCTGTCTGTTTTTGTTTCCGATTCATATTGTGATACCTGGCGAGGGGATAATTTTAGATCCATAACCGGGCCGACCCTGCTTTATCCGATTACCGATAATATTGTTTTATCTGGAAAGGATTACCTGGAGTTTAAATGGATAAGAAACTATTTTGTGCAAACCGGATATTTTGATTTCAGGTTGTATAAAGGTTATAATACGATCGCAGCAAACCGGATCTTTAAACAAAGGTTTTCTTCAGACGAATACCCTATCAGGATACCGGCAGCGTTATTTGAGGAAAATCAGGTCTATACCTGGGTATTGGTACTGGTATTTTACGATGGTAGGAAAAGCGATAAAAGCTTTAGCTCCTTTAAAATAATAAAGAAATAACGAAGTCGTGATAATCCGCTGTTATTGTTTTTTTAATTTATTATGCGTTGTCTTGATAAATCCTGTTTTATAGTGTATACTTAACTTGTAGCAGGAAAAGTTGAGTACCACGGCCACGGTTGAAATTGAAGTTTAATTTTTGCGGCCGTGGTTTTTTTATGCATTCGCAATAGAAAAACTTCCGAATAAAGTATCTGCAGGTTAATGCAAAAAGGAGGCGAATGTATAATCGTCACTGGTATAATGACCGCAGGAGATTTCAGAGGCTGAACCTCAACCTTATAGTCTGGTATAAGGCGTTGAGTCCCGAATATGTACGTAATATGCTCGGGAGTTCAGAACGGGAGGCAACGACGCTGGATATCAGCCCTTTTGGTATGGCTTTTAAGAGCAGTTTCAATATCCCTGCTTTTTCTAATCTTGCCCTTAAATTCATTGTTTTTAACTCCCATGATAACCCAAACAGCAACCTGGTTGTACCTATAGAAGTCAGCGCCAGGGTGCGCTCCTGTGTGCCTTTTGAAGACCGGGAATACAGAGTGGGGGTATCCTTTAGCGGTATAGACTCTGAAAAGCAGCAAAAGCTGGCGCATTTCGTACAAGAAAGCATGCGGCCAGTCATTTAAGTTATTAAGCCCCCATAAAAATCGAAAACCCCGAATTTATCGTTCGGGGTTTTGATTAGGTGATAGGCCTAAATAGCTTGCGCTATCCTGCATATCCTCCTTGTAACTTATTAAATGAGTAAACGCTTATAGTAAGTATGTAATATATTTTTTTTAATTTCAAGGGTAAATCATACTTTTTAGAAAGCGCTTTCAAATTATTACCTTAAGTACGAGGTTCAGTAAATTTTATTTTCTATATTCTGGAATTGTGCTAATATTATATAGCTAAGAAAATAGATAATAGGCATGCTTAAGCAGGGGGTAATATGTTTAGGGAAAAAATAAAAGTTTTAGATTGTACAATCAGGGATGGCGGTCTGATGAATAACCATAGATTCGATTTTCGCCTGGTGCGCGAGGTATATAAGGCGCTTTCTGAAGCAGGGGTGGATTATATGGAGATAGGATACAAAAACTCCAAAAGGCTCTTTTCTGCTAAAGAATTCGGCGATTGGAAATTCTGCGATGACGATACGATTAAGAAAGTAATAGATGATATCAATTCTAAGACCAAGATTTCGGTGATGGTGGATGTGGATAGGGTAGATATTGAGGATATCAAGCCGCGCAAGGAAAGCCCGGTGTCTATGATCAGGGTAGCCTCTTATGTCAAGGATATTGATAAGGCAATATACCTGGTAAACCACTTTGCGGATAAAGGTTATGAGACCACGGTAAATATTATGGCTATATCGCGCGCCCTGGATAATGAGTTGACCGAAGCTTTAGAGCAGCTGGAAAAAGAGTGCAAGGCTAATGTTATCTACATCGTGGATAGTAACGGCGCCTTGTATCAGGAGACTACCGAATTCCTGATCAAGAAAGCTAAATCCATAATCAAATCAAAAGAGATAGGGATCCACGCGCATAATAACCAACAGCTTGCTTTTTGTAACACCATTGAAGCGATTATCCATGATGCTAATTTTGTCGACGGCACGGTTTACGGTTTAGGCAGGGCTGCGGGGAACTGTCCTCTGGAATTAATTTTGGGGTTCTTAAAAAATCCTAAGTTTGATATCCGTCCGGTGCTGGATTTGATTTCTAAGGAGTTTGTTCCCTTAAGGGATAAGCTTGAATGGGGGTATCTTATTCCTTATGCCATTGCCGGTATCCTGGATGAACACCCTCGGGCAGCCATGGCTTTGCGTAACAGCGAGAAAAAGGAAAATTACCGGGAGTTTTACGAGAGCCTGGTTGGCCAGGAAGAAGAATAGAATATGGATGTAACTAAATTTAGGAAGCAGCCTATTTTAGGGATTGTGCGCGGGGTAAAATTAGAACAGATTGAGCCGCTGGTTGAAACTGTGATTGAAAGCGGGCTTAAGACCCTGGAGATCACTATGAATACTGCAGGCGCCCCTAAATTGATTAATAAGGCTAGAAAGATTGCCGGCAAGCGCCTTACCTTGGGCGCGGGCACAGTCTTGGATATAGAGGAGTTAAAACAAGCCGTAGATTCCGGCGCGACATTTATAGTTATGCCTGTTGTGATTCAAGATGTTTTGGCTTATTGCGTAAAGAATAAAATACCTGTTTTCCCCGGCGCGCTCACCCCCCGGGAGATCTATCAGGCTTGGCAGGAGGGGGCAACTATGGTCAAGGTTTTTCCTGCCAAGTTTTTCGGCCCGGGATATTTCCGGGAAATCAAAGCCCCTTTCAATAATATTGAGCTTTTAGCCTGCGCAGGGGTAACCCCGCAGAATATGGCGCAATATTTTTCCTGCGGAGCCAGCGCCGTTAGTTTTGGAGCCAGTGTCTTCAGGAAAGATTGGCTGGAGAGCAAAGATTACCCGAGTATCAGCCGTTCTATAAAAGCATATCTACAGGAAATTCCGGAAATCCGGGGACGCTGCTCAGGCCAAGACTAAAGTGCCTATAGATAAATTATCAAAAGCCGGTTTTGAACCTATTTAAAAGGAGGAATTATGCGAAAGATTTGTTGTTTGTTTCTAAGCCTTTTGTTTTTGGCTGGCTGTTCAACTGCTAGCTCGCATCTAAACTCAGTTAAATCAGATGCCGCAGATAAGATAACAGTAGGTAAAGTCCAGCGTGAGATTCGTATCGGAATGCCGTCTGCTCAAGTGATTGAAGTATTGGGTTCGCCTAATATTGTCTCCACTGATGAAAACCGATTGGAAGTTTGGGTTTACGACAAAATCGCTACCGACGTATCTTATTCAAGCAGTGAAGGCGGTGTTTGGTTGATATTGGGGGGTGTCGGGGGGAACTCCGGAGCTGCTTCAACTTCGCAGAGGACATTGACTATAGTGATAAAGTTTGATGCGGACAAAAAAGTCCGTGACTTCGCCTATCATTCTTCAAGTTTTTAAAAGAAGATATCATGGGAAAAAACCCTAAACTGTTAAAAATCCTTCCGGTTGCCTTCTTATGTTTATGCCTGAACGGTTGCGTTAGTACTCCAAAGGGTTTTCTAAAACCCGGCGAAGGCTACTTGCAGAAAAGACAATTGCAGATGAAGCAATATGATACAACTAATGAAGAGCAGATTATGGCCGCTGTTGCCGGAGTTTTACAGGATTTGGGTTTTACCTTAGATGAAAGCGAGACTGAGTTAGGCTTGGTGTCTGCTTCCAAGAAAGCTGATGCAACCAATAAGGTACAGGTTACCGGCGCTATTTTGTTTGACGTCTTAGGCGCTTTAGGCGGCAACTATTCCGGTAATACCGCGCAGTGCGATAAGTCCCAAACAGTGAAAGCCTCGGTTATTGCTAAGCCGAGCCTGGAGGGAAAGAAAATCGTTGTGCGCGTTACCTTCCAGAGGATTGTTTGGAATATGAGTAATCAAATTAATAGAATTGAAACTATTGATGACCCCGTAGTATACCAGAAGTTTTACGACGGTCTGTCAAAAGCGATATTCTTGGAGGCAGAGAAAATATGAGCAGGCGAATAAGGCGTTATTGGATTTTGACGGTTATATTATCGGTACTTATCTTAGCGGGGTGCGTTACTACGGCTCGCAAGGCGTTTGAGACTGATGAGAGCCAGGTTGAGTTAAGAAGTATCCAGACCAGGGCTTTTGATACCACGGATAAGAAGAAGATGATGCAGACGGTAATAAGTACTATGCAAGACTTAGACTTTGTTATTGATAAAGCCGATCTTACGCTAGGCTCTGTTACTGGTTCGAAATTCCTGGGTTATAATTCCGTTACTATGACTGTCACTGTCAGGCCTAGAGGCGAAAAGCAGTTGCTGGTAAGAGCAAACGCTCAATATGGCGTTCAAAATGTAGAAGATGCGGCAACATATCAGGATTTCTTTAACGCTCTAGAAAAGGCTATATTTTTAACCGCTCAACAGGTTGATTGAAATAGTGGCCTGTTGGCGCAATAACTTTACAGCCTATCGATATCAAGGCTTATAAAAAGGAGGGCGTATGGGAAAGTTGAATGTCAAGGCTTTTGCGTTTGCTTGCGGGGTATGCTGGGGCGGGAGTATGCTTATCTTAGGGGTACTCGATACGATTTCTACCTGGGCTGATGCCTGGGGAGCGTTAATGGCTACTATATATCTCGGGTATAGCCCGACGATTCTAGGTAGTATAATCGGAGGAATTTGGGGGTTTGTAGACGCTGCTATAGGAGGTATGGTTATAGCCTGGTTGTACAATAAATTTTCAAAGTAAGGATAGAAGTTATTAAGGCTCTTAGCTAAAAACAAAACCCGCCTGCCGGTGTATTTAAGAACTTAATCCCAGGCGAAACCCGGATATTAACAAGAGGAGATTTCGCTTGGGATTTTTATTTTTTGAGGTTATAATATAAATCATGAAATACACGCAAGGCAAAATCGGAAGGATATTTTTGTTGAAGTTCGATCATGGCGATGTGCTGCTGGATAGGCTTGCGTCATTTGCCAAAAAAGAAAAACTCAAGGCAGCGACGATGGTGTTTATCGGCGCGCTTAAGAACGGAAACTTAGTTACCGGACCCAGGAAGCCGGTGATACCACCTGAGCCGAATAAGATTAGCTTTAAAGATGGCTGGGAGGTTATGGGTATCGGTACTATCTTTAATAATTCCTTAGGCCCGCAGATACATGTCCATAGTAGTATGGGGAAAAAATTAAAAACTCTCACCGGTTGCCTGCGTAAAGGCTCAAAGGTATTTTTGCTAATCGAGGCAATTGTTTTTGAGCTAAAGGGGGTAAAAGCCGCTAAATCGATCGACCCCAGAACCGGGTTAAATCTGCTTAGAATAATTTAAGACCGGGTCTTGTAACTCTTTTAAGGATAACGAGAAGGAGAAGAAGGCTATGTTTATCGCAGCTAATTTTTGCATTGCCGCAGCGCGTATTCTGGAGATAATACTTAGCATAATGTATTGGCTGATATTGATCCGCGCTTTGATCAGTTGGGTAAATCCCGATCCGCATAATGCAATAGTGCAGTTTCTCTATCAGGTTACTGAGCCTATCCTAAATCCGATAAGGAGGTTATTGCCGTTTACTTTAAAATTCGGGTTCGATATATCTGCGATCATCGCCTTTCTTATAATTATATTCCTTAAATCTTTTTTAGTGAATAGCCTGATCGGCCTTGCGGTGAGGTTAAGATAAAGAATTTCAGGAGATAACCTATGGATGAGATATACCTGACCAGGGATGGTTACGAAAAATTAGTCAAAGAGTTAGGCTTCTTAAAGGGGGAAAAGCGCAGGCAGCTCAGCAAAGCGATAGGGGAGGCCAGGGCACATGGCGATATCAGCGAGAATGCGGAATACGATGCGGCAAAAGAGGCGCAGGGATTTAATGAAAAGCGGATCGCAGAGCTGGAATTCAAGTTAGCGCAGGCGCGGATTATTGATTATGAAAACATAGCTAATGATGAGGTTTTAATCGGGGCAAAGGTCACGCTTAAAGATTTGGATTCAGAGGAGATACTGGAATATACTATGGTTTCCGAAACCGAAGCCGATTTTAGTGAAGGCAAGGTTTCAGTAACCTCTCCGGTAGGAGCGGCTTTATTGAATCATAAGGAAAAGGAAGTAGTGGAGATCAAGGTTCCGGCAGGGACCTTAAGATATGAAATCGTCAAGATAACTAGATAAAAAATATATCTATTTTTAAGCCAATATCCCTTCTTCAAAGGCTATCCGTAATTTGTATGTTTGTTAAGAAAAGAATAATCCTCATATTGATAAGTATCATTGCTATAACTAATTCCGGGTTAATCTTTGCTCAGATTTCGCCTTGGGAGAAAGGCGGTTTTGATAATTATATTAACGGAGACGGCAGCAGTCTCAAGCAGGCAGTTATTATTAAGGTAGCTGATCTACGTCCTTGTGCAACCAGGGAGTGTTTGAGGAATTCGTGGAAGGAGATCATCAAACAGGAGCACGCATACCTTATAGGTCAGTTCGGTAAGATGGGGATTAATTGGGATTTAGAGGGTGAGGATAATTGGGTGGTAGATATAGAAGAGAATGAAAAATATTATGATAAGGTCGCTATCAGATTGATCGGAGGAGACCAGAAGATCCTCTATTTTGATATTACCGACCCTGTTATAAGGTTAGAGGTAGGATAATGACTCTTAAATCCGAACGCATCATTACCAGAGAGAAGGCCAAAAGGCTAGATCAACATGCCCAAAAGAAGCTTGGTATATCGGTTCTTCTTCTGATGGAAAATGCTGCCAGGGGCGTGGCTGAGGAAGCGCTGAAGATGATTAAAGATAAGAAAGCCAGGGTTGCCGTATTTTGCGGTAAGGGCAATAATGGAGGAGATGGATTTTGCGCAGCCAGGCATCTGCTTGCCCTCGGCATAAAACCGGATATATTTTTAGCCGATGAAATTCCAGAAGTAAAAAACGAGGCAAGGGTTAATCTGGATATCCTCTTGAGGCTTAAACAGAAAATAGCCGTAGTTAATAAAAGTAGCCTGGATCTGTTGAGAGCGAGGATTACAGAATACAGTTTGATTATTGATGCGCTTCTAGGGGTAGGGTTAACAGGGAAGGTCAGCGGAGTTTACGGTGATCTCATTGACTTAATTAACGAATCAAAGGCATGCGTCTTATCAGTAGATATCCCTTCTGGTTTGGATGCTACGACTGGTAAGATCCGTGGTCTCTGTATCAAGGCAGACCGGACAGTTACCTTCGTGGCCAAAAAGCGCGGTATGCTTTTAGGGGCAGGTAAGAAGCATTGCGGCAATGTCGTGGTTAAAAATTTAGGTATACCGTTATAGCCAGAGGAAAAAGGCCGCTCCAGGATACTTATAGATCCGGGTTGATATTTTTTCTGATAAGAAGTATAATAGACGCATTAAAAATAAGGAGGCAGGAAGTGGCGGTAGAGAAGATAAATGAAAAATATAGATGTAACGTTTGCGGTAATGAGGTAATAGTTACAAAGGTAGGGGGAGGAGAATTAGTTTGTTGCAAAAAACCAATGGAAAAAATAGAAGGTTAGGGGGAAGGTTATGACTAAATCAATCAAGGGTACGAAGACAGAGAAGAATCTGTTGGCGGCTTTTGCCGGAGAATCACAGGCCAGGAACCGGTATACTTATTTTGCTTCTGCGGCCCAAAAAGAAGGATTGGAACAGATTTCCAGTATTTTTATCGAGACCGCAGAGAACGAAAAAGAACACGCCAAGGTATTTTTTAAATATCTTGAAGGCGGGGATGTCCAGATCAGCGCAATCTATCCTGCCGGGGTAATCAAAGAAACCAAGTCAAATCTAGAAGCTGCGGCTGCCGGCGAAAATATGGAGTGGACGATTATCTACCAGGATTTTGCTCAGGTCGCCAAGGATGAAGGTTTTTTAGAGGTGGCACGTTCTTTTGAGCAGGTGGCAAAGGTGGAGAAATTCCATGAAGCAAGATACAGAAAATTAATTAATAACGTTAAAAATAAGGAGGTATTTAAAAAGAATTCTGCGCTAAAGTGGCATTGCCGTAATTGCGGATATGTTATGGAGGGTCAGGAGGCACCCGAGGAATGCCCTGCTTGTAAACATCCGCAGTCATTTTTTGAAGTTTTGGCAGAGAACTATTAGAGGGATACAACAAAAAGAGAGAGGAGATGACTATGACAAAAAAGATAATGCTCGCGTTAGTGTTATCGGTAATGCTTTTGCCTCTGCAGGCTGCATTCTCAGGGCAAAAGAGCATTAGTAAAGATCAGGTGATCAGTATGGCAAAGACAGCAGCTAAAGGAGAAGGTATCAATATCAAAGAAGCAGATGTGATTTACGATGAAGGCGGTAAGCTCTGGCTTGAGAAAACCGGATTTGTTACCTTAGAGAACCAATCCCCTAACCACGGTATCCTGAAAAAAGGATTCATAAAAAACTACTTGATAGTTTATTTTGATTTTAAGGAGCCAATTAAGGATGTCTGGGTCTTTGTTGATAAAGACACCGGGGAAGTGCTTTCAGTTTATAAAGAGTAAGAGGAAATTACAAGAATTCTTTCCTTAAGTAAAGGCGGCTGGTTCAAGATAAATATTGCCGCCAGCGAATTCCTTATGTCCGAACGCAATAAAAAAAGCAAAAGAAGGAAAACCGGCAAAATAATCGATTGTCTTGAATGCGATACCCGGGCGGATTGCTGTAAATTGGGGGCGTGGGCGGATTTAGAGGAAGCCAAAAAGATTGTAACTCTTGGGTTGAAAGGGGAATTTTTCCAGTTAGAAAAGGACGATGATTTTCCTTCCGGATATAAAATCGGGACCAGTTATGAAGACGACCCCTGTTCCTTTCTTGATCCCGACGGCCTTTGCTCCATTCATAAAATCGGTTATCACCTTAAGCCCAGCGCCTGCAAGGATTTTCCTTACGAGGACAATAAGGTATCCCCTTTTGCGGATGTATTGTGCACTTTATTTAAATCCAGGATAAAGAATAAAAAGAAAAAGAAAAAATAAAATCAGGGACGGTTCTTAACGCAAAGCGAAAGTGTCCCTTTTCAGGGGGCGCTTTACCACGGGCGGAGGAACCGTCCCTGACTATTCTTATCCTTTATAGGAGAAATAAAAGAAGAAGAGGAGCCAATGAAAAGAATAATAATTATCTATTGGTTGATACCAGGGTTATTATTCGGCTGCGCTCCTCACACAAAAAGAATCGATAGTGTTGATATAAGTCAGGTAAAGTCGGGCGAGAATTTCATAATCGTGTTAGAATCTAATTCCACTACCGGCTATTCCTGGGAACTCAGCCAGCCGTTAGATAAAAATTATATTGCGTTAATTAGCGCGAAGTATGTGCCTGGCCAGAGCAAACTTATCGGTGCGGCGGGTAAAGAGGTATGGACTTTTAAAGCGCTTAAACCGGGGAAGCCGGTAATTAGTTTTAGCTATCTGCGGCCATGGGAAAAAGATGAGCAGCCCGCGGACAAAAAAGAATTCAGATTAATCATCCGCCAGTAAAATTAGCGTTAATAATCAGAAGATTTTTATGAAAAGCGGTCCGTTAAAAATTGCCTGTCCGATATGCGATGAAAAAGCATTTTCCGGCGTCACTATCAGGCCTGATTCGGGAAGTATAGTGCGCTGCTTAAGCTGTGGGCATATTTATCTTAATCCGCCGATAGAGGATAAGGTACTAGCCGGAATCTTTGAGCAATATTATGTCTATAGAAGTGACGAAGCGTTTATGGAAATTATCGGAGGGTGGTTTAGCGACCCTAAAGGGCCGTACCAATATGCCTTAAAATTTGTTTTAGCCGATAAGGGCCTTAACGGCAAGAATGTCCTTGAGGTTGGCTGCGGTGCCGGCAGGTTCCTTGCCGAATGTCGCAGGTATGGGGCAATTGTTACCGGGATAGACCCCAGCCTTACTGCTGCGCGCCTGGCCAAGAAATATTTTGATATTAACCCGATCATTAAGACCCTCCAGGAAGCCGTAAAAGAGGATGATTTACCGTTTTCGCAATTCGATTTTATATTTGCTTTCGAGGTAATCGAGCATGTTAAAAGGCCCGGTGATTTTTTGCGCAGCCTCTCTCAATTATTAAAGCCCGCGGGCCTCTTATTTATTTCTACGCCTAATTTCGCTTTGTTCTACCGGATGGGGAATACTGCTAGGGCCGTAGCAGGGTATTTTGAACACCTGCACTATTTTACCTGCGGGACGCTGACAAACTGCCTTAAGCGCTATAACTTGCAGCCAGTAGATATGGTGACTACTAATATATTGAATTACGGGGATAGGCAAAAAATTATGCTCAGTAAGAATCGTTTAATAAGCTTTATCTGGAAGGCTGTGCGCAGAATTACCTTTATTTCTGCCTTAAAAAATGCTATATTTAAACAGTTGGCCAGGCATAAAGAAGCGATAGACTTGGATTGGGAGAATGGCAATAGTATAGTCTCGGTTTGTCGCAGGCAATAAAATATAGTATTACGATTATCCTCTAGGGGAGGCTGATAGCTATGCAATTCGATGATCTCAGGAAAGAGGTAAGGAATCTTCCATTCGATGCCTTGCGTATGGATTGTGATAATTATTTTGAGGGAGTGATTTTAAAAGATGAACTCAATAAGCTTACGGCTAAACTAGAAAGTTTTTTCGGCTCCCCCGCCTGGCCTTCCTCTAACCGCATACCCTACCAAGCCCAGGAAGTAATAAATGGTTTTGGCGGTATCATGACCGGCCAGACCCTTTATTTCTGGAATCAAGGCAGGGATGCAGTAGCAGCTATGCTCTGGCCATGGCAAGACGGCCAACACACTACGGTCAAAATTATCCTGAAATAACTCCTTACAGCAATAATAAATAAGAATAGATAGAAAATTAATGGTTGCCTTGACCAATAAAGGATTATTGGGTTGGATAAAGTACGGTTTTAAGCGGCTCTTATTCCCGGGCCTGGATTTACATACCAGATACCGCTATAGATTTCTGCCGAGGTATTTCCGAAGCGGGTTAGTCGATACACTCGACGCAGGTTCAGGTAACGGGTATCTTTCCTATGCTGCTTATAAATTAGGTAACCGCGTTTTAGGCATCGATAGTAATCCTAAATTAATTGAAGGCGCCAGGGATTATTTTGAGAAAATAGGTACACAGCAAAAGCGGCTTAGCTTTGCAACATGCAACCTTTATGATTTAGCGAAGATCAAGGGCAGATTTGACCAGATTATCTGTAGCGAAACGCTTGAGCATATCCGGGATGATCAATTTGTAGTCCGTCGTTTTTATGAGCTTCTGCGGCCGGCAGGTATACTGCATCTTTGTTGCCCTTTTGCCAGGCATCCGATTAATAATCTGGGTCGGATTGATGCGCCGGAAGCCAAAGGCCATGTCAGGGATGGTTATACTCCGGAAAGCTACCGACTACTTTTAGAGCCAGTAGGGTTTAAAATCACGGCGATTATAGGATTAGGGTCGCCGTTAATCATAGGCGTTGCCGAGAAGATGCGCCTGGTACGCGGGAAATTTGGCGACCTGATTGCCTTTCCATTTTTCTTGCTAGCCTGGCCGCTGCAGATTTTTGACTATCTTAATCCTCGCCTGCCGTATTCACTTTATGTCCAGGCGGTTAAGCCAGCCGGTTAGGGGTTATATTATTTTAATCCGTAAAACAATCAAGTTATGCAGAGATTAAACGCAGGTACCCAGATCCGTTACTTAAAAGGTATCGGTCCGAAGAAAGCCGCGCTTTTTCAGAAACTGGGCATCTATACCATAGAGGACCTGCTCTATTATTTTCCCCGCCGATATCAGGATCGCAGTAGCTTTACCACTATTTCTCAGCTCAAGGAGGACCAGATACAGACGGTTAAAGCGGTAATCTTGGCAAAGGGTGGCCGTAATTCCTTTCGCAGAAAAGGTTTCAGTATTACGGAGGTGGCAGTAGCTGATGCAAGCGGCAGGATCTCCTGCGTCTGGTTTAACCAGCCTTACCTGAAAGATTATTTTAAGGTTGGGCAGTCTTTGGTATTATACGGTAAGATAGAGCGTTACGGGAATCAACTGCAGATGAGTTCTCCTGAATTCGAAATAGTTATTGAGGAGGAGGGGGGATCTTTGAATACCGGCGGGATCATCCCGGTATATTCTTTACCCGAAGGGTTGACCCAACGCGCCTTCCGTAACCTGGTTAAAAATTGTTTAGACCAGTATCTTCCGTCTCTGAAAGATTTCTTGCCGTATGATATACGCTTGCGCAATAAATTGCTAAATTTGGCGCAAAGCCTGATTAATATCCATTTCCCGGTAGAGTTAGAATTGCAGAAACAGGCGTACCAGCGGTTGGCTTTCGAGGAGTTTTTTCTTTTTCAGATCCCCCTGGCGCTGCGGAAATTAAAAAGAAGAGAAAAGACCGGTATCGCACATAAAGTGGACGGAGGGCTCGCTGAGACATTTGTTGATGCGCTCCCTTTTAAATTTACTTCTTATCAGGAGAAGGTAATCGCTGAAATCAAGGCTGATATGGCCAAACCAACAGTTATGCAGCGGTTGCTACAGGGCGATGTTGGTTCTGGAAAAACAGTAGTGGCTGCTGTTGCCAGTCTTTTTGCCGTACAGGGAGGGTATCAGGTTGCTTTTATGGTCCCTACGGAGATTTTAGCTCAGCAGCATTACGAAAAAATCCGCAGCCAGCTGTCGAGGTTACGGTCGCATAACCGGAAGATAAAACTTGGCTTTTTGGCAGGGTGCCTTAGCAATAAAGAGAAACAAACGCTTTATCAAGAAGCCAAGGAAGGTAAAATTGATATAGTCATCGGTACGCACGCCTTAATTCAGTCAGATATTGTTTTTAAGAATCTGGGGTTAGTGGTGATTGATGAGCAACATAAATTCGGAGTTGGCCAGAGGGCATTGCTTTCCGGCAAAGGCCTTAATCCCGATATCTTGATTATGACTGCCACCCCTATTCCGCGCACCTTGGCGATTACGATCTACGGGGACCTTGACGTTTCAGTTATTGAAGGGCTTCCACCGGGTCGTAAGCCGATTAAGACCGTTCACTTTAACCAGGAGGAGAAAGAAAAGGCTTATCTGATTGCCAGGGAGCAACTTCTGCGCAGAAATCAGGTTTATATTGTTTATCCGGTGATTGAGGAGTCGTATGCTTTAGATATCGCAGGTGCCACCAAAATGTATAACCAATTAAAAGAGGGCGAATTTAAAGAATTCAAACTGGGCCTTATCCATGGGAGGCTAAAAGAAGACGAGCAGAATCTGGTTATGGAGCGCTTTAAGCAAAAGGCGCTGGATATTCTGGTTTCTACTACAATTCTGGAGGTAGGGATAGATATACCCAGCGCAACATGTATGATTATCGAGTATGCGGAGCGTTTCGGGCTCTCGCAGTTACATCAATTACGCGGTAGAGTCGGCAGAGGGGCCGAAGAATCATATTGCCTGCTTATTTCCCGTGCCCAGACAGAGGAAGCTAAGAGGCGGCTTCAGGCAATGGTGGAGTACGGCGACGGATTCAAGATCGCCGAGGAAGATCTCAGGATCAGGGGGCCGGGAGAATTTTTCGGGGAGCGGCAACACGGGCTGGCTGAACTAAAAATCGCCAATCCTTTAACTCAGATGCAGCTGCTTAAAAAGGCGAGGGAAGAAGCGATACGGCTGGTTAATAATGAGCCCTGTTTAAGCGGCAGGCAGAGCCTTCTTTTAAAAGCTAAACTTATGCAACGTTTTCCGGAATATGAGAAGTTGATGGTAGTGGGATAATTCAGTTGTTAGCTTTTAGCTGAAGACTGATGGCTGACGACTGATAGCTGAAGGATATGCGCATAACTACGGGTCTTTATAAGGGCAGGGCGCTGGTAATGCCAAGAGGTATCCGGCCTACGCAGGATAAAGTCAGGAAAGCCATTTTTGATATATTAGGCGATATCGAGGGACTCTCTTTCTTAGAGTTATTTGCTGGTTCAGGCGCTGTTGGTCTGGAGGCAGCATCGCGCAGGGCAAAGAAGGTTATATTGGTAGAGAGTAATCGCGATTGTCAGATCGCAATCACAAAAAATATCGCTGGTTTAAAAGCGGATAACTGCATTCTGTATCCTCAGGAGACAGGGGTTGCCGTAACCAGGTTACATCAGAAAAAGGAGAGATTTAATCTTATTTTTCTTGATCCTCCATATGCCAAGAACCCAGACTCCCCCCCTTGTGATAGAATAGATAGGGGTAACCTTAAGCTGGCGGATAGTAGTTATAGCGTTTCGTCAGCCCTTCGGTTGAGTTCAAGGTCAACGGGTGCCGGCGAGGGGGATTCGTTGTCAAAAAAAACCTTGCAAATGCTGGCGGCTTATGATATATTATCGCCCGATGGTTTTATAATTATCCAGCATTTTAAAAAAGACAATCTCCCAGAGTCCCTGGGAGAATTAATTTTAGGGAAGCGCAGCCGTTACGGGGACACCTATTTATCGTTTTATAGAAAAATTGTCTAATGTGCAGAGCGTAATCTGTAATGCTCAAGTTAAAAGTTTTTTCTATTTTTTATATACATTTACATTATACGTTACACATTAAACATTACACAGATATATTTGCCAGGAAAGAGGGACGATGTGCCAGTTAGCGATATATCCCGGGAGTTTTGACCCAGTAACCTACGGCCATATTGATCTAATCAAAAGGGCGCAGGAGATATTCCAAGAAGTAATTGTTGCAGTTGCGCATAATCCGCATAAGAAGCCGCTCTTTAGCGTTAAAGAGAGGGTAGGGATGCTTAAGAAGGTTACTAGGAATATAGAAGGGGTTATCGTTGACGACTTCGATGGCTTGGTAGTTAATTATGCGCGTAAAAAGAAAGCCCGGGTTCTCATAAGGGGACTGCGTATGCTTTCGGATTTTGAATATGAATTTCAAATGGCTTTGACTAACCGTAAGCTTGCCGCGGATATCGAAACTATTTTTTTAATGCCGCAGGAATCCTACAGCTATCTTTCCTCTAAGCTCTTAAAAGAAGCAGCTTCTTTAGGCGCTGACCTGTCTTGTTTTGTGCCTGATTTTATAGAGAAAGCGCTTAAAGACAAGTTGCGCAAGACGCGGTGAAAATAGATACAATTAAGATCCCCTATGAGGGGTTGACGCTGGAAGAAGATTTAAGGGCCCGGGCCCTGGCCCTAGAGCAGGAAGGCGCAAGGTTCCCCCAGCCGGTTAAGGTGAGGGCCGAGATTTATAAGATTACCAATGCCGTTACAGTAGATTTATCGATTGCCGCAGCGGTATATTTTGATTGCAGCCGTTGCCTTAATGAATTTAAGCTAGATTTTAAAAGAGAATTACGCCTGAATTATCCGGTTGAGAGGGTAAATCAGGTTATCGACTTAGATGAAGATATCCGGCAGGAGATTATACTGGCTTTGCCCTTAAAACCGCTCTGCCTAAAAGATTGCAGGGGGCTTTGCCCTAAATGCGGTGTCAATCTCAACAACGAAAAATGTGAATGTGGAATCGTATAATGTGTAATGTTTAATGTGTAACGCGCCTGCCTGCCGGCAGGTAACGCAGAGATATAATTCAAGGAGGAAAAGTGCCACTACCGAAACAGAGACATTCTAAGGCGCGGGGACGTAAGCGCCGCACGCATTGGAAAATATCCAAGACTAACCTTATTCCCTGTCCGCAATGCAAGCAGCTCAAGCTTGCTCACCGGGTGTGCAAGGTTTGCGGTTATTATGCCGGGCGTCAGGTGATCGAAATTAAGGCGAAAGAGAAGAAAAAGAAGAGCTAGTTTCGTTTGGTTCGTTTAGCCCATTAGACAGCATAATGGGTATAAGGGGTATAACGAAAATATGAAAATAATCGTTGATGCGATGGGTGGGGATCATGCCCCGGATGTGGTGATTGAAGGCGCAATCGCTGCGGTAAAAGAATACGACGTTGAGGTAGTTCTTGTCGGGGAAGAACCCAGGATGAGAACTCTTCTTCAGAAGTTTAAATATAACGGTAATGGTATTGAACTGCATTCTGCCCAGGAGGTGATTGAGATGTCTGAGCCTGCGGCAGCCAGCGTAAGAAGGAAAAGGGATTCCTCTATTGTGGTTGGTTTAGACCTGGTCCGGGATGGCTACGGGGATGCTTTTTTTAGCGCCGGCAATACCGGAGCTGTAGTTTGCGCTGCGACCTTAAGCCTAAGGCTCTTGCCCGGCATTGAACGCCCGGGGATCGGGTTGGTGTTGCCTACCTTAAAAGGCATGTCCTTTATTATTGACGTAGGGGCAAATATTGATCCTAAGCCAAGCCAGCTATTGCAATATGGTATTATGGCTGATGTTTATGCCAACTATATATTAAATAAACCTAATCCCACGGTCGGGCTTCTAAACGTAGGCGAAGAAGAGGCCAAAGGCACTGATTTTGTCAAACAGACCTATGAACTTTTTGAAAAGAGCCAGCTTAATTTCGTCGGTAATGTAGAAGGCAGGGATTTATTTTCTGGAAAATGCGATATTATTGTCTGCGATGGATTCGTAGGTAACGTTGCCTTGAAGGTCTCGGAAAGCCTGGCAGAGACTTTGCAGGTTTTTTTAAAAAGGTATATCTTAAAAGACCCGCTTGGCAAATTAGGCGCGCTTCTTTTAAGGAGAAGTCTCCTGAAGTTTAAAAAAGAAATAGATTATTCTGAGTATGGCGGAGCGCCTTTGTTGGGGGTTAACAGCGTGGTGATTATCGGCCATGGACGTTCCAATGTCAAAGCGATCAAAAATGCTATCCGTACAGCCAAGGAGGAAGTAGAGCGTAAATTTAACGAAAAGATTTTAGAGGCGATCAAAATTAAAGAGTAGGGCGATTGCCTTGATAAGCCTACGTATCGCTTTAAGTAAGGAGCTTTAGTTAAAATATGAAAAAAGTCGGCGTTATAGGGGTGGGTGAGTATCTGCCTAAAAAGGTTTTGACCAATGCGGATTTAGAAAAGATGGTCGATACCTCTGATGAGTGGATTACTAGCCGTACCGGGATAAAAGAAAGACGCATAGCCCATAAGAATGAGGCAACTAGCGACCTGGCGGTTAAAGCTTCACATAAGGCTTTGGAGAGCGCCGGATTAAAACCCATGGATTTAGAATTAATCGTCGTGGCTACGATTACTCCGGATATGTCTTTTCCGGCTACCGCATCCCTTGTTCAGAGCGAGCTTGGCGCAAATAAGGCGGTCTGTTTTGATGTCTCTGCCGCCTGCGCGGGATTTATTTACGCTTTAGCTATAGGACAGCAATTTATCGCCGGGGGCGCTTATAAAAATGCCTTGATTATAGGAGCAGAAACTCTTTCCAGGGTTACTGATTGGAAGGATAGGAATACCTGTGTTTTGTTCGGAGATGGCGCAGGAGCTGCGGTTCTGGCAGAAGTAAAATCAGGGGGTATACTCTCTACATATTTAGGTTGCGACGGAACAAAAAGTGACCTGCTGAAGCTGCCCGGGGGTGGTTCGCGCTTACCTGCTAGCCAAGAAACATTAGAAAAAGGGCTGCATTATTTGAAGATGCAGGGAAACGAGATATTCAAACTGGCTGTAACGATTATGGCTGACGCAGCTCAGGTAGCCTTAAAACAGGCAGGCCTGGAGTGTAAGGATATTGATCTTGTTATCCCGCATCAGGCAAATATACGGATTATTATGGCCATGGCTAAGAAATTAAAGCTTCCGGAAGAGAAGATTTACCTGAATATTGGCAGATACGGTAATATGTCTTCGGCTTCCACAGCTACTGCGCTCTCTGAAGCAGTTCAGGAGGGCAGGGTAAAAAAGGGGGATGTTATCCTCTTAGATGCTTTTGGGGCAGGGCTGGTTTGGGGGGCTTGTATAATTAAGTGGTAGGACATCTTTTTGCCGGACAAGGTAGTCAGTATGCGGGTATGGGGAAGGATTTATACGAAACCTTCCCGGAGAGTAAAGCGATCTTTGAACGTTCGGATCAGGCTTTAGGGTTCTCTATTACGCAGCTCTGTTTTTCAGGTTCTACCGAAGAGCTAAAATCAACAAGCATATCTCAGCCGGCAATTCTAACCGTAAGTATTGCTGCTTTTGCAGCATTTAAGAAGAGGGCGGATATAAAACCTCTCTTTATGGCAGGTTTAAGTTTAGGCGAATATACTGCTTTAACCGCTGCCGGCGTCTTTTCCTTGGAGGATGGTTTAAAATTAGTGCGTAAAAGGGCAGAGCTGATGGAGGAGGCTGGCCGTAAGAGCCCTGGCAAGATGGCCGCGGTATTAGATCTGCCTCTTGATAAGTTAAAAGAGATCTGTTTGGCAAGCAGCGCAGAGATTGCCAATATCAATGCCCCCGGCCAGATCGTGATTACTGGCAGGAGTGAAGCAGTAGATAAGGCAAGGGAGCTTTGCGTTCAGGCAGGAGCCAAGAAGGTAATTGAGCTCGGGGTTAGCGGAGGATTCCATTCTTCGCTCATGTTTGAGGCATCAGAGGGATTAAGGCAGGTATTAGATTGTACGCCTATAAAATCACCTTCTATACCGGTAATAAGTAATTATACTGCTTTAGCTGAGGATAAAACCCAGCAAATAAGGGAAAATCTGATCAGGCAGATGTATTCTCCGGTAAGGTGGGAAGAGTCAATGCAGTTTATCTTATCGCAAGGGGTTACTAAATTTTATGAGTTTGGTCCAGGAAGGGTTTTGAAAGGGCTAATGCGTAAAATTGAGCCCAATGCAGAAGTAATAAGCATAGAGAAAAAAGAAGATTTATATGCTTTAAATAGGGTAGGTAGTAGTTAGTAGATAGTAGATAGAGATTCGGTCTTTTACCTACATGCCTACATACTACCTACTACATACTCTACTATATTTTGGAGGGACTAGGATGCATCTTAAAGATAAGGTAGCTTTAATTACTGGGGGAGCAAGGGGCATAGGCAGGGAGATTGCGCTTTTATTTGCCCAGGAGGGCGCGGATATAATAGTGGCAGATGTCAATATTGAAGAGGCAGAGAAGACTGCCAAAGATATCCAGGCTAAAGGAAGAAAGTCCTTAGCATTAGCCATGGATGTTACTGACTATACCAAGGTAGAGGAGGCCCTTAATAAAACCCTTGACAAATTTACAAAGGTTGATATATTAGTTAACAATGCCGGGATTACCAAGGATAATTTGATCCTGCGGATGAACCAGGCAGAGTGGGATGCGGTGTTAAATGTGAACCTCAAAGGGACTTTTAACTGTTTAAAAGCCGTATCCAGGATCATGCTTAAGCAGCGCAGCGGTAAGATTGTAAATATCGCTTCGATCATTGGCATTATTGGTAATGCCGGACAGGCAAATTACTCTGCTTCTAAAGCAGGAATTATTGCGCTTACCAAAAGCGCAGCTAAGGAATTAGCCAGTCGTAATATCAATGTTAATGCTGTAGCCCCGGGTTTCATCCAGACGGATATGACGGCAAAGCTTCCTGAAGAATTAAAGCAGAAGATGAAGGAGCAGATTCCGCTGGACAGGTTTGGGAGCGCCCAGGATGTAGCGGCGACATGCTTATTTTTAGTATCAGAGGAGGCCAATTATATCACCGGGCAGACAATTGTAGTTGATGGCGGAATGGTAATGGCTTAAAGAGGGTATAACAAGGAGGAAAAAGAATGGCAGTGCAAGAGAAGGTCAAATCAATAATCGCAGAGCAGCTGGGAGTTAAGCCAGAAGAGGTTACTCCGGAGGCATCATTTGTGGATGACCTGGGAGCAGACTCTCTGGATACGGTAGAATTAGTGATGGCCCTAGAGGAAGAGTTTGGTATTGAAATACCGGATGAGGATGCAGAGAAGATCACTACGGTCGGTGATGCGGTGAAATACATTGAAGAGAAAGCAGGTAATAAATAAATCCTTGATATAAATTGTGTTTTGTCTTACCCCGCTTGTGTTCTGGCGGGGTAAATTTTATGAGCAGGACTAGATAAATGCAGGAAGAGAGAGTTGTTATTACAGGATTAGGCGTAATCAGTCCTTTGGGAAATGATACTGCTTCTTTTTGGCAGGGTTTAAAAGAAGGGCGCTCGGGCATAGATAAGATTACCGCCTTTGATGTTACTGATTATGACTCAAGGATTGCCGGGGAGGTAAAAGGGTTTAATCCTGAACTGTACGGCATCTCTAAAAAGGAGTGCCGCAGGATGGAGAAGTTCGTACAGTATGCCCTGGCTAGTTCTTATCAGGCAATTAAAGATTCCGGATTAGACTTAGAGAAAGAGGATAAGGAGCGCATCGGCGTCTTGGTTGGTTCGGGTATAGGCAGCCTAAGGATTATGGAGGAGGAGCATAAGGTATTATTAAAGAGCGGGCCAGGCAGGCTTTCTCCTTTTCTGATCCCTATGCTTATTGTTAATGAAGCTTCAGGGCATATTGCGATTGCCTATGGTTTTAAAGGTCCTAATTCCTGCGTCACTACTGCTTGCGCTTCAGGCAGCCACGCTATTGGGGATGCCCTGCGGATTATCCAGCGCGGCGAAGCCGATATTATGATTACCGGCGGCACAGAAAGCTGTATCGTGCCTTTAGGGGTAGGCGGATTCTGTGCCTTAAAAGCACTCTCTACAAGGAACGACCAGCCCCAAAAAGCCAGTCGTCCTTTTGATGCCCAACGCGATGGTTTTGTGATAGCTGAAGGCTGCGGTGTGGTGGTTTTGGAGTCATTAGAGCATGCCAGGAGAAGGAATGCCGCGATCTATGCTGAGCTGGTGGGTTTTGGCATGTCCTGTGATGCTTATCATATTACCGCTCCTGACCCTGATGGTCAGGGGGCTGCTTTAGCGATAAAGGCAGCGTTAAAGGATGCAAAATTAAAACCCGAGGATGTCAGCTATATCAACGCGCATGGCACCTCTACTAAGCTTAATGATAAGGTTGAGACCCTGGCTATTAAACTTGCTTTAGGTGACTACGCCAAGAAGGTTATGGTCAGCTCGACTAAATCGATGACCGGCCATCTTTTAGGGGCCGCAGGAGGCGTAGAATTTGTGGTTTGCTGTTTAGCCATCAAAGATAGTGTAGTTCCCCCTACGATTAATTATGAGTTTCCTGATCCTGATTGCGATTTAGACTACGTGCCTGGCGCTGCCCGCAAGACCCGGGTAAATGTTTGCCTATCTAATTCCTTAGGCTTTGGTGGACATAATGCCACTCTGGCAGTAAAGAAATATGAACAGGTATAAGTGGTGGTAAAAAAATTTTAACTTTACCTATCCTTTACCTAATCCTTTTTCATAATCGTTAAATTATAAAAATGGGTTATACGATAGCAGAGAAAATATTATTGGCACATACGGCTAAAAAGGACCTGAAGCCCGGGGAGTTCATTGAGGCTGATGTTGACCTGGCATTGGGCAATGATATCACAGCGCCTTTGGCGATCCGGGAGTTTAAAAAATCAGGGTTTAAAAAGGTATTCAATAAGAATAAAATTGCGCTTGTCCCGGATCACTTTACCCCGGCTAAAGATTTAAAGAGCGCCAATAACTGCAAAATACTCGCTGAGTTTTCTAAGGAACAGGAGATCAAGAATTATTTCGAAATCGGCCGGATGGGCATCGAGCATGTGTTGCTGCCTGAACAGAAAATAGTTTTGCCGGGAGATTTAGTCATCGGCGCTGACTCGCATACCTGTACTTACGGAGCCTTAGGTAGTTATGCTACGGGAGTCGGCTCTACGGATTTAGCGCGCGCTTTTATTGACGGTAAGTGCTGGTTTAAGGTCCCGCATTCGCTAAAATTTATATATAAAGGAAAAATAGGTAAATGGCTGGGCGGTAAAGACCTTATCTTATTTACTATCGGTTGTATAGGCGTAGATGGGGCATTGTATAAAGCCATGGAATTCAGCGGACCGGTTATCGATAGATTGGATATGGATAGCCGTTTTGCCATGTCTAATATGGCAATTGAAGCCGGTGCCAGGACCGGGATTATTGCCCCGGACGAGGTTACTTTAAGATATGTCAGGCCTGCCCCGCGTAAATTTAAGGTCTATCATAGCGATAAAAACGCAGTTTATGAGAAAGTCTATGAATGGGATATTACGAAATTAGAGCCGCAAGTTGCCTGTCCGCACCTGCCCAGTAATGTCAGGGCTGTCGGCGAACTCAGAGAGGTAAAATTAGATCAGGTAGTAATCGGCTCCTGCACTAATGGCAGGATTTCGGATTTAAGAGTAGCAGCGAAAATTCTTAAAGGGAAAAAAATTAAATCTGGGGTAAGGTTAATCGTAATTCCCGGAACGCAGAAAATTTACCTCCAGGCGGTAAGAGAAGGACTGGCAGAAATATTTATTAACGCTGGTGGGGTATTTTCTACCCCTACCTGCGGGCCGTGCCTGGGTGGCCATGTGGGTGTCCTAACCGAAGGGGAGGTGGCATTGGCTACTACCAACCGTAATTTTATCGGCCGTATGGGCAGCCCGAAATCCTTTGTTTATCTGTCTAATCCTGCAGTAGCCGCAGCTTCGGCGATTACGGGCAGGGTTACGCACCCTGGTTGTATTGTGTAATGTGCAATGTTTAATGTGTAATGTCGGCAGGGGACTGTCCCGTTAAAAGATAAATATTTATTGGGAGATGTGTGAATATGATTATCAAAGGCAAGGTTCATAAGTTTGGCGATGATATCAATACCGACGATATTATTGCTGCCAAGCATTTAGTGCATACCGAGGCTGAAGAGTTAGGCAAACATTGTTTTGAAAGCATCAGGCATGATTTTGTGCATAAGGTCAACAGGGGGGATATAATCGTTGCAGGAAAGAATTTCGGTTGCGGCTCATCGCGGGAACACGCTCCCTTGGCGCTTAAAGGGTGCGGAATTGCCGCAGTGATAGCTAAGAATTTTGCGGCGATTTTCTTCCGTAACGCTATAAATATAGGCCTGCCATTTTTAGGGCTGGAGGAGATAGAAGAGATCGGGGAGGGGGATTCCCTGGAGATAGATTTATCCAGCGGCATTATCAAAAATTTAAGCAAAAATCAGATCTATCAAACAGAGGCCTTTCCAAGGTTCCTGCAGGAGATTGTCGAAGACGGTGGACTAATGAGTTATATTAAAAAGAAAGGTAAGGGTAAGGGATAATGTATCGTATTGCGGTTATACCCGGTGACGGAACAGGCCCGGAGGTTATCCGGGAGGGCCTGAAGGTTTTGGCAGCAGCAGGCAGGAAATATAATTTCAAATACGAAACCAAGGAGTTTGATTTTAGCGGAGAGCGTTACTTAGAAACCGGAAAAACCGTTGATGATAAAGATATTGATGAGATAAAAAAGTATTCTGCGATTTTTTTAGGGGCAGTCGGTCACCCGCTTGTCAAGCCAGGCATCTTAGAGACGGAGGTCCTTCTGAAATTAAGGTTCTCTCTTGACCAGTATATCAACCTTCGCCCGGTTAAGCTCTATAATGATCAATTTTGCCCATTAAAGGATAAAAAAGCGGAGGATATTGATTTAGTGGTGGTGCGTGAGAACTCTGAGGGGCTCTATAAAGGTATGGGGGAGTTTAAGGAGAAAGGCACTAAAAACGAAGTAGCGATCCAGGTTTCTTATAATACGCGTAAAGGAATAGAGCGCTGTGTCCGCTACGCCTTTGAATATACCCGTAAGCGCAATAAGAAAAAGAAACTTACGCTCTGCGGTAAGACTAATGTTTTGACTTATGCCTGGGATCTCTGGCAAAGGACATTTAACGAGGTAGCTCTAGATTATCCGGATATTACCACGGATTATGCCCATGTAGACGCTACGACGATGTGGTTTGTTAAGAACCCGGAGTGGTTTGACGTGATCGTTACGGATAATATGTTCGGCGATATTATTACGGATTTAGGGGCGATGATCCAGGGGGGTATGGGTATTGCCGCCGGTGGGAATATTAACCCGCAAGGCGTATCCATGTTTGAACCTATTGGAGGAAGTGCCCCTAAATATACGGGCAAGAATGTGATTAATCCTTTGGCGGCAATCTGCGCTTTAGGCATGATGTTGGAAAATATCGGGGAAGATAAAGCAGGCAAGGCAGTGGAAGAGGCAGTGATAAAAATCGTGAGCACTAAATTAAAATCACTGGCAGCGGGCAAAATGGGGTATTCGACAACTGAAGTCGGTGATTTAGTAGTTAATAATTTATAAATTTAACTTGTGGAGCAATAGAGATGAAAAAATATAATGTAGCGGTTATAGGCGTAGGCGTGGTAGGCATTGAGATGCTGCGGGTTTTAAGGCAGCGCAATTTTCCGGTTAGCCAGTTACGCGTCTTTGCCCGTACTGGCAGGGATATCGAAGTGGACAGCCGGAAATATTCCGTAGAAGCAATATCTCCGGAGAGTTTTGCGGGGGTAGATATTGCCCTTTTTGCCGGTACTGAAGGTGAAAAAGGGGCAGCGGTTACCTTTGCCCGGGAAGCAATCAAAAGAGGGGCGGTAGTTATCGATAACGGCGCAGACTTTCGTATGGATCCCAAGGTGCCCTTGGTAGTGCCGGAAGTAAACGCCGCGGATGTCAAAAAACATCACGGTATTATTGCCAACCCTAACTGTTCAACTATACAGATGGTGGTAGCTTTATCCCCCATCCATAAAAAATTCGGGATTAAGCGGATAGTAGTAACTACTCTGCAGGCTGCTTCCGGGGCCGGCAGGGCTGCGGTTGAGCAGTTGAAGGAAGAGAATATGCAGGTTGCCTGCGGCGGATACGCTAATCTACAGGTAAACCTAGAGAATAAAGCCATGCCGCAGCAGTTGGCTTATAATGTATTTCCGCATATTGGAGGTTTTGCTGATTATGACTATACTAGTGAAGAGTGGAAGCTGGTTAAGGAAACTCATAAAATTATGCACGATAAGAAGATCAAAATTTCTGCTACTACTGTCAGGGTGCCTGTAAGGACCGGCCATTCCGAAGCGGTTTATATCGAGACCAGGAGGCCTTCAACGCCGGAAAAAATAAGGAGTATCCTTGTTAAATCTGCGGGCATTATTCTTATTGATAAAGTCGCGGAGAATCTCTATCCTATGCCCAAAGATTGTGAAGGCAGGGATGAGGTTTTTGTCGGCCGTATCCGTCAGGACCCCTTCTTAAAGAACGGGTTGTGGCTTTGGGTAGTTGCGGATAACCTGCGTAAAGGCGCAGCTACTAATGCGGTGCAGATCGCTGAATGCGTAATATCAGGCTTACGATAGAGTACGACGGTACCTGCTATTCTGGTTGGCAGGTCCAGAATAAACCTCGCACTAAAACCAGGGTCAATCATCCTCAGACAATCCAGGGGACAATTGAGGCTGCTTTAAAGAGTATCATTCAGGAGGATGTTAGATTGATTGCCTCTGGCAGGACTGACGCCGGGGTACATGCCTTGGCCCAGGTAGCGAATTTCAAGTCTCAAACCGGGATCACCTTAAATAAATTACAACTGGCCCTTAACGGTAACCTACCCGAGGATATCGTAATCACTAAAATCGAAGAGGTAGACTTGGATTTCAATAGCCGCTTTGACGTAAAATCTAAGTTATACCGTTACTCTATTTTGCATCGCAGCTATCCTTCGGTATTTTCGAGGAATCAGGTTTATTTTTACCCGTATCCTTTAAATATCAGGCTGATGCGGCAAGAAGCGGCTACCATTTTAGGTAAACATGATTTTAGCGCTTTTCAGGCAGCAGGCAGCAGGGCGAGGAATCCGGTTAAGGATATAAGGAAACTGATGGTCCGCTGTTTTGGGGACTTAGTATATATCGATATCGAAGCTGACGGCTTCTTATATAATATGGTCAGGAATATCGCGGGAACGCTGATGGAAGTAGGCAGAGGAAAGCTGGCTAAAGGCAGTTTAAAAAAGATCATGCTTGGCAAAGACAGAAGGCTGGCCGGTCCAACAGCTCCTGCCAGCGGATTATGTCTGATAAAGGTAAAGTATTAAATAAAAAATTATTTGACTTAGACGTAGAATATGTTATACTTTTTACTCTGTGTATTCTGCGGGATTTTTCTAGAGAGGTTGGATTAAGGTAGGATTGCGATAGATGAATAAGACATATGTAGCGAAAAAGGCAGGGATCAAAAGGCAATGGTTTTTGGTCGACGCTAAAGATAAGATACTCGGCCGCTTGGCAGTTAAGATTGCCTCTATTTTACGCGGTAAGCATAAAGCTATTTTTACTCCTTATTTGGATACCGGTGACGGGGTAATCGTAATTAATGCTGCCAAGATCAGGGTTACGGGTAGGAAACTTAAGCAAAAGGTGTACCGGCGTTACTCCGGTTATCCCGGAGGGTTAAGGGAAGTAGATTTAGAAACCATGCTGAGAGATAAACCTACTAAGGTGATAGAGTTGGCAGTGACCCGCATGTTGCCGTCAGGGCCGTTAGGCAGGGATCTGGTTAAGAAACTAAAAATTTATGCCGATGACAAACATCATCATCAGGCCCAGAACCCGCTTATTTTGGAGGGATAATTATCAAATGATTCCGGAAATTAAGAAACTAAAAGTGGGCAGGCGCAAAGAAGCAATAGCCAGGGTGCGGCTTTTATCCGGTAGCGGAAAAATTACTGTTAATAACAGGCCATACGAGAAATATTTTATCCGCGAGACAGACAGGATCATCCTTGCGCAGCCATTGACGCTTACCAATACTTTAAGCAAGTATGACGTGCTGGTTAATATCAGGGGGGGCGGTCTTTCCGGCCAGGCAGGGGCACTGCGGCATGGTATCGCGCGCGCGCTTGTTGCCGAGCAGCCAGAGCTTAAGGATGCTTTGCGTAAACAAGGTTATTTGACCCGTGACCCCAGAATGAAAGAGCGTAAGAAGTTCGGCCAGAAAGGCGCACGGAAACGCTTCCAGTGGACAAAGAGGTAAAAAATGTGTAATGTGTAAAGTGCCTGCCTGCCGGCAGGCAGGTAATGTGTAGTTTAAGAAGTCCCGCTGGAAGGCGGGATTTTTTATTTTAGTTCTAGGTTTAGCCCGACGAGAAAATACTTGACTACCGTCTCATTTTAGCTTAAGATGTGGAATATAAATAAAGGAGCATAAGATGCTTAATGTAGGTATTGTGGGGGCTACCGGTTATGCCGGAGAAGAATTGATCGGGATACTCTTAAAGCATCCCCAGGTAAGAATCACTAATTTATCCGCTAAGATCGATCAGGCTAAGCCCGTTGCCGAGATTTTTCCTAAATACAACAAGAGGATTGACTTAATCTGTAATAAGCCTGAATTGGGTAAGATTATTGCCCAATGTGATCTGGTCTTTTTGGCCTTGCCGCATACGGTGGCGATGGAGATGGTTCCCGCATTATTAAAGGCAGGCAAAAGAGTAGTTGATCTGAGCGCAGATTATAGATTAAAAGATGTTAAAATCTACGAAAAGTTTTATCAGGTCAAACACAAAGATAAAGCTAATTTAGGGAAGGCGGTCTATGGCCTGCCGGAGCTTTATCGGCAAAAAATCAAAAGCGCTCAACTGATCGCAAACCCCGGGTGTTATCCGACCTGTGCGGTATTAGCGCTGGCTCCGCTGGTAGCTTTTGATTTAGTTGATACCGCCTCGATTATTATCGATGCCAAATCCGGGGTAACCGGCGCTGGCAGAAAGCTCAATGAAGAACTCCTCTTCTCTGAGGTCAATGAGGATTTCAAGGCCTATAAAGTTAACGTACACCAGCATATACCGGAGATCGATCAAGAACTTTCTAAATTATCCGGTAAGAAAGTCAATCTAACTTTTATTCCGCACCTGCTTCCTTTAAAACGGGGGATGCTGGAAACGATATATATTAAGAAGAACCGGAAGGCAAAACCTAAAACAGAGAAGATCTCTAGTCTCTACAAGAAATTTTATCAACGTGAGCCATTCGTAAGGATTAAAAAGGACGGGTTCTTCCCTCAGGTTAAGGATGTGGCAGGTACTAATTTCTGCGATATAGGGATTAAGGAATTCGATGAAAATATTATTATCATCACGGCTATTGATAATCTGCTTAAGGGCGCCTCAGGCCAGGCAGTGCAGAATATGAATATTATGTACAAATTCGGCGAGGTCACAGCTTTACTATGAAGATTTATAAAAAAGCTATTCTTCCTTTGGGTTTTTATGCCAGTGGCGTATCCGCGGGTATAAAGAGGTCAGGCAAGTTGGATTTGGCCCTTCTTTACTCTAATTTGGCAGCTAAGGCTTCCTGTAAATTTACCGTTAACACTATGCAGGCAGCCCCGCTTAAGATTTGCAAGCAATATCTTAAGAGTAATAAAGATTTCCGGGCAATCATCGTTAATAGCGGTAATGCCAATTGTTTTACAGGAGAGGCTGGGTTAGAGGATGCGCGCAAAACAACCAGTTTTCTGGCTAAGTATTTAGGGCTAAAAAATAAGAGCGTTTTAGTTGCTTCTACAGGCATTATCGGAAGGCGATTGCCGTTTTCTAAGATTAAAGCAGCTATCCCCGGTTTAGTTAAAAAATTATCCTTGGAAGGAATCGATCAGGCTAAATTTGCAATCCTTACCACGGATAAGTCGGCTAAAGAGACCAGCGTAAAGCTGATGCTTGGTAAGCAGCCTGTTACCATCTGTGGCATAGCCAAGGGTGCGGGGATGATTGCCCCGAATGTGGCTACGATGTTAACGTTTATTATGACTGACGCCCATATAACTCAGAAGGCGCTCGATCAGGCTCTAGGGATGGCTGTAGATCACTCTTTTAATTGTATCACAGTAGACGGCTGCATGAGCACGAATGATAGCGTGATGATCTTAGCTAACGGTGCCGCCGGTAACCCGCTAATAGAAAAAGGGAAAAATTTTGCTTTGTTCATGCAGGCCTTAAGCCTGGTCTGCCTTGAGTTAGCCAAGATGATTATCCGCGACGCAGAAGGGGCAACTAAGTTTATCCAGATTAAGGTTGCGGCTGCCAGGAGCGAAACAGAAGCCAAGAAGATAGCATTGGCTATTGCTAATTCCACTCTTTTTAAGACGGCGGTGTACGGGGAGAATCCTAATTTCGGCAGGATCGTGGCTAGTATCGGCTCAAGCGGTGTCAAGGTCAGAGAGCGCGACCTCAAGATGAAGGTGAGTTCGCTTAAGTCCAAAGATATCAAAGTTGATATAGCTGTCAGCCAGGGAAGGTCCGCGGTTACGGTCTATACTTCGGATCTATCCCCCGAATATATTAAGATCAACGCAGAATATAATTAAAAATTAATAATTGAACACTAACTAAAAGAGGAAAAATGGAAGAAGCGATCAAGAAGGCGGATGTTTTATTAGAGGCATTACCTTATATAAAAAAATTTCATAAAAAAAGCATTGTGATCAAGTACGGGGGTAGCATCCTAAGCGAAGAGAAGATCAGGGAGTCTGTTTTGGAGGATATTGTTTTCTTGAACCTGATCGGTTTAAGGCCGGTATTAGTGCATGGAGGCGGACCGAATATCAGCGAGCGTATGCGGACTTCGGGTAAAAAGACGGAATTTGTGGACGGCATGCGCGTCACTGATGAGGATACGCTTATAGTGGTAGAGGAGGAATTACAGAGGTTAAACGACCTATTGGTTAAGGAGTTAACGGATTTAGGCGCCAAGGCGGTTGGTTTAAACGGTAAAGATAACAAACTCATCCAGGTAGAGAAAAAGAAGGCAAAGATCGATTTAGGTATGGTTGGCCATATTGTAGAGATTAATTCCGAAGCAATATCAGAAGAATTAAGGAAGGATAAAGTCGCGGTAGTCCTGCCCATGGGCAGGGCTCAAGATAAAAAAACGTATAATGTCAATGCCGATGAGGCGGCGGCGAATATTGCCGCTAGCTTAGAGGCAGAGAAATTGGTATTGTTGACGAATGTTAAGGGTATCATGCGTAACGGGGAGGATCCGAATTCCTTTTTGTCCACCTTAACTACCGAAGAGGCAAGTGGATTGATCAAGGGCAAGGTTATTCAGCAAGGGATGATCCCTAAAGTCGAGGCTTGTATTTTTGCTTTAAATAGCGGGGTAAAGAAGACGCATATTATTGATGCCCGGATACCGCACGGGTTACTTCTTGAGATATTTACCGATCAGGGCGTAGGCACTGAGATTTTAAAATGAAAATTACGGATATTTTTAGAGCATACCAGGATTATATTTTGCCTACTTATACGAAGACCCCCTTGGTCTTCGTCAAGGGTAAAGGCTCTCGGCTTTGGGATATACAGAACAAGCCGTATTTAGATTTTTTTCCCGGCTGGGGGGTAGGTAACCTCGGCCATTGCCACCCTAAAGTAATGCAGGCAGTCCGGGAGCAGGTCGGCAAGCTGATTTTTATACCTAATAATTATTACCATCTGCCTCAGGCAAAGCTGGCTAAAGAGTTGATATACTGGACCTTTCCCGGAAAGGTGTTCTTTTGTAATTCGGGGGCAGAGGCCAACGAAGCAGCGATAAAATTCAGCCGTAAATTCGGCCAGGGAAGATTCGAAATTATTACTTTCGAAAATTCCTTCCACGGCAGGACGTTAGCGGCATTGGCCGCTACAGGGCAAAAGAAATATCAGAATGGCTTTGAACCCTTGCCGGTGGGTTTTAAGACCGTTAAGTTTAACGACCTGGAGGCTGTAAAGAATGCGCTGAGTGATCATACCGTCGCAATTATGCTTGAGCTTATCCAGGGGGAGGGTGGGGTAAATGTCGCAACTAAGGATTTCGTTCTGGCCCTGAGGAACCTCTGCGATAAGCATAAATTATTATTGATTGTTGATGAGGTGCAGACCGGCATTGGCAGGACAGGAAAATTATTCTGTTTCCAACATTATGGCATAATCCCCGATATCATTACTCTGGCTAAAGCACTGGGGGGCGGTTTGCCGATCGGAGTGATGATCGCTAAGAAAGAGATTTCCGATACTTTAGGCCCGGGTATGCATGCTTCCACATTCGGTGGAGGGCCGGTAATTTCTAAGGCGGCACTGGCGGTACTGAGAGCGATACAGGAAGAAAAATTATTAAGTAACGCCCAGAAAATGGGTAATTATTTATTTTTGAAGCTGAACCAGCTGAAGGATAGGTTCCTGGTTATAAAAGAAGTGAGAGGTTTGGGTTTAATGGCAGGGGTAGAATTAGAGAAGGAAGGCAAGCCCTTTGTTGAAAAATGCCTTGAAAAAGGGCTTTTGATTAACTGCACGCACGATAAGGTTTTAAGACTAATGCCTGCTTTGAATATAACCGCTAAGGAGATTGATCGAGGTATAAGTATTTTAGCGGAAGCTTTGTCTGGCATATAACTTTTTAGTATCATTTCGACGGAGAAAGGCTTAGAAGATGAAGAAAGACCTTATTTCAGTGAGCGATTTATCTTCACGGGAGATTAAAGATATATTAGAGCTGGCGCATTCTTTAAAGAAGGATAAGGCGGGTTTCAGTAAGGCATTAGCTAATAAAACCCTGGCTTTGATCTTTCAGAAACCTTCCTGTCGCACCAGGGTTTCTTTTGAAGTAGGTATGTATCAACTGGGGGGCAATGCGATATATCTGGCTCCCGAAGAGATCAACCTTGGGGTGAGAGAATCCATTAAAGATGCGGCTAAGACGCTTTCCAGATACGTCGATGGTATAGTCTTAAGGACTTTTGCCCATAAGAATGTTTTAGAGATGGCCGAGGCTGCCACGGTTCCGGTAATAAACGGTTTATCGGATTTTTCGCACCCCTGCCAGGCATTAGCAGATATCTTTACAATAGAAGAAAAATTAAAAAATTTAAAAGGGAAAATCCTGGCTTATATCGGTGACGGCAATAACGTCTGCAACTCTTTATTATTTGCCTGTTCTAAACTGGGATTAAATATGGCTGTGGCTGCGCCTTCAGGGTACGGGCCTGATAAGGGGGTCCTGGCGACCGCTATTAAGATTGCTAAAAGCCAGGGCGGGTCGGTTAGATCATGCAGTAATCCTCAAGAGGCAGCTAGAGATGCCGATGTGCTCTATACCGATGTCTGGGCCAGTATGGGCCAGGAGCAGGAGATAGAAGAGAGAAAAAAGATATTCCAGCAATTTCAAATTAATAAAGCACTGGTGAAACTAGCCAAGAAGGATGTCTTGGTGATGCATTGTCTGCCTGCGCATCGCGGCCAGGAGATTACCGACGAGGTTCTTGATAGTAAAAATTCGGTAGTCTATGACCAGGCAGAAAACAGGATGCACCTGCAGAAGGCCATCTTGATTAAGCTTTTAGCGTAAGGTTTTAAAAGGGGATTAAAATGAAGAAAGTAGTTTTAGCTTATTCCGGAGGTTTAGATACTTCCTGCGCTGTAAAATGGCTGCAAGAGCAGGGTTTTCAGGTGGTATGTTTTATTGCCGATGTGGGCCAGGGTGAAGATTTTGGGGTTGTCGAAAGCAGGGCTTATGCTGCCGGCGCCAGTAAGGTTTATATCAAGAACCTCCAGGATGAGTTTATAGACGATTTTATCGTTCCGGCCTTAAAGGCTAATGCGGTATATGAAGGTAAATATCTTTTAGCTACTGCTTTAAGCAGGCCATTGATTGCCAAATATCTGGTTGAGATCGCCCATAAAGAAAAAGCCCATACCGTGGCCCATGGTTGCACTGGTAAAGGCAACGACCAGGTGAGATTTGAGGTCACCGTCGGCATATTGGATCCGGTTTTGGATATCATTGCTCCGGTCAGGGAATGGGATTTTAAGTCAAGAGAGGAAGAGATAGAGTACGCTAAGATGTACAATATTCCCATAGATGTAACCAGGAAGAAACCGTACAGCATTGATCGTAATATCTGGGGGATAAGCATTGAGGCGGGTGTATTGGAGGATTTAGATACCGAGCCTCCGGAGGATGCCTACTTAATCACCAAAAGCCCTTCACATATGAGTAGCTATCCTAAATATCTTGAAGTCTATTTTGATAAAGGCATACCAAAGAAGATTGATGGTAAGGCATATCCTTTAAAAAGCCTGATTAATTATCTTAACGAAGTAGGCGGGCTTCTGGGCGTAGGCAGGGCAGACCTGGTTGAGAATAGGCTGGTAGGGATTAAATCGCGGGAGATTTATGAGGCTCCTGCCGGAACGATACTTTATACTGCCCATAAGGAATTAGAGAGCCTTGTTTTAGACCGGGAATTAGCGCATTTTAAAGAAATCGTCTCTTTAAAATATTCAGAGCTGGTTTATTATGGGCTCTGGTATTCACCTTTAAAAGAGGCCCTGGATAGCTTTGTTAATGACACACAAAAACAGGTTACCGGCAGTATCAGATTAAAATTATTTAAGGGCAGCTGCACGCCGGTAGGTAGAAAATCACCGCATGCGCTTTATAAGAAAGAAATGAGTACTTACGGCAAAGAAGATAAATTTAACCAGAAGCTGGCAGATGGCTTCATCAAGCTCTGGGGAATGCCGTATAAAAGATAAGTAGGCGTTGACAGATCCTGCCCAGAGGCCAGGATAAAATTAAAACAAAACGCCAGAGGCAGTTTTAAATTCTGGCAGATCCTGCCCAGAGGCCAGGATAAAATTAAAACAAAACGCCAGAGGCAGTTTTAAATTCTGGTAGATCCTGCCCAGAGGCCAGGATAAAATTAAAACAAAACGCCAGAGGCAGTTTTAAATTCTGACAGATCCTGCCCAGAGGCCAGGATAAAATTAAAACAAAACGCCAGAGGCAGTTTTAATTTTAGGAGCTAAAATGGTAAAAAAATTATGGGGTGGGAGATTTGCTAAAAAGACAAACCCTCAAGTTGAGGAGTTTACTAAGTCTATACAATATGACTATAAACTCGCCGAGTACGACCTTTTAGGCTCGATGTCACACGTTAAGATATTGAAAAAAAGCGGATATCTGAATTCTGGGGAAGCATCAAAACTTCAGGATGGACTGAGTTCTATTGGCGAAAGCATAAAAAAAGGCTCATTTAAGCCAGACCCTAAATGCGAAGATATCCATACCAATATCCAGAACATTTTAGAGAAAAAAGTTGGAGACTTGGCTTTGAAACTCCACACTGCCAGATCCAGAAATGACCAGGTGGTTTTTGCTACTAAATTATATTGTAAATCAACCATTCTGGATGTGCAGCTTGAAATTCTTAAATTGGCAAAGGCAATCAAGGTTTTAGGCGAAAATAATAAACATATTATTATTCCCGGATTTACGCATCTGCAACATGCCCAGCCAGTGATGTTAAAGGATTATCTTGGGACGTATGCCCAGATGTTGGCCAGAGATACAAAAAGATTATTTTATGTTTCTGATAACATGAAAGTAACTATGGGTGCCGGTGCTTTGGCCGGGACGCCTATAAGTGCCAACGATTACAAGATTAAGGCATCGGAAGGTATCGAAGAATTAAAAAAGTCAGGCATAGATTTCCTTGAGGCAACGGATAATTCCTTAGATTCGGTAAGCGATAGGGACTTTGTGATTGAAATTATCGCTGCCCTATCAATTATAGCCATGCATTTATCCAGATTAGCCGAAGATTTAATTATCTGGTCCACCAAAGAATTTGATTTTGTGGAGATTGACGAAGCTTTCTGTACCGGTAGTTCGCTTATGCCGCAGAAGAAGAATCCCGATGTCCTGGAGTTAACGAGAGGCTATGCCGGAAGATTATATGGTAACCTGATAAGCGTATTGACTATGATGAAAGGCTTGCCTTTAACCTATAACAGGGATATGCAGCTGGATAAGGAGCCGTTGTTTAATTCTTTTGAGATAGTTTCTTCAGAATTAAAGGTATTGACGGGTCTGATTAAGACACTGAAGTTTAATAAAGCGAAGATAGAAGAACAGTTAAAGGACGAATCTTTATACGCTACGGATTTGGTTTATTATCTTGTAGATAAAAAAATACCGTTTAAGAATGCGCATACTATTATCGGAAAACTGGTAAAATATTCCATTGATAATGATATTAAGATCGAAGATATGCCAGAAAATTTGCTTAAGCAGTTTTCCGATAAACTTATTAAAAAAGAGATAGTTAAATTATTTGATCCTTTAGTTTCAGTAAAGTCGAAGAAGTCGATTAAGAGGAAAAAAGCCAAAGTTTGAGTTTTTGCTGGAGCGCGCATAAGAAAACTTTTGGCAGATATTTGCGAGGACTTACGAGAAGCGTAGGTTGCTGATTCGATAAAGACTCTCCGTATTGACGGAGCAAACCAAAGCAGACGGCAGAAATTTTCAGCACGCGGATGCGAAAACTCAAGAATGAATAGAAAGGTTGGATTCCGCTATGCACGAATTTAAATACCTAGACAATCAGCTTTATTGTGAGAAGGTAAAAATTACGGATTTAACCGATAGGTACGGCACGCCGCTGTATGTTTATAGCTACCATACCCTCATCGGTCATTTCCTGAAATTGCAAGAGGCTTTTAAGCCTGTTCAGCCGCTTATATGCTATTCGGTGAAAGCCAATTCTAACCTGGCTATTCTAAAATCATTGGTTGATAAGGGAGCCGGTCTGGATATCGTCTCAGGCGGCGAACTGTTCCGCGCAGTATCCGTAGGGTGCCCGGCGGAAAAAATTGTCTACGCCTCAGTCGGCAAGACAGACCGGGAAATTGAGGAGGCAATTAAAAGAAAAATCCTTTTCCTTAACGCAGAGTCATTATCGGAATTAAGGAATATCAACCGTATCGCCGAAAGACTAAACCGCCTGGTTAAAGTAGCTATCCGTATCAACCCGGATGTAGAGCCCAGGACCCATAAATTTATTACCACGGGGAAATTGACTAACAAGTTCGGTATAGATTTTCAGAGCGCGGAGAAAATATTGTGCATGCGCTCTAGCTTTTCTCATCTTGATATTCAGGGGCTGCATATACATATCGGCTCCCAGATTACGCAGAGCGCACCTTTTCTAGCGGCAATAAAGAAGATGGTGGATTTTATTAGCCGTATAAAAGGCCAGGGTATTGCAATAGAATATTTAAACATAGGCGGAGGCCTGGGTATTGTCTATGATCAGGAGACGCCGCAGACTGCCAAAGATTTCGCGCGAGAAATCATCCCACTATTAAAAAAGACAGGCTTAAAGATTATCCTGGAACCGGGTAGGTTTATTGTGGGTAACGCCGGAATTCTGGTTACGAAAGTTTTATACATTAAAGATTCGACAAAAAAGAAATTTGTGATCGTAGACGGCGGTATGAACGACCTTATCCGTCCGTCTTTATATGATGCTTACCATCAGATCCTTCCCCTAAAAGCAGCTCCTGCTAGGTCGCCGACGCAGAAGTTCGATATAGTCGGTCCGATTTGTGAAAGCGGGGATTTTTTCGCTAAGGCAAGACTGATGCCGACTGTTAAAGAGGATGATTATCTGGCAATAATGAGCGCAGGTGCCTACGGCTTTAGTATGTCTTCGAACTATAATTCCCGGCGCAGGGCAGAAGAGGTTTTAGTAGTCAAAGACCGGTTTTTCGTAATCAGGAAGAGAGAATCGCAGGAGGATTTAATCCGCAATGAATTGATTCCTCCGTTTCTTTTGAGTATCTAAAAAATGCAAACGATCAATTTTACCAAGATGGTGGCCGCAGGAAACGATTTTGTAATCGTTCACCCTTTAAGCCTTTCTACCCCTGCCTTAAAGAATCTGGCGCGAAAAATATGCGAGCGTAAGTACGGTATTGGCGCAGACGGCCTATTAACTGTAGGAGAATCTGAAATTGCCGATGTCAGGATGCGTATTTTTAATGCCGATGGCTCAGAGGCCCAGATGTGCGGTAATGGTGCGCGTTGCGTTGCTCTATATATCAGTCATCAGTCGTCAGTCATCAGTCGTCAGCTAAAGATTGAGACCAAGACGGGGATTATTGAATCCCGGGTTAATAATAATCAGGTAAGGATTAAATTAACCCAACCCAGGTCAATTAAAACGGATATTTCCATTAAAATTAATGATCGGCCGTTAAGAGTAAATTTCATTAATACCGGAGTGCCGCATTGCGTAGTCTTTGTCGAAGGCTTAGAGAAGATCGATGTTTTTAGCCTGGGCAGGCAGATCCGCTATCATAGGAAATTTGCCCCTGCCGGGACAAATGTCGATTTTGTAGAAGCAGTCGACAAGAACTCCATAAGGATCAGGACATATGAGAGGGGGGTGGAGAATGAAACCCTTGCCTGCGGCACTGGTTCTGTTGCTTCGGCTCTCATCTATTCCCTTAAGCTCTCTCTTTTCGGGCGCCAGAGGATAGATGCCCTAACCAAAAGTAGAGAATTACTAAAAATATATTTTGATAGAACTAAGAATAGTTTCCAGGATATCTGGTTAGAGGGGTCTGCCAGGATAGTTTACAAAGGAGTATACTATGTTTAAGGGCTCAATTGTCGCGATAGTGACGCCATTTAAAAATGGCAAGGTAGATGAGAAAAAATTAAGGGAGCTTATTGAGTTCCAGATTAAAAATGCTGCTTCCGGCATTGTCCCCTGCGGGACTACCGGAGAGTCTGCTACTCTTTCTTTCCAGGAGCACGACCGCGTAATCGAAATTACCATCGAGCAGGTAAAGAAAAGGGTGCCGGTTATAGCCGGGACAGGTTCTAATTCTAGCGAAGAAGCGATTATGCTGACGCGCCATGCTGCCAAGGCCGGCGCAGATGCCTCGCTGCAAGTTTCCCCTTACTATAACCGCCCGACGCAGAAAGGTCTCTATGAGCACTTTAAGGCTGTTGCCAGTAGCGTAGAAATACCGATTATCCTCTATAATATTGCTTCGCGTACGGGTGTCAACATTGAGCCGGAAACTATCGCTAGGTTAGCTTGCGATTGTAAAAATATCGTGGCCGTCAAAGAGGCTTCAGGTAACTTAGACCAGATGTCGCGGATCAAGGCCCTTTGCGGTGCAAAGTTTGACCTTATCTGTGGTGATGATAGCCTGACTTTGCCGGTTTTAAGTATCGCTGGTACGGGCATTATCTCGGTAGTAGCCAATATTGTCCCGCAGGATGTAGCGGATCTAGTCAGTGAGTTTGAAAAAGGAAATCTAAAAAAAGCCCAGGAGATCCACTATAAATTATTACCCTTGATCAAGGCGGTTTTCTTAGAAACTAACCCTATTCCGGTTAAGACTGCTATGGGTTTATTGGGGATGTGCGATCCGGAACTGAGGCTGCCGATGTGCGCTATGTCTGGCGATAACCTGGAGAAACTAAAGAAAGCCCTGAAAGATTATGGGCTACTGTAATAATTATGTAATGTGTAAAGTGTAATGTGTAATGGATACAGAAGTGCTTTTATATGATAAAACATTACAGTAGCATTACACGTTACACATTAAACATTACACAAAGCGAAGGAGTTTTTATGATTAAGCTAGGAATCGCTGGTGTCTGCGGTAAAATGGGCAGGCGTATTTTTGAGCTGGCGCAGCATGATAAGGAGTTTGAATTAAGCCTGGCGCTGGAGAGAAAAGGTATCCCGCAAATCGGTAAAGAGATCGGGAAGCTGAAGATCTCCTCGGGCCCTGATGGTTTATTTCTGGTGGATGTATTTGTTGATTTCACTATGCCGGAGGCAACTGAAACCAACCTTGATTACGTTGCCAGATACAAAAAGGCCTTAGTTTTAGGGACTACCGGTTTAAACGATAACCAGCTAAAAAAGGTCGAAGACATTTCTAAGGTGGTCCCGGTAGTATTTTCTCCGAATATGTCGGTAGGGGTGAATATTTTATTTGGGATCCTGCCGGATTTAACCAGGAAGTTAGGTCCGGATTATAGTATAGAGATAGTTGAAGCGCACCACAAAATGAAAAAGGACGCTCCTTCCGGCACAGCTAAAAAAATAGCCCAGATCCTGCAGGAAGCTTCCGGAAAAGCAATCCCTACCCATTCTCTAAGGTTAGGCGATATTGTTGGGGACCATACCGTTATTTTCTGCGGTAATTCCGAACGGATCGAGATAAAACACCAGGCACATACGCGCGATCTGTTTGCCTTAGGGGCATTAAAAGCGGCAAAATGGGTAGTGGGTAAACCCGCAGGATTATATTCCATGCAGGACGTCTTGAAATAATTGTGTAATGTAATTGTCCGTCCGGCAGGCGGGCCTGCCTGCCGGTAGGCAGGTAAAGTGTAATGTGTAAAGTTTAACGGTTAATTTAAAAAAAGCTAAAAAGGTATAAATAATGTTCAAAATTTCAAAGAGATTAAGCACATTGCCTCCTTATTTATTCTTGGAGATTGACAAAGCTAAAAGACAGGCTAAAGCGCAAGGTAGGGATATCATCGATTTGGGTATCGGCGACCCGGATCAACCAACGCCCAGCCATATTATTGAGGCGCTTTATCAGGCTGCTTCTCTGCCGGAAAATCATCGTTATGCGTTAGACCAGGGGATGCCTGCCTTACGTTGCGCAATCGCCGATTGGTATAAAAGGCGTTTTTCGGTTGTGCTTGACCCGGAACAAGAGGTGCTTCCTTTAATCGGTTCCAAAGAAGGGATTGCCCATTTCCCGCTGGCTTTTTTGAATCAAGGCGACTTGAGCCTTATTCCCGATCCATGTTATCCTCCGTATAAAGGCGGGACAATCTTTGCCGGAGGCCGGCCTTATCTTATGCCGCTTAAAGAGGCAAATGCCTTTCTGCCGGATTTTAAAGATATACCCCCGACTATCCTTAAAAAATCCAGGTTGATTTATGTTAATTACCCTAATAATCCGACAGGCGCGACCTGCGAAGATAATTTTTATGATCACCTGTTGAAATTTTCCCGTAAAAATAAAATCATCGTTATTTCTGACTTGGCTTATTCAGAGATCGCCTATGATGGTTTTAGGCCGCGTAGTTTTCTAGAGACGGCCGGAGCAAAAGAATCAGCTATTGAGTTCCATTCGCTATCTAAAACTTACAACATGACCGGTTGGCGCCTCGGTTGGGCCTGTGGGAACGCTAAGCTGATCAGTGCGTTAGCAAAAGTAAAATCTAATATTGATTCAGGGGTTTTTTCTGCCATCCAATTAGCCGGGATCGCTGCTTTAGGGGGGCCTGAAAAACAGCTTCAGGACATTTGCAGGCTTTATCAAGAAAGGCGCGATACGCTTGTCAGCGGCTTGAGCTCTCTGGGGTGGCCCCTGGCTAAACCCAGGGCTACTTTTTACATCTGGATAAAAATACCGCAGAAAATAAGTTCGATCAAATTTTCGCAGATTCTACTAGAGAAAGCTGATATTGTAGTTACTCCAGGCGTAGGTTTCGGTAAGCACGGTGAGGGCTATATCCGCATAGCATTGACTGTCAGCAAAGAGCGTATTCAGGAAGCAGTCAGCCGTTTAAAGAAAATATTTTGATGGTTACTTGCTATTTATCGCTCGGCTCGAATTTAGGCGAGCGCCGGGAGAATATCGCTGCAGCGATATTCAAAATAAAACAGCTAAAGGATACCTTGATCACTAAAGTGTCTTCTAATATCGAGACTGAACCAGTCGGTGGTCCTATTCAGGGAAAATTCTTAAACGCCGCAATAGAGATTCAAACCAACTTATCCTGCCGCCAGTTATTGGGTCATTTACAGGCAATAGAAGAGGAACTCGGCAGGGTGCGTAGTGTTAAAGACGCCCCGCGCATTATTGATTTGGATATTCTGCTTTATGCGGATCAAAAAATCAATGAGGATGATTTGATTGTCCCGCATCCGCGGATGAAGGAAAGGGAATTTGTAATTCTTCCCTTAAAAGAGATTGCTCCTAGAGTAGTCGAAGGGTTATTCCGTGCAGATAATCAGAAAAATTAAAGATTTACGCAAGGTAATCACCAGCCTAAAATCGAGAGGGCAGGGCATTAGTTTTGTGCCTACGATGGGCTTCCTGCACCAGGGGCACCTTAGATTAATTCGTGCCGCGCGCAAGGAAAATCAACAGGTAGTCGTGAGCATATTTGTTAATCCTATCCAGTTTGGGGCTAAGGATGATTTAAAAAGATACCCGCGGAACTTTAAAAAAGATCTCGCATCCTGTAAGAAGGAAGGTGTTAAGATAATATTCTATCCGGATATAAAAGAAATGTATCCAGAGGGGTATAAGACATATGTTACGGTCCAAGGTTTAAGTGATCTCTTATGCGGGAAATTCCGGCCCGGCCACTTTCAGGGGGTAACTACAGTAGTGGCCAAACTCTTTAATCTAATCCAGCCGGATATCGCCTATTTCGGACAAAAAGACGCCCAACAGGCGCTGATAATACAAAAGATGGTTCAGGATCTGAATATGCCGGTTCAGGTTGAGGTTTTGCCTACCGTACGTGAACCCGATGGATTAGCGATGAGTTCAAGGAATAGCTATTTAAAAAAGGATGAAAGGCATGATGCTTTAGTTTTAAGAAAGGCTTTAATCAGGGCTAGGGAATTAATCAGCCTGGGTGAAAGGCGCCCTCAAGAGATTATCCGTAAGATGAAGCAATTGATTAAGAAAAGTAAGTCTGCGAAAATCCAGTATATCTCCATCGTAGATTTGAAAGACTTAAAGCCGGTATCCAGGATTAAGGATAATCTCCTGATCGCCCTGGCAGTATATATAGGCAGAGTCCGTCTTATTGATAACGTAATCATCTTTAGGGACGGTTCTGAACGCAATCTGAAAGTGTCCCCTGAGGATAATTTTGCCCTGACTTAAAAACCATGCCCAAGACTAAAGAGATGCGGTTGGGAAAGAAAAGAAAATTAAAGATTGGTATTGTTGGTTGCGGAGCTATAGGTTCTTCTTTAGCCCGTTCAATAGTAAAAGAGTTTTCCGCTCAGGCCACATTGGTCTCACTTTTCGATATCGATTCTCAAAAAGCCAGAAGGTTGTCCGAGGCACTTGGTTATCGGGTTTGCGTGTCGAAGACCCTCGAAAGATTAATTATTAATGCGGATTTAGTGATTGAGGCAGCTAGTGCTGCTTCAGCTCTTAAAATCGCCAGAGAGGCTATTATGCACTCCCGGGATATCATGATCATGAGCGTAGGCGGGATCATCCGCGATTATAAAAAATTAACCCGACAGGCAAAAGCGATGAATGCCAGGATATTTATTCCTTCAGGAGCGATCTGCGGTATAGATGGCCTTAAGGCAGCGGTTTGCGGGAAGATAGATAAGGTAACCCTGACTACCAGGAAACACCCTAAGGCTTTTAGAAATGTAGCTTATTTGTTAAAAAAGAAAGTCAGATTGGATAAGATCAAGAAAGAAAAAGTCCTTTTTACGGGGAATGCCATCTCCGCAGTAAAGGCATTTCCGCAGAATATCAATGTGGCGGCGATTTTAAGTATAGCCGGGATCGGCCCGCATAAAACCTTGGTGCGTATCGTGGCTTCACCTGATTCAGCGCAAAATACCCACGAAATAGAGATCAGGTCTAATGCAGCCAGGATTATCAGCCGGACGGAGAATGTCGTCCATCCGGATAACCCTAAAACGAGTTATCTGGCGGTTTTATCGGCGGTAGCTACTTTAAAGCAGGTTCTGGCTCCGCTGAAAATCGGCAATTAATTAAAAATAGTCAAGAGAAGGGGGGTGAAATAGGATATGGCAGAAAAATTAGTCAAACTGGGAATCAAGAGACAAAAAGGGTATCTCTACTACATTGACAAGAAGGGTGATGTTTCCTGCGCTAAAATGGCAAGAGGCGCGAAAAAAGGAGGCAGCCCGAAGAAGGTAGCCAAATGCGGCATCAAGAGGAAAGAAGGGTACCTTTATTTCGTAGACAAAAAAGGCGATGTCTCTTGCGCCAAGATGAAAAGAGGCGGCAAGAAGAAAAAAAGATAAGCCCCTCGTGTAAAAAAGGAGAGAACCCCTGTAAGATCTCTTATCTTGGATTTACAGGGGTTCTCTTTTTTGGTATAATCTAATCCCTATGGAAGATTTTATTGTTATAAAAGGAGCTAAAGAGCATAACCTCAAAAATATAAATCTGAAGCTCCCCCGTAATCAATTGATCGTAGTTACCGGACTATCCGGTTCAGGCAAATCCAGCCTGGCTTTTGATACTATTTACGCCGAAGGACAAAGGCGTTATGTGGAGAGTCTATCCAGCTATGCCCGCCAATTCTTAGAGCAGTTACAAAAACCCAACGTAGAATATATCGAAGGTTTATCGCCAGCCATAGCTATCGAACAGCGGACCGCCGGAGGTAACCCGCGTTCCACTGTAGCAACCCAGACCGAGATCTATGATTATTTAAGGCTATTATTCGCCCGCATCGGCAAGGTCAATTGTTATCAGTGCGGAGAGCCGATTAACAGACAGAGTTCCCAGGAGATCGTAGAGAGAATCCTGGAGTTTGCGCCGGGTTCCCAGATCCAGATCCTTGCGCCAATCGTCAGGGGAAGAAAAGGGGAGCACGAGGAGATATTCAGGCAAATCCAGAAATCCGGTTTCCTGCGTTGCCGGATTGACGGTGTAATTTACGAGTTGCCGGTTAAGTTAAAACTAGAGAAATACAAAACCCATAATATCGAGGTGGTAGTCGATAGACTATCGGTCAATCCGGGAGTGAAAAACAGGCTGACTGATTCGGTTGAGACTGCGCTTAAGGTCGGCAAGGGTATAGTAGTTCTATCGTTCTTAAGCTCTAAAGTTCCTACCTCTAGCTTGCGAACTAAAGAACCAAAGAACCTGAGAACGGATTTGGTATTCAGCGAGCAGTATGCCTGTACCAAATGCGGGATTAATATTAGCGAGATTGAACCGCGCATCTTCTCTTTTAATTCTCCTTACGGGGCCTGTCCTGACTGTAATGGCTTAGGTACGAAGCTGGAGTTTGACCCGGATTTAGTCGTCTCGGATAGGAATAAATCAATCAATGCCGGAGCAATTGAGCCGTGGAAAAGAGGGGGCAGGGGTTATGTTCTTTATTACCGTTGGTTGATCCGCGAATTATCTTACCGGATGGGTTTTGATCTGGATACCCCTTTTAATCAATTAGCTAAGACAGTGCAAAAAGCCATACTTTACGGCGCTGATGAACGGATCGGCAGTAAGCCGTTTGAAGGGGTGATACCGCATTTAGAGCGGTTATTCCGGCAGACTAAGAGCGATTATTTAAAAGAGGAGATATCGCGATATATGTCCAGCCTCGCCTGTCCGCTCTGCCAGGGGGCAAGGTTAAGGAAAGAAAGCCTGGCCGTGAAGATCGGTAATAAAAATATCTGGGAAGTGACTAAGATGCCGATAAAACAGGCGCGTGATTTCTTCCAGAATTTAGTGCTCAAAGAAAAAGAAAGAGTGATCGCCCAGCAGATCTTAAAGGAGATCTCCTCAAGGCTTAAATTCTGTATTGATGTCGGCTTGGATTACCTGACTCTGGAAAGAAAAAGTTCTACGCTTTCCGGCGGAGAGGCGCAAAGGATCCGCCTGGCCACTCAGGTAGGTTCGCGGCTGGTGGGAGTGCTTTATATTTTAGATGAACCGAGCATAGGCTTACACCAGAGGGATAACGTTAAGTTAATCGCCACGCTAAAGGCGCTGAGGGATTTAGGCAATACCTTGATTGTAGTCGAACACGATGAATACACGATCCGTGCGGCGGATTACGTGGTGGATTTAGGGCCGGGCGCAGGCAGTAATGGCGGAGAGGTGATTTTTTCCGGTCCGAGCAGAGATCTATTAGAAGACCGCAATTCATTAACCGCAAAGTATCTGCGTAGACAGATACGCATAGAACTGCCTCTAAAAAGAAGAAGCTGGAGTGATAAAAAGTGCCTGGAGATTAAAGGGGCCAGAGAACATAATTTAAAAAATATCGATGTAAAATTTCCTTTAGGGACTTTTACCTGTATAACCGGGGTTTCCGGTTCGGGAAAGTCCACTCTGATCGATGAGATATTATACCGCAGCCTGGCCCAGAAATTATATAAAGCCAAGGATAAGCCGGGGCTCTGCGATAAAGTTACGGGAACCGAGTATATCGATAAAGTGATTGTAGTTGATCAATCTCCTATAGGCAGGACTCCCCGTTCAAATCCCGTTACTTACACCGGGGTTTTTAGTTATATCAGGGATATTTTTAGCCAATTGCCCGAATCGAGGGTGCGCGGTTGGCGCCCCGGCCGTTTTTCTTTTAACGTCAAAGGCGGCCGTTGCCAGGCTTGTTCCGGTGACGGTATTAAAAAAATCGAGATGCACTTTCTTGCGGATATCTACATCAAATGCGATGTCTGCCAGGGCGCAAGGTTTAATCAGGCTACTCTGGAAGCCAGATACAAAGGTAAGTCTATTGCCGATGTTTTGGAGATGACGGTAGAGGAAGCGCTAAATCTTTTTACCAATATCCCCAAGATAAAAAATTGCCTGGGTTACCTTTATGATGTCGGTTTAGGTTATATCCAGCTCGGGCAATCCGCGACTACCTTATCCGGAGGTGAGGCGCAGCGTATTAAATTATCAGCCGAGCTTAGTAAGCGCTCTACAGGTAAAACAGTTTATATCCTGGATGAGCCTACCACGGGCCTGCATTTCGCTGACGTAGAGAAGCTGATCCTAGTCTTAGAGAGGTTGGTGGATAAGGGAAACACGGTTATCGTAATCGAGCATAACCTGGAAGTGATTAAATCCAGCGACTATATCATTGATTTAGGTCCGGGGGGAGGGCCAGAAGGGGGCAGGTTGGTAGTCTGTGGCAGCCCGGAAGAATTAACGCGTCATCGGGTATCCTATACGGGAAAATTTCTAAGAAAGGTATTGAATAATAAATAAGTAAGTGATATATTTGACTTACCAATGAAAGAGAGCGCATTAATTGATTATTTAAGATGTTGCCTGCCTAAGGTTAAAACCGCAGCCATCTGTTTTTCTTTAGCCTGTCTGGCTTTACCCTCTTTAGCGCAGGGTGAAATTACGCCCTCTTCTAATATAACAGAGGATAAAAGGGGGGAGGAAACCTTATTTGTCGCCCAGAAGGCATTTGAGGACGGCTTCTATGATGTCAGCCTTGGTTTATTCGAGCGTTATCTGAAGGATTATCCTAATTCAACCAAGATTGCGGAAGTGAATTTATTGATCGGGGAATGTTATTTTTACCAGAACCGCTTCCTTGATGCTTTAACTAAATTTGAGGAAACCTTAAAGCATCCCCAGGCAAGCCGGATCAAGGATGCACTTTTCTATTGGATTGCCGAGGTGCATTTTAAAGGCAATGTTTTTGGCCGGGCAGCAGAATATTACCGCATGGTTATTACCGATTATCCAAAATCACCCTATGCCGCTAATGCTTATTATTCCCTAGGATGGTGTTTGTTCCAGGAGGCTAAATTCCAGGAAGCCTTGAAATATTTTAGGATAGTAGAAGAGAAGTTCCGCAATGACCCGCAGGCTCAGGATGCGACATTCAAGATTATCGAGTGCCTCTATAATTTAAGAGATTACCCTGCTTTAAAAAATAAAGTCAACTTTTGTTTCAAGGCAGCCCCTAAGGATGCCGCCAGGGCCCCTTACTTGTATTTTTACCTGGCAGAGGCGGATTATTATCTGAATAATTTTAGCGAGGCAATCGACGGGTATTCTAAAGTGATCCAAGCCGCCCCTGATGAGAAGACTAAGTCCTTAGCCAAGCTGGGCATGGCATGGGCTTACCTGAAACTTAAGCGCTATAAAGAGGCAGAGGGTATTTTATCCGAGATAAAGAGGGATAGCCTGGATAAAAAAAGCCAGGATACTTTGTCATTAGTCAAAGCGATATTGATGTCTGAAACCAGCCGGCTCAGCGAGGCCAGTAATATCTACGATGGGGTATTGCGCGCATCGGATGACAGCAATATCGTTATTCAGGCCTATTTAGGCAAGGCGGAAGCGCTTTACAATCTGGCAAATTACACTGAGGCGATCAGCGTTTATCGGGAGGCTTTGGGTAAAGTAACGCAGTCTACCCCCGGAGAGATTATAGATAAACTGCATTATGGTTTAGCCTGGTCATTTTTAAAAGAAGGAGAGTTTAAAGAGGCAATAGAAGAATTCCAGAAGATTGTTAAAAGCAGCGAGGACAAAATCGTTAAAGTAGCTGCTCTTTGTCAGATCGGGGATACTTACCAGGATTCCGGAGATTACAGCAAGGCAACAGCCACATATAGCCAGATACTCAAGGATTACCCGGACAGTTTCTACAGCGATTATGTCCAGTATCAGTTAGGTTTAGCGTTACTGAAGAGCTATAACTATGACGGCGCGCTATTGGCTTTTCAGAGCCTCAAGAATAATTACCCTAATTCTAAGCTGCTGGACGATGCGACCTATTCTTTGGCCCTGACTTATTTTCAGAGAGAAGATTATTCCTCAAGTAGCCAGGTACTGGCTAAGTTCCAGAATGAATTTACCGACAGCAACTTAAGGCCGCAGGCGATGTACCTTCTGGGCACCAGCCTTTATAATCTGGGCCGGTTCCTCGAGGCAATCGAGATTTTTAAAAATATTATCAAGCAATACGGCCAGGATAGGGAGTTGATCCAGAAAGTAGAGTACGAAATAGCCGATTGTTATTACCAGATGGGCCAGGAAAAAGAAGCGATGAGCAGGTTTAAGTTACTGCGCTCAAAATATCCCGATTCAAATCTTACTGCCGAAGTTATGTGGTGGCTGGGCGAATATTACTACCGGCACGATGACCAGGTTTTGGCTCGCCGGTATTTCTCTTCCTTGATCCAGGATTTTCCCAAAAGTAACCTGTTACCTTCGGCTTATTATGCCTTAGCCTCTACCTATGAAAATGAAGGGCTTTATCCGGAGGCCATCGCTAACTTTAATAAGGTAATTGCTTCTGACAAATCTGATTTAGCGGCTACTGCAGCGATTGCTATCGCGGATATCTACGCCAGGCAGGATAAGTTCGATACAGCTATCCAGGCTTACCAGGATGCAGGGGGTAAATACCCTAATTTGGCCCACTTGATTGATCCGAAAATAGCGGATATCTATTACAAGAACAATGATTATACCCAGGCATTACTTTTTTACCGTAAGAGCCTCGATGAGGTACCGGCCAGGGAAATGGCTAACATGCAATTCCGCATTGCAGAGACCTTGCAGGCCCAAGGTAAGTTCCCGGAGGCAATTGAGGAGTATCTAAAAGTCACCTATCTTTACTCCGATAACAATGAATTGACGGTTAAATCATTATTGAGGATAGCTGCGATCTATGAAGACCGGGAAAACTTCCGCGAGGCAGTCAATATCTACCGCAGGATTGCGGCAATGAAAGTAGAAGAATCCAAATACTCCCAGGAGAGGATAGACAATATCGAAGCTAATAAAAATAAGTCCCGGCCGCCAAGATAAACAACAGTTAAGTCAAGGTTATATTCGAGTCGTAGGATATGTTCTCTTATATCAAGACCCGGTCTTTACTAAGTCAAGACCCGGTCTTTAGATTAATATATAACTTTATAAGACCGGGTCTTGGGGAATTAAACGGATGGCCCGCCGCAAAAATTGGCAGGATAGGGCCCGCAGCATATTAGTGCGAAGGTAATCATAAGGAGGAGGATATGGAACTGTATAAGATGAGTTTATGGCAGGTATTTTTAGCCGGCGGCCCGGTAATGTGGCCGATACTATTATGTTCTATCTTTGCCTTGGCGATCATCTTGGAGAAATTCTGGCATTTACATAAGATAAGGATAGACACGCAGCAGTTTTTAAATAACATTTTGGAAAAGATGAAACGCCATGAAATTAAGGAGGCTTTACGGGTCTGCGATCAGACCAAGAGCCCGATAGCCCATATATTAAAGGTAGGTATTTTAAAGTATGACCGGCCACGGCCGCAGATCAAGGAGGCGATCGAAGACGCTTCTTTATATGAGGTACCGAAACTAGAGAAGAACCTTACTGCCTTGGCTACTATCGCCCATGTTTCCCCGCTTTTAGGCTTATTGGGGACAGTTACCGGGATGGTCAGGTGTTTTCAGACTATCCAGGCCAAGTCCACGGCTTTCCATCCGGTTTCCCCAGGTGATTTAGCCGGGGGTATCTGGGAGGCTTTGCTTACTACCGTAGCCGGATTAGCGGTGGCTATCCCCACTTTTGTAGTTTATAACTATTTGGTGAGCCGGGTGAATAATTTTATTGTGGAAATGGAAAAAGCGGCTACGGAATTAGTTAATTTCCTCACCGAATAGGAGGCAGTTATATGCATTTCAAAAAACATATGGAATTAGAACACGGACTCAAACAGATCGATATTGCGCCGTTGATCGATATGATTTTTCAGTTGCTGATATTCTTTATGCTTACTTCCAGCTTTGTAATGCAGGCCGGTATAAAAATTAACCTGCCTAAGGCAGTTACCAGCGATGCGGTGAAATACGAGAATATAGAATTAGTGATATCCGGGGAGAATGTGACCTATCTAAAAGGCAAAGTAGTGACGACTAGCGAATTAAAACCCCTGATCAAACAAGCTGCGCAAAGGCAGCAAGCGATCCTGATTAAAGCCGATAAGCGTGCTTCTTTAGGCAGGGTGGTAGAGGTCTGGGATCTTTGCCGGGATTCAGGGGTTAGCCAGATTAATATCGCCACTGACCAGGAATGATCGATTCTGTTTATAAAAAAACAATTTGTTTCTCCCTGTTGGGTCATCTTGCCGTTTTTTTCCTGTTTAGCCTTTCGTTTGGTGAAAAGATACTTAAGACAAACTATGCCGGAGTTTATTTCTGGGGTTCGTTTTTGCTTAACTCTGAACTTACGGTGGGTAAGCAAATTCCGGTTCAGCTCACCACCAAAGAGAATTTTGCAAAGCAGGCAGAGATGGTGTTATTGGTTAAGCCCAGCCAGGATATTCCGCAGCTGCTGAACAGTTATCTAAAGCCCCAGATATTCTCACTAACTCAGCAAGAGAAGTTGTTGTCAAGGCCGGTGAGCACGTTGTCTTCCTATCCAAAGATAAAGAAGGAGCCGTTGATTATGCTTTATCCCCAACTTCCATACAACTTCCTGTTATATTTTAAAGACCGGCAGGTGGTACATATCGAATTGATGTTTAATATCATCTCTCAGGGTAAAAACAACTCTGTAACCATCAAAAGGAAGATCGCTTCAGGTAATCTGGAAGCTGATTTGTTAAGCATGCGCTATATCAATCACTATCTTTTTGTGCAGCAGTCAAGATTTATGCCTAATAAGTGGCAGGCAGTAAAAATTGAGCTTTCGCCAAAAAATGATTAGCATTGATTTCTCTTGGGCTATAGCCGGCTATATTATCCTTTTCGTGAATATTCTCTTATTGTTCTGGCTGATGGCTAAAAAACAAAAAGAAAAAGATTGGCCGCTGGACCCCAAATTTATCTGGTTTTGTTCGATATGTACCTATACCTATATTAATACGCGGGAAGACTTACTCTCAATTTGTCCGCGTTGCGGAAGTTATAATAAAAAAAGTATTTGACCTGGTAGTTATTTATACTTATAATGAATCAACGAAAGCCACGGGATAATTAACCTCCCGGGTTAAAATACGGAGGAAATTAAATGATTACCGAAATAGGGATTGTGGCAGGTGAAATATGGCATTATCTGGACCAGCATGGGGAAGTAGCGCTTGCGGATCTGCTGAAAAATATTGACCGGCCGAGAGATAATATACTTATGAGCCTGGGATGGTTGGCCCGCGAAGGTCACGTCATCCTTCAGAAATCAGATCACGAATACCAAGTGAGCCTGAGAAAGAATGCCTAAGTTAAAAAATAGAGAAAAAGGTATAGCTATTTTTATGGTCCTGGGGATATTGCTGGTGGTCGTTGTTTTAGCTAACGTCATTTTGGCCATTGTCTCTAGTAATGCCAGATTTACCCACCATCAAGTGAGCCGAATTCAGGCTTATTATGCCAGCCATGCCGGGATTACCTACGCTATATATCAATTATGGATAGGGCCGGATGAGGGGGGATGGAGTTATGCCCCGACTAACTCCTGCCCTAAAAGCAGCCCTTGTACTATTCCGGATCCTGATTTAAGCCAAACCAAGATTATCTTCTGTGACCGCAATGATAGATGCCCGGACGCAGACTCACCTATTTGTCAGCCCCCTCCTGGAATAGATTTCTGCATTAGCGCAAATACAACCTATACCTACAGTAGTTAAATCTGTAATATTCTATTATAATCTAAGTAAATCCCTTATAAAATTTTATATCTAAATTTTGAAGCTAATTATAGGCTATGAGTAAGTTTAAGTAAGTATAATTAACTAAACAATAAACTAAGTAAAAAAACACTTGACAAAATAGTAGTTTTATGTTTTAATTAACTCCATTGTATTTAATTATGAAATAAGGAAATATACCATGTCGAGATTAATCGATGTTGATGAGTTAGCCGAGTATTTAAAACTACAGAAGCAGACGATCTATAATTGGTTACATCAGGGTAAGATCTCGGGAATTAAAGTGGGTGGGGTCTGGCGGTTTGAACGCCATGAGGTAGATGATTGGTTAAAGAGTAGAAGGCGTTTATCCAAGGACTCAATCCCCGGAGGAAGTAAATGAACACTTTTGGCATATATTTTGGGCCGAAGATTGTCAGCCTGATCGAGACTAGAGGTAAGAAAGTGGTCAATGATATCAATGTCTTACTTTCGGCTGGCGGGTTGGAAGAAAAGGTCCCGGATGATATCAAGATTGTCGCCGCGCTTAAAGATAACTTAAGGAAGAAGTCCATCAATGCCAGGGAGGCGGCTATCTGCATTTCGGGTAAGGATTGGATCGTCAGGACCTTTGAGCTCCCGCTTTTACCGCGCAATGAACTGTCCAACGCAGTTAATTTTGAGGTAAGAAAGTATATACCCTTTAAAGTCGAGGAGTTGATATCTGATTTCCAGATCCACCCCGATAGGGCAAACCGCAAGAACCTGATTTTATTTGTGGGGATCAAGAAGGAGATCATTAACAAGTATTTTTCGATTGTTAATCAACTCAATATTCAGGTTAAATCAGTGGAATATTCTGGTTTCAGTATACTGAGATTGGCTAATTTAAACGGCATCAGGGAGAAAGGGATTATCGGGGTAGTAAGCGTGGATTTTTCAGAAGACGAAGAAGTTAATTTTATGGTATTGGATAATGGTTTCCCGTTATTTAGCCGGGATATTACCTTGGGTGCGAGCCCGAGTAGTTTTAGTCTCCAAGAGGAACTGACTCCTGCTGCGGTGTTAGAAAAATTAAAGACCGAAATCCGCATATCCCTTGACTATTATGACCGTACCTTCCGCGCAAAAAATATCGAGAGGATGTTTTTTGTATCCAGAAGCGATTATCGCGGCGAATTGGAATCATTTATAAAGGAGATCGGTCATTCCGCGCATTTCCTGGAATCCGCCAAATTTATCGGTAAGGAAACCCCCTTTTCCTTAAGCCTGATTAAGGCATACACTGTCTCTTTATATAAGACGATTAAAACCAGTTTAAAAATTGATCTTTTGGCTGCCAGGAACAGGGGTCAGGTTTTAAAAGCAAAAAGTATTATGCCGGAGGTAATGCCTTTTCTGGTTGGTTTTAAAGTTAAGCCGGCAGTGTTAATCGCAGGCCTACTTATCTGCTTGTCCACTATAGCGCTTGTTTTCTTGCGTATACAGCCATTACGCCAAGATTTAGCTAAGAATATAAAAAGCAGGCCTTCCGTTTCCGGCATTTCAGCTTCCGCCAGTTACGAAGAGCTTTTAAAAATAGAAACAAAATATGCGGGCAGGATCTCTACTTTAGACAATCTGATCAAGAAACAGATGTTTTTTACGGATCTGCTGAATGTTGTACCGAAGATTACTACAGAGGGAATGCTCTTGAAGATGTATTCTATCTCTAAGGAGAAGGGTAAAGCCAGCTTTGTCATAGTAGGTACGGTATCTTTGCAGGATAACCTTAAAGAGTTTGAATCAGTGAATAGCCTCCTGGCCAATTTGAAAAGGAATAATATCTTTGCCAAGTATTTTGAAAAAATCAACGTAGTTTCTCTTGAGGATAGAACAAATGAGAAAACCGGGGATACCCAGACTAACTTTGAAATCTCCGGCTTAACCCAAAAGGGGAAAGAGAAATAAGCACTATGGAACTGACACCATTAATACATAAGCTGCATAAGTATAAGAATATCATCTTGAATATCCTGGTAATTGTTTTAGCGCTCGTTATCTCTAATTTTATTTATAAAAACCAGGCTAAGGCCTTTGAGAAGATAAAACTGAATAACGAGAAAGAGCTCAAAAAGAATAGGGTCTTGAATAACATCAAGCGCCTGGACAATGCCTTTCTTACCTATAAGAAAGCGATCAATAAAAAAGATGTTTCATTGCTTATCAATAATATAAGTAACATAGCTAGAGAATCCGGATTGTCAATTGACCTGCTTAAGCCTTTAGCTGAAAACACAGAGTCGGTTTATATTAATTACCCTTTTGAACTTAAAATGCGCGCTAATAGCTACCATGAAGTGGGAAGGTTTATGAGTAAGCTAGAGAGTGACCCTGATATATATATAGTGGATAGTATGAATATTGTTTTAGACCCGGAAAGTCAGAAAGGCCGGCTGATTGTTACTTTGAAATTCAGGACGATTATAATTCCGGATTAAGTATGCAAAAAATAACCAGAGCAACAAAAATATTTTTTTTGATCCTCTTGATTATTTTTACTTCCCAAAGAGCTTGGGCTATTGATAAGGAGGCCGGCCCCAAGGTTTCTTTAAGGCCACCCCTGGAATATGACGCTGGTAAAGAGAGGGACCCCTTTGGAGATGCTCCGCAGTCAGAGAAATCCTCAGGTTTAGACGGCCAGGCAGCAACTCAGGCGCTTCCGCTTCCTTCTTTCAATATTCAAGGTTTACTCTGGGGTGGGAGGTTACCTCAGGCAATCATTAATGGTAAGGTAGTAAAGGTCGGGGATGTCATCGAAGGAGCGCAAATAACCGAGATAAAGAAAGAAGGGATAGTCTTATTTTACGATAATCGTAATTATACCCTGCGTTCTCCGGCAATCGTCAAATTTGAAAATATGCAGAATAAGTCACAAGGAGGCCAAGATGAAAAGCGCCATTAAATTAGTCGTTTTTATCTATTTTCTATCGAATATCTTTCCCGGCTTAGCAGCAGCCCAGGAGGTGCCGCTTCTAGACACTAAGACAACCATATCCATGGACTTGCAGGATGCCAGCCTGAAAGATATATTGAAATTACTTTCACAACAATCAGGCCTGAATTTTATTGCCTCCAAGGCAGTACAGGACAGGGATATTACACTGTACTTAGATAATGTACCGATTAAAGAGGCGATGGATAAGCTATTCAGCGCTAATAACCTTTCCTATGAATTGGATAAAAAAGCCAATATCTTTATTGTCAAGGACTGGGGGGAGCCGCAGATTGAGACAATTACTAAGGTTTTTCCCTTAAAATACGCCTCGGTTTCCAGCTCCTCGTTAAGAAAAGAGTTGACTAATATTATGAGTACTGATAGTTCATCCGCTGAAGGAGATAGCAAGTCCGGAAGCAGTTCTAGCAGTAGCTCCGGTAGTAGCTCCGGAGGGACTAGTAGCCAGAAGAATACTTCAACGTCATCAGGAAGTTCAGAGCAAACGAGCCTGGCTGATATAGTCAAGAAGATCCTTTCTTCTTACGGTTCGGTAGTAGAAGATGCGCGCACTAATAGCCTGATTATTACGGAGATACCCAGCCGTATGCCGGTGATCGAGCGTACCCTTGCCGCCTTAGATGTGCCTATCGCCCAGGTGCTTATTGAAGTTGAAATGCTCGATGTCAGTAAAGATGATGTGGACCAGTTAGGGATAAAATTCGGCCAGACCCCGATCACGCTTAATACGGTCTGGCAGGGCGCTTCGACAACTTCCAAGTTCCCTTTCGGCTCATTCTTCAATACGGAAGATACCCTGACCAAAGGTTTATTCGGCATCAATACGGGGACCACCAGCTCTCCGGTAAGTACCTATAAGATATTATTAGATTTTTTAAAGACCAGGACTGATACCAAATATTTAGCCCGGCCCAAGATCCTGACTTTAAATAATGAAACAGCGGAAATCAGGATTACTACTAACGAATCTATAGGTATCAAGAATAGTTCTTCTACCTCAAGCGGTGGGTTAACCTCGGATACCAGTGGTGATCCGGAAAGGGCTGATACCGGAGTTTTGCTGAGGGTTACTCCGCAGGTCAGCGAAGCAACCGGCGAAATCACGCTTTTTATTTACCCTGAAGTAAGAGAGGCTGCTCAAGGCAGCTCGCTTACTGCCGCAAGCAAGACCTACCAATTCAGAGATGTTGAGACACGTTCTACCAAATCCTCAGTAAGAATTAAGGATGGAGAGACGGTTATTCTCGGCGGTATGATTCGCAATGAGTATCAGTTAGTTACTACAAAACTTCCTATATTGGGTGATATACCGATTTTGGGGGCATTGTTTAGGCATAAGGATTTGAAAAAAAATAAAGAGCGGGAATTGCTGGTCTTTATTACCCCGCGCATTGTTAAGGAAACGGATAAATCCAAGCTGGCCCAGATAGAGCAAGCCGCAGCTAGCGGCAGGGAGCAGAATACGGTTTCTACCAATGAGCGTTATGCGGCGATCAATACCAGCCTCAATACTTTTGAGAAAGAGAAAAAATAATGTCTAAAGAAAAATATTTTAGATTAGGGGAACTTTTAGTTAAAGAAAACCTGATTAGCGCCGCCAATCTGGAAAAGGCAATCAGCGTGCAGAAGCAGGAGGGGGGACGCCTGGGCGAGATTTTAATTAAGCTGGGGTTTATTAAAGAGGATCATGTCGTAGCGGTATTAGGTAAACAGCTGAATATACCTTATTTTTCCCTTGGGACAGGCCTGCTTAAGCCGGCCGTAGACCAGGGGTTAGAACAACTCATACCGCAGGAATTTGCCTTAAAGAATTCTGTGATCCCTTTATCCCGCACTTTAAGATCGCTTACCGTAGCTATGGCTGATCCTTTGGATATCATCCTTCTGGATAATGTCAAGAAGTTGACTAATTGCGAGGTTAATCCGGTCATTGCTACGAGATCCGATATCAATAAGGCAATCGAAGAGTTTTACGGTAAATCCGCGATGTTGAAGGAGGCAGTGGAAGCCTCCTATAATATTACTACTGCTGCGGTTAAGGATGAGTCTGAGTTAGGAGAAGAAGAGTTGAGCCTGGATAAGTTGATTGCCCGGGCAGAGGAAGCGCCGGTAGTGAAGTTAGTAGATTTAATTATCCGGCAGGCTATTGACGAGCGCGCTTCGGATATACACGTTGAGCCGTTCAAGGATACCATTTCGCTCAGGTATAGGATTGACGGCAAACTTTATGAGATTCCGCCGCCGGCCAAACATTTGCACTTGCCGATTATCTCGCGTATAAAAATATTGGCGAGGTTAGATATAGCTGAAAAGCGCCTCCCTCAAGACGGGGCTATCTTAGTCAGGATAGACGAGCGGCCGATAGACTTGAGGGTCTCTACCATTCCTACTATATACGGGGAAAAGGTGGTCTTAAGGATCCTTGACCGCTCTAGCGTGGTGTTAGACCTCAATCGCATGGGTTTTGAACCGCAACAGTTAGAGGGTATGCGTAAAATGATGAATTCACCATATGGCTTGATATTCCTTACCGGTCCGACGGGAAGCGGTAAAACTACTACCTTATATGCCATGCTTAGCGAGATCAAGAACCCGGCGAAAAATATTATAACTATTGAGGACCCGGTTGAATATAAACTGGAAGGGATTAATCAGGTCCAGATAAAATCAGAGATAGGGCTTACTTTTTCCACTGCCTTACGCAGTTTCTTAAGGCAGGATCCGGATATTATGCTGGTAGGGGAGGTCAGAGACTTAGAGACAGCCCAGATCTGCATCCGCTCCGCGCTTACTGGGCATTTGGTCTTAAGTACGCTGCATACTAATGACGCTGCCTCGGCAGTAACCCGACTTATGGATATCGGGATTGAGCCGTATATGATTTCTCCGTCTTTGTTGATGGTTGTTGCCCAGCGCCTCTTGAGAAGACTATGCCCTGATTGTAAAGAAGCTTATGAACCAACTCCGGATCAGCTAAAGAGCATCAAATTAAAAACAGAGTTGATATACAGACCAAAAGGCTGCGCCAAATGCAGCCAGATTGGCTATAAAGGCAGGGTCTGTATCTCGGAGATTATGGTTATCAATGAAGAAATAAGAAGCCTGATTAGCCAGAGGGCAAGCTTTCAGAAGATCAGGGATACGGCTAAGGCTGCCGGGATGCAGACACTTTATGAATCGGCAATCAAAAAAGCGGAAAGCGGCACCACTTCTCTAGAGGAAGCTTTGGCAATTACTTTGGGGGGTGATTGATGCCCCGCTTTTATTATACTGCCAGAGATAAGTCAGGTGAAAAAATAACCAACTCTGAAGAGGCTAATAATGAGGATGAGCTGCTGATCAGGTTACAGGCTAAGGATCTGATTGTATCCAGCATTGAACCGGAAAAAACCGAGACTGCTCCTAAGAAAAAAGGGGAACTGGTAAAGAAATCCGATTTCAAGCCCAAGCATGGCCGGATAACTTCCGATGACCTGGTTTTATTCTGCCGGCAGTTAGCTACTTTATTGGGGGCAGGCGTAACCATTCTTAAGAGTTTAGATATTATCTCCAAGCAGGTATCCAGCCGCAAGTTGCATAATGTAATCCTGGAGCTAAAGAAGAATATGGAGGAGGGCCTCACTTTGCACGAGGCGATGTCTAAACACTTAGACGTATTTTCGGAATTATGGGTTAATCTGGCAGAGAGCGGAGTAGCCAGTGGTAACTTGGCGATTGTCTTAAGCCGATTGGCTGCTTATTTAGAAAGGAACGCAGAATTCCAGAAAAAAATCATCTCTGCCCTGATTTACCCCAGTATTTTGATGGGGGTGGGGTTGATTGCCTTGCTTTTTTTGACCATCAAAATCATACCTACCTTTGCCGAGATTTTTGCCAGTTTTAATATTACCCTGCCGCTTATTACGCGCATACTCATTTTTGTCAGCAGCGCCTTAAGGAAATATTTTTTGGTTTTCATCGGTCTGGGTATTGTCGGATTTTTCCTTTTTAAAGGCTATGCTAAAACAAAAGCCGGCCGGAGAAAAATTGAGAATTTTAAATTAGGCTTGCCGGTATTTGGCGATTTTTTCCGCGGGCTGGTTATTGAAAGATTCTCCTCTGAGATGTCCACTTTGATAGAAAGCGGAGTCCCGATTTTATATTCCCTTGATATCACCGAGCATAGCGTGGACAACCTGATTATGGCGGATATTATCCGTCAGATCAAAGATGATGTCCGTCAAGGCAAGCCCCTGAGTAAGCCGCTGGAAAGAAGCGGTTTTTTTGATCCAATGGTCGTGCAAATGGTCAGTATCGGCGAAGAGATCGGCGAACTGCCCCAGATGTTTAAACGTATTAATACCTTTTACCAAAGTTATGTAGAAACATTTTTGACCAGATTTATCTCTTTATTTGAGCCACTGGTTTTAGTATTCATGGGTCTGGTTATCGGCATTATGGTTATCGGGATGTTTTTGCCGATATTTCAGCTCACCCAGGTTGGCAGCGGCGGCTAAGAGAGATTATTATACTTGACCTTTTGATCATAACCAGGTATAATTAGTATAGGATAGATTAGGAAGGGGGGTGGTTTAAGCAGGTAGAGGAGAGAGGCAAGCGGCGTAATTATATATAGATAAAAAAGGAGGAAAGATGAAAAGAGGTTTTACGTTAGTTGAGTTGATTGTGGTTGTCATTATCATCGGTATTTTAGCAGCAGTTGGTATTCCTCAGTATCGTAAGGCACTGGAAAGATCGCGTGGCGCAGAAGCTTATGCTGGCTTAGGCCATATCCAGGAGGCGGAAAAGGTTTATTACGTAAGTAATGAGACCTATATGGCCACCGCAGATCCCATGACTGATGCAGAAGAGCAAACTCTGGATATCAGCCTTCCGCAAAGCGGATGGAGTTTTGCTATTGTTGCTGGTTCAACCGGCGATATTACGAATAGTTTTACTGCCACCTCTACGAGATTAGCCGGGCCTTGCACAGGAGATACAATTACTATGGACCATCTAGGTGTAATTACGGACAACTGGAAAGCTTGTGTTGATGCGTTATAGTAATTAAAAAGAGGACACATTGCTGATGAGTTCCGAAAAGGCGATTACGCTGTTAGAATTATTGCTGGTAGTAGCAATTATAGGTATATTGGTAAGCTTGGGTTCTGTTAATTACGGGAGGATGAAGGAACGCGCTGTTGATAAGGAGGCGATTGCCAATCTAAAGTTAATCCAGGCTGCGGAGAAGACCTACAGGATGGAGATGGGTGGATATTATGCAGGTACTTTAGTGGCAGATCTCAATACTAACCTGAAGTTAAGCCTTTCAGAAACAAATTGGGATTTTGCTACTGACGCAGCTGGAGGCGGGACAGCGTTACGCTTAGGTGGAACAAATATCAGGACCTGGACTATGCTTATCAGTGATAATGACCCAGTTTGTTCCGGGTCGTGCCTATAAGAAGAGAGTTATCAATAATTTTAAGTGATCCGCTTAGCGGGATGGGACACCTTAAGCAAAACAGCTTAAGGTGTCCTTGATTATTTATATTATGAAAAAAAACGGCCTTACCTTGCTGGAAATCTTAGTAGCTGCGATGATCATGGCTTTAGTCATGGCAGGCATAGCCAATATTTTCGTGGCAGCGAAGAAGCATATCTTCCATACCCGTTTTCGTATGACGGGTTCAGAGCTGGGCCATTGGTTCTTGGATCCTATAGCAGAAGATGTCCGGCTGGATGAGTGGGGCTCTAATTGTCTTAGCGCCAACGCAGGTTGCCCGGGCAATCAGCCGGTTGATAGCATGACTTACAGGCCTACTTATACGATTAGCGAGGTTGGCACCCTGCCTAATTTAGAATTAAAGAAAGTAAAGGTAGATATTAATTGGGATGAGAGCACATTATAATAAGTCAGTCAGCTTGGTGGAATTACTAATTGCGGCGAGCTTGATTGTTTTGATTGCTGTAGGTTTTACCAGTATTGATATTTTCAGCCGCCACCATGTAATCAATGCCGAAAGAAGAGTTAAAATGCAAAATGAGCTTGCCTATACCTTAGAGACTGTCAATAAAGTCGTAGCGCGCGGGATAGGTGACCATGCTCATCCTCCATTGGTTCTGTTAGCAAACGGTTTTCAGGTGAGAGTAGATGATAATTCTCCTGCCACCCCTCGGGATTTAAACGATGATACTTTAATCAATTTTACTCTCTCTGGCAATGATTTAAAGTATCAAATAGGAGTTAGTCCGGAAGAGATACTCGCTTCTCACATTCTGCCGGGAGTTAATTTTGGCTCCCTGCCGAGTAACCCTGCCGAAGGACTTTATCTACTGCTATCGAATAATGACACAATGATCGAGATTGCTCTGGTTGCGCGTTGGAAGCCTAATGAAGCCTCAAGTATTGACAATCCTCAGGTATCCATGAAGAGTAATATATCTGCCCGTAGCTCAGCAACAAACTAGATGGCTTAATTAAAAGATATTAGATGGTTTTTATTATAAGGAGTATCCTTCTAGATTTAAAAAAAGGAGCTCCTTTTTTAATTGATAAAAGACCTAAGTTATGTTAAATTAACGAAAGATAGCTAAAAAATAAGAGTAGCCGGTATTACAGAAATAACGTTACACATTACACATATCACATTACACAATCAAACAGGGGCCCGTAGTTCAGTTGGGAGAACGCTGCATTCGCATTGCAGAGGTCAGCGGTTCAAATCCGCTCGGGTCCATATATTAAGAGCTAAAAAAGTTAGATGAGAAAGCGATCAAAGATAGTGCCAGGTTTTCTGGTATTACTTACTTTAACTATCAGTTTTTTTTATGGTTCAGGCAATAGCGCTTCATTATTGAAAGAAGCTTTATATTACGATAAGCTGGATAATCAGGCAGTACAGTGCCGGCTTTGTCCTCGGAGTTGTCATATTTCAAAAGGCAACCGCGGTTTTTGCGGGGTCAGAGAAAACCGCGAAGGTATTTTATATACCCTGGTTTACGCTAAACCGGTAGCCATACATATTGACCCGATTGAAAAAAAGCCTTTATTCCACTTCCTTCCGGGTAGTTCGGCGTTCTCCATTGCTACTGCGGGTTGTAACTTAAGGTGCAAGTTCTGCCAGAATTGGGAGATTTCTCAGCGCAGGCCAGAAGAGGTAGAGTACGTATATCTTGAGCCAGAAGGGTTAATTAAGAAAGTACAGGCCTCAGGTTCAAATATTATTGCCTACACCTATTCGGAACCGACCATATTTTACGAATATATGATTGAAAGCGCAAGGTTAGCCAAGCAGCAGGGCTTAAAGAATGTGATACACTCCTGCGGTTATATCAATGAGAAACCGTTAAGAGAATTAGCCAAATACCTGGATGCCGCCAATATTGACCTAAAGGGGTTTAGCGACGATTATTATGCTAAGCTCTCCGACGCCAGGCTTGAGCCGGTGCTTAAAACGCTCAAGCTTTTAAAAGAGCTCGGCGTACCTACTGAGATAACTACTTTAATTGTCCCCGGATATAACGACGATACGGATTCACTTACTAAGATGTGCCTCTGGATAAAAGATAATTTAGGGCCGGATACCCCACTGCACCTATCACGTTTTTATCCTATGTATAAACTCGCCAGCCTGTATCCTACTCCGGTAGAGACTTTAGAGCGGGCAAGGCAAATTGCCCAGGATTGCGGCTTAAAATATGTCTATATCGGCAATATTGCCGGCCATCCTGCTGAAAATACATATTGCCCCCGTTGTAAAAAAGTTCTCATCCAACGCAACGGGTATGTAATCTCAGAGAATAATATTCAAAATGGAAAATGTAAATTTTGCGCTGAAAAGATTTCCGGGGTATGGTATTAATACGCGCTTAAGGCTAGTTAAAAGGCTTATATTTTTATCAGCCTATTTTATAGTTAGCTTTTTCTGGTTTATTCATCAGCCGCTTGCAGAAGAGATTAAATACCCTAATGTTTCAGGTAGCTTCTATCCCGATAATCCCGCAGAATTAAGCCGCATGCTTGATAATTTTATCACCCCGGCGGTTCCCGGGGAAGATAGTCTGGATATTTTTGCCCTGATTGTCCCGCATGCAGGGTATGGCTACTCTGGCTCTACGGCTGGCCTCGCTTACCAAGCAATCAAAGGCAAAGGCTACAAAACAGTAGTAATTATCGGCTCCAGCCACCATTATGGTTTTATCGGAGCATCTGTTTACCCTAAGGGTAAATTTCAGACTCCCTTGGGTACGCTTGAGGTTGATGAAGAGTTTAGCCAAAAATTACTTTACCGGGATAAAGAGATTTATTTTGACCCAGCGGCTTTCAGGGAAGAGCATTCGGTAGAAGTGCAATTGCCGTTTTTACAAAAATCTCTGGCTGGATTTAAGATCGTGCCCATCATCACCGGAGACTGTAGTTTGGCTACCTGCCAGCGCCTGGCAGGTTTAATCAAAAGAGCAATCGGTACGCGTAAGGATGTCTTAGTGATTGCCTCAAGCGATATGTATCATGGCTATGATTTTCAGGAAGCAGAGATAATTGACGAATTGACGCTTTCTTATCTTAAAAATATGGATGACCAGGGACTGTACTATGGTTTACGGGAGCAGAAACTACAGCTCTGCGGCGGCTTTGGGGTAGTGACGACAATAATTTTAAGCAAAGAATTAGGATATGATACGCTCAGCGTATTAAGATATACTAATTCCGCTATTGTTACGCAAAAGAAGGCCAAGGGTACCTGGACAGTAGGTTATGCTGCTTGCCTTATCGGTGCCAAGCGGAATCAGGGTAATGATGCCGAACATGGCCGGAACAGAAAAGGAGAAAAGGAAATGTTAAACCCTGCGCAGAGAAAGAAACTACTTCAGATCGCCCGTAATTCTATCAAGAGGTACTTATCAACCAGGAATAAATTAAAGCTTACTGAAGAGGATCCTCTATTGCTTAAAGAGATGGGTGCTTTTGTTACTTTAAATAAGCGCGGCCAGTTACGCGGCTGTATCGGCAGTTTAGTAGGCAGGCAGCCTTTATATCTGACGATCAGGGATATGGCAATTGAGTCAGCGGTAGGTGACCCGCGTTTTCCTCAGCTAAAAGAATCGGAATTGGATGAGATTGAGATTGAAATATCCGTACTTTCCCCTATGGAGAAAGTGGATAATCCCGAAAGAATCAAATTAGGGACCCATGGCGTATTAGCAAGAAGAGGCTTTAACAGCGGAGTTTTCCTTCCGCAGGTCGCTACTGAGACCGGATGGTCAAAGGAGGAATTCTTATCTAATCTTTGTTCTCATAAGGCTGGCCTTGACCAGGATGCCTGGAAGGAAAAATCAACGGAGCTCTACATATTTACCGCGGAAGTATTCTCGGAAAAAGAAGGTCGATAGAAAAATGCAGCGTTTTTTTTGCCCCCCGCAAAATATCACCAGCGAACAGGCAATTATTTCCGATCAGCAGGAGATAAGGCACATTAAAAACTCCCTCAGGTTAAGGCCCCAGGACCAGGTGGTGGTCTTTGATGGCCAGGGCAATGAATACCGCGGTAAAATCAAGGAAATAACTTCAAAAATAGTAATCAACGATATTACAATGATCAGCTCTCTTTCGCAAGGAAGAAGGCCTAAGATTACGGTTGCCTGCGCTGTCCCTAAACAATACAAAATAGACGAGATTATTGATAAGCTGACGCAATTGGGAACCGATAGGATTATCCCGCTGGAGACTGAGAGGATGGTTGTTAACTTAGATAAGGGTAAATTGCGCCTAAGGCAGGAGCGTTGGAGAAAGATTGCCTTGAGCGCAGCAAAGCAGAGCCAGAGAAATAACCTGCCGCTGATCGAGGACCTGCAGGATATCCGGCAAGTATTAACAGGATCAGATGGGTATGATTTAAAACTTATCCCGACATTATTAGGCCCGAGAAAGGAATTAAAACAGATTTTCTCAAAGAACCAATATCGGAATATATTAGTTTTAATCGGCCCGGAGGGGGATTTTACCGAAGAGGAAGTTGCTTATTGTCAGGCTCGCGGCTGCATCCCGGTTTCTCTAGGGGATACAGTTTTACGCGTTGAGACCGCGGCAGTTGCCGTGGTAAGCTTTATTAGACTGTCTTGCACATCATAAACAAGAATTCCTCAAGACCAGTAAGTTCAAGACCCGGTCTTATGAAGTTATGCGCCAATCTTAAGACCGGGTCTTGATATAAGAGCAGGACCGGGTCTTGATATTCACCGGGTCCTGTCCCGCCAAGCTTTGTGGCGGACTACCCGTTTAGGCCGCCTAACGCATTACTCCATACTCTACGAGTATTAAGATGAAAACCATCAAATTATACACTTTAGGCTGTAAGGTTAACCAATATGATACACAGTGTATCAAGGAGAAATTCTTAAGCCAGGGGTTTAAAGAGTGTGCTGACTTAAAGAAAGCCGGAACTTGCCTGATTAACACCTGTAGCGTTACCTCTTCAGCTGACCAAAAATCCAGAAGCCTTATCCGGCGCTGTATTAAAGGCAATCCCTCGGCAAGGATTATTGTTACCGGTTGCCTGGTTGAAAAAGATTACCTCTCCCTGAAAGAAATCCCGGATATAGACTTAATCGTAAGCAGGGCATTTTTTCCGGAAGGTATTAGTAATTTTTCCGGGCACACCCGGGCATTTTTAAAGATCCAGGACGGTTGCAATAATTTCTGCGCTTATTGCAAGGTGCCATTAATCAGGGGTAGATCGCGCAGTAAACCATTAGAGCGGGTTATTGCTGAAGCGCAGCAACTCGTCAAAAATGGGTTTAAAGAAATCGTGCTTTCGGGGATCTGTCTGGGCTCCTACGGCAAGGATTTGTCCCCCAGTGCAGATTTAGTCGAAGCGATTGAAGCAATTGAAAAAATCGAGGGGATTTGGCGTATCCGTTTAAGCTCTATTGAAGTAAGGGATATTTCCAGGGAATTAATCGCTAAGATAGCGGGTTCTCAAAAACTTTGCCGGCACCTGCATATACCCTTACAGAGCGGCGATAATCAGGTGCTCAAAGATATGCAGCGTATTTATTCACGCGAAGATTACCTATTATTGATTAGGAGGGTAAGGGATCAGATTCCGGATATAGCTATTACTACCGATTGTCTGATCGGTTTTCCTACGGAAAGCGAGAATCACTTTCAACATACCCTGGAAACGATAAAAGAGATTTTACCGCTAAAAGTGCATATCTTTCCTTATTCTCAAAGGGAGGGGACTGCTGCGGCCAAGGATTTTTACCGGGAGCTAAAGCCCGAGGTGGTTAAAGAAAGATTTTACCGGCTTAAAAAAGAGGCTGCTCTTTTAAGCCTTGCTTATCAGGAACAATTTCTGCATCAAGAGTTGGCTGTACTTATGGAAAGCCGGCCTAAGGATGGTCCTTGTTTCTGGGAGGGCCATAGCAGTAATTACCTGAAAGTCCGGGTTAAATCTAAAAAAAACTTAAAAAATAAACTCATATACGTAAGATTAAAAAAAATAACCAAAGATTATATCTTGGGGGTGGTTAGTTGATATAAGGGCTAAGCTTTACGATTCTAAAGATCAGGTCTTTCCATATCTCAAGATCGGGTCTTGTGAAGCATTTCGGAACTCATAAGACCCGATCTTATAAATTCTGATACTTGCTTAAATTCTATTGACCTACTCCTTGTATATGTTATACTTAAGGTGTGGTCAATTCTTCGACTTTGCGTTAGGACGAACGGTGAGCTTATCGAACCAAAAGCTGATAGCTAAACAAGGAGGAAAAATGCGTCGATTCCAGAATATAAGCGGCTTAATCTTGTTAATGATTTTGCTTATTTCGTCATCTCTTTTTGCCGAGGAGCAGATTACGATTACTACTTATTATCCATCACCTTACGGGATTTATAAAGAATTAAGGTCGCAGCGCATGGCAATAGGGGATGTTTATTATGATCCGCAGCAGTATTGCTGGAGAGATAGCGTGATTGGTGGCTGTGGAGTAATTGACCCAGGGAATACTGATGTTGACTTAGTCGTTGAAGGCAGGGTTAGTATAGGTGATGAGAGTCCTCCTAGTGGCCATAAGTTATATGTTACATCGTCATCTTGTGAACCCCCGGGTTTATGTAGTGCGACAGACGCTATTATTTTTGGTAATGCTGCTAGTGGATCAAGTTCTATAGGTGTTGCTGGTAGTAGTGCTAATAATTATGGTGTAGCAGGTCGGACCTTAAGCGCAGACCCTACCCGTCGTCTTGCCGGTGTTTATGGGAAAGGTGGGCCTATTGGCGTTAAGGCAGAGGGTGGCAATCAAGGTGTATACGCTGAGATAGATGGTTCTTGTTCAGGTGGCACCTGTGACACGACGCAAGGTGTGTGGGGAGTAGGCGGTACGTATGGAGTACAGGGTAATGGTAGTATAGCAGGAGTATATGGAGTAAGTGATACAGGTGCGGGAGTATATGGTTACTCAGACACTGCAGCCGGCTATTTCAATGGTCCTGTGGTAATAACCGGTACTATAAATCCACAAGACACAACTCAAGTATATAGGGTTGATTCATCACAGGGATACTCCAAAGGCGGAATCCCAGGTATTAAGATAGGAGTCATACCCTATACTTTTAATGGGATTAATCATTGTCTTAAGGTGAGAGGTGGGATTGTTGTTGGTACTGGTATTTATCCGGATGAATGTGGTGCTCTTCCTGATTAGGTATAACTGAAAACCGTATTAAGATAGACTAAAAAGAGAAATTACAATTGCATATTACGATTTAAGCAAGGAGAGGAGAATGCTTAAAATATTAATCTTAAGTTTTAGTATAGTTTTAATTTTTCCTTCTGTACGCATATTTGCCCAGCAACCCTTAGCGCCAACGAAGCAGTCTAAGTCTGGGGTGGATAATAAGGCGCAACAGCAGATAAGGGAAGCATTGCAAAGAATCAGGCAGCAGCAACAGCAGGAGCTGGAGAGCTTGAAAAAAACAAATCCCAAGCTTTATCAGCAGAAAAAAGATGCTTTAGATCGCCAGAAGCAGATTAACGCCATCGTTATTAATTTCCGCCAGGGTAAAATATCTGCGGCTAAAGCTAAGAATCAGCTATTACCACTTTTAAAACAAGACGTAGAAGATTTTATGAACCGATTAGATAGCCAGATCAAAATTTTAGAAATCCGGATTGCAGAACTAAAGAAAGTAAAAATTAACCCTGATTCCCTGCTACAAGAAAGGCTCAACCAGCTTTTAGGGCAAAGTAAAACCTAGGAAGGGTTCTTAAGCCAATTTCAAAGTGTCCCCCGCCTTTTGGCGGGACTTTTGTTTTAAAGCAAGAGCCGTCCCTACGAGAAGAAAGCGCTTTCCTTGACAATCCCTGCTTTATATGTTATACTTGACAAGATTTACTAAAATAGGGGGATAACTAATGTTATTGCAGATAATCAGGCAATTCAACTGGGTAGATATTTTTATTATAATCCTTTTAATTAGAATATGTTACATCGCTATAAAAAATGGCTTCATCGCCGAATTATTTAAGATTTCCGGTACCATCCTGGCGATTTATCTGTCATTCCATTATTATACTTACCTTTCGGATATAGTTAGGCAGCGCTTCATCAGCCAGAAGCTCTCTTTAGACTTCCTGGATTTCCTTTGTTTTACTTTCTTGGCCGTTTTAGGGTATCTGGTCCTGGTTTTATTGCGTCAGGTATTCTCCTACCTTATTAAGATGGAGGCGTTGCCTCAATTGAATAGGTGGGGCGGTCTGGCCTTGGGGGTTATCCGGGGGTTTTTATTAAGCAGCCTGATTATTTTTATTTTACTCATCTCAAGCATAACTTATTTAAAAAATAGCGTTATTGATTCCTACTCCGGAAGGCGGCTCTTTAAGATTGCGCCTGCTACTTATAGTAAGGTCTGGTTTGGTTTCGCCTCTAAATTTATGCCTCAGGAAAAATATAATTCCACTATCCAGGAAGTCCAGCAGGGCCTTAAAAAATGAAGTTAGGTTATTTGTATAATCAGGTGGTCAGGTTTGGCCGCGATCGTGATCCCCGAAAGAAATCAGTTATTTCTTCTTATCCGGATACAGCGATACTCTATGGGGATCGTAATACCGAAATAAAAAAAGCCCTTATCGGTGTTGATATAGAGGTTGCTGAACTTCTATTGGCAGATAAGATTCGCCAGGGGCGAGGTTTGGATTTGGTCATATCTCATCATCCGGAGGGCAAGGCTTATGCCGGATTGCATGAAGTAATGTGTTTGCAGGTTGAATTACTCAGGCAGGCTGGCGTCTCGGTCAAGGTAGCCCGGGAACTTGTCCAGGAGCGGCAACGGGAAGTTGCAAGGAGAATATTGCCGCAGAACCACCTGCGTGCAGTAGACGCGGCAAGATTATTAGATTTACCTTTTATGTGCGTGCATACCCCGGCAGATAACCACGTATCTAGTTTTATTAAGGCGCTCTTGGATAAAAATAAACCGAAGCAGGTGCAGGATATAGTCGCTATTTTAAATCAGATTCCCGAATATCAAGAAGCAGCCAGGATTTCGGCTGGGCCGCGGATTATTTTAGGTAATCCCCGCAGGTCAGCGGGGAAAATATTAATGGAGATGACCGGCGGTACCGAAGGCTCCAAAGATGCCTTTGATAAACTTTATAAAGCAGGGGTAAGGACATTAGTTTCCATGCACCTAAGCGAAGAGCATTTCAAAAAAGTAAAAGATGCCAATCTCAACGTAGTAATCGCCGGGCATATTTCCTCCGATACACTGGGCCTGAATTTGCTTCTTGACCGGATTGAGCGGACAGCGAAGGAGAAGCTAGAAGTTATCAGTTGTTCGGGATTTAAAAGGATCAGGCGGTAAGTATGGCAGTCGGCCGTATCTCAGACACTATTCTCGACGATATTTTAAACCGTGTAGATATAGTAGAGTTGATCTCCGGTTATATCCCGCTTAAGCGTTCCGGCAGGAATTTTAAAGCCCCTTGCCCGTTTCACCATGAAAAAACCCCTTCTTTTATGGTCTCTCCTGAGCGGCAGATCTACCATTGCTTCGGTTGCGGGGCAGGAGGCAATGCGATCAGCTTTCTGGTTAAGTATGAGCGCCTGGAATTTTTAGAGGCAGTAGGGTTACTGGCAAAAAAAGCCGGGATAATATTACCGCAGAGGCAGAATGAAGACCCCCAAGTCGTCAGTTTTACCTCACAGCTTTATAAACTAAACGAAATCTCCGCTTTATTCTATAAGGATGTTTTGGATTCTACCAATGGCTTATCGGCCAAGCTTTATTTAGAAAGGCGGGGGATTAAAGATGAAACAATTAAATTATTCCAGTTAGGGGCTGCAGCCGATAGATGGGATATGCTGATGAATCATCTGCGGACTAAGAACGTCAATCTTTCTCTCATAGAAAAAGCCGGGCTTATTTTGGCTAAAGAGGGGGGAGGGTATTATGACCGTTTCCGTAACCGGATAGTTTTCCCTATCTTTGATATTAAATCCCGCGTCCTGGGATTTGGCGCAAGGGTTCTGGATAACACCTTACCCAAATATATCAATTCTCCGGAGACAGCGATTTATACTAAAGGAAGGCATCTCTATGGTTTAAATTTCTCTAAAGACGCTATCAGGGAGAATGATTGCGTAGTGATTGTTGAGGGTTACCTGGATTTTATTATTCCCTTCCAGGCCGGATTTAAGAATATCGTCGCCTCCTTAGGTACTGCCCTGACTGTCGAACAGGTCAGGTTATTAAAAAGATATACCAATAATGTGGTGATGCTTTATGATGCGGATAAAGCCGGGGAGATCGCGACTTTAAGGTCGCTGGATATATTTATCGAAGAGGGGATGAGCGTTAAGGTAGTTTCACTGCCTCAAGGGTTTGACCCTGATATTTTTGTGCGTAAAAACGGCTTAGATAGCTTTAAGTTAGAAATTCAACAGGCCCAGGGGCTCTTCGAATATAAGTTAAAGGTTTTAAAGTCACGCTACAATCCGGAGGAGACCGAGGGCAAAGTAAAGATTGCCTCTGAGATGCTTCTAACCATCAATAAATTCAAAAGCGCGGTTTCCAAATCCGAATATATCAAGAGGCTGGCTGAGTCATTAGATGTCGGCGAAGACGCCTTACTGCAGGAACTTAAGAATACAAAAGAGCCTAGGCTTAATTCCGGCGGGATGCCAGAAATACAGGCAAAGGCACCGGCTATTAATCCTACGGAAAAGCTGTTAATCAAGCTGATGCTGGAAGAGTCGAGGCTTATTTGCCGCATCAAGGATGATGTCGAGCCCGCGGATTTTCAGGATTCCCGCACTGCGCGGATTGCTTCCATCCTTTTTGACCTGGTTAGCCGGGGGGAGAAGATAGAGCCGAATCTTTTAGCCAATCATATCGACGAGGATGATATCCTGCGGGTGATTTGGGAATCGACTTTTATGCCGGATGTGTCCTCGGAAGACAAGGACAGGATAGTGGATGACTGTATTCAGCGTTTAAAACTTAAGCGGCTAAAGCTTAGGCGCCAGCGTTTGCATGAGCAGATCAAAAGCGCGCAAGAATCGAATGACGAGGAAAGATTGCATAGCCTGTTGGAAGAATTCCATCATTTAATTAAAAAAGGTGAGTAAAAAATGAAGAAGAGAGAATACACCAAGAAGGACGTGGAGAAGATTATTGCCCTAGGCAGGCAGAAGGGGTATCTGACCTATGACGAGGTAAACGAACTCTTGCCTGACGATATCTCATCATCAGAAGATATCGACCAGATATTTGAGCTTTTAGGCAATGAAGACATCCGGCTGGTGGAGAATGAGGAAGATAAGGCAGTCACGGAAAAAGAGGCAGCTTTAATTAAAGAAGATATGCTGGCTGAACAGCTCAGGATAGAAGAAAGATTCATGCCTCTGGATGATCCGGTGAAGATGTATCTTAAGCAGATGGGTTCTATTTCTTTGCTTTCCAGGGAACATGAGATAGAATTGGCCAAAAAAATAGAGGAGGCAGAGCTTAATTTTAAACGCGCGGCATTAGCTACGAGATTCACCCGTAATCAGATACTTTCCGTGGCTGAGTCTGTTTTAGGTGAGAAGGTCAGCCTGGAAGAGGTAATGAAAGAGGATATCAAGATAAAGAAGAATAATGTGTTAAGAAGAATGCGCAAGATTGTCGCCCGCTTAAAGAGTACGCGCAGCGATAAGAAAAGCCTGGAGTTACTTTTACAGTTGAACTTTACGACCTCGGTAGTCGAAACAGCGGTGCGTAAGCTCAATACTCTAGTGCGCGAGCTCGACCGCCTCGACCGCCAGAATAAACGTAGGTCTTGGCGCCGGAAATTGATATTAAAGCAACTCAGTGCACCTTACGCTAAAATGAAAGAGCAGATGAAGCTGATCAAATCCATGCAGCTTAAATTCAACCGCACCAAGAAAAAATTGGTTGAAGCGAATTTAAGGCTGGTGGTCAGTATCGCTAAAAAATATACCAACCGGGGCCTGTCGTTTTTGGATCTGATCCAGGAGGGCAATATCGGCTTAATGCGCGCAGTGGAGAAATTCGAATATAAAAGAGGTTATAAATTTTCCACCTATGCTACCTGGTGGATCAGGCAGGCTATAACCCGTTCTATCGCTGATCAGGCACGGACGATCAGGATCCCGGTACATATGACGGAAACCATTAACAAGATTATCCGTTTTTCGCGTATCTTCGTCCAGGAAAACGGCCGAGAACCCACGCCGGAAGAAATAGCCCAAAAAATGCGCCTGCCCCAGGACAAGATCAAGACTATTTTAAAGATTGCCCAGGAGCCCATATCTCTGCAGATGCCGATCGGGGATGAAGGGGATACACATTTCGGAGATTTCATCCAAGATAAAAAAGCAGTTTCTCCCGCTAATGCCACTGTCCGCTCTATGCTCAAGGAGGAAATTGGCTCTGCCTTAGGCACATTGACAGACAGGGAGCGCAAGATATTAGTCTTACGTTTCGGCATCAACGACGGCTGTCAGCGTACTTTGGAAGAAGTAGGGAATGTTTTTAGGGTTACCCGTGAAAGAGTGCGCCAGATTGAAGCCAAGGCTTTAAGGAAACTCCGCCACCCCACCCGCTCGCGCAGGCTTTATAGTTTTCTGGATATGACCCTCGCCCACCAAAGAGAATAGCAATAACAAACGCCTCGCCCCTCCAAGACCGGGTCTTGTAACTATTTGCAATACAGATGATTACAAGACCCGGTCTTGATATTTGACAAACTTTGCAGATTAATAAGCATATTTTATTTTGCAAAATTAATTTTCAATGATAGAATATCTTCACTTGATAGTTTTAGGTATTTTGTTAACGGCAAGTTAGTGGCTAGATAAGTGTTTTTTAAGTAAAGTGAGCTTGAGCTAATGTCAGGAGGAAAGGCGTGAAAAGGATATCCGGCCCGTTAATCAGCATAGTAACTTTTTTGATTTGCCTTTTTTTCGCAGAACTATTTTTGAAATTTTACGCCCCTCTACCTGATCCCTATGAGCCGAATAAGATTACCAATATCAATCGTTTTATTAATAAAGACCGTATGCCTGACGAACACGTTTATACGCAGCCGGAGGAAGGGATGCGGGGAATATCGGGAGTGAATTCATTTGCTGTTAACAATTTCGGTTTCCGGGGCGATTATCTGGTCAGGCCTAAACCAGATAATGAATTCCGCATATTTATAGTAGACGCGAGCGCCTTGGAGTGTTTTTTCCTGGATGATTCCCAATCTGTGAACGCGATCTTACAAAAGGAGTTGAACAAAGGGATAACCAATAACCTGAGGGTTAAAGTTTATAATACTAGTATAGCTGGCGCCCGGATAGACGACAATATCTCGCTGTTGGTACACAGGATCGTGCATCTAGAGCCGGATATGATCATTCTCCTGACCGGAATTAATGAGCTGACAGCATCTATATGCGGCTATGATTATTTGCATTACGTGGTAATCAAAGAAAAATTTTCCCTTTCGATGCTGGCTAGGATGCTCGCTAGTGAATTTCAAATCCCCCGGCGCCTTTATTATCTGATTAAAAAAGCTTCTCCCAAATCAGAAAGAGAGATATTGGAAGAAATACCCTTAGAATTCAATCTGGCGGAAAGGGCCAAAGTTTGCGCCTCTGGTTCGCTTACCGATAGAAAGCCTAACGTGAATCTGACAGCCTTCCGGAATAATCTTAAGACCTTAATCGGCGTAACCAGGGCCGCTAATATCAAGTTGATTTTAATGACCCAGCCTTCAACTTGGAACAGCTCTATCGACCCAGAGGCTAAAAAATACCACTGGATGCGTCGTTACTATGGCCTGACTTACCGGGAAGACCTTATGGATCAGGCACTGGAGCAATTTAACGATATTACGCGCCAGTTAGCCCGCGAGTACTCTTTGCCATTGTATGACCTAGCCAAAATAATACCTAAATCCCTGGATTATTTTTATGATGACTGTCACTTCAATGTTAAGGGGTCGGAAACAGTAGGGATAGGCTTAGCTTCCTTTATCTGTGAAAATCACTTATTAAGCCGCAGTAAATAACGTTCTTAAAATCTCGCTTAAGCGTAAGAGAAAATAATCAAGGCTAGAGGCGTTTTTTACTATCAACTCTGAGCAGGCCTTGGGTTTTATTCCGGTTTAACCGGAGGGTTGATTTTTAAACGCAGATATGGTATAGTTTATTATAAAGCAAATGATAGTAAAAACGAGGATAGGTTAATTGCATAGTCATTAAGCAACCCACGCCTGTTCAGCGGGTTGCTTTTTTATTTCTCAAGATAGGCTGAGATTACAAGAGAAGGTAAGATGCAGGATAATTTAAAAGATAAGTTACGGGTTAGCGATAATTTTGGCGATTACCCGGGAATACCGGGGATCGACCTTAAGTTAGGGGATGCCCTGCTTAGGGGCGCAGAGTATTACCAGAACCTGGTGGAGAACGCCAAAAGCATTATTTTGGAGATGGATAAAGAAGGCAGGGTAATTTTTTGGAATAAATTTGCGGCAGAATTTTTCGGTTATACCTCAAAGGAGATTATCGGTAAATCTGTCGTAGGCACGATTGTTCCGGAGAAAGAAACCGGCGGTCGTGATTTAAGGCAGCTTATCGAAGATATCTGTAAAAATCCGCATGATTATGCCAATAACGTTAATGAGAATATCAAGAAGAATGGGGAACGCGTTTGGATTGTCTGGACCAATCATCTGGTTAAAGATGGTAAGGGGCAAGTAAAAGGGGTGCTCTGTATCGGTAATGATATTACAATGCGCAAGGTTTTAGAGGAGAAGCTGCGTCAGGCTCGCGACGAACTGGAGATCCGGGTTAAGGTGCGCACTGCAGAGCTTGCTAGGGTCAATGAGGAATTGCGCACTGATATAAGAGAGCGTAAGCGGGTGGAGGAGGAGCGCGATCGTTTCTTCGCCATGTCTATCGATATGCTTTGCATTATCGGTTTTGACGGGTATATTAGACGGCTCAACCCTGCTTTTGAGAGAATCCTCGGCTTGAGTACAGAGGAACTGCTGGCGCAACCTTTGGTTGAGTTCGTCCACCCCGATGACCGTACGGGAACCGCCGCTGAATTAGAGAAGCTTGCCTCCGGTACGCCGACCATTTATTTTGAGAATCGTTTTCGCTGTAAGGATGGCAGTTATAAATGGCTGGCCTGGACCTTCGCTCCTTATGTTTCCGAGGGCATGCTATATACGGTTGCCCGAGACATAACTGAACGTAGGTTAATAGAGGATTCTCTTAGGCAGGGGGAACGTTTTTTAAACAGTATATTCTCCAGTATTCAGGATGGAATCAGCATCTTAGATTGCGATATGAATATTATTCAGGTTAATCCGACTATGGAGCGTTGGTATGCTCACGCAATGCCGCTGATCGGTAAAAAATGTTACCAAGCCTATCAAGGTAGCCAGGATTTTTGTCCGGTTTGTCCCAGCCGCAAGACCAGGGATACCGGTAAGTCGTTTTGTGAGGTTATCCCTAAGAGAGACGCTACGGGGAAAATCATAGGTTGGTTTGACCTCTATAGTTTCCCCTTAACGGATATTAACTCTGGGCAGATGAAAGGGATAATCGAGTACGTGCGCGATGTTACAGAGCAGAAAAAAGCGGAGGAGCGCCTAGCCAAGATAAATGAATGTTTTTTAAGCTTCGGAATAGACGCAGAAGAGAATATTAACCGGATTACCAACCTATGCGGCCAGCTTCTAGATGCTGATTGCTCCCTTTATAATCGTCTTGACCACGGTTTACTTTGTTCGGTGGGAAGCTGGAACTTGCCTGATGACTTTAATAAAGCGGATTACCCCCAAGGCCATATATGTTTTGATCTGATTCAGCAAAGCGTAGAAGGGGCTTTTGTTGTGCGTAACCTGCAGGAATCTACTTATGCCCAGACCGATCCCAACGTCAGCAAGTATGGTTTAAAAACTTATCTGGGCTATCCGGTTAGGTTCGGAGAGAAAAATATCGGTTCCTTATGCGTGGTTTACCGCAGGGATGTCATTCCCGATGAAAAAGATAAAGAGCTTATCGGTATTCTGGCTTCTGCGATAGGGATAGAAGAAGAACGTAAGAAGGCACAGGAGGCGTTGAAATATCGCTTAGAGTTTGAAAAGCTGATTACGGATATATCCACAAGTTTTATCAATGTTTCCTTAGACGGAATTGATCCCGGAATAAACCATGCCCTTAAATTAATCGCTGAATTTGTAGGGGCCGGCCGCAGTTACATATTTTTATTACGCTCAGACGAAAAGTATATGGATAATACGTATGAATGGTGCGCTAATGGCGTTGAGTCGCAAATCCGCCGCCTTCAAGGGGTCCGATTAAGTAACTTTCCCTGGTTTATGGGAAAGATTAAGAACTTTGAGGCTGTTTATATCCCCAGGGTCAGCGATCTGCCTCTTGAGGCAAAAGCCGAAAAAGAAGAATTCGAGCTAGAGAAGACTGAAGCCCTTCTCTGCGTACCCCTTGTTTATGATGGAAGACTATTGGGCTTCGTTGGTTTTGACTCGGTATCGAAAGAGATGGTCTGGTCAGAGGATATTATAGCGTTACTTAAAATTTCAGGAGAGATTTTCGCCAATACCTTAAGCCGTAAATGGACGAAGCTTAGGTTAGAGGAGTTAAATAAAGAACTTATTGCCTCCAATAAAGTATTAAAACAACTGGCCCTGCGCGATCCGCAGACGGGGCTCTATAATCACCGTTATCTAAGCGAGGTAATTGAAGCCGAGTTTCACCGAGCCAGGCGATACGCGCATCCGCTTTCAGCAATGATGTTAGACGTAGATTATTTTAAGTCGATTAACGATGTCTACGGCCATCAATTCGGCGATCTGGTAATACAGCAGTTAGCCAAGCAGCTAAAACGGATGGTGCGGCAATACGATATTGTTATCCGTTTCGGGGGTGAAGAGTTTGTTATCGTTTCTCCCGGTTCTGACCAGGCCGCTGCTTTAATTTTAGCCCAAAGGATATTAGACGCGATAAATCTTTATAATTTCGGAAATAAAAAACACCTCATAAAATTAAAATTGAGTATTGCTATCGCTTCTTACCCGGAAGATAGCGTATTAAAAGGCATGGATCTTATCGGGCTGGCAGACAGGATTTTAAATAAAGTCAAGGAGGTAGGCGGAAACAGCATTTCTTCTTCTTTGGATATAGTTAAGAAAGGCAAAACTAAACTTACCAAGAAAAAGGATAGCGCAGAATCCAAGTTTTTAAAAGAAAAGATAGAGAAGCTTACCCGCAGGGCAAATCAGAGCCTGGTGGAGGCAGTTTTTGCTTTTGCCAAGACCATCGAATTAAAGGACCGCTATACCGGAGAACATGTAGAGAAGACTGTCCATTATGCTACAGAGATCGCCAGGGCAATGAACCTTTCTAAAGAGGAGACCGAGCGCATCCGTCAGGCAGCGATACTGCATGATTTAGGCAAGATCGGAATTAGCGAAAAGATATTACTGAAGAAAAGTAAACTTACGAAAAAAGAGTTCGCCGAGATCAAGAAACATCCCCAGATCGGCGTCGATATCATCAGGCCGATTCAATTCCTCCATGCGATTATACCGTTTATCCTTTACCATCACGAAAGATGGGACGGTAAAGGTTATCCTAATGGCTTAAGAGGGGAGGAGATTCCTTTCGGGGCAAGGATAATCGCCATCGCTGACGTTTATCAGGCATTGATTTCTGACCGCCCCTACCGCAAGGCTTATCCTAAAGATAAGGTGATGAAAATCATCAAAGAAGCCGCGGGTTCCCAATTTGACCCCAAGATTGTCAGCGGATTTTTAAAAATCATCTAATATAATCAGATTGTAAAAACAGTTAAACAGTAGTAATATAGCTATTGATATCCTGTTTTATATGAGGGGAAATCGGTGTCTGATCTGGAATAGGGTATTATTTAAAGGGAGGCTAGATGAAGAAAATAATCATTATAATTTTTTTATTCTTAGTCAGTTTTTACTTTTTAAGAAATATTATCGCCAAGGCCGTTGTGTCAACAGGGATCAGAGCTATGAGCGGACTCAATCTGCAGATAGAAAGCGTGGATCTGGGCCTCTTTAAGTCGTCGGTCGAAGCCAGAGGTTTAAAATTGTTAAATCCTGAAAATTTTCCCGATAAAATAATGGTTAAAATACCGGAATTTTACCTGGAGTACGATCCGAGCGTGTTTTTTAAAGGTAAGATTCATCTGAAGACTGTCAGATTAGACCTGCAGGAATTTTGGGTAATTAAGGATCGCAATGGGGCGTTAAACCTGGAATCGCTGAAATCATTTCAGCCTAAGGGCCGAGCCAAGGCACCCGAATTAAGGATTGATAAATTAGAGTTGAAAATAAATAAGGTGATATATAAGGATTACTCTCAGGGTATGCCGGCGAAAATGATTGAGTTTAATGTTAATATCGATGAAAGCTACGAAAATATTACTAATCCCGGTACTCTGGCTAGTTTAATATTAGTCAAGGCGTTAATGCACACGACGATCAGCAGATTGGCCAATTTTGATCTGGCGCCGTTAAAAGATATGGCGAATCAAATAGTCGGTAGCAGCGTGGATATGGCTAAGGATACCGCGGGCCAAGTTTTGGACGCTGGCCAGAAATTCGGCATAACGGCAGTCGGTAATGTTACGGACAGCTTAGATTCAGCGGCAGAGAAACTCAAGAAAATCTTACCCTGAGGTAAATATAGTCTTCAGGATATTCTTTGGTAGATTGCCTTAAGTTAACGGAAGATATTTTAAGAGAATAACCATGGTATACAAAAGATTGCTTCTGGCTAAAGCGGCGGTCTTGCTGCTGACGATAAGTTTGCTTTTTTATGGCTTACTTTTAGCAGAAGAAACTCCTAATTTAGGCGATAAGCTGATCGCTTCGACCTTTAAAACCTTGGCCAAGACATTTGTAGCCTCAGCTGATATGGATAAATTAAAAACGGAGAATATC
>Ga0172371_10000219_pt1 | contig 83834 bp, 70 predicted proteins | sample Lak12m_FD_114543 | JGI IMG/M metagenome (GOLD analysis project Ga0172371, IMG submission 114543) | Freshwater microbial communities from Kabuno Bay, South-Kivu, Congo - kab_022012_12m | ecosystem: Environmental > Aquatic > Freshwater > Lake | place: Democratic Republic of the Congo: South-Kivu...
ACAATCTCGGTTGAATGAACGGGATGCGGCCAACGGTGGCCGGGTGGTAATGTAACTTGGTTTCATAAAAATCGTGCGATCATGTAACCGTACGGCAACTTCAACCGCCAGCGGTTGTGCAGGGTCGAAGATGCGCCAAATGGATTTCCCTTGGTTCAACGCCTGGCAGGTTTGATAATGGTGGTATGAACCAACTCGATGCCCTCAAACAAGTCACCACTGTGTGCCGATGCGCACAAGCTTGACCTGTTGTTGCAGGCGGCGTGAACCGGTTCGCCCCCCATTGTTTTAGCCCTTGCCAGAGAGATTTGCCATGACCCGAACCCGTTGTGACCGCACCCCTGCCTGGGGCCAATTGCAAGCCGCCTTTGAAGCGACTGGCCGCGCGTTTGATCTGCGCAGCGCTTTCGCAGCAGACCCCCGGCGGTTTGAGGCGTTCAGCCAAAGTGCGCCGCATGTGTTTGCTGATCTGTCCAAAAACCGCATCGATGCCGCCACGGAAGCCTTGTTGCTGGCGCTGGCGCACCAAACCGGGCTGGCTGCGCACCGGGACGCCATGTTTGCAGGCGACAAGATCAACACCACCGAAGACCGTCAGGTGATGCATTGGTTGTTAAGAAATCCGCCTCTGGCGCCCATGAATCAAGCGCGACACGCTCTGCTGACTGTAGCATCAGAACTGTCCGCTGTGCATGCCACGCTGGACGCCATGCTGGCCTATGCCGAGCAGGTGCGTGCCGACGCAGGCATCACCGATGTGGTCAATATCGGCATTGGCGGCTCTGACCTGGGGCCGCAAATGGCGGTATTGGCGCTGGATGACTATGTCACGCCGGGCAAACGGTTTCACTTTGTCTCGAACGTGGACGGGCATGAACTGGCTGCCGTGCTGCGCCGCGTCAAGCCCGGGAGTACCTTGTTTTTGGTGGCCAGCAAAACCTTCACCACACTCGAGACCATGACCAACGCGCACAGTGCCAAAGCTTGGTTTGAAGCGCAGGGCGGCACTGACATTGCCCGCCACTTTGCCGCGCTCACCACCAACGTGGCGGCGGCCAATGCCTTTGGCATCAGTACCTGCTTCGGGTTTTGGGACTGGGTGGGCGGGCGCTATTCGGTCTGGTCGGCCATTGGGCTGGCGCTGGCCATGGCCATTGGTGCGCAGGGTTTCAGGCAGTTTTTGGCCGGTGCACATGCCATGGATGAGCACTTTCGCACGGCACCTCTTGAACGCAATTTGCCGGTTCGCCTGGGGCTGCTGGATGTGTGGTACCGCAACTTTCATGGTTTCACCAGCCGTTCGGTCGCGCCGTATCACGCCGCCCTCAAGCGTTACCCGGCCTATTTGCAGCAGTTGGAGATGGAAAGCAACGGCAAACGCGTCGATGCCCACGGCCAGACCTTGCCCTTTGCGACGTCTCCCGTGGTCTGGGGCGAGCCCGGCACCAACGGCCAGCACGCTTACTTTCAGATGCTGCACCAAGGCGCGGATGTGGTACCGGTGGAGTTTGTGGCGGTGAAAGCCCCCACGCACAGCTTACCCGGCCACCACACCTTGCTGCTGGCCAACGCCGTGGCGCAAGCGCAGGCGTTGATGCAGGGCAAATCTGACGACGGCGGGCACAAACATTTCACGGGCAACCGCCCCAGCACGTTTTTGCTGCTTGACGACCTGAGCCCGGCCAGCCTGGGTGCACTGATTGCCTTGCAAGAGCACCGCGTGTTCGTCAGCGGCAGTGTGTGGGGCATCAACAGTTTTGACCAATGGGGCGTGGAGCTGGGCAAGGTGCTGGCCAAGGACGTGGGGCAGCGTCTGGCCAGCGATGACGTGGCGGGGCTGGATGCCTCGACTGCTGGTTTGCTGGCGCGTTTGCGACGCTTATCCACACCCAGTTCATAGCTCATGCCTGTGGCCCACAACCCGTTTATCCAGTTGCTGAAGGCGCTGTGCCTGGGCTTGGTGGGGGTTCTGGCCCTGGGGGCAGCTACGCCGATCATCAACGCCGGTGATTCGGTCACCTACGCGGCACTGTCGCAGCACATGGTGCAAAGCGGCGACTGGCTGCAACTGGTGCTTGATGGCGCTGACTGGCTGGACAAACCGCACTTTCCGTTCTGGGTGAGCGCGGCGTCGTTCTGGCTGCTGGGGGTCAACGCCCCTGCCTATGTGTTGCCGGGACTTTTGTTTGTGTTACTGGGTGGCTGGTCCACCTGGCGGCTGGCGCGTGAGTTGCATGGCGGGCCGCAGGCAGACGTTGTGGCCTGGCTGGCGCTGCTGATCTATCTGTCGGTGTTCCAGATCATGGACAACGCCAACGGCATCAAGGCCGAGGCTTATTTGCTGGGCTGCATCATGAGCGCCACCTTGCACTGGTGGCGACTCGATCAGCACGGCAAACTGTCCGACTTGCTCTGGGGCGCTCTTTTTGCCGCCATGGCGCTCATGACCAAGGGCGTGTTTACCCTGATAACCATCGCGTCCGGGTTGGTGGTGGTGTGGGTCGTGCAGCGGCGCTGGTGCAGCTTCTGGCACTGGCGCTGGTGGCTTGCGCTGTTGTTGACTTTGGTGTTCAGCGGCCCGGAGCTGTGGGCGCTGTATGTGCAGTTTGACGCCCAGCCAGACAAAGTCATATGGGGGCGAACGGGTGTTTCAGGTCTGCGCTTCTTCTTGTGGGACAGCCAGATCGGGCGCTTTTTCAATAGCGGCCCGATTACCAATCCCGGGGCCGCGCCTTATTTTTTTGCGACCGTTTTTGTGTGGGCGTTTTTGCCCTGGGTGGGCGTGGCAGTGCTGGCTGCTGCGCGTGAATGGCGGGTGTTCAGACAGCGCACACCCGCGCAGCGCACGGCCACCGTTTTTCTGGCAGGCGGATTTGGCGTGACCTTTGCGCTGTTTTCCTTGTCCAGTTTTCAGCTTGACTACTACACCGTCATCGTTTATCCGTTTGCTGCCATTTTTTGCGCGCGTGACCTGACCGAACGCTGGCTGGCTGACCCCGCTTGGCCCGGCCTGCAAACGATGCAGCAAATGGTGAGCGCGCTGCTGCTGGCGCTCACACTCTGGTGCGGTGTCTCGGTGGGCTGGCCGCTGGCCTTGGCAGCACTTGCAGGCGTGGGGGTGCTGGCCGTGCCGGGGGCGCGCCGCGTGGCGCTGCCGCAGCGGCGCGTGCTGGTGTGGCCGGTGCTGGCGGTGGCCGTGTTGTACGGTTTTTTGACGGTCACACTGACACTGACCTACCGAGAAAAAAGCCTGGCATACAACGCTGCCTTGTTGCTGCACCAGCACCCCCTTGCTGAAGTGCTGGTGCTGTCACTGGACGAGACCACTGCGCGTGAATTGGCGCTCTACACCGGCTGGCCCACGCGCACCGTCACCCGCGTGCAAGACTTGCCCCCCGCATCGGGGCGCGCTTGCTACCTGCTGGCGCGCGCAGCGCAATTGCCCGCGCTGGCCCAGCAAGACTGGCAGGCGCTGGGCCAGGGCCGTTGGGTGGTACACAAAACCGGAACCTTGCCGCGTCTGCTGCAGTTGGCACGCGACGACAGTCTGCTGGAAGACATCCGTGTGCTGCGCTGTGCGAAAGAGTCTGGATGAACGTCGTTTGCGGGTTTGCCAAAGTTTTTAAAAGCCAGTAGGCATCCCTGGTAGTTCGTTTCATCAAAAAGGTGATGAAATGAAATCGATGGATATTTCAGACAGGCTCCTAGCGCCCCACCTCATCGACAAGCGTGCGAAAGTCGTCCATGTCTTCAAAACTGCGATAGACGCTGGCAAAGCGCACGTAGGCCACTTTGTCGATCTTTTTCAGTTCCCGCATAACCAGCTCGCCAATGCGGGTGGACAGCACTTCGCGAAGCCCCAAGCCCAGCAATTTTTCTTCGATACGCTCCACTGCGTTGTCCACCTGCTCGGTGCTGACCGGGCGCTTGCGCAGCGCCAGGTTCATGGAGGCGACCAGCTTGCCGCGCTCGTAGTCAATGCGGCGACCGTCCTTTTTGACGATGGCTGGAAAGTTGACCTCCGGCCGCTCGTAGGTGGTAAAGCGCTTGTCGCATGACGCACAGCGGCGCCTGCGGCGAATAAAGCCCCCGTCGTCAGACTCCCGCGTTTCCACCACCTGGGTGTCGGGGTGACTGCAGAAGGGGCATTTCATGTCTTTTTAACCGTAAACCGGAAAGCGCTGAGTCAGCGCATGCACTTTGGCACGCACCGCTGCAATATTGGCTTCGTCCCGTGGATTGTCAAACACATCTGCTATCAAGTTTGCAGTGAGGCGGGCTTCTTCGTCTTTGAAACCACGCGTGGTCATGGCAGGTGTGCCCACGCGCACGCCGCTGGTCACCATCGGTTTTTCAGGGTCGTTGGGGATGGCGTTTTTGTTGATCGTCATGTGGGCTGCACCCAGCACGGCCTCGGCTTCTTTGCCAGTGATGTGTTTGGAGCGCAAATCGACCAGCATCACGTGGGACTCTGTCCGGCCGCTCACAATGCGCAGGCCGCGTGCCGTCAGTGTTTGCGCCACGATGCGCGCGTTGGTCACCACTTGCTGCTGGTAAATTTTGAACTCGGGTTGCAGCGCTTCCTTGAAAGCTACCGCCTTGGCGGCAATCACGTGCATCAGCGGGCCGCCTTGCAGGCCAGGGAAGATGGCGCTGTTGATGGCACGTTCGTGCTGTGCTTTCATCAAGATGATGCCGCCGCGCGGGCCGCGCAGGCTTTTGTGCGTGGTGCTGGTCACGATGTCGGCGTGCGGCACCGGGTTGGGATAGACGCCCGCGGCCACCAGGCCGGCGTAGTGCGCCATGTCCACCATGAAGATCGCGCCAACGTCTTTGGCGACCTTGGCAAAACGCTCAAAATCAATAGCTAAAGAATAAGCACTGGCACCCGCTATGATCAATTTTGGCTTGCACTCGTGGGCTTTGCGTTCCATCGCGTCGTAGTCAATTTCTTCACGCTCGTTCAGACCATAGCTGACCACGTTGAACCACTTGCCGCTCATGTTCAGCGCCATGCCGTGCGTGAGGTGGCCGCCTTCGGCCAAGCTCATGCCCATGAGGGTGTCGCCGGGTTTCAAAAAGGCCAGAAACACCGCCTCGTTGGCGCTGGCACCGCAATGCGGCTGCACGTTGGCGGCTTCGGCACCAAACAGGCGCTTGACGCGGTCGATGGCCAGTTGCTCGGCCATATCGACAAATTCACACCCACCGTAGTAGCGCTTGCCCGGGTAGCCTTCGGCGTATTTGTTGGTCAGTTGTGTGCCTTGTGCGGCCATGACCGCGGGCGAGGCGTAGTTTTCGCTGGCGATCAGCTCGATGTGGTCTTGCTGGCGCTGGTTTTCAGCTTGAATGGCAGCAAACAGCTCGGGGTCGGTTTGCTCGATGAGAATGTTGCGGTTGAACATGGCAGTCCTTCAAGACGTGGGCTTGTGGGTTGAGTTGCCCAGGCGAACGGCTGATCGCAAAACCGTTGGAATGGCTTCGCGGCACGCTCCCCCGTGGTGTTCCCACTTCAGCAGCCCCGGTCTTGCAGGGTGGGGTGCCTATCGCCAGTCGCGTACGCGGCGGATTTTAGCCGACCGGGTCAGTTCAGCGCTACAGTGGCTGGTGTCATTGCGGCCACTTCAGCGGGTTCGACCGACTCAGCGCCATTGGGTTGTACAGGCTCACGCGTGGTCATGACCGGTGGCGTAAAGAGGGGCTCTTTGGCACCATGGGCGACGCGCTGGAGACGGCCATATTCGGCCATAACTTTACTGGCGTAGCCACCGTCGTCGTCCATGTTGGCTGCGCCCACGTAATACTTCAGGCCACTCTGCACCGAACCAGCGATGCGAATACAGTCCTGCAGCACCTTGGCACCCACACGCAAATTGGCCAGCGGGTCAAACGCCGCAAACTTGCCACCAAAGCTTTCGTACTTGTCGCTGTGTACCTTGGTCATGACTTGCATCAGGCCTTGGGCACCCACATGGCTCTGGGCAAACGGGTTAAAGCCAGATTCAATGGCCATGACCGCCAGAATCAGCGTTGGGTCGAGTTTGATACGCACGCCAACGTCATACGCCTCGGCCACCAGCGCACTCAGTGGCTCGGGCGCGATGCGGTACTTCTTGCTCAGCCACAGCGCCACGTTGGCCTGCTGCTTGGGCAAATCCTGCGGGTCGGTAGCGGTGGCGCGTTCGCTGGCCACCGGGTCGCTGACCAGACCGGTCAATTCAATCTGGCGTTCTTGCAGCCAGCCAAACAATTTGATTTCGCCCACCTGACGCAGCTCGGGGCGTGCAAACAAGGCAATGGCGACAAAAAGAACAGCCACGCCGATCAGGGCGAAACTGTTGTGAGTGAGATCGAAAAGGCCTTTGGCCAACGCGCTACTGGCGCGTCGCAGGCCCATGGATGAATTCGTAGATGCTGACATAGCTTCTCCTTCTTGCGCGTGGGTTCAAAACAGCAGCGGGTTCGCCGCAGTTTCAAAAGCTCGCCTGGGTTGTTACGCTATCAATATCCTGCGCTTTCTATGGGTTGTTGCAGAAACATGATGTTGCCGGGGTCGGCAGCGGACTAGGGTATTCCCTGATCAAGATCAAGGTTGGCCGGATTTTAGGGGGACTTATTATGCATAGTCAACCATATCAAAGCGATTTGTTATTCCAATCGAGGCTTGAAAAGCGCTCGGGAAACCCGTGGTTTGGATGGCATTTCGCTGCAAAATAACAGGCCATGATGATGCACTCTCCTGTGAAAACGATGGTTCTGAACCATCCCTGGGTACGCCGCCTGCGCTGGGTGGTGGGCGGTGTGGTATTGCTGTGGCTGCTGGGTTGGCTGGTGGTGCCGTACTGGCTGAAGTCTGAGTTGCAGGCGTGCCTGGGCCAGCAATTGGGCCGCACCGTCACAGTGGGGCAGGTGGACTTCAAACCCTGGACGCTCGAGCTCACCGTGCGGGACGTGGCTGTGGCGCACGCCAGCGATGCCATGCCCCAGGTGTCGTTTCAGCGCCTCTATATAGATATGGAACTGCAGTCCGTGTTGCGCCTGGCGCCTGTGCTTGATGCGCTGCAGCTTGATGGCCTGCAACTGAACCTGACGCACGCGGGCGGTGGTCATTACGACGTGGACGACGTGCTAGAGCGTTTTGCTGCCCAACCCGGTCAACCGGCGGCTTCCCCGCTGTATTACGCCTTGTACAACCTGGTGTTGTCAGATGCGGCGTTGGTCTTGACGGACACGCCGCGCAACAAAGTGCACCGCTTGACCAAATTGAACCTGAGCGTTCCGTTTGTCAGCAATTTCGATTCCAAGCGCGACGTTCAGGTGCAGCCGCGGCTGGCGTTTGACCTCAATGGCAGCCAGTTTGATTCGAGCGCCATCGCAACACCTTTTACACCAACGCGCCAGGCAAACGCGAATCTGGTCGTCAAGGGATTGGATTTAGCGCCGTACTTGCCCTACTGGCCAGCCAGCTTTCCGGTGCGACTGCAATCTGCGGTGCTGGACGCCGACCTGCGGCTGTCGTTTGAACAGCTTGCGCAGCCTCTGGTCAAGCTCAGTGGGCAGTTCAGCGCCAGTGGCGTTCGGTTGGCAAAGGGAGTGCGGTACGGCGGCCAAGAAGCAGATGCGGCGCAAGAGTTATTGGCGTTTGAGCGCCTGAATGTGGTGTTGACTGATGTACAGCCGCTGGCGCAAAAAGTCGCTTTGCAAAAAGTGGAACTGTTACAGCCACATCTGTTATTGCATCGCAACAAATCGGGTGTCTTGAACCTGCAGGTCTTGACCAGGGGCGGTGTCGCGCCCAAAAATGCTTTTAAAAACAGAGCTGTCAGCGCAGAAGGAGCAATGGTCACAGCCCAAAAAGATGCAGTAAATTCATCTGTCGTTCCGTCCGTACCCGGTTGGCGGGTGCAGGTGGACGAACTGGCCGTGGCAGGTGCTGAAGTCGTGTGGATGGATGAGGCCCCCACCCAAACGGTGCGTTTGAGCATGGCACCACTGAGACTGAACGCGCGCGCCTTGTCCTGGCCGGTTGCGCAGCCCATACCGTTTGTTGGCTCGACCCAACTCGCCGGGGCCAGCGTCAACTTCAAGGGCGAAGCCACCGACGTCCGGGCCGACACCAGCGTGCAAGTGACCGGGCTGCCTTTGAGCATTGCAGCTCCGTACCTTGCCAGCGTGCTCAAACCCCGCCTGGACGGCGTGTTGGCCACCGACCTGGCGCTGCACTGGGTCGCCGCCGACGCAGCCGGACAGCCGGTGCAGACCCAGCTGCAGGTGGCCAGCCTGGCTCTGGACAAGTTGGCCCTGCGCGGTGCAGCCAAGGCACCTCTGGCCAGCGTTGGGCGACTGGCCGTGACAGACGCGGTGGTAGATGTGGTTCGGCAGTCGGTACAACTGGGGCACGTGCAGGTGAACCAGCCGCGCACCACGCTCAGTCGCTCAGCGCAGGGCCGCTGGATGCTTGAAGACTGGCTGCAAACCGCCCAACCTGGTGCGCCCCCTGCGTCCGGCGCGGCAGCAACCCACACCAGGCAGCCCTGGTCGGTCAGCGTGAAAGAGGCCGGTGTCAGCGGGGGTGCATTGGCCTTTCGTGACGCTTTTGTCAGCCCTGCTGTTGCGCTGGACGCCTCCGGGTTGGATGTGCAGCTCAAGAATTTTTCGACGACAGGTCGCAAGCCGTTTACCGCCCGGTTGTCGGCGCGCGTAGGCAGTGCAGCGATGGAACCCGGCACGCTGTCTTGGCGCGGTCGAGTGGGTTTGAGCCCATTGGTGACGCAAGGCGACATGAAAGCCGTGCGTCTGCCACTGCACGCGCTGTCACCCTACCTGAACGACAAACTCAACGTATCGGTGTTGCGTGCCGACACCAGTTTTGACGGCAAGCTCCAGATAGCGCAAAGCGCGAACGCCCTGGCGGTGGATGTGCGTGGCGACGCGCGGCTGGACGACCTGCAGGTGCAGACGCTGGCGCAGGCCGAGCCGTTCAAACCTGCCGAAGACCTGTTGAACTGGAAAAGTCTGAGCTTGACCGGCCTGCGTGTGGCGCGGGCACCGGGCGCGGCCCTTCAAATAGAGGTTGCAAGCACCGCGCTGAGCGATTTTTACGCCAAGGTGGTGATCAACCCGAGCGGGCGACTGAACCTGCAAGACATGGTCAAACCCGCACCCGGCGCGGTCACTGATGCTGCACCAGTCAGCCCGAAGCCCGCCTCTGCGCCTGTAGCCAACCCACCGACCGCGTTGACGCAGACCGCAGCAAACGCGTTGGCCAGCGCGCCACCCCAACCCCAGATTCATTTTGGCCCGGTCAGTCTGGTGGGCGGGCGTGTCAACTTTAGCGACCGGTTTATCCAGCCCAATTATTCGGCGGACCTGACCGAATTGGTGGGCAAGCTCAGTGCGTTCTCGTCGCAGCCGGTCAAGGGTGTGCTGGAACTGGCCGACCTGGAACTGCGTGGCCGCGCGCAGGGCACGGCCAGCCTGGAGGTGCTGGGCAAAATCAACCCGCTGGCGCAGCCGGTGGCGCTGGACATCAGCGGCAAGGTGCGCGACCTGGAGTTGGCACCGCTGTCCACCTACTCGGCGCATTACGCGGGCTACGGTATCGAGCGCGGCAAGCTCAGTGTGGATGTGACTTACCAGGTGAAACCCGACGGCCAACTCAGCGCCAACAACAAGGTGGTGCTAAACCAGCTCAAGTTTGGCCAGGCCATTCCCAATGCGGTCAACACACTGCCGGTCAAGCTGGCGGTGGCGCTGCTGGCCGATCGCAACGGAGTGATCGACATTGACTTGCCGATCAGCGGCTCGCTCAACGACCCGCAGTTTCGCTTGATGCCGCTGGTGTTCAAGGTCATTGGCAACCTGATCGTCAAAGCCATCACGGCACCGTTCAGCTTGCTGGCCAGTGCTTTTGGCGGCGGCGGTGACGAGCTTGGCAGCGTCGCGTTTGACGCCGGTTCCGCCCGATTGACCGATGCGGCCAAAGGCAGTCTGGACAAGGTGGCCAAGGCGCTGCAAGATCGCCTGGCGCTGAAAATGACCGTCGTGGGTAGCGCCAGTTTGCAGGCCGAGCGCGATGCCTACAAACGCGTTCAACTGCAAACGTTGGTGTTGAACGAGAAGCGGCGCAGCCTGGGTGCTGCAGCGCAAACCGCGCAAGGACAGTCCGTTGTGCCGCAGGTCACGCCGCAAGAGTATCCGGCCCTGCTCAAGGCGGTGTACAAGAGGGCCGACTTTCCCAAACCGCGCAACCTGATTGGCATGGCCAAAGACTTGCCCGTGCCTGAGATGGAAGCCTTGTTGCTGAGCCACCTGGACGTCACCGAAGCGGCCATGCAGGCGCTGGCCTTGCAACGCGGTGTGGCCGTGCGCGACTACCTGGCGAGCCGGCAATTGCCCATGGACCGCCTGTTTTTGGGTGCCGTCAAGGCGGTTGCACCCGATGCCAAGTGGCAGCCGCACGCAGAGCTCAATTTGGCGGCGCAGTGACCTGTTGGGGTAGGGGTTGGCACCGCTGCGTTTGAAAGAGCGTAATTGTTTTTGGCGCAACCGATAAACCCGGCGAAAATAGCGCCCCTGTTCCCGCTGCTCCATGGTGGGTCTTCATTTTTTTGTGTGCGCTCATCCGATGTTTCCCTTTTCCAAAAACCAACCGGCTGCCCCTTTGATTGACGCCCCTGCGGTGGCGATACCCGCGCACGACGCGCATCCGCTGGACGCGATGACACACGGCGCTTTTTCAGCACAGACGTCGGGCGAGCGCATGGCCTGTATCCGTACCTGGCTGACCAGTGACCCTGGCGTGGAACAGATGCAGCAGGTCTTCAAGGAGCTCAGTGGCAAGGACAAGGGTGCAGCCAAGCTGCTGCGTGAGCGGCTTGATGAAATCAAACGCAGTAAGCAACAGGCCTCCATCGCTCAGGACTGGGCCGACAAGGCACGCGCCCTGCTGGCACTGCCCAAGCTCAATCTGGCCGATGCTCTGGCTTGGCAACGTGATGCTGCCAAGGCGGGTGCCCCGTTGAGCAAAGAGCCGCTGGCCGAACTCAAGAGGCAACTGATGGAGCGCGTGCGTGCTATCGAAGATTTGCAGCACCGCGTGCAGGTGCAGCGTGAAGCTGCCGTGCTGGTGGCACAGCGCATCGAGGTGCTGTCCACCAAACCGTGGCGCGACGCGCAGGCGATGCAGGTGGCCCTGGCAGACGACGTGGCCCATTGGCAGAGCGAAGCCTCAGCGTTGGCTGCGGATGCCAATTGGCCCAGTGTCGATGCCAAATTTCCGCCGCTGTTGCAGGCGTCGCAGGCGCAACTGGCGCTGGTGTGGGATGCGTTTGAGGGTGCGCTGGCGCAGACCATCAAGGCATCGGAAGACGCCAGCGCGCCGCTGCCGCCGGTGCCGGTTTGGGCCGATGAACTGCGCTTGGCGCGTGGCATTGCGCTTGAGCCTGCGCCCAAGCCCGCCAAGACACCGGTGGACCCTGAAGTCAAGGCCCGCGCCACAGCCGGCGTGCACGATGCGCTGTCGGTGCTGGAAAAGGAAGTCGCCCAAGGTCACGGCAAGGCCAGCGCTGGTGCCGCCAATGCTCTGCGCAGCGCGCTCAAGGAGTTTGGTCGGCTGATCGACGACAAGCTGGAAAACCAGGCACACGCCGCACTGGCCGCCGCAGGCGAGCTCGAAGGCTGGCAGCGCTGGCGTGCCGACCAGTTGCGTGAGGAACTGGTGACCAAGGCCGAAGGGCTGCTTGAACGCCCGGACGGGCAGGCCATTGGCGGGCGCAAGATGCAAGAGACGCTGCGCCAATTGCGTGAGCAGTGGAAGCAGACCGATCAGGGTGGCATCCCCAACCATGCGCTGTGGAAGCGTTTTGACGACGCGTGCAATGAAGCGCACAAGGTGGTCGAGGCCTGGCTGGACAAACTCAAGGCCGAAACCGCAGAGCACCGCGCGCAACGTTTGGCGCTGATTGACGAGGTGAAGGCCTGGGCCGCGGCCAACCGCAGCGCGCTGGACGACGACTGGAAGGGCTTTAACCGCGTGCTGTACCAGTTTGGCGACCGTTGGCGTGCCTGTGGCCACGTGGGTGAAAAGATGTTTGCCGAGCTGCAACCGCTGTGGAAGGCTGCCATTGACGAGGCGGCCGCGCCGCTGGAGGCGTTGCAGAAAGACAGCCTGGCCGCGCGCCACGCGATGATCGAAGAAGCGCGCGCGTTGGGTGCGCAAGACAGCCTGCGCATCGACGCCGTCAAGGCGCTGCAACAGCGCTGGCAGGCCCAAGCGCACCGCGTGCCGGTGGAGCGACGCCAGGAGCAAAAGCTGTGGGACGCGTTTCGCAAGCCGATTGATGACGCTTTCCAGCGCAAGAGTGCCGAGCGCGCGCGCGCGCAGAGCGCCCTGAGCGCCATCGACCAGGGCGTGCTGAACGCGTCCAAAGCGCTGCAAAGCGCCAATGCGTCGGGTGATGCGCAAGCCATTCGCAGCGCCATGGCAGCGCTCGAGGCAGCACTGCGTGGCCAAGCGCAGGCCCAGGCCGTGGTGGCGGCCAGTGCCCAGACTTCTGAAGAAAAAGAGCTTGTAGCGCAAACGCAGCAAGCGCAAGCAGCTACTGAAAGTGAAGTGACTCAAGACCAATCGGTGCCGGGCACGCCAGCGGGTCAGGGCAGTGACAACGGTTGCGCGCAGCCTGACGCCGTGCCTGATGGTACCGACGCCGGTATCGCTGCTGACGCAGCCACGCCAGAACCCGGCGCGCCTGTTGCGCCTGTGACCGTGCGCAAGCCGGTGGTGGCGATGCGGGGTGACGACCGGCCCGGTATGCGCAAAGAGCTTGCAGTGCCACCGCGCGGTGGCAAGTTTGGTGACCGCGCAGACAACGCGCGCAAACCCGGGCGGGACGCCGGGCCAGGCGCACGGCGTGACGATCGTGCGGCGCGACGCGACACCCGGGCTGAACGTGGTGCATCCACGGGAGACCGGCCCATGGCTCCCCGTCTGGGCGATGCGGCTTTTCGCGCTCAGCGCGACGCGCTGGAGCAGGCGCAGTTTGCGCTGCGCAAACTGGCCGCGCAGGCACATGGTGAGGCACTGACGCAGCTTCTGACTGCTTGGGAAAAGCGCGATCCGAGCGCCTTGCCCGGTGTGCAGGACTTTGGCGGGCGGGTCAGTGCGGCCACGCGCGCGGGCTGGCTCAAGGCGCTTTCAGCGGCGGCGGCTGCGGGAGACGCCGACACCGCCTTGTTGCGTCTGGAAATGGCCGCCGAAGTACCCACGCCGGTCGAACACCTGAGCGCGCGACGGATGTTGCAGTTGCAATTGCTGACCCGGCGCAACGACCCCGCGCCGCGTGAAACCTGGGGTCAGGACAGCGCCACCGTCTTTGCCGGTACTTTTGATGCGGCACAGGCGCGGCGCCTGCAAAACGTGCTGAAGGTGTTACTCAAGCCCTGACACAGCCAGATCGATACGCTGCGGTGCCTGCGTGCACTGTAGCCGCAGCACCCGCAACCGGGGTGGCTGCGCGCTGGCGTCCCAGTCGCTGAGTACGCGGCGCAGGTGCGTGCTGCCGCCAACGCTGTGCAGCGTGTGGTCGGCTGGCAGATGCGTGTGGCCGTGGATCAGTGTGCTTGCATCGCATGCTTGCAGCCAGTGCAACGCTGCACTGCGATCCACATCGGCATACACCGCACCGCTGGCTTTGCGCGCCTGGCTTTGCGCGCGTAACTCACGGGCCATGGCCTGGCGCTGCACGAGCGGCTTGGCCAGAAAATCTTGTTGCCATTGCGCTGAGCGCACCAGCGTGCGGAACTGCTGGTAGTCGGCGTCTTCCAGACACAGCGCGTCGCCGTGCGACAGCAGCCAGCGCTGCGTGTCAAACACCAGCACGGTGGGATCGGCCAGCAGCGTCATGCCGCAGGCCTTGGCAAAGGTTTGGCCAAGCAGAAAGTCGCGGTTGCCGTGCATGAAATACAGCGCCAGGCGCTGCGACGCCTGTGCCAGCACCTGCTGGCATTGCAGCTCAAAACCCGGCGCATGGTTGGCATCCGCTGCATCGTGCCGGGCTACAGCGTCGTCACCCAACCAGACCTCAAACAGGTCACCCAGGATAAAAACCGCATCGGCCGGGGTGTGCGCCAGATAGCGCTGCCAGGCACGAAAGGTTTCAGGCTGGCTGGCTTGCAGGTGCAGGTCTGAGATGAAATCAATGCAGCGCCAGTGTGCCGGTGCCTTCAGCTCAGGCGTCTGCGCTCGCGTGCGTTTCAGAGGGCGACCGCCTTTTCAATCAGCACGTCTTCGACCGGCACGTCGTCGTGGTAACCCTTGCGAGCGGTTTTGACACCTTTGATCTTGTCCACGACGTCGGTGCCGGCCACCACTTTGCCAAACACCGCATAGCCCCAGCCTTGTCCGGTGGGCGCGGTGTGGTTCAAAAAGCCGTTGTCGGTCACGTTGATGAAGAACTGCGCGGTGGCCGAATGCGGGTCCCCGGTGCGTGCCATGGCCACGCTGTACTTCACATTCTTCAGTCCGTTGCCTGCTTCGTTCTGGATCGGCGCGTCGGTGCCTTTTTGTCCCATGCCAGGTTCCATGCCGCCGCCCTGGATCATGAAGTTGGGAATCACGCGGTGGAAGATGGTGTTGTTGTAGTGGCCTTTGTTGACGTAGCTCAGAAAGTTGGCGACCGACTGCGGTGCCTTGTCCTGGTCAAGCTCCAGCGTGATGGTGCCGTAGTTGGCAATATGCAGTTCGACTTGTGGTTTGTTCATGGGTCAGTTCACCAGGGTTGCAGTTTTGATAAGCACGGTGGTTTTGGGGACGTCCGTGGGGAAGGGGCCGCCCGCGCCGGTGGGCGTGGACTTGATTTTTTCAACCACGTCCATGCCCGAGATGACGCGGCCGAACACGGTGTAGCCAAACAGTTGGTTGGCATTGAGCAGGTTAGCGCGGGGCGTGTTGCGGTAGGTTTGGCCCTGGTACTGGAACTCAGGCACGGGGTCTCCCGGCGGGATCAGCACCGGATCCAGAAACCCGTTGGCTTTGACGTTGATGAAAAACTGCGCCGTGGCCGATTGCGGGTCGCTGGTGCGCGCCATGGCCAGCGTGCCGGTGACGTTGCGCGGGCCGCCTTTTTCCAGCGCCTGGCGGCCTTCATGTTCTACGGGCGCTCGCGTTGGCTTTTGTACGTAGTTGGCGTCAAAGCCGCCGCCCTGAATCATGAAGTTGCCGATCACGCGGTGAAAGATCGTGCCGTCGTAATGCTTGTCTTTCACGTATTGCAAAAAGTTGGCCACCGTCTTGGGGGCTTTGTCGGGGTAAAGCTCCACCACGATGTCCCCCACATTGGTGCTCAGTTTGACTTGACGAAGCTCCTCGGCCAGCGCCACGTCTGCTATGCCATAGAGAGCTACACAGGCCACGACAGTGCGCGCCAGCATGCAAATTGATTTGTTGGTCATCCGATCACTCCTTCGTGAATAATTTTCCATTGATTGTGCTGACGACTCCAGTATTGGCGCAGGGTGCTGCCGCTGCGCTGGCCCGCGGCCACTTCACCAAAAGTGACCACCATGGTTTCGCTGGTATCTACCCAATGCAACAGCGAAAGGTCTTTGATGGCCAGTTGACGCCCCTGCACCGCTGCCACTTGGTTGCGCAGCTTGGGTAGCCACTCAGTCAAGGTCTTGCCGTTATTGAAGTCGGGCGCATAAAACTGGCTGAACTGGTTGACATCCCCCCCGGATTTGGCTCTGAGCCAGGCATCCAAATGGGTTTTGAACTCCTGAAAACGGGGTTGCATATTTTGCGGCGGCACCCACTTGAGGCTGCGCGAGATCAGCACCGGCGTAGAGCGGACTTCAACCGTGCGCATGATTTGTTCCAAATCCGGGTTGGCCAGTGCCACACAGCCGTCGCTGGCCAACGGACGGCGTGAAAATTCACCGGGAGGTGAGCCATGCAACCAGATACCACCACCGGTCTTGCCGCGTTTGAGGTCGAGCTCATTGGGGTAATTGATCGGCAGCGCACCAGCGCCATAAAAATCTTTCAAGTTTTTCGCGTCAAGTTTGCTGGTGACGAAATAAATGCCCAACGGCGTGCGCTGATCACCCTCCACCATTTTTTCAATGCCCAATTTCCCCACTGAAACGTAGTAGTCGGCCACCAGACTGAGCCCATTGCCCCGGTTCTCAAACAAATACAGACGTGAGCGCTCGGCATCAACGGCAATGGCATGTTTGTTGTATCGTGAAAGCTGCACAAATTGCGCTGGCACCATACCCGTTGGCGGTCGCTCGCGCAGAGCCTTGAGCCGCATACGTGATTCATCTTTTAGCTCATTCAAGGCGCTGTTGGCGTTTTTCAGTTGCTCCGCCGGGATATCGCCAAACTCGGTGAGAGGGCGACTGCGCGCCGATAACAAGTCGCCATAAACCAACTGAGCCAGAGCAAAGGTCGGGAACTCTGTAACGAGTTGCTCGGCCTTGTGCAAGGCGCGCGTCGTATCCGCCTTGCCGATTAGCCGATAGATCTCGATCAGGCGTGCCTCAGCCAAACCTGCATTCGGCCGATTGGATGCGACATGGCGTAGGGGTTTGACCGCTGCTTTGCTGGCCTTGACGTGGCGGGCAATTTTTTCAGGTTTGGCTGATTTGCCCCAAGCTTGGCCGATACCGAGCCCCAGGCTGAACACCAGTATTCCAAAGGCAAGCAGGTTGAGGATCAAGCGAGGCATGCGTGCTGAAAATAAAATGAGATGGCGACCAAAACTGGCAAAGTCAACCCCCTTGTTGCCTTACAAGCCCTTAGTTTCCAGTGGATTCCCGGCCGATCAGCCAATGCGTGCCCTGTTTTTTGAGCTGCAGGGTTTTTCTGCTTGAGACTGACAATTGGTCCCCTTTGTAGCTTTGGCGGAACTTGGCGATCGCTTCATCGCCAGTGACTTTGACACGAAGTTCAGACACTTTGACGCTGATGCGTGTCTTGCCGGTAATGCGATCAATACGGTCTTTTTCCCAAGCACTGCGCGGTTGATCGTTGGGGGTGGCAAAGTCGGGGCTGTAGGCGGCCAAATAGGTCTTCATGTTTTTGTCAGACCAAGCTTGCGCCCAGGCCATGACGGCAGCCTCCACCTCTTTGCTGGCATCAGATGTTGGCTTGGCCACTGCAACCGGTGCTGTTACAGCAGCGGCAGGTTTTGCTGGCGTCACCGATGGCACCGGGTCAGGTAATGGCGCAGTATGCGTTGAAGCGGGCGCGGGTTTGTTACTGGCCACGGTGGCCGCCGGGGCCGGTGTGACGGCTGCCTTGGCCGCGCTGGTGGCCGCAACTGGCTTGGGGTTGGCCAAGTTGGGTTTGAACAGTTCACGAATCAACGCCAGCTTGGGCGGCAACGCGTTATTGCTGGCGTCAAGCTGCAATGCCTTGTTATAGGCTTGGCTGGCCAGGCTGGCATACACATCGCCCATGTTTTCGTGGGCCGTGGCGTAGCTGGGGTTGGTGCGGATGGCCATTTCAAGTGCTGTACGGGCCTTGTCATATTGACCCTGGCTGGCGTACAGCACGGCCAGATTGTTGTACGGTTCAGGAAGTTCCGGAAAGTCTTGGGTGAGCTTGGTGAACGTGGCCACAGCATCGTTTTGTTTGCCCAGGTGACGCTGGATCACGCCTTTTAAAAAGCGCAACTGCGGGTCAGCGGGTTTGTTGGCCAATTGGCTATCTACCTTGGCCAGGGCCTCGGCAAATTTGTTGTTCTGCACCAATTGGCTGACCTCAGCATAGCCATCAGCTTGGCTGGTTGTGGCAGTACAGGCAGCCACCAGGGTGATCAGACGCAACGCATTTAAAACAGTAGAACGGGTGAGTTTCATGGTTTGACGCGGCTAAATTCGGGACGATAAGGGTGGCTATGGCGCGGCTTTATACTGGCGCGCATTGTAGCCCGAGGGGGTGGTTTTCGTGCGTTCTACCGCAAGCGGCGGGGTGCGCTTTGCCCCTGTTGCGTGGATGGCCTCAATGGCCGTCAACCGACCCGTTTCACCGAATTTGATTTGACCCATGAGTTTGCGCATTTTCAACACGCTTAGCCGTGACCTGCAACCCTTTATCCCGATCGAGCCCGGGCATGTTCGCATGTATGTGTGCGGCATGACGGTCTATGACGTGTGCCACTTGGGCCACGCGCGTTCGATGATGGCGTTTGACGTGGTGCGCCGCTGGCTTGAGACAACCGGGTATCGGGTGACACATGTGCGCAATGTGACCGACATTGACGACAAGATCATCAAGCGCGCGCTGGACAACGGTGAGCCCATTCGCACATTGACCCGCCGCATGATCGACGCGCTGCATCAAGATGCTGACGCGCTGGGCATGTTACGGCCCACGCACGAACCGCACGCTATCGACCATGTGCCCGCCATGCTGGCGCTGATTGGTCGCTTGCAAGGCAAAGGCCTGGCCTACCAGGGGGGCGACGGCGACGTGCACTATGCGGTGCGCAAATTTGTCGGCTACGGCAAGCTCAGTGGCAAGTCGCTGGACGAACTGCGTGCGGGCGAACGCGTTGCTGTGGCCGACGGTAAGGCCGACCCGCTCGACTTTGTGCTCTGGAAATCGGCCAAACCCACCGAACCGGCAGACGCCAAGTGGGACAGCCCCTACGGCCCGGGGCGACCCGGCTGGCACATTGAATGTTCGGCCATGTGTGGTGAACTGTTGGGGCAGACGGTGGACATTCACGGTGGTGGCGCCGACTTGCAGTTTCCGCACCACGAAAACGAAATTGCGCAAAGCGAAGGTGCCAACGGTGTGCCGCTGGCGCGCTGGTGGATGCACAACGGCTTTGTTACGCGCGACAACGAAAAAATGTCCAAGAGCCTGGGCAACTTTTTCACCATTCGCGAGATTTTGGCGCGCTACGACGCGCAGACGCTGCGTTTCTTTATTCTGCGTGCGCACTACCGCAGCGCGCTGAACTACAGCGACGCGCACCTGGACGACGCCCGCCAGGCGCTGCGCCGCCTGTACACCACGCTCGTCGCGGTGCCGCCGCAGAGCACGCCGATTGACTGGAACAACGTCTATGCGGTGCGCTTCAAGGCCGCCATGGACGAAGACTTCGGCACGCCCGAGGCGGTGGCGGTGCTGTTTGATCTGGCCACCGAGGTCAATCGCACGCAGTCCAGCGCGCTGTCCGGGCTGTTACAGGCGTTGGGCGGCTGCCTGGGTCTGCTGCAAGTGGATGCCAAGACCTACCTGCAAGCTGGTGCGGGACTCGGTGAAGACGCGATTGCCGCACTGATTGCGGAGCGCGCGGCGGCCAAAGCGGCCAAAAACTTTGCCCGCGCTGACCAGATTCGCCAGGATTTGCTGGCGCTGGGCATTGCACTCAAAGACACGCCAGCGGGCACCAGTTGGGAGTCCGTGCAATGAATATTTTATATCAAATTGGCTTCAAATGCTTATGAATAAAGCGCTGATAGCTACTGAAAGTGAAGCGCATTTGCTGACCGCGCCAACTTATTGGACGGACGCGTGCAAACACCTCATGAAGAAAGACCGTGTCATGAAGCGCTTGATTCCGCGCTTTGGCGCGGCGTGTCTGCAAAGCCGTGGTGACGCGTTTGTGACGCTGGCGCGCAGCGTGGTAGGGCAGCAAATATCGGTCAAGGCGGCGCAAACCATCTGGGACCGCTTTGCCAAATTGCCGGAAGCATTGACGCCCCAGCAGGTGTTGCGCCTGAAGATCGACGACATGCGCGCGTCGGGTTTGAGCGCACGCAAGGTGGAATACCTGGTGGACCTGGCGCTGCATTTTGACGGCGTCCGGGTGCACGTGGACGACTGGTCGCGCATGGACGACGAAGCGATCATTGCCGAACTGGTGGCGATACGTGGTATTGGCCGCTGGACGGCCGAGATGTTTTTGATCTTTCACCTGATGCGCCCCAATGTGCTGCCGCTGGACGACGTGGGACTGATCAACGGCATCCGCCAGTGCTATTTTTCGGGCGACGTGGTCAGCCGCAGCGACGCGCGTGAGGTGGCCCAGGCGTGGGAGCCTTACCGTACCGTAGCGACTTGGTATATTTGGCGCTCGTTGGACCCGGTGCCGGTTGAATATTGATAATTTGTGGGTCAGATCTTCAGCTCTGACCCCAACTGATTAAAACTTTGTGGGTCAGATCTTCAGCTCTGACCCCAACTGATTAAAACTTTGTGGGACAGATCAAGAATTGCGCAGCAATTTTGCTCTGTCCTCAACTGATTAAAACCTTGCGGGCAGACCAAGCCAAAAGGACCTCAAATGGCCAAAAAGACCTTTCTCGACTTTGAAACCCCGATTGCCGAGCTGGAAAACAAGATCGAAGAGTTGCGCTACGTGCAGACCGAGTCAGCGGTGGATATTTCGGCCGAAATCAACCAGTTGGCCAAAAAAAGTCAGCAGCTCACCAAAGACATCTACAGTGACCTGACGCCGTGGCAGATCGCCAAGATTGCGCGCCATGCCGAGCGGCCATATACGCTGGACTATGTGGGCGACATCTTTACCCATTTTGTCGAACTGCACGGTGACCGTCACTTTGCGGACGACCTGAGCGTCGTCGGTGGGCTGGCGCGCTTTAACGGCACGCCGTGCATGGTGATCGGCCAGCAAAAAGGGCGCGACACCAAAGAGCGTGGCCTGCGCAATTTTGGCATGAGCAAGCCCGAGGGCTACCGCAAAGCACTGCGCCTGATGAAGACCGCTGAAAAGTTCAAGCTGCCCGTGTTTACTTTTGTCGATACGCCTGGTGCCTACCCGGGTATCGACGCTGAAGAACGCGGCCAGGCCGAAGCCATTGGTCGCAATATTTTTGAGATGGCACAACTGGAGGTGCCGATCATCGTCACCATCATTGGCGAGGGCGGCTCAGGCGGCGCATTGGCTATTTCGGTGGGCGACCAACTGCTGATGTTGCAGTATTCGATTTACTCGGTGATCAGCCCCGAGGGCTGCGCCTCGATTTTGTGGAAAACCTCTGACAAAGCCCAGGAGGCCGCCGACGCGCTGGGCATCACCGCGCACCGCCTGAAGGCGCTGGGCGTGATCGACAAAATCGTCAACGAGCCGGTGGGTGGAGCCCACCGCGACCCCAAACAAATGGCCACGTTCCTCAAGCGCGCCCTCAACGATGCCTACCGCCAGGTGAGCGACCTGAAAGTAAAAGAGTTGCTTGAGCGCCGCTTTGAGCGTCTGCAAAGTTACGGCCGCTTCACCGATACCAAGACCGTCAAATAATTGGGGTCAGATTCCAATTATTTTCCTTGAAACCAGGTCGGCGACGTGACACTGGCTTTTTCTCGCGCCATGGCGGCGTTTGAGCCCAGCTTGCCTTTGGCGGTGGCGTTCAGTGGTGGGGCCGATTCCACCGCCTTGCTGCTTGCGTGCGTGCAAAAGTGGCCCAGGCAGGTCAACGCCATCCACGTGCACCATGGCTTGCAACACGCTGCCGACGATTTTTTGCGCCATTGCGAGCAGGTGTGTGCTGCACTGGCGGTGCCGCTGCTGGTGCAGCGCGTGAACGCCACGGCGGCCCCCGGGCAGAGTCCGGAAGACGCCGCGCGTCGCGCGCGTTATCAGGCTTTTGAGTCTCTGGCCCTGATCGACAAAGGGCAGCCATCTTTGGAGTCAATAGCGATTGCGCAGCATGCCGACGACCAAGTAGAGACCCTGTTGTTGGCCTTGAGCCGTGGTGCCGGGCTGCCGGGCTTGAGCGCCATGCCCGCGCGTTGGCGTCGTGGCGCGATCAACTACTACCGGCCGTTGTTGCAAGTCAGTGGTGCGGACATCCGCCAATGGCTGGGTGCACAGGGTGTGGCTTGGGTGCAAGACCCCAGCAACGCAGACGAGCGTTTTACGCGCAACCGTATCCGCGCCCGTGTCATGCCGGTGCTGACTGAATGTTTTCCACAGGCACTTGATACCTTTGCGCGCAGTGCAGCGCACGCGGCGCAGGCGCAGGTGCTGCTGGACGAAGTGGCGGCGCAAGACTTGCAGCAGGCGGGTGACCCGCCGACGATCCGCGCCTTGCAGGCACTGAGCCAACCCCGGCTGGCCAACCTGTTGCGACACTGGTTGCGCAGCCGCTTCCAGGTGACACCAACGCGTGCGCAACTGGACGAATTGATGCGCCAAATTGGTGCCTGCCGCACGCGCGGCCATGCCCTGCATTTGAAGGTAGCCAACGGCTTTTGCGAGCGCCGTGGCGACTGCCTGCATTGGTACAATTGCCCGCCTGTAACGTCTTAACTTTCCCCACTTATGTCCCTGATTGTTCATAAATACGGCGGCACGTCGATGGGCTCGACCGAGCGCATTGGCAACGTCGCCAATCGCGTGGCCAAATGGGCGCGCGCTGGCCACCAGATGGTGGTGGTACCCAGCGCCATGAGCGGCGAAACCAACCGTCTGCTGGCACTGGCCAAAGAGCTGGCACCAAGCCAGCCCAACGATGCCTACTACCGGGAGCTGGACATGCTGGCCGCCACCGGTGAGCAGGCGTCCAGCGCGCTGTTGGCCATTGCCTTGCAGGCACTCGGCATGGAATCGGTCAGCTACGCGGGCTGGCAAGTACCAATTCGCACCGACAGCGCCTATACCAAGGCGCGCATCGAATCGATTGATGACGCCCGGGTGCGTGCCGACCTGGCGCTGGGCAAGGTGGTGATCGTCACTGGCTTTCAGGGCATTGACGACCAGGGTCATATCACCACGCTGGGCCGGGGTGGTTCCGACACCTCTGCGGTGGCGGTGGCCGCAGCCATGAAAGCCGATGAATGCCTGATCTATACCGACGTGGACGGCGTCTATACCACTGACCCGCGCATCGTGCCGGAGGCGCGCCGCCTTGGCACCGTCAGCTTTGAAGAAATGCTGGAAATGGCGTCGATGGGCTCCAAAGTGCTGCAAATCCGCTCGGTCGAGTTTGCCGGCAAGTACAAGGTCAAGCTGCGCGTGCTCTCAAGCTTTACGCCGTGGGACATTGACATCAACGAAGAGGCCAAGTCTGGCACCCTGATCACTTTTGAGGAAGACGAAAACATGGAGCAAGCCATCGTTTCAGGCATCGCGTTCAGCCGCGACGAGACCAAAATTTCTGTGCTGGGCGTGCCCGACAAGCCCGGTATTGCCTACCAGATTCTGGGTGCCGTGGCCGACGCCAACGTCGAAGTGGACATGATCATCCAGAACATCAGCAAGGGCGGATGCACCGACTTCAGCTTTACCGTGAACCACGTTGACTACGCCAAGACCGTGGATTTGCTCAAAAGCCAGGTTCTGCCCAAACTGGGCGCGCAAGAAGTGGTGGGCGACACCAAAATCTGCAAGGTGTCGATCGTCGGCATTGGCATGCGCAGCCACGTAGGTGTGGCCAGCACCATGTTCCGCGTGCTCAGCGAAGAGGGCATCAACATTCAGATGATATCCACCAGCGAGATCAAAACCTCGGTGGTGATCGACGAAAAATACATGGAACTGGCTGTGAAGGCGCTGCACAAAGCCTTCAAGCTGGAGCAGGCAACGGCCTGAAAAGATTGCGCCGAGTCGTGACATAATCGCGGCTCTGATTTTTCAGGAAACGTGACCGAGTGGCCGAAGGTGCTCCCCTGCTAAGGGAGTATGGGGTGTAGAGCCTCATCGAGGGTTCGAATCCCTCCGTTTCCGCCAAACGCAACCCCAATGGATTGATTTACGGAGTTCGGTTTGATTGACAGTTGTGTGCTGTCAGTCTGCCCGGCGCAGGTTGGCGGTGTCAATATGCAGGGCGACCGGCTTGCTCAGGATGTTGAGCAAAATCATGGATCGGCTCTGGGCATCGGTGGTTTGGTAAATGGCTTCAAGCCCGGCAAACGGTCCGTCAGTGACGATGACTTTTTGCTCTGCCGCGAACAGGGTTTGTGCCGGATGGTCTTGCTCGCGTGCGCGGATCAATTCAATCAGACTGTCATCCACTTTGGCCGGTTGGCCGCCAAAGCGCACCATCTGGTGCACGCCCAGCGTAGAGCGGATTGGTGCCCAGTTTTGCGCAAAGTCACGCGTGTCGAGTTGAGTGAACAAGTAGCGCGCAAACATCGGTTCGGTCACCCAGACGGTTTTGCGTTGGCGGATTTTTTGCAGCTTGAGCAGCGGCATATAACACGCAAAACCCTGACGCACGAGGTTTTCCAAGGCCAAGGTTTCCTGGCGCGGCTTGGTGTGGATAAGATACCAGTGCATGGGCGCGGACCCGTCTGGCTCCCCGGGTGCTGTCATTCTCAGGCGTGCGCGCTTGACCGTTTGCCCGCTGCGTGTTTGAGCGTGAGCGCGCTAAAGCACCAGGCAAACTGGGTCAGCCGGGCATACAACGACGAATAGGCAAAAGCAAAAACCACCACAGCCCCCGCCAGCAGGGCTGTGTTTTGTGCAAACACCACGGCCCAAGCAGCCGGCAACGCGACAAAGACCCAGCAGACAGGGCTGGTCATGCCATTTTTAAGGGTGCCAGACAAATCCGGCCAGAGTTTGCTGACAATGCGCCGGTGGATCAGGTGGTGCATGTGCACCTTATCGGGCTGACCCGGGTTATGGCCTTTGCGATGCCAGCGGCGCAAAATTGAAAACATCACTTCCAACACCGGGTACAACACCACCAACAGGCTGCTCCAGGCGTTCAGTTGCGGGTTGCGCATCGGCAGCAGCACGGCCAACCAAGCGAGCATAAAGCCCAGCAGATAGGCACCGCCGTCGCCCAGAAAAAGTTTCCCCAGAGGCCAGTTGACAGCACCAAAACCCAGCGCACAAGCGGCTACCACAAAACATACGGTTGCCAGGGCCGAGTCACCGACGTTCAACGCCAACAATCCCAGCGCGCCCAGCATGATCGCCACCGCACCCGCAGCCAGGCCATGAACGCCGTCAATGATGTTGATGGCATTGGCTATGCCGCCTACTGCAAACGCGGTAAACAAGATGGCCAGTGGCATCCACCGCAGCATCCAGTCAAACGGTGCAAAGCCAGTGTTTTGCATCGCAATACCGGTCAGATAACAGGCCACAACACCGCTGAACATGGTGGCCAGCAAACGGTTGCGCACACTTACTTTTTTGGTAATGTCTTCCAATAGACCAAAGGCAAAGGCCGAAGTGCCGGCCAGCAGCATCACCCCCAAAATGGCTCGCACTGCCGCAGGCGCTACCCACCAGCCCAGCACCAAGCTCAGCGCTATGGCGACGCCGCCAATACGGGGCGTGGCTTCAAGATGGATTTTTTGCACTCCAAAAGAGCTGTCCATGCTGAAGCGACCATGCCAGTCTTTGGTCAGAACCAGCGCCAGACTGCATACCAGTGCAGCGACAAAAACAATCAAAAAAACACTCAAATTTCACCCCCTACATAGTGACTGACCGCTTTTTAATTTTTTGTATTTTTAAAGCGGCTATTATCTGTCCGGAGCCTTGCGCCATGCAAGGCCCAGCCCAGTCCAGTTTTGCCTCATTTCCAGGGCCCACTTTACCCAGCACACCTCGGCACGCGTGCTGAGCGCCAAGTTTATCGCACGGATCGTTGGCAAACAGTTGTTGGCAAAGCGTGCTTCAGTCCAACGCCAGCCGTTGCTGCGTGCGTACCATGGTCTCAAACGCTTGTGCATCGACACCCGGGCTGAACAAAAAGCCCTGGAGCTGATCACAACCGAGCGCGCGCAAAAAAAGCATCTGTTCGCGTGTTTCGATGCCTTCGGCCACAATCTCCTGGCGCAGCTGCCGCGCCATGGTGACAATGGCCTGTGCGATCGCGCAGTCGTTCTGATCCGCCGGAATGCCCATCACAAATGATCGATCGATCTTGAGCGTGGTGATCGGAAATTTCTTCAGGTAAGCCAGGCTGGAATAACCCGTGCCGAAGTCGTCCATCGACAGCGCCAACCCCATCGCTACCAGTGCGTTCATGATGCGGATGGCGGCGTCTGCCCCGCGCATGAGCAAGCTTTCGGTAATTTCAAGTTGCAGGCTCGCCGCGGGCAGTTGGTAGTGGTCCAGCACCGCTTGCATGCGGGTGGGCAGCAGCGGGTCAAACTGCCGTGCGGACAGGTTCACCGACACCAGCGGCACTTCCATCCCCGCCTGCCGCCAAGTGCTGATCTGGCGACAGGCTTCTTGCAGCACCCAGTCGCCAAGGTCCAGAATAAGCCCGGTTTCTTCCGCCACGGGGATAAAAAAGCCAGGCGAAATCATGCCTTTGATGGGGTGTTGCCAGCGAATCAGCGCTTCGGCACCCACGATCTTGCCGCTTCGCAAGCTCACCTTGGGCTGGTAATGCAATTGCAACTGATGATCTGCCAAAGCCTGGCGTAACTCGCCTTCAAGTTGCCACCGCTCGCGGGCTTTCTGGTCCATCTCCAGACTGTAAAAAAGATAACCCGAATCTTCTTCCGACTTGAGCCGCTTGACCGCAATATCGGCGTGGTGCAGCAGCGTGGCAACGTCGGTGCCATCTTCGGGGAAAACCGATATGCCGATGCTGGCACTGGTATGCACCTCGACACCATCAATGCGGAACACTGGTTTGAGAGCGGCCAGCAGTTTTTGCGCCACGATGCCGCTGTGCTCACGCTTTTGCACGTTGAGCAACGCCACGGCAAACTCATCACCGCCAAAACGTGACAGCACGTCTTCGTCGCGCAGGGCCTGACGCAGGCGCTGGCTGATCTGGTTCAGCAATGCGTCGCCAAACCCGTGGCCAAAGGTGTCATTGACGGCGTGAAAGCGCCGCAGGTTAAGCGCCAATATGGCACCGTAACCGTCATGACGTCGGGCCGAGGCCAGGGCGACGTCCACCACCTGGAAAAAGTGGGTGCGGTTGGGCAGCCCGGTGAGGCTGTCGAAATTTGCGAGATGCTGCATGCGCTCCTCTGTCGCACGCAGCATGCTGATGTCAGAAAAAATGGAAAACGCATGCGTCACCTGACCCATATCGTTGCGCACCACGCTGATCGACACGGACTGCGCAAACAGCTCGCCATTTTTTCGCTTGCCAATAATCTCGCCCTGCCATGGCCCGTTGCCAAGCATGGCCGCGCGCACCTGGGCTCTGAAGTCAGCGGCATGCGTGCCAGAGCGCAGCAAGTCAGCGGTTTGCCCGACCGCCTCTTGGGTGGTGTAACCGGTGATGTTGGTAAACGCGGTGTTCACCGACACGATGCGCTCGAAAGCATCGGTGATCAAAATGCCTTGGTCACTGTCTTCAATGATGCTGGAATGCAATTTTTGCCGATCTTGCGGCGGCAGTGTCTGCGATACCTCTGACAATTGCGCCATCATCCCCAGCGGCTGCCGCATGTCGTCATACAAAACCGACAGTGTCAGCGCTGCCTTGAAATTTTCGCCAGATTTTTTGCGCCGCCACACCTCCGTCACGTTGCCACTTGTGTCCGGTTGAAGTTCGATCAATTCACAAGCATCAGCACTGGGTACATCTGCATACAAAAACAGCACATGCTGACCGATGGCCTCTTGCGCGGTGTAGCCAAACAGTGTTTGCGCAGCGTTGTTCCAACTGGTCAGGTAACCTGACATATCCATCGTCAGGACGGGCAACGGCAACTGCTCAACGATGCGCCAGGCATACGGCCTGAGTTCGTGTGGCATCGACGTCATTGCTGCATCTCCCGGGCCATGTCCTGCGTCCATTGGCAGGCACTCAGGCTGGCCAGGGTAAATTGCCCGGCGCTGATCTGCAGCTCTTGCAGCACAGGGGCCACGCCAATGGCATTGCGTTGTGCTGCAAGCTCCAGCGCCAGTAACAGTTGGCCGATTGTGCCCTGATGCCTGGTGACAGCGTTGACCAGCACCTCGCTCAACTGCAAGGGTTTTATCAGCTCTGCCAGTGGTTTACCAAACAAAACGCCCAGCAGTGAAAACATACCCGCCATAAAAGCCAGATCCTGCTCGGAACGATCCAGACCACCGTCTTTGGCCAGCAACTCCATCGTGCGTGCGCGCACTGTCACATTGGCCAACAACATGGGGGCGCGAGGGTCGTTTGTGCGCGCCGCAAAAAGCATCAGATTCAGCCAGCGCCGCAACTGGTTGCGCCCAAGGATCAAAATCGCCTGTGAAAAGCTGGTAATGCGGCGCGTGGTTCCCATCCCGAGGGAATTCACCAGCCGTAACAAATGGTAGGAAAGTGCTGCATCCTGACGCAACACATCTTCAATGTCGCGCGTATCCGCATCGGCGTTGACCAGCTGCAACAACTTGAGCGCCAGCGTTCTAGAGGCAGACGGCGACTGGGGAGAGCTGGGGGGTGCCAAATACCAGTTGCCGTCAATCCAAACAACGTCGGGTGGTGGCTGCGGCTTGCCAGCGTTGTTGCACATACAAATGGATGCATCGTTGACAACAACGCAACCGGTGGCTTGCAGGCTGGCCAATACATCGGGTGCAAGGCCATTGGCTTGACCGCAGCCCAGCAGGCACGGAAACCCAGTTGCAAACGTCGCAAAATCAGGGTGTGTCGATAGCGTGTGCAGCGCTTGGGCTGCGGCGTCTGAAAAATCCAGCAGGACCGCACCTGGCGTGCCTTGGCGATTGGCCAAAAAATGAAACAAGACCGGTGCTGATGTCGGATGCATGGGTACTTTTTGATCGTCAAAATACAGACTGGATAGTAATGCATGAGGCGTGACGGGTTGCCGTCCCGGCGGCATCGCGTTGGATGAGGCACAAGCGGCATCCATGCTGCCGTCACCGCTGCGGCATCAGGCAAAGGCCGGCTGCAAGACACGGTGTCGCTGCTACCTGCAACGGCATCCGGCGCGCCAGCTACTTGGTTGTAAAGGTGTAGCTGCCGTCCCAGTCCGGGCCAGGTGGGTTTTGCGCCAGATGCGCAATACGCTCCGGGTACAGACGGTACAGCAGACGCTGTGGGTTGCGTTGTTGCAAGGCTTCAAAGGCCGTTTGTGCCTGCGCCCACTGCTGGCTGCGGTACAACATCAGCGCTTGTGTGTAGTCTGCCAACTCTGCTTGATCGGCGTCACTTACCTGGTCTTTCGGCCCGAGCGGCTCGTAGATTTTGACCGGGCGGTCTTTGCCTTTTACGCGCACGCAGTCAAGCTCTCTAAAACTGAAGTCTGGCACCCGTGCCATGGTGAACTCGCTCACCATGATCGATACGCCATACACCTTGGTCAGGCTCTCCAGCCGGGAGCCCAAATTGACCGCGTCGCCCATGATGGTGTAAGCCAGCCGAAACTCGGAGCCCATGTTGCCCACCGTCATGTCGCCGCTGTTCAGGCCCACGCCCACCTTGATGGGCGGCCAGCCCTTGGACTTGAAATAGTCCTGCAACGATGCAAGTTTGGCAATCATCTCCATGCCCGCCAGCAGGGCGTGGCGCGCATGGTCTGGGTCGGCCAGTGGCGCACCCCAAAAAGCCATGATGGCGTCACCCATGTATTTGTCGATCGTGCCACGGTGCTTGTGGATGACGTGCGTCATGGGCGTCAAAAATTCGTTCATCAACTGCGTGAGCTGCTTCGGGTCCAGCCCCTCAGAGATGGTGGTAAAGCCGCGCACGTCAGAAAACAGCACGGTCAGGTCGCGGCTGCTGCCCTCCAGGCTGTAAGCACCCGGGTCTTGCGCCATTTCATCCACCAGTTCAGGCGGCACATACTGGCCAAACAGGCGTGCCAGCAGGCGCTTGCCGCGCGCATCCACAAAAAAACCATAAGACATATTCAACACAAACAACGCGCTCACCAGCACCAACCCGGAGCCCAGTGGCACGATCAGTTGACTGGTGTTCCAAAAATACAGGTTCAGCCCCACCATGGCGGCCAGGGTGACCACCGACAGCAGTGTGGTCAGCAGCGGGGACAGCAGCGGCAACGTCAGCCCCAACAGCAATCCGACCGCCAATAGCAGCAACAGTTCCAGCCCCAGCGTGTAAGCGGGGCGGGCGCGGATGGATTCATCCATGATGGCACTGATCATGTTGGCGTGCACCTCTACCCCGGCATACGACTCCTGCATTGGAGCGGTGCGCAAATCCAGCAGGCCGGGTGCCGTGGTGCCCAGCAGCACCACCGCGCCGCGCAACACGGCGGTATCGACCTTGCCCTGCAAGACGTCGCTCGCAGAAACATAGCGGTAGCTTCCCTGTTTGCCTCGGTAGGGCACCAGCGCGGCCATGTCAGCATCGAGCGGGATCGTGCGCCGCCCCAGTCTGAGCGACTCCAGCCCCGTCGCATCGGCACTGCCTTGCGCGTATGCCAGTTCAACACCAGGCTCACGCAGCGCCAGGCGCGCCACCGCCAAGCTGAGGGTTTCGTACAACGCGTTGTTGTGCATCTGCAGCAGCGACACGCGCCTGACCACACCGTCGCTGTCTATCAGCGGTGATGCGTTGAAAAATCCGCCGACACCGGCGGCTTGCTGGAGCTCGGGCAAATTGGCTGCATAGCCGCTGGCTACCACCGCGCCGACCAGACTGGGGTCGAAACTCCCCGCTGCCAACGCAGGTGCCGGCAATTGACCCACCTGGGAGTGACTTTGCGTGCCATGCTGAAAGTAGTAGCCCAGCACCACACGCCGCTCCTTCAAACTATTGGCAAAAAGCTGGTCGTATTGCAAGCTGGGGCGCAGTTGCTTCAGGGCGCTGGCAAAAGCCTGGTCTTGTTGCAGCTCACCGCGTGCCAGAGCTTCCAGACTGCCCAGTCCCGAGCTTTGATCGCGCTCGGCAAACAACACGTCAAAGCCCAGCACATCAATCTTGTACTGGTCAAACAACACATCCACCAACTGTGCCAGTTGCTTGCGTGGCCACGGCCAGTGGCCCAATTGCAACAAACTTTTTTCGTCGATATCGACAATCACAACGCGGGGATCGACCGTTCCCGGCATCGTCCATTGCAGGCGCGCGTCGTAGGTGTAGTTTTCAAGCCGGTCCACAAAACCCAGGTGAAGCACACCCACGCCATGCAGCAGCAACGCTGCCAGCAAGCACAGACTCAAACTGATGCGCAGCGCATGACGCCGCAAAATGCCAAGCTTTTTCAAGGTGCACCACAAGCGTTGATGTGACGCCCCGGATGATACTCACACTAGCGCACCATGACCCCCGACATTTGCTGCATGATCTCACGCGCAATGGCACCCAGCGGCACGGTTTTTTCAACCCCACCGCGTCTGACAGCTTCTTTGGGCATGCCGTACACCACGCAAGTGGCTTCGTCCTGCCCCACGGTGCGCGCACCGGCGTTGCGCATTTCTGCCAAGCCAGCCGCGCCGTCGTCACCCATGCCGGTCATGATGACACCCAGTGCATTGGCCCCGGCGCACTTGGCGACCGACCTGAACAGCACATCCACACTGGGGCGATGTCGGTTCACCAACGGGCCGTCCATTACCTCTACGTAGTACTGCGCGCCGGTGCGGCGCAGCAGCATGTGTTTGCCACCCGGTGCAATCAGCGCACGGCTGTTGATTACGCGGTCATTGTTTTGTGCTTCTTTCACTTCAATCTGGCACAAGCCGTTGAGCCGCTCGGCAAACGCTGCGGTAAATTTCTCAGGCATATGCTGCACGATGACGATGCCCGGTGTGACGCGTGGCAACATGGTCAGCACCACCTCCAGCGCCTGTGTGCCTCCGGTAGAGGTGCCAATGGCCACTACGCGCTCGGTCGTCTGGATCATGGCACCATGCTTGTCGGCGGCGGGCATGATCACATCTGCCGTGTTCTTGGCCTGGACCCGCATCACCGCCTTCATATTGGATTTGGCCGCTGCCTTGACGGCGCTGATGATGTCCTCGGAGTCGTCTTCCAGAAACTGCTTCAAACCGATCTTGGGTTTGGTGATGATGGCCACCGCACCAGCGGCTAGCGCCGCCATCGAGGTTTGTGTACCGGCCTCGGCCAGAGTGGAGCAGATCACCACCGGTGTGGGGTGCTCAGCCATGATTTTTTTCAGGAACGTGATACCGTCCATGCGTGGCATTTCAATGTCGAGCACGATCACATCGGGCCAGCGCACGTTCATTTTGGCAATCGCCAAAATCGGGTCTGCCGCAGCGGCAATCACTTCAATCCCGGGGTCGGCACTGAGCAAATTGGTTACCACCTGGCGCACCACTGCCGAGTCATCCACCACCAATACTTTGATTCGGCTCATGCTTGTGTGTCCATGTTGGGCTGCGCCTCCAGCTCTTGTTGTGTGGGTTTGACCTGGCGCGCCCATACGTCGCCACGGCTAAGGTCAAAAATAATTTGACGATGGCCAATACCAAACAGGCTTTCGGTTACTACCGTAATGCCTTGCTCGCTCAGCATGGCGCGTGCAGCCACGCCGTTACGCTGCCCCACATTGATACCACTGGCGTGCCCCATACCCGGGAACATGTTGCCGCCACCAAAAATTTTGGCCTGACAATCGTGCGGCTCCACACCGCGTGCACGCAAGTCGGTCAGCATCAACGCCAGTGCTTCGTCGCCATAGCGGCCATCCATTTCGCTGTGACTCACCTTGTGGCCGCGCGTTGGTAATAAAAAATGTGACATGCCACCCAGTCCGGTCTCGGGGTGCCACAGAGTGATCGACACGCAAGAGCCCAATATCGTGCGAATCTGGTAGCCCGAGTCGGCCACAAACAATTCCCCCGGCTGCAAAAAAATGTCCAGCAAGTTGTCGATCTGGTGCATATCAGACAGGCTTTTGATAAATCGACGGTGCCACCATCTGCACCGCGGTGCTGATGTCGTTCAGACTCTCAGAGTGGCCAATGCAAAAGTAGCCGCCGGGTTTGAGGGTGGCAATGACGCGCGCTACCACCTCACGCTTGGTCTCGTTGTTAAAGTAAATCATCACATTGCGCAAAAAAACCATGTCAAATTGCCCCAGCTCGGGCAGCGTCGTGTTCAGGTTGGCCTGCTGAAAGGTAACCTTGCTGCGCAGGCTGCGGTCTACCAGCAGCATGCCTTCATACTCGCCACCACCCTTGCGGCAAAAGCGGCGCAAATAGTCGGGCGGAATATGGCGGCAGCGTTCCATTGAATACAAACCACGCTGCGCCCCGGCAATCACCCGCGTGCTGATGTCGGTGCCAAGCACTTCCCAGGGCGTGGTTTGCATGCAGTCTTGCAGCACCATGGCCATGCTGTAGGCTTCTTCGCCGCTGGAGCTCGCCGCGCTCCAGATGCGCCAGGGTGCAGGGCGGCTGCGCACAGCCAGCACCTGGGTGCGCATAAATTCGTAATGCTTGATCTCGCGGAAAAAATAGGTCTCGTTGGTGGTCAGCAAGTCCACCGCCATTTGCACCTCGTCGGGGTGGTGGCCGTCAGAGAGTAGCTTGAAATAAGCGCCAAAACTCTCCAGCCCGTGCACTGCCAGCCGTTTGCTCAACCGCCCGGTTACCAGCGCCTTCTTGGCATCAGACATGGTAATGCCCGCCATTTTCAAAATAAAGCGCTGAAACTGGGCAAACTCGGCATCGGTAATGGCAACAGGCAGCACGTTCAATCCTTGGGCTTGGGTGTTTGGGCAAAGGCTTCAAAATCGGCCAAGGGCACCGGTTTGCTGAACCAATAGCCTTGAAACTGGTGGCAGTCCAGTGCCAGCAAGCGATCCCGCTGCGCTCGGGTTTCGACCCCTTCCGCAATCACTTCCAAAGACATGGCGTGCGCCAACACCACAATGGTGCGGGCAATGGCATCGTCATCTTCATCCACCAGAATGTCGCGCACAAAACTCTGGTCAATTTTGAGCTGGTCCAGTGGCAAACGCTTCAGGTATGACAGCGACGAATAGCCGGTGCCAAAGTCGTCCAATGAAAATTGCACCCCGAGTGTTTTGAGTGCGCGCATTTTTCCGATGGTTTCTTCGACTTCGCTCACCAACACACTCTCGGTCAGCTCCAGCTTGAGCCGCTGCGGGTTGGCCCCGGTCAGCGCCAGTGCGGCCATGACCTTGTTTACAAAATCGGGCAATTGAAACTGCTTGGCGCTCACGTTCACGGCCAGCGTCAGGTGTCTCATCCCGGGCAGCGTGCCCCACTTGGCCAACTGCCAGCAGGCGGTCTCCAGTACCCACTGCCCCAGTGGCAAGATCAGGCCATTGGCCTCTGATGCCGGTATAAATTCTGCCGGGGGCACCAGCCCGCGCGTGCGGTGCTGCCAGCGCACCAAGGCCTCGGCCCCCACCACGCGGCCGTCCTCAGACACCTGTGCCTGGTAATACAGCACAAACTCGGCGCGTGCCAGGGCTTCGTGCAGGTCGGCCTCCAAAGCCATTTGCTGGCTGACCTGCTGGCGCATCTCGGTGGTGAAAAAGCGAATCGAACTCAGACCCGCTTTTTTCGCCCAGTGGGTAGCGGTATCGGCCGCACGCAACAGGCTTTCTGCGTCTGTGCCATCTTGCGGGTAAAGCGCCACCCCCAGCGACACGGTGATCACCACGTCTTTGTCTGCCAGTTGCAAGGGGTCGGCAATGCTCTGGGTCAGTTTGGCTACCATCGCCTGCGCTTGCAGCTCATCCGCGTCTGCCAGAAATAACAGGAATTCATCGCCACCGGGTCGCCCCAACATGTCGTGGCTGGCCAGCAGCCCCTGAAAACGCCGGGTCAACAACACCAGCATCTGGTCCCCTGCCTGATGCCCCAAACTGTCGTTGATATGCCCAAAATGATCCAGGTCCAGACAAATCAGCGCGGCGTGGGTTCCCGTGGTGCGGCACAGCTCCAAGCTTTGGTTGACACGTTCCACAAACCGGCTGCGGTTAGGCAGGCCGGTCAACCCGTCAAAAAAGCGCAGTTGCAAAATGCGCGACTCCGATTCAAGCCGCTTTGACACGTCGCGCACAAACGCCGAGAAAACGCCGCCTTCGGCCCAACTGAAAGTGACGCTGATTTCCACCGGCATCAGGGTGCCGTCCTTGCGCTGATGCATGGTTTCGAACAACGTCGGCTGGCCGGCCATGACGCGCTGAAGATGTTCTTGCACGTTGGTCCTGGCCTCTGGCGCTTTCAGGTCAATCACATGCATTTGCAAAAGCGCCTCGCGGCTGTAGCCGGTCATGGCCAAATAAGCGTCGTTCACTTCCAGCAGTTGGCCCTGCGCATTGGCCAGCCAGAAACCGTCTTGCGATGACGCCATCACCGATCGGTATTTGGATTCGCTTTCGCGCAGTTGCAGCATTGTTGAATGCACGCTGGCATCGCGTGCAGCCAGGGTTTCCAGCACGCGATTGAATCCAAGTGACAGTGCGCTTAACTCATCGTGTCCCGAGGCATCCACGCGCACGGCCAGATCACCCTGTTGCAGACGTTCGGTTGCGTGCTTGAGCACCAGCAGCCGTCGTGTCACCAGCACTTGCAACAGCCAGCCTGTCATCAATAACAAGGCGGTGTACCCCAGTAGCCGCCCTGCGCTTTGTTGCAACCAGGTCTGCGTGGCATGCGCGCGCAATTCGTCAGTGGGCACATGAATGCTGAGCACGCCGCGCAAGTCACCCACTTTGTAACCGTAGGCCTGGTCATAGGTGTCGCGAATGGCCGGGGGTGCTTTGCTGCGCTCGCCGTGACACTGCAGGCAGTAGCTCTCAATCCATATCGGTGCTGCAAAATGAAAATAACTTTTCCCGTCTGCACCGATCAGGTTGCGACTGCGATCAGTGGCTTTCGGGTTAGCCCTGAACCAGGCCATGTCCTCCAGTTCGTCTGCATTGGCCGCGCTGTTTTTGTTGCGCGGCCGGTCTGACACGTTGTTAAATCGCACCCCGGATTGAAGCCAATTGGGTAAGTCTTCAGAAATCTTGTGCAACGCGTGTGCTGGCAAAAAGCCCACCGTGTGATCGGTCAGATCGATGCCACTTTCAAGGAACTGCCGGTGGTAGACCCGTCGTGTGGCCATCAGCAAAGCCTGCACCATGCGTGCGTCTTCGCTCGCGTGCGCCTGAACGTCGACTTGCATGCTCTTGTAGCCCACTGTCAAATCTACGGCCATGACCAGTGCCACCACGGCGCTGCAGCCCAGCCAGATTTTGCTTTGGAGCTTCATGGGGGCGGTCAATCAGCTATGGGCAGTCTGCGCCAATTCAGTGGCTTGCCCTAATTGGCCAATTTCTTGCATCGACAGCACCTTGCCCACGTCCAGCAAGATGACAAACTTGCCATCCACTTTGGCAATACCTTCGATAAACTCGCTGCGGATTTTTGCGCCAAAGCTGGGTGCGGGCTCAATCTCTGCGGTGGGGATTTCCAGCACCGCTTGCACCGAGTCCACCACGATGCCCATGTTCTGGTGTTCGCCCTCATTGGCAGTGGGCACTTCGACGATCACGATGCATGTGCTTTTGATGACCGGTGTGCTGGGTTTGCCAAAGCGGTTGGACAAATCCAGCACCGGTACCACCGCGCCGCGCAGGTTGATGACGCCGCGAATGCACGCGGGCATCATCGGCACCTCGGTCAGGTTGGCGTACCAGATGATCTCTTTGATGCACAGAATGCCAATCGAAAACATCTCGCCACCGAGCATAAAGGTCAAGTACTGTTTTTCCTCTGTAGCGCTTACTGTGCCTGCCTGAGCAGCTACAAGTTTTGCATTGGTTGGAACAATCTCGTTCATGATTTTTTCCTCTCGGTCGGGGACGGAACCAAAGATCTGTCCCGCAAGGTTCAAGTCAGTTGGGGACAGAGCCAAAGATCTGTCCCGCAAGGTTTAAATCAGTTGGGGACAGAGCTAAAGATCTGTCCCGCAAGGTTTAAATCAGTTGGGGACAGAGCTAAAGATCTGTCCCGCAAGGTTTAAATCAGTTGGGGACAGAGCTAAAGATCTGTCCCGCAAGGTTTCAGAATTTCGTGAACTGGGATTCGTCCAGATCGGCGCTGGCGGCGGCAGCCATGGGCGCAGCTTTGACGCTGGCTGTGGCCCTGGGTTGCGCGGCCTTTTTGCTGCTGGCGCTGCTCTTGCGCACCGCAAAACCGCCGCCACTTTGACCCGAGCCGTCGAGCTTGAAGAAACTCATGGTGTGCTGCAACTGCTCGGCCTGGCTGCTCATCTCTTCTGACGTAGCGGCCAGTTCTTCAGAGCTGCTGGCGTTTTGCTGCGTGGTGGTGTTGAGTTGACTGACCGCACTGTTGATCTGGCCGACACCGCTGCTTTGCTCGGTGCTGGCGGCGGTAATCTCTTGCACCAGGTCGCTGGTCTTGCGGATGTTGGGCACGATCTCGTCCAAGAGCTTGCCGGCTTTTTCGGCCAAGTCAACGCTGCTGCCGGCGACTTCGCCAATTTCTTGTGCCGCCACCTGGCTGCGTTCGGCCAGTTTGCGCACTTCAGCGGCCACCACGGCAAAGCCTTTGCCGTGTTCACCGGCGCGCGCGGCTTCAATGGCGGCGTTGAGCGCCAGCAGGTTGGTTTGTGCAGCAATGTCGTCGATGATGCCAATTTTCTTGGCAATCTGCTTCATGGCTTCTACCGTGGCTTTGACGGCTTCGCCACCATCGGCGGCGTCTTTGGCAGCTTTGCTGGCCATGCCGTCGGTGATCTTGGCGTTCTCAGTATTCTGGGCAATGCTGCTGGTCATCTGTTCGATGGAGGCAGAGGTTTCTTCGACCCCGGCGGCTTGTTCGCTGGCGGCCTGGCTTAAAGACTGTGCGGTGGCGCTGACCTCTTCTGACGCACTGGCCAGTGCCTGCGCACCCCCGTTCACGTCGGTCACCACTTGCGTCAACCTGCCAATCATGTTTTGCATGGCCGTCAACATTTGTCCGGTTTCGTCTTTGGAGGGGTTGTCGATGCGTACTGTCAGGTCACCGTCGGCCAGACGATCCATGGTGCTCTTGGCGATATTCAACGGGCGTGTCAGCCCGACTGTCAGATACCACGCCAGCAGGCAACCAAAAACAATGGCCACACTGGCTACCGTCAACAACAGGCGCACAGCGGCGCTGTAGGCGTTTTGCGCGGTGTCGTAGTCAAGTTGTGTGTCTTGCTCTTGCAGTACGATGTTTTCTTCCAAGAGATCCAATACCTTTTGTGTGGCTGGTGCGGCCTGGGTCAGAAGCAACTCGACGGCTTCCTCGTCCTTGCCTGAGGCGTCGAGTTGCAGTACCTTGTCGTTGAGCGGTGTCGCGTTGGCCAGCTCAGACTTGATCTGGCTGCGCAGCGACAAGCCTTTTTCTGAAGCGGGCGTTTTTTCCAGGGCTGCAAAGTCGCTGGCGTACTGGGTGCGCGCTGCGTCGATCTTGCGACGTTCCAGTTCGATTTGTTGGGCATCCTTGAGTAACACCACCGTGCGCATCACTCGCGTGATGACGTTGATGGAATCCACCATGTCGTTGCTGAGTTTGATTTTGTGCAAGTTCTCCTTGACGATGCCGTCCAAATTCCCTTGAATGTCACCCATTGCTCTCATGCCGATACCGGCCAGACCTGCACCGATCAGCAGCAGAATGGCAAAGCCCAGCGTCAGGCGCAGGCCGATTCTCATATTTGCAAACATGTCTATACCCCTTTAAAAAAACAGTTTCAATTCATCACCGCGTGTTCTTGCCCCACCTGGCTACCTTTGTCCATGGCCTGGCGCACCAGTTGCGGCACATCCAGAATCAGCGCCACGTCGCCACTGCCCAAAATGGTCGAGCCGCTGATGCACTTGCTTTGCGCAAACATCTGACCCAGTGGCTTGATGACGGTCTGGAACTCGCCCAGCAAGGTATCCACCACCAGTCCGGCCTTTTGTCCGGCGTGCTTGAGCACCACGATGTTTTCGCCCTTGGCCGGGTTGCCTTTGACGGAAAACAGCTCGCGCAGGCGAATAAAGGGCAACACCTCGCCACGCAGGTTGGTGTAGTCGTGCCCCGGCTCGGCGCTGTAGGCCACACACTCTTCGATCATGTCCAGCGGAATGGCATAGACGGCTTTGTCGATGCCCACCAAAAAACCGTCGATGATGGCCAGCGTGAGCGGCAAGCGGATCGACACCTTGGTGCCCGCACCCTCTTCGCTGCTGATGCCCACCGTGCCGCGCAGCGCGGTGATGTTGCGCTTGACCACGTCCAACCCGACACCGCGACCAGACAGGTTGGTGACCTTTTCTGCGGTTGAAAAACCGGGCTCAAACACCAAGCCGTAAATCTCGCTGTCGCTCAGGTGGTGGCCAGCCTCGACCAAGCCGCGCTCAACCGCTTTGGTAAGGATGCGGTCTTTTTTAAGGCCGCCGCCGTCGTCTTCCACCGTGATGACAATCGAGCCTGAGTCGTGAAAGGCGTTGAGCTTGACCGTGCCTTGTGCCGGTTTGCCACGTTGCTGGCGCAGTTCTGCGCTCTCAATGCCGTGATCCATGCAGTTGCGCACCAGATGCATCAGCGGGTCGCCAATTTTTTCGACCACGGTCTTGTCCAGCTCGGTGTCTTCGCCGTCAATTTGCAAGGCAATGTCTTTGCCCAGGTCGCGCGACACGTCGTGCACGACGCGTTGAAAGCGGTTAAACGTGGCACCAATGCGTACCATGCGCAGTTGCAGCGCGCTGTCTCGCACTTCTTCCACCAAGGTGGCCAGTTTGGACGTGGATTCGGTCAGCTCAATCACTTTGGAGCGGTGCGCGATCAGGTTCACGCTGGCCCCGGCAATGATGAGCTCTCCCACCAGGTTGATCAGGTTGTCAAGTTTGTCGGCATCGACGCGGATCGACTTGCTTTCGTTGACTGCTGTTTCCTTGACCTGCTTTTGCTTGGTGAGTGCGGCCTCCACCACCTCGGGCCGCACTGAGCCCTGTTCCACCAAAATGGTGCCGATGGGTTTGCTGGGTGTATCTGCCTGGGTGTCAAGCGCCATGTCCAGCTCTTTGGGGGTGAGCGTGCCGCAGCGCACCAGCATGTCGCCCAGGCGTGCCACCTCACCCGGCAGCATGCTGATCAGGCTGATGTATTCTGAAATGTGGCTGTGCGGTGGCAAAATCACCAAGCGGCAGTCGTCGCGCACAAACTCAAATACTTTCTCAATCGCGGCCTTGTCCACCCGGGTCTGAAAGGCGATCTCAAAGCCCAGGTAACACAGCTCGGGGTCCATGGTGTCAGCGTCGGGCAGGGCGTCTGCCACGGTCTCGATGGCCTTGATCTTGCCCATGGTGCCCAGATAGCGGATAAACGACAGCGGATCCATGCCGTTGCGCAGCACATCGGGGGCAAAGCGCACCGAGATGTGCCAATGGTCGGCGTTGACGGTGTCGGCGTTGATGCGCTGCACTTGCTCGGTGTCGGCGGTGGGCACGTTGCGTGCACCACGATCCGGGCTATTGCTTGCGTTTGCTTCATCTTTTGGAGCATCCAGGTAAGATCGCAATTGGGCTAACAGGGGTTCGCCGGCTGCTTGTAGCTGCGGGTTGCCAGACTGTTCACCGGCGGCTACGCCGTCCACCAGTTTGCCGATGTGGTCGTTGCAGGCCAGCAGCAACACCACCAGTTTGTCGGCCAGCGCCAGTTTGCCGCTGCGCACTTTGTCCAGCACGCTTTCCACTGCATGCGTAAACGCCACCACATGGTCCAGGCTGAACAGCCCGCTGGAGCCCTTGATGGTGTGCGCAGCGCGAAAGATGGCGTTGACCATCTCTGATTTGTCTTCTGCTGCCTCTACCTCCAGCAACGCGGTTTCCATGTCTTCAAGCAGCTCCCGACATTCAGCAATGAATGTCTCCAGTGCGTCGTCCATTTCCATGTCAGCTCCTTGAGGTCTTGCTGCTGGAGCCCATCACCAGATGGTCGCCAAAATAACCCGCCACGTTGAGCAGTTCAAACACATCCAGCACTGCCGGGCTGTGGCTGGTGAGCTTGATATCGCGCTGCTGCGCCAGTGCGGTTTTTTTGGCCAGCATCAGCAGTTGCACGCCTGCGGTGTCGAGGTCGGTCACGCCCGAGAGGTCGATTTCATCTGCCGCTGGGTTGGCCAGTAGCACCGGTTTGAGCTCCGAGGCACGAAAGATGGTGAGCTCGCCTTCAACTTTTAAAGTGGCTTGACTCATGGCAGACACAGCCGTTGGACGGCGTTCACAAGTTGTTCTGGTTGAAAGGGTTTGACCACCCAGGCGCGCGCCCCGGCTGCCTGGCCTTCACGCTTTTTTTCTTCTGCCGACTCGGTGGTAAGCATGATGACGGGGGTGAACTTGTAGGCTGGCATCTGTTTGACGGTCTTTAAAAAGGCAATGCCGTCCATCACCGGCATGTTCACGTCGCTGATGATCAGATGCACTTTTTGTCCGGTCAACCTGGACAGCGCGTCTTTGCCGTCGCAACCTTCGATGACGTCGTAGCCCGCGCTCCTGAGCGAAATGCCAACCACTCGTCGCATCGAGGCCGAGTCGTCCACAATCAAGATGAGTTTTGCCATTTTTCTTGCCTTCTAGAAAAAACTGATGTCGCTCGCAGCGCTGCTTTCAACCACTTTGCCGCCTTCATGAATCACGTGCTGGTCGGCCATCACGTATGACTTTTTCATTTCATCAAGCATGTCTTGCGGGTCGTGCGCCACCAGTACTGCGGATTGCACATACTGTTGTTGCTGCTCTTGCAATACCACCGGCAGACGCTCGATGTTGTTGATCACCTGCGTCATGATCTGGCTCACCCGGTCCTGGAACTGCATTTCTACCAGTGCCTGGTTCACTTCGGCCTGGATGCCGACGCTTTCGTCCTTGAGCAGTGTGCTGGCACGTTGGAGCGTGTCGGTGATGCCCTTGAAGTCAGTCAGCACCCGGTTGATGTTGACATCCGAGGTGTGCACCCGTTCCCGCCTCTGTTCGATGGCGCTTTCCACCACGGCGCAGGTTTGAACGATGGCCTCACTGATCACCTTGACCTTTTCGGCCATGCGTCGCCCGGTGTCGCCCGAGCGGGTGGACAGCATGCGAAACTCTTTCGCAACCACCGCGAAGCCGCGCCCGTTGTCACCGGCGCGCGCGGCCTCAATCGCAGCGTTGAGTGACAGCAGCGTTGATTGCTGGGCAATCTTGGCGACATCCAGCGCCATCTCTTGCAACTCACCGATAAAGCGCTCCATGCCCTGAACGCGGTCGAGCATATTAGCCATGCTGCTCATGGCATTTTTTTGCGCAGTGACGACACCGCTGAGCACCTTTTCACTGCGGTTGAACACAGCAACCAGACCGCTATCGACGTTGTCAATCGAGCCGGTTTCTTCGCTGGCAGTGCGCAAGGCGACATCAAGCTTGTCCACAATGCCGCCAAAGCGCTCGGTCAGCGCGTTGACGGCGACGGCCATTTGGTCGCGCGACGACTCAATGTGGTTGCGCCACACCGGCACCACCTGGTCGCCCAGGTTGGTTTGAGCGGCCAGAAAGTCGGCCACGGCTTGCCGCAACGCAGCCTCTCGCTGGTTGATCTTTTTGCCCAGAAGCAGGCCCGTCAGCAGTGGCACTACTGCCAAGCCCAAACCCAGCGCATGGAGCCCACTGGCCAACACCACGCAGACGGCACCCAACGCGCCCAGTGCGAACGGGTAATACTTGTGTTGACCTGCAATGGCAAAGTTGATCATGCTCCCACCTCTGGTTGAACCGGGATCAAGCTGATCACCAAGGGCATCAGTTCTGTGACAAAGCTGGCTTTGCCGACCAGACCCAAAGCGCCCAGGGCGCTGGCCTCGGTGCGGTAAGAGTCGTTGTCGTGCAGGGTCAAAAACAATATCTTGGGCGCCTTGGCCCAAGTTTGCATGGTGCGGGCCACGTCCAGCCCGCTCAGACCCGGCATCACGATGTCAAGTAATACCAGATCTGGCTGCAGTTGCTGCGCCAGTTCCAGCGCTTGCACGCCGTTGTGGGCTTCTGCTACCACACGGATGCGGGGTTGGAGGTCGAGCAGATGTTTGACGGAGCCTAAAAAGGTCAGGTTGTCGTCAACCAGCAAAATAGTGAGTGTCATGCCAGCCAACCAATGTGGCGTTGCCATAGATGTAATCGCATGGCAGGCACTGTAGGCAGTTTGGTGCCCCCGCAACATCGGGCCAATACCCTAATGCGGCGTCGGCAAGACCTGAGGGTGGCGTGCGTAGCCCTGAGGGTGGTCTGCGGCGTTGCAATTTTTTCCAATAGCGACGGCTATTGGCCGCAAACCGGCGCTGTGCTTGGTCAGCGTTGGTTTACGTGGGTTGCCGTGTCTGGATGGCCTGCAAAATGCCACGCATCAGCGCCAGCGGCGTCGGGGGGCAGCCGGGGATGACGGCGTCCACCGGAATCACGTTGGCGACCGCGCCACAACTGGCGTAGCTGATGCCAAATTCACCGCCACAGGCACCGCAGTCACCCACGGCGATGACCAGCCGTGGCTCGGGCGTGGCCGCGTAGGTGCGTTTGAGCGCTTCTTCCATGTGGCGCGACACCGGGCCGGTTACCAGCAACATGTCGGCAAAACGCGGGCTGGCGACAAAGTGCACGCCAAAGCGTTCAATGCTGTAGTAGGGGTTGCCCAGCATCTGGATTTCGAGTTCGCAGCCGTTGCACGAGCCGGCATCAACCTCGCGAATCGCCAGGCTGCCATTGAAACGCGCGCCAACGTGCTGGCGCAACTGCTCACCAATTTCGAGCAAGGCCGGCTCGTTCGATGCGGGAAGCGGCTCTGTGAGGATACCTGTGCGCTGGATTTTTCCGAGGATACGCAGCATGATGGTGGCTTAAAGATCAACGCCAGAGTAAGTACCGTTGACGGATTTATTGCAGACCGGAAAGTCGGGCACGATGTTGTCATGGATCAGCAGTTCCAGCGCCGGCCAGGTGGTCCAGGACGGGTCGCGCGGGAAAAAACAGGCAACGTGGCCGTCTGCAGAAAAGCGCACGTACGTCATGATTTCACCGCGCCAGCCTTCGATCAGCCCCAGCCCGTCGCAGCCTGCAGTGGGCACCGTCCACGCCGTGTTGCAGGCTCCGGCGGGCAGATCGTCCAGCAGCGCTTCGATCAAATCGAATGAGACGGCCATTTCTTCCAGCCGCACCCGGGCGCGGGCGTTCACGTCGCCGAAGTGGTGCAACGGCGCGGCAACTTCAAGCCGGTCGTAAGGTGCATAAGGCGCGTCGCGTCGTACATCAACGCTGTGCCCCGAGGCGCGCCCAACGTAGCCCAAGCAACCCAGCGCCTTGGCGTGCTCTGGCTTGAGGATGCCCGCACCACGCACCCGGTCGGTGACGGACGGCAGGTTGTTGATGATGGACATCAGGCGCTTGATCTGCTCGCGCATGGCATCGGCCTGTACGCGCAGTGACGCTTCAAAACGCGGCTCCAGATCACGCGCCACGCCGCCGGGAATGATGCAGTCCATCATGAAGCGGTGACCGAAGACATCGCACGACATGCGCTGCCAGATTTCGCGCAAACGGCTGAACTGCATCGCGCCAAAGGCGAACCCGATATCGTTGAGCATGGCACCCATGTCGCCCAGATGGTTGGCCACACGTTCGCGCTCGCACAGCAGCGCACGCAGGTAGTACGCACGATCGGGCAGGGTCAGACCAGCAGCGCGCTCCATGGCTTGGCAGGCGGCCCAGGTATGCGCCACGGTGGAGTCGCCCGAAACGCGCCCAGCCAAGCGGGCCAGTCCGTTGGCGTCGCGACCCAGCGCCATTTTTTCGATCCCCTTGTGCGTGTAGGCCAGGCGCTCTTCGAGCCGCAACACGGTTTCGCCGACCGCCTGAAACCGGAAATGACCGGGTTCGATGATGCCCGCGTGCACCGGACCGACCGGAATTTCATCCACGCCGCCGCCCTGGGCCAACAGAAAGTTGTAGCCGTGATCGGCTGGCGTCGGCGCTATTGCATCGGCCTGAATGAAATCCCGGCGCAGTGGAAATTGGCCTGCTGGCCAGGCCTGATGACGACACCAGCGGCGCGTGTCGGGATGGTTCTGGAACACAATGCCCAGCAGGTCGTGCACATGGCGTTCGGGTCGATCGGCACCGGCATAGACCGGTGTGTGCGACGACAGTGAAGGGTGCTCGCCGGTGATGGTGGTGCGTGCCACCAGGTACGCCCCCGCTCTTTCAAAGCAGGCGTTGACGTGAAACGTTGCGGCGCTGGTGGGGTCGGTGCGCAGATCGTCGGCCCACACACCCACCCAACGGAAATCCAGTGCGTGAGCACTTTGAGCCACACCCAGCCAGGCTTCGGCTTCGACCAGAATCATTGACACTGGCGCGAGTTGGTTTGACAAGTGCCGCGCCTGGGCACCAGAAGCCAACAGGTGGTTCAACAGGGGTGTCAGCGCGTCGGTCGCGGGCTTCACAGCGATGCTCCGGAAATGAGCAGCGTGGCCTGCTCAAACCAACTTGACAAAAAGGTGGGGATCATCAGTCCGAGCAGCAGTACCAGCAACAGGTGCACGAACACCGGGATCATGTTGGCGCGCACCGGTTGTTGCCCGGGCGGCGGCTCACCAAAAACCATGCGTTGCATGTGCCTGAACAACCCGGCAAACGCCACGCCAAAGCCAATGAGCAACGGGATGGTCAGCCACGGCCAGCTCTTCATGGTGGCCATGAGCAGCAAAAATTCACTGATAAACACGCCAAAGGGAGGAAAGCCGGCAATGGACACCACGCCCAACAGCAGCCCCCAGCCAATCGCCGGCTGGGTGCGGATCAGGCCGCGGATGTGTTCGATACGTTGCGTGCCCGCAAGTTGGCATGCATGGCCCACGGTCACAAAAATGGCCGACTTGGTCAGGGAATGCACCGTCATGTGCAACAAGGCACCGTAGGTTGCCAGTGAGCCACCCAGGCCAAAGCCAAAAGTGATCAACCCCATGTGTTCGATGGACGAATAACTGAACATGCGCTTGACGTCGTGCTGGCGGTGCAAAAACAGGCCCGCCACGGTAAACGACAGCATGCCAAAGCCCATCATCAGGTAACCTGCCAGATGCGTTTGCAATGACGCATCGACCAGCATCTTGACGCGTACCAGCGCATACAGCGCCACGTTGAGCAGCAAGCCCGAGAGCACCGCAGACATGGGTGTGGGGCCTTCGGAGTGGGCGTCGGGCAGCCAGTTGTGCAGCGGCACCAGACCAACCTTGGTGCCATAACCGACCAGCAGGAACACAAACGCCAGCGTGATCACGGCTGGATCGAGCCCGCCACTGGCGCTGCTGTGCAGCACCGTCCACAGCAGCGTGTCATCGCGATCAGCGCCCAACTTGGCCTCTGCGGCAAAGTAAATCAGCACGGTGCCAAAAAGCGCTTGCGCAATGCCGACACCGCACAAAATAAAGTACTTCCAGGCGGCTTCAATAGCCTCGGGCGTGCGGTACAACGACACCAGCAGCACGGTGGTGAGCGTGGCCATTTCCATCGCCACCCACAGCACGCCCAGGTTGTTGGTGGACAGCGCCAGCAACATCGAAAACAGAAAGCACTGGTACATGGAATGGTACAGGCGCAGGCGTCGGTCGGTGACGCGCCCTTTTTCCACCTCGTGCTGCATGTACGGGCGCGAAAAAATCGACGTAGTCAGGCCCACAAACGCCGTCAGCACGACCAGATAAACGTTGAATGCGTCAATGTAAAACATGCGCCCGGGAGACAGTTGTGGGCCGTGGCTGAACACGTCCAGCGCCATCGCCAGCGACGCGCCAAACGTCAGCAGGCCGACGCCGATGTTGATCCACCCCGCGACCGGTCGGTGTCCCAAAATGGCCAGCATCAACCCTCCTGCCAACGGGGACACCAGCGTGGCTTCGAGCAGTGTCATGCGTGGTCTCCGGGGGGGTGCGCGCCTGCCGCCTGCGACCGCACGTCAATCGCGTCGGCACCATTGGCTTCCGACAAATGGTTGTACTGCCCGACATCGAGTGAACCAAACGAATCACGCAGGTGAAAGAAAAACACACCAAACAGGATCGAGGCCACCAGGATGTCGAACGCCACGCCCAGTTCCACAATCAGCGGCATGCCGTAGGCCGATACCGACGCGGCAAAGAAGATGCCTGACTCCATTGACATGAAGCCAATTACCTGCGCCACGGCCGACTTGCGTACGCACATCAGCAACATGCCCAACAGTTCGATGGCGATGCTTACGGCAATGATGTTGCGTGTGGCCAGACCCGACAGGTGAATGATCGACTGCGCCACAAAGTAGCTGAAGATCACCAGTACCACGCCGCCGATCAAGAGCAGGGTGGGGTGGCCAATCTCTTCGGCGTTGTATTGCATCTCCAGACGCACGCTCAGGCGGTACAACAGCCACGGGATGACGACCACCTTGAGCGTAAAGGTGAGCAGGGCCGACACATACAGGTCGGGGTGGCCGGTGACCATGGCCACCAGCACCGTGACGGTGGCCAGCAAAAAACCCTGCCAGGCAAAGGTAAATATCAGCGGCAGCATGCGCGCTTGCGCCAGCATCAAAAAAGAGGTCAGCAGCGCCAGCGCGGCAAACAGGATGATGGCTTGGTTAAACAGCCCCAGTTTGGCAAATTCCACTCAGTTACCGCCTTCCAGCATCACATGCGTCAACATGCCGAGCACCGACAGCATGAAGGCAAAGCCCAGAAACTGCGGTACCCGGAACAAGCGCATCTTGGCCATGACCGTTTCCCAAACCACCAGTACGACGCCCACCAGTGTCAGCTTGGCGCAGACCACCACCAGGCCCAGAGACAGGGCCTGCGGCGTCGGTTCACTGGCGATGCCCCAGGGAAAAGAAAAATTGATCAGCAGCACGGCATAAATCATGAGTTTGATTTGCGAGGCCCATTCGATCAGCGCAAGATGACGCCCGCCGTATTCGAGGATCATGGCCTCGTGCAACATGGTCAGTTCCAGGTGCGTGGCCGGGTTGTCCACCGGGATGCGGCTGGTCTCGGCCACCGCGACCATGGCCAGCGCCAGCAGCGCAAACAAAAATGAAGGGCGCAGCAGCAGCCCTTGTTCCAGGATGTAGGCCGTAGCCACCGACAGATTGGTGGTGTGGGCGGTCATGGAAAACGTAAACACCACCATGAGCATGGCAGGTTCGGCCAGCGCTGCGACCATCATCTCGCGCGAGGCACCCATGCCACCAAAGGCAGTGCCAATATCCAACCCGGCCAGCGCTGTGAAAAAGCGTGCCAGTGCAAAAAAGCCCACCATCACGATCACATCGGCAATGGCCGCTGTGGGCACATGCACCACAACCAGGGGTACCACCGCGCACGCCAGCAGCATGGCACCAAACACGATGTAGGGCGTGGCGCGAAACAGCCATGACGCGTTGTGCGCTACCACCAGACGCTTGCCAAACAATTTGGCCAAGTCCCGGTACGGTTGCCACAGTGCGGGTGCAGCACGGTTTTGCAAGTGGCATTTGACGCGCTGCACCCAGCCCGCGAGCAGCGGTGCCGCTGCGATGAACGTCAGCGTCTGCGCGACGGCCAGAGCCCAAAAGTTCAGCTCACTATCCATAGGAACACCAACAAGGTGACGAACGAAAATTTCAGATAGGTATGGATGTTGCCGGTCTGGATGAAGCCGATGCGGTTGGCCGCCGCCAGCACCAGCCGACCAATCGGCTGGTAACACCACTGCCACGACCAGTCGTGCGCGTGCACGCTGTAATGCAGGCTGGTGACACGCGCCAGCGGGCCGGGTGCGCTCAGTGTGTCAATGTGCTCCTCAATGTTCCAGACACCCCGGAACACGCGCCGGATCGGTTGGCTGAAGGCGCTGCTGGTGTATTGCATACGCGGGGTCAGCGCACCAAAGCCGCAGTCCCACGGGTCGCTGCGGCGCACCGGCTCGCTACCGCGTTTGAGCAGCAGGTAGCCCAGGCCAAACACCAACACCAGGCCCAGCACCACAAGGGGTGCCGAATACGATGCCACTTGCGCCGACACCGGTGTCAACCAGAGCCAACCCTGTGCCGTGGCTGAGGGTAGCGCATCGTGTACCAGCAGTTGTGTGATGGGTGCCATGAGGGCGATGACCGAACTGGGGAACACGCCCAGTACCAAACACAGCAGTGCCAACACACCCATGCCCGCGAGCATGCCGCGTGGTGTCTCGCGCGCCAGCGCCGCACGCCTACTGCGCGCCTTGCCCAAAAAAGCCATGCCAAAGGCTTTCACAAAGCACGCCGCTGCCAGCGCGCCGGTCAGCGCCAGCAGGGCAGCGGCAAACGGAATCGTGGAGCGCAGTACGCTGTTGTCCAGCGCGGGTGATTGCAGCGCGGTCTGGAAGGTCAGCCACTCCGAGACAAACCCATTGAACGGTGGCAGCGCAGAAATGGCAATGCAACCAATCAGGAACAAAAACGCCGTGACTGGCATACGGTGAATCAGGCCGCCCATCTGGTCCAGGTCGTGCAGGTGGGTGCGGTACAGCACCGAGCCGGCACCCAGAAACAGCAGCGCCTTGAACAGTGCGTGGTTGAGCGTGTGGTAAAGCGCCGCCACCAGCCCCAGCGTGCCCAGCAGTTGATGCCCCGTGCCCAGAAAAATCATCGACATGCCCAAGCCCATCAGGATGATGCCAATGTTTTCGATCGAGTGGTAGGCCAGCAGGCGCTTCAGGTCGTGCTGCATCAGCGCGTACAGCACACCCAACACGGAAGAAGCCGTACCAATGATCAACACCGCCATGCCCCATTCCCACTGCACGTCGCCAATCAGGTCATAGGTGACGCGCACGATGCCGTAGATGCCCATTTTGATCATGGCACCGCTCATTAGTGCCGAGATGTGCGACGGTGCCACCGGGTGTGCTTCGGGCAACCAGACGTGCAGCGGAACCATGCCCGCCTTGGCACCAAAACCAATGAACGTGCAGGCAAACGCAATGCTGGCCCACAGCGGTGACAAATTGGCCGCGCGCATCTGGTCAAAGGTCAGGCCGTTGCCAAAGGCAGCCAGTACGCCGAAAGACAGCAGGATCACCAGTGCACCCACGTGTGCGAGCAACAGGTACAGAAACGCTGCGTTGCGGTTGGCAGCGTGCTGGTGCTGATAGACCACCAGAAAATAGCCAGAAAGCGACATCATCTCCCAGAAGATCATGAACACCAGCGCGTCGTCGGCCAGCAGCAACATTTGCATGCCCAGCACGAACAGTGCGGTGAAGATGCCCAGCGGTGGCAGCGGTTGCGCGTCCAGGCCGCGGGCGAATTCACGCGTGTAGCTGGGCCCGTACAGCGACACTGCGATGATCAGCGTGCCCAGCAAAATCATGAAAAAACCAGACAACGGATCGAGCCGCAGGTGCCATGCCAGCCAGGGTAAGCCGACCTGTAGCTCGACCGTCAATGTCAGGTTGCTCAGCAGGGCCCATGCACCAGCGATACAACTACAGGCACCTGCCAGAAACAGGAAAACAAACGAGCCAATGTGCAGATAGTCGGGTTGGCGTCGCACCGCCGCCACCGAAACCAACCCCGACAGCACGCTGCACACAGCGCCTGCAACGGCAAGGGCCAGGGCCGGGGTCAGATCATTCACAGTTCAAACGCTCCCGGCGCGAACGATTTTGGCAAATCGCCTTGCGTTTGAGAAACGGGCAAGAGGTAGAAGGTGATTCATTGAGGCTGTCAATACCAGCGCTAAACGTGGATCATATTAGCAGATTGCAAGGGCAGGCCCGAAGGTGGCTTGCCCGCAACGCTGTGCGGCAGGCATGGTGTAACATCGCGCCCTCGCCGAATCGCCTATCCCCCCATTTTTTTTTGATGAACAGCATGACCGTGCCCGGTGCCTGGATCCATGTGGATTGGGTTTTGCTGGTGGTGGTGGCGTGGTTGGTCATCGGTATGCTGGGCATCGTGGCTTTGCGTCGGTTTCGCTTTGTGGCGACGGTGTTGTTCCCGGTCGGGGCGGTGTTTTCCATCGTGTTGATGGCGGTGGCGCTCAGTGCGGCTTTTTCGTCGCCAGAACTGGCCGTGTTGCCGCTGGGCCTTCCGCAGCTGCCTTTTCACTTACGGCTTGACAGCCTGTCGGCCTTTTTTCTGTTGTTGATTGGTGGGGTGTCAGCCGGGGTATCGGCGTTTGCTGCGGGCTATTTCCGTCAGGGTGAGGGCACACCACCGGGGTTGATGTGCCTGGAATACCACGTTTTTCTGGCCAGCCTGGCGCTGGTGGTCATGGCTGACGACGCGTACGTGTTCATGGTGGCTTGGGAAACCATGGCCATGTCCTCCTTCTTCCTGGTGATCTCCAACCATCGCAAGCCCGAGATTCGCAGCGCCGGTTACCTGTATCTGTTGGTGGCGCACGTGGGTGCGTTGGCCATTCTGTTGTGCTTTGGCGTATTGCAGGCCAATACAGGTGACTACACGTTTGCCAATATGCGTGCGCAGCATCTGTCGCCGTTCTGGGCGTCGATTGCGTTTGTGTTGGGGGTGTTCGGCTTTGGTGCGAAAGCCGGGGTACTGCCTTTGCACGCCTGGTTGCCCGAGGCGCACCCGGCGGCACCGTCGCCGGTGTCGGCGCTGATGAGCGGCGTGATGCTCAAGATCGCGCTGTACGGCATTTTGCGGGTGTCGTTTGATCTGCTGCAAACGCATATCTGGTGGTGGGGCGTGTTGTTGATGGCCTTGGGGCTGGCCACGGCCCTGTTTGGGGTGGTGTTCTCCACCGTGCAAACCGAAATGAAGCGTCTGCTGGCGTATTCGTCGATTGAAAACATTGGCCTGATGTGCGCCGGTTTTGGCCTGGCGCTGCTGTTCTTGTCGTACGGCATGAAGACGTATGCGGCGCTGGCCCTGACGGCAGCGTGCTATCACATGCTCAGCCACGCGTTCTTCAAAGGCTTGCTGTTTTGCAGTACGGGCGCGGTGATGCACGCCACCAGTGAACGCAACCTGGGCAAGCTCGGTGGCTTGATCCGTTACATGCCCTGGGTAGCCTGGTCAACGCTGGTAGGTGCGTTGGCTTGTGCGGGCTTGCCGCCGTTTGGTGGCTTTGTGGCCGAATGGTTGTTGTTGCAAAGTTTCCTGTTCACCACCGGCCTGCCCAGCTCGTTCCTGGACATGCTGGTGCCGGTGACGGCGGCGTTGATTGCGCTGATTGCCGCGTTGTCGGGCTACACCATGGTGAAGTATTTCGGTGTGATCTTTTTGGGACAACCGCGCGAAGAAAAACTCAGCCACGCGCACGATGCGGGCCTGTGGGAGCGCCTGGGCATGGTCTGGCTGGTGCTGGGCTGCGTGATGCTGGGGCTATTTCCCAACCAGGTGATTGCCGTGATCGACCCGCTGACGCAGCGGTTGGTGCACGGGGGGATGGCGCACACCGTGGCGGAAAGCAGTTGGCTGCTGGTGCCGGTGAGCATTGAACGCGCCAGTTATGCGCCGTTCATCTTTCTGCTTGGCGTGTTGGCCAGCTTTGGCCTGGTGTTTGTGCTGGTGCGCAAGCTCTACCACGGTCGCCTACGTCGCGTGCCGCCGTGGGACTGCGGCTACCCGTTTCAGAACGCGCGCATGCAGGACACGGCTGAAGGCTTCGGACAACCGATCCGGCAGATTTTTGAGCTGTTTTTCCGCATGACGCGTGAGTTGCCACAGGCTTCAGATGCCAGCCCCAGATACGCAGTGAAAGTGGAAGACCCGTTGTGGTACTGGCTGTATCTGCCGGTGGCGCGGGCGGTGGAATGGATATCAGCCCTGGTGGGCTTGCTGCAGCAGGGGCGTATTGCCATCTATTTGTTGTACAGCTTTGTGACGCTGATCGTGATGCTGCTGGTGGTCAAACAATGAGTGCGTTGGGCGTTTTCTCACAATTTTTGGCCCTGTTGCTGGCGTTGCTGTTGGCACCGCTGCTGACAGGCTGGGTTAACCAGTGCCGCCATTGGATGCAGAACAAGTCGGCACCCGGTGTGTTGCAGCCCTACCGCGCGCTGCACAAGCTGTTCCACAAGGATTCGGTGATGGCCGAGCACGCCTCGCCGCTGTACCGCTTTGCGCCGTATTTAGTGTTCAGCTGCATGCTGCTGGCCAGTGCCATCATTCCGACGTTGTCCACTGACCTGCCGTTGTCACCCGCGGCGGACGCGATTGCGCTGGTGGGCTTGTTTGCACTGGCGCGAGTGTTTATCTCGCTGGCCGCCATGGATGTCGGCACCGCGTTTGGCACCTTGGGCGCGCGCCGTGAAATGCTGGTGGGCTTTCTGGCCGAGCCGGCGTTGCTGATGGTGCTGTTCTGCGCGTCGATGATTACCGGTTCCACCTCGCTCACGGCGATTGTGGAGACGCTGGCGCATCGCGACTTTGCCATCTACCCCAGCATGTTGCTGGCCGGCGTGGCCTTCACCATGGTGTCGCTGGCTGAAAACGCCCGGGTGCCGGTGGACAACCCCGACACGCACCTGGAACTGACCATGATCCACGAGGCGATGATTCTGGAATATTCGGCTCGCCATCTGGCGCTGATGGAATGGGCCGCCAGCCTCAAGTTGTTTGCGTATTCGTGCGCCGGCTTGGCGCTGTTCTTTCCGTGGGGCGTGGCCGAAGCCAATTCGCCACTGGCGCTGTTGCTGGCGTTGCCGGTGTTGCTGTTGAAGCTGGCCATTGGTGGTGCCTTGTTGGCAGCGTTTGAAACGGCCAGCGCCAAGATGCGCGTCTTTCGGGTGCCAGAGTTTTTGGGCACAGCATTTTTGATGGCGGTGATCGGCCTGCTGGTCAATGTGTTGCTGGGGGTTGGATGATCAAGTTTGTGCCACAACTGGTCAATTTGCTGGCCACCATCATCTTGCTGCTGTCGTTTGCCATGATTGCGCAGCGGCGCATCGTCACGCTGATCAACCTGTTCATGATCCAGGGCGCGGCGCTGGTTGCGGCGTCGTTTTTGCTGGGTTATGTGACGAACCAGCCTGACTTGTATGTGTCGGGCGCGTTGACGCTGGTGCTCAAGGTGATCTTCATCCCTTGGATGCTGCACCGCGTCATCCGCAAGCTCAACGTGCGCTGGGACGTTGAAACGCTGTTCAACATCCCCACCACCATGCTGGTGGGCATCGGGCTGGTGATTCTGGCCTTCAGCCTGGCCGCACCGGTGGCCAAGCTGTCCGAAACACTGGCAGGAGGGTCGCTTGGGATTGCTCTGGCGTGCATTTTGTTGTCGTTCATGATGATGATCACGCGCTCCAAGGCGGTGCCGCAGGTGATTGGCTTTCTGTCGATGGAAAACGGCCTCATCTTTGCCGCCACGGCTGTTACCAACGGCATGCCGATGATTGTGGAATTTGGTGTGGCGCTGGACGTGCTGGTGGGCGTGTTGATTCTGGGTGTGTTCATGTTCCAGATTCGCGAGAAATTTGACAGCCTTGACATCCACAACCTGGAAACCCTGAAGGACGACCGCTCATGAACGTGTTGCTCTTTGTGCTGGGGTTCCCGTTGCTGGGCGGTGTGGCGCTGGCGTTGGTGGGGCACAAGACCTATGCGCGTGATGTGAACGTGCTGTTCAGCCTGGGCACCTTTGTGGCGGCGTGTGTGATGACGGCGCAGGTCATCAACGACGGCCCGTTCTTTGTCTGGGGAAACCAGTTTTTTATCGACCCGCTGAACGTGTTTCTGGTGACGCTGACGGCGTTTGTCGGCATGACCACATCGATCTTTTCGCGTCCCTACATGCGTGTCGAACAAGATCACGGCAAGATGACGCCGCCGCGCATGCGCCTGTACCACAGCATGTACCAGTTGTTCAGCTTCACGATGCTGTTGGGCTTTACCACCAATAACCTGGGCATCGTCTGGGTGGCCATGGAAGCCGCTACGCTGACCACCGTGCTGCTGGTGTCGGTGTACCGCACGCCTTCCAGCCTGGAAGCCGCCTGGAAATACTTTATCTTGTGCGGCGTGGGCATCGCGCAGGCGCTGTTTGGCACCATACTGGTCTATATGGCAGCCGACAAGGTGCTGGGCGCAGAAAGCGCCACGCTGCTGTGGACCAACCTGTCGGCCATCAAGGGCGAGCTCGATTCGACCATCATGTCGCTGGCGTTTGTGTTTTTGCTGGTGGGCTACGGCACCAAGATCGGCCTGGTGCCCATGCACAGCTGGTTGCCCGATGCGCACGCCGAAGGTCCGACACCGGTGTCTGCCGTGCTCTCTGGTCTGCTGTTGAACGTGGCCATGTATTCGGTATTGCGCTTCAAGGTGCTGACCGACGGCGCGGTCGGCACGCAGGTGGCGGGACAGTTGATGATGGGATTTGGATTGTTGTCGGTGGTGGTGGCGGCGTTCTTTTTGTCGCGGCAAAAAGACGTCAAACGCATGTTTTCGTATTCGTCGATCGAGCACATGGGGCTGATCACGTTTGCCTTTGGCATGGGCGGGCCGATCGCCAATTTTGCCGGTCTGCTGCACATGACGGTGCATTCACTGGTCAAGTCCGCCATCTTCTTCACTGTGGGCCATGCCACGCAAAAGGCGGGCACGCAGGTCATGAGCGAAATCCGTGGCCTGATCAAGGTCAACCCCACGGTTGGCTGGGGCTTGATGCTGGGCGCCATGGCCATTGTGGGTATGCCGCCGTTTGGCGTGTTCGCCAGTGAGTTTTTGATTCTGACCACCGCCATGCGTGAGCACCCCTGGGCCACCCCGTTTCTTTTCATGGGCCTGGGCGTGACGTTTGCGTCGATTCTGCTGCGCGTGCTGCCGATGGTGTTTGGTGACACCACGCTCAAGCCGCTGGCGCATCCGCCGGCGTTGATTCCGGTGTTTGTGCACATGGCGCTGGGCTTGGTGCTGGGTCTGTCGATTCCGCCTTATCTGAATGGCTGGTATGTTCAGGCAGCGGCGATGATGGGAGCTGCACCGTGAAGATTCCCGGTCTGGAACTTGACTTTGCGCCCTTGCCCGCGCCGGTGCCCATCTGGCACGGCAACGTCACGCCCGGGCAGTGGCTGGCCGCAGCCGAGGCGGTGCGTGACGAAGGCGGTCGCTTGGTTGCGCTATGGGCCTCTAAAGCTATCCAATCCGGAGCTGACACCACAGGTAAGTCAAGGGCTGAAGCCATTTTTGCTGCTTATGCCACGCTCGATGGATTATTCTGGGTTGCATTGCCCCTGATGCCGCACGGCGACCATCTCAGCTACCCTGATTTGTCGGAGATCTTTCCAGCGGCGCAGCGCATGCAGCGCGCTGCTGCCGACCTGTCAGGTGTGTATGCCGAAGGCATGGCCGACACGCGCCCCTGGCTCAACCACGGTGCCTGGGCCAGCGACCACTTCCCTTTGTTGCAAGCCACCGACGCGTTGCCCACAGTGGATGCACACGACCTGCAAGACTATCCGTTTGTGCGCGTTGAGGGCGACGGCGTGCACGAGATTGCCGTGGGCCCGGTGCACGCGGGCATCATCGAACCGGGCCACTTCCGGTTCTCTTTGGTCGGTGAAAAGGTGTTGCGGCTGGAACAGCGTCTGGGCTACACGCACAAGGGCACCGAGCAGCGCATGACGCAGCTCGATGCGCTCACCGACGCGGCGCGCTTGGCCGGGCGCGTGTCGGGCGACAGCACGGTGGCCTACGCTTGGGGCTATTGCATGGCGCTCGAATCTGCCGCGGGCACCGAGGTTCCCCCCGCGGCACGCTGGTTGCGCGCGCTGATGCTCGAGCGTGAGCGCGTCGCCAACCACCTGGGTGACCTGGGCGCGTTGGGCAACGACGCTGCATTTGCGTTTGCACTGGCTCAGTTCTCGCGGCTGCGTGAAGACTGGTTGCGCGGCTCCAAAGCTGCGTTTGGCCATCGTTTGATGATGGACTGCATTGTTCCTGGCGGTGTCAAGAGCGACCTCACGCGCGAGCAGGCTGACGCCATGGTGCAGTCGTGCAAGGCGATTGAAGCGGAGGTGCGCCGTCTGCTGGAAATTTTTGAGGCGCACGCCGGTCTGCAAGACCGTTTGATGACCACCGGCCGGGTCGAACCTGCGTTGGCGTCGCGGCTCGGGCTGACCGGACTTGCTGGACGTGCCAGCAGCCAGGCCTGGGACGTGCGGTGTGACCATCCGTTTGAGCCCTACAACAAGCTTGAGGTGGCGATGGCTACGCATCACAACGGAGATGTGGCCGCGCGCGTGCTGGTGCGCTTTGACGAGGTGTTTGAGTCGCTGCGCCTGATACAACGCATCTTGTGCGAACTGCCGCATACGTCGTTTCAGACCCCGGTCGTGCTGCCCGCGCAGGCCTGCAAGGGCTTGGGCTGGGTGGAAGGCTGGCGCGGTGAGATTGTGGTGGCACTTCAGTTGAATGACGCCACACACGCCCGCCGCATTGCGCGCTGCCACCTGCACGACCCGTCCTGGCAGAACTGGCCAGTGCTGCAGCACGCGGTGATGGGCAACATCGTGGCCGACTTTCCCTTGATCAACAAATCGTTCAACCTCAGCTATTCGGGGCAGGATTTATGATCCTGGATGCCTCAGTTGACCACTCTTTTTTACCTATAAGTTTGCATGAAGATTGACTTTTTCAGCTTCGATGAGGATCATTTTTCGGGTGACAGCGCTACGCACCCGACTGAGCCACTGGCAACGCGCCTGGGGTCGTTGCTCCTCCTTGCAGGCAGCAGCCTGTGTCGTCGTCGCGCCTACCCAGACGCGCCGCCAGTAGCCCACTCGGGCACGTCCAACTGAGGAATCTAGGATGATCTGGAAGGTGGTCAAACAGATTGCCCAGTCGGGCATTCGCACCGAGTCGCCGCCCGACATCGGCGAGGCCGCGCAACAAGAGGCGTCGCGCATTCAGCGGGAACTGCTTGACATTTTGGGGCAGGCGCTGACCATCCGGGAGGTGGATACCGGTTCCTGCAACGGTTGCGAGCTTGAAATCAACGCGCTGGGCAACCCCTACTACAACATCGAAGGCCTGGGCATTCGGTTTGTTGCCAGCCCGCGCCATGCCGACCTGCTGCTGGTGACCGGACCCGTCTCACGCAACATGGAAACGGCCCTGAAGCGTACCTACGACGCGGTTCCAGAGCCCAAGCTCGTGGTGGCCGTGGGCGATTGCGCTTGCGACGGCGGTATTTTTGGCGAAAGCTACGCCACCTGTGGTCGGGTGGCCAACGTGATTCCGGTGGATGTCACCGTGCCGGGTTGTCCGCCACCGCCATTGGACATCTTGCGCGGCATCCTGACGGCGGTGCGGCGGCGCTGTTGACCTGAAAGAACGGCACCGTCATTGGCCCATTGACTTTATAAAAATATGCCACTCGGGCCACAGTCTTTATGCCTGAATCAAGCATCTTCATTGAACGCGCTTTGGCGCTGGCCACCCAAAGCCTGCTGCTCACCTGCCCCAACCCGCGCGTAGGTTGCGTCATTGCCGATGCCAGCGGCAGCATCCTGGGCCAAGGCCACACCCAGCGCGCTGGCCAGGCGCACGCCGAAATCATGGCGCTGCGTGATGCGCAGGCACAGGGCCACGCGGTGCAGGGTGCCACCGCCTACGTTACTTTGGAGCCCTGCGCACACCATGGCCGCACCGGACCCTGCTGCGATGCGCTGATCGAAGCGGGTATCGGCAAAGTTGTTGCCAGCAATACCGACCCCAACCCGCTGGTCGCAGGCCAGGGTTTTGTACGCTTGCGCGATGCGGGCGTGCAGGTAGAGGTTTTGCCGCCCGACCACCCGCTGGCGCTTGCCTCGCGTGAGCTCAACATTGGCTTTTTCAGCCGCATGGTGCGCCAAACGCCCTGGGTACGCATGAAGCTGGCCGCGTCGCTGGACGGGCAAACGGCGCTGCAAAACGGCGTCAGCCAATGGATTACCTCACCCGAGGCGCGCGCAGATGGCCACGCCTGGCGCGCTCGAGCCTGCGCCGTGCTCACGGGCATTGGCACCGTGCTGGCGGACAACCCCCGGCTGGACGTGCGGCTGGTTGATACACCCCGCCAGCCCACGCTGGTTCTGGTGGACAGCCTGTTGCAAACGCCGCCGGATGCTGCATTATTTATAGCTGGTCGCGCTTGCATCGTCTATGCTGCAGTGCAAAATGATACCAAGAAATCAGCACTGGAGGCGCGCGGTGCCACAGTGGTTTATCTGCCCGGTGCCACCCCCGGCACGCAGGCCAAGGTGGATCTGGCGGCCATGTTGCGGGATTTGGCGCGGCGCGAAGTCAACGAGTTGCACGTTGAGGCTGGCCACAAGCTCAACGGCTCTCTGATCCGCGCCGGCTTGGTCGATGAATTTTTGGTCTATCTGGCCCCCAAGCTGCTGGGCCAAGGCCAGGGTATGACCAACCTGGGGCCGTTGACTGCGTTGGGCGAGGCGGTTGATCTGACGTTTGAAAGCTGTGAGCGTGTTGGCCCGGACCTGCGCCTGCTTGCGCGGTCACGCCAAGGTGTTTTCCAGCGGTGACGAAGCCAAAAATCCGGACATAGCTACTGGCGGTTGGCATTCAAAAAGAGTGTCCTTGACGCCAGCGACAGCCGCCATGCGAGCTGGGCCAAATGTGCCGTTACATGACGCCGTCAAACAGCATCACGTCCACCAGGTCGCCCACGGCGATGTTGCCCTGGTCATGCTGTAGCACGATCAAAGCGTTGGCCTGCACCATGGAACTCAGAACGCCCGAGCCCTGGTTGCCGGTGCTGCGTACCGTGGGCAACCCATCGGGCGCGGCGCTGACGACGCCGCGCTGGTATTCGGTGCGACCGGGTTTTTTGCGGATCGCTTCTGCGCTGCGCGCTTTAAGCAGCGGTGTGCCGGGAGCGCGTGCGCCCATCAGGCGCAGCAGGGCTGGGCGCACAAACGCCAGAAAAGTCACCATCACGGCTACCGGGTTGCCGGGCAGGCCAAACAACACGGCTTGGCCAGATCGTGGGTTGATATCTTTATGAGAGCTGTCTGCGCTTGCTACATAAGGGTTAGAGGCTAATTTTGCTCTTGAAATCTGGCCTACCGCCATGGGTCTGCCCGGGCGCATGGCAATCTTCCAGAACGCCACGTCACCCAGCTTTTTCATCATCGCCTTGGTGTAATCTGCCTCGCCCACGCTCACCCCTGCGCTGGTGATGATGGCGTCGGCCTGCTCTGCGGCCTGCACAAAGGCAGCCTCCAGGGCCTCGGGGGCGTCACGCACCACGCCCAGGTCGATCACCTCACAGCCAAGCCGTTTGAGCATACCGATCACGGTGTAGCGGTTGCTGTCATAGACCGCACCTTCACGCGGGGCATCGCCCAGGCTCAGAATTTCGTCACCGGTGGAAAAATAGGCTACTTTCAAGCGCCGCAATACGGCTACTTCTTTGATGCCAAGACTGGCCACCAGTCCAAGTGCAGCGGGCGCAAGCAGCTCATCTTTACATAGCGCTGGCTGGCCTTGCATGAGATCTTCACCCAGCAGGCGGCGGTTGTCGCAAGGCTTGACCACGTTGGCTGGCAAGTTGACCTGATCGCCGTTGACGTGCACCAGTTCTTGCGCCACCACGGTGTCCAGCCCCTCTGGCATGACGGCACCGGTCATGATGCGCACGCATTGACCTGGCCGCACCTGCCCAGACCACGTTTTACCCGCCAGTGCCGTGCCCACCACGGTCAGGTTCAGCGGCTGGCCTGGAACCAGTTGCGCGCCAGCAAAAGCGTAGCCGTCCATGGCAGAGTTGTTGTGCGGCGGCACGCTGATGGGGCTGATGATGTCGGCGGCCAGCACGCGGCCCAAGGCGTCAAAAATGCCGACAGTTTCCACATCCGACACGGGGTTCGCCAGGCGCTGCAAAAATTCACCCACCGTGTCGGCGCGCAGCGACTGCGGGTCATACCCGGCCAAGGTGGCGGCGATCTGCTCCAGCGTTTTCATGGTTTGCTGGTCTCCAGTTGATGCAATTCGGCCAGCGTGTTGGCGTTGAAGAAGGCATGAGGGTCGTCACCTGGCCGGTCAAAGGGCACCACTACTGTTTTGTGCAAGGCGGTCCAGGCGTCGATCTTGCGGCCACCGTCCTGGGTGAAGCGCACCAGACTTTCCAGCAATTGCACCTTGAGCAGACAGAACACGGGCTGGGCGCGTAGCTGCAATTGCCCGTCGCGCCCGGCCTGCGGGGCCGCAGCCATGGCGATGTCGGCCTGGTCCGCTTCGAGTGCGCACGCCAGCCGCGCTGCCAGGTCCAGCGGGAGCAGCGGTGTGTCGCACGGTACGGTCAGCAAATACGGCGTTTCGCAGCGCTCCAGTCCGGTTAAAAAACCCGCCAGCGGGCCGGGGTAGTCGGCCATGCCGTCGGGCCAGACTTGCACGCCAAAAGATTCATAGGCCGCCAGGTTGCGGTTGGCGTTGATCATGACGCTGTCCACGCCGCCACCCATCTGCAGACGGTTCAGCGTATGCAGCGCCAACGGCAGACCGTTGAAGGCTTGCAGGCCTTTGTCCACGCCGCCCATGCGGCTGCCTCGGCCTCCGGCCAGAATCAGCGCGGTGATGTCTTGTGCTTGAACCAAATCAGCCTCCGATGTAACTCATTTCCACGCGCTTGACGGGTGCCCCGGTGTCGGGTGCCAGCACACTGCGCAATTCTGAATAGTGGTTGTCGCGCCCCTGCCAGATGTGGCCGATGGCGTTGGCCAGGTCGGCATCGCTGGCCCCGCCGCGCATGAACTGGCGCAGGTCGTAGCCTTTTTCGGCAAACAGGCACAGGTACAACTGGCCTTCGGTGGACAGACGCGCGCGGCTGCAACTGTGGCAAAACGCTTGCGTCACGCTGCTGATGACACCCACCTCACCCAGTTGCGGGTCGTGGTGGCCGTTGGCATCGGCGTAGCCCCAGCGTTGCGCGGTTTCACCGGGTTGGCTGGCCTGCAGCGGTATCAACGGCAATTCAGTTTGCAGCAGCCCGATGACTTCGGCCGACGGCATCACCTCGTTCATGCGCCAGCCATTGGTGGCACCCACGTCCATGTATTCGATAAAGCGCAGCACCATACCCGTGCCGCGAAAGCGCCGCGCCATGGACAAAATCTCGTGATCGTTGGTGCCGCGCTTGACCACCATGTTGATCTTGATCGGCCCCAGCCCGGCGGCACGCGCAGCGTCAATGCCGTCAATGACGTCGGCGACCGGAAAGTCAACGTCGTTCATGGCGCGAAACACCGCGTCGTCCAGACCGTCCAGGCTGACAGTGACGCGCTGCAGGCCTGCGGCCTTGAGTACGGCGGCCTTGCGCGCCAGCAGCGAACCGTTGGTGGTGAGCGTGATGTCCAGTGGCTTGCCTTGCAGCGTGCGCAGGGCAGCCAGTTGTTCAATGAGTTGTTCCAGATTTTTGCGCAGCAGCGGCTCACCCCCCGTGAGGCGGATTTTTTGCACGCCGTGCGCGATGAACTGGCGTGCCAGGCGCGTGACTTCTTCAAAGCTGAGCAAGTCTGCGTGCTTCAGATACGGGTAGTCAGCGTTGAAGATTTCTTTGGGCATACAGTAGTTGCAGCGAAAGTTGCAACGGTCGGTCACGCTGATGCGCAGGTCGTGCAGCGCGCGCCCAAGCGTGTCGTGCAACAGGCCATTGGCGGCGATGCGCTGCTGCGGCTGTTGCACCGCTTGCGGCAGCGCAAAAGACGCCGGGCGCAAGTCTTGGAGCGGGATCACGCGGTGGGTGTGGGATTCGGACATTTGGGCGCTGTTTTTCGGGGTTACCGATTTTGGCACGGCCACAAAAAAGCCCGCCGAAGCGGGCTTGTTGGTACAGGGGCGTTGTTTACGCACCGTGGATTTTCATCATCACCGGCACGATCAAGAGCGCCACGATGTTGATGATCTTGATGAGCGGATTCACAGCCGGGCCGGCGGTGTCTTTGTACGGGTCACCCACGGTGTCACCGGTCACAGCGGATTTGTGCGTTTCAGAACCCTTGCCACCAAAATGACCGTCTTCGATGTACTTCTTGGCGTTGTCCCAGGCCCCACCGCCGGTACACATGGAGATGGCTACAAACAAACCGGTCACGATGGTGCCCATCAGCAAGCCACCCAACGCAGCGGGCCCCAGGATCAGACCGACCAGAATCGGGGCGACCACGGGCAGCAGCGACGGGATCATCATTTCTTTGATGGCGGCACTGGTCAGCATATCCACTGCCGTGCCGTATTCTGGCTTGGCCGTGCCTTCCATGATGCCCTTGATTTCGCGGAATTGGCGGCGTACTTCAACCACCACACTACCAGCGGCGCGGCCAACCGCTTCCATCGCCATGGCACCAAACAGGTAGGGAATCAGGCCACCGATAAACAGGCCGATGATGACCATCGGGTTGCTCAGGTCAAACGTGATGACCTTGCCATAAACTTCAAGCTTGTGGGTGTAGTCAGCAAACAGCACCAGCGCGGCCAGACCAGCAGAACCAATGGCATAACCTTTGGTGACCGCCTTGGTGGTGTTGCCTACCGCGTCCAGCGGGTCGGTGATGTCGCGCACGCTGCTGGGCAGTTCGGCCATTTCGGCGATGCCGCCGGCGTTGTCGGTAATCGGGCCGTAGGCGTCCAATGCCACCACAATGCCGGCCATGCTCAGCATGGACATGGCGGCAATGGCAATGCCGTACAGGCCGCCCAGGGCATAGGCGGTGTAAATGGCAGCACAGACAAACAGCACCGGCCAAGCAGTAGAGCGCATCGAGACGCCCAGACCGGCGATGATGTTGGTGCCGTGGCCTGTGGTGGAAGCTTCAGCAATGTGTTGCACCGGGTGGTACTGCGTGCCGGTGTAGTACTCGGTAATCCAGACCAGTGCACCGGTCAGGATCAGGCCGACCGCGCAGGCACCAAACAGGCGCATCTGACTGCCTGTGGCAGCAATGGCGTTGTCAGGAATCAGCGCCTGGGTCACAAAGAAGAACGCCACGAGCGACAGCACGCCAGCCACTGCCAGGCCTTTGTACAGCGCAGGCATCACGTTGGTCATGCCGGGAGATGCCTTGACAAAAAAGCAGCCGACGATGGAAGCCACGATGGACACCGCACCGAGCGCCAGCGGATACATCACCGCGCTGGTGCCCGCGCTGGTCATCAGCAGGGCTCCCAGCACCATGGTGGCGATCAGCGTGACAGCGTAAGTTTCAAACAAGTCGGCAGCCATACCGGCGCAGTCGCCCACGTTGTCGCCCACGTTGTCGGCGATCACCGCCGGGTTGCGCGGGTCGTCTTCAGGGATGCCCGCTTCTACCTTGCCGACCAGGTCAGCGCCCACGTCCGCTCCCTTGGTGAAAATACCGCCGCCCAGACGCGCAAAGATCGAAATCAGCGACGAGCCAAAGGCAAAACCGATGAGTGGGTTAAGCACTTGCGCCAGTGGCTTGTCTGGCGTGAGGTTGCCGTTGCCAGCCAGAAACCAATAGAAACCGGTGACCCCCAGCAGCCCCAGGCCCACCACCAGCATGCCGGTGATGGCACCGCCACGGAAAGCCACGTCCAGCGCCGGGCCAATGCCTTTGGTGGCCGCTTGCGCGGTACGCACATTGGCGCGCACCGACACGTTCATGCCGATAAAGCCGCATGCACCGGAAAGTACCGCACCGATGACGAAGCCAACGGCGCTCAGACCGTCGAGAAACACCGCGATGAGGATGGCCAGTACCACGCCGACAACGGCAATGGTTTTGTACTGGCGCGCCAGATACGCTGCTGCGCCGGTTTGAATGGCGTGCGAGATATCTTGCATGCGCTGGTTGCCAGCGTCCTGGGAAAGAATCCAGCTACGGGCCCAAAACCCGTAGCCAACGGCGATCAAGCCGCAGATAAGCGCCAACATGAGCGCTGAATTGCCTGTCATGGTAAATATCTCCTGAGTGTTGTATCGCGAGGTGGTGGTGCAACGCCAGTCGGCACCACCGCTGCGTTGCTTCCTCGCCGCCGAGGCACCTTTGGGGTGCTGACTGGGTCGATTGGCCAACGCGCGTAATGTAGCGCCAAATTCTGACATTTTGATGACCCGCAAGGGGTGCGTAAGTAGAATCTGCGCTAATCTGGCCGGTTTCTGATCTACCTCAAACCCCTCACCTGGAAAATCATGTCATTAGATAACGTCACGCCTGGTAAAAACGCGCCCAAAGAATTTAACGTCATCATCGAAATCCCGATGAACGCGGACCCGGTCAAATACGAGGTGGATCACGAAACGCACGCTATTTTTGTGGACCGTTTTATGAGCACCGCGATGCATTACCCCACCAACTACGGTTATGTGCCGCATACCATCAGTGGTGACGGTGACCCGGTGGATGTGCTGGTGGTTACGCCGGTACCGCTGATCCCGGGCGTGGTGGTGACCTGCCGCGCCATTGGCATGCTCAAGATGGAAGACGAAGCGGGCATGGACGCCAAAGTGCTGGCGGTGCCTATCGACAAGATTCTGTCGCTCTACAGCCGCTGGCAAAAGCCCGAAGACCTCAGCCCGTTCCGTCTGAAGACCATCGCCCACTTCTTTGAGCATTACAAAGACCTGGAAGCCAACAAATGGGTCAAGGTGACGGGCTGGGAAGGTCCGGACGCGGCACATGCCGAGATTGTTGACGGCATCGCGCGCTACGAACGCGAAGAAGCTTAACCAGGAACTGCCATGAAATTGTTGCGCTACGGCCCGGTTGGTCAGGAAAAGCCCGGAGTGCTCGACGCCCAAGGGCGCGTACGCGATTTGAGCACTGTGATCAGCGACATTGCCGGGGCCGCGCTGTTGCCCGACGCGTTGGAGCGCTTGCGTGCGCTGGACTTGGCCGCATTGCCGTTGGTACCCGGTACGCCGCAGGTCGATCTGCGCCTGGGGCCGTGCGTAGGGCAGGTGGGCAAGTGCATCGGCATCGGCCTGAACTATTCAGACCACGCGGCCGAGGCGGGCATGACGGTGCCGCCCGAGCCGGTCATTTTCAACAAATGGACCAGTTGTCTGGTCGGCCCCAATGACGACGTGCAGATTCCGCGCGGCTCGGTCAAGACCGACTGGGAGGTGGAGCTGGCGTTTGTGATCGGGCACGGTGGGCGCTATATTGATCAGAGCGTCGCCTTGAAGCACGTTGCGGGCTACTGCGTGATGAACGATGTGTCAGAGCGTGACTTTCAGCTCAACCGCAGCGGTTCCTGGGGCAAGGGCAAAGGTTGCGACACTTTTGGCCCGCTGGGCCCCTGGCTGGTGACGGCTGATGACGTACCCGATCCCCAAGCGCTGGCGCTTTGGCTGGACGTGGATGGCCAACGTATGCAAAACGGCAACACCGCCACCATGGTCTATCAGGTGCCGTTCTTGGTGAGCTACCTCAGCCAGTTCATGACGCTGCATCCCGGTGATGTGATCACCACCGGCACGCCGCCTGGCGTGGGCATGGGACACAAGCCGCCAATCTTCTTGCGCGTCGGCCAGACCCTGCGTCTGGGCGTGCAAGGCCTGGGTGAACAGTGTCAGCGCGTGGTCCAGGCCTGAACATCCGGTTTGCCGCCCAAAGCGATTGCCCATGACCTTGAAGATTTGCGTCGCCCAGCTTAATTTGGTGGTGGGCGACCTGGCGGGCAACGCCCAAAAGATCATTGCTGCTGCGCAACAAGCGTACCAAGACGGCGCGCGTCTGGTGTTGACGCCTGAGCTGTCGATTTGCGGTTACGCCGCCGAAGACCTTTTTTTGCGACCGGCGTTTGTGGCGGCTTGTAACGACGCGGTCCAAACGGTGGCGCAGGCGCTGGCCTCCTTGGAGCATTTGAGTGTGGTGGTGGGGCATCCCGCCGGAGGCGATATGCGCACGCGCTCGGTAGCAGTGCCGCAGCGCTACAACGCGGCCAGCGTGCTGTGCCAGGGACAGACGGTGGCCTCCTACGCCAAGCGTGAACTGCCCAATTACCAGGTGTTTGACGAGCGCCGCTACTTTGCGCCAGGCAGCCAGACTTGCGTGTTTGAGGCCGGTAAGCCCGGGCAACGGGTCAAGGTAGGTTTGCTGATTTGTGAAGATGCCTGGTTTGAGGCACCCGCGCGCCAGGCGCAGGCCGCTGGCGCCGAGCTGTTGGCCGTGATCAACGCGTCGCCCTTTCATGTGGGCAAGGGCCAAGAGCGCGAAGAAAAGATGCGTGAACGTGTTGCCGACTGTGGTTTGCCACTGATTTACGCGCACCTGGTTGGCGGCCAGGACGAGGTGGTTTTTGAAGGCTATTCGTTTGCCATGAATGCCGACGGGCAAGTGGTGGGGCGTGCTCCGGGTTTTAAGGAAAATAACCTTCTAGCCCAGGTAAATAAAGCACAAGGTGCTCTTGAATTGAAAGCAAATGTCGCCCCCCATGGCAGCCCCGACGCCGACTTGTGGGACGCGCTGGTACTGGGCGTACGCGACTATGTGGGCAAAAACGGTTTTCCGGGCGTGTTGCTCGGGTTGTCTGGCGGCATTGATTCGGCGCTGGTGCTGGCCGTTGCCGTAGATGCGCTGGGCAAAGACCGGGTGCGCGCGCTGATGATGCCCTCACCCTACACGGCCGACATCAGCTGGATCGACGCGCGCGACATGGCCGCGCGTCTGGGTGTGCGTTACGACGAACTGTCGATCGTGCCCGAATTTGAGGCGTTCAAAGCCACGCTGGCGGGTGAATTCAAGGGCCTGCCTGAAGACACCACCGAAGAAAACATCCAGGCGCGCATTCGTGGTACCTTGCTGATGGCGCTGTCCAACAAGTTTGGCAGCATCGTGCTGACCACCGGCAACAAGAGCGAAATGGCTACCGGCTACTGCACGCTCTACGGTGATATGGCCGGCGGGTTTGCGGTGATCAAGGACCTGGTCAAGACGACTGTCTTCAGGCTGGCGCGCTGGCGCAACGCGCACGACCCGTATGGCACGGGCGCGTGCCCGATCCCCGAACGCATCATCACGCGAGCGCCCAGTGCCGAGTTGCGCCCGGACCAAAAAGACCAGGACAGCTTGCCGCCGTATGAGGTGCTCGACGCTATTCTTGAGCGCTACATGGAAAACGACGAGTCGATCGATGCCATTGTTGCGGCGGGTTATGCCAGTGCAGACGTAGAGCGGGTGACACGGCTGATCAAGATCAACGAGTACAAGCGCCGCCAGTCGCCCGTGGGCATCCGTGTGACGCACCGCAGCTTTGGCAAAGACTGGCGCTACCCGATCACGAATAAATTTAGATAACTTGTGGGTCAGACCACTCGCGCCAGCGATGTGCTCTGACCCCAACTGATCAAGTCTTGCGGGTCAGACCACTCGCGCCAGCGATGTGCTCTGACCCCAACCGTTTAAATACTTGCGGGTCAGACCACTCGCGCGCCACTCGACCGGCTTCGTGCACAATAGCAGCCCATCGCCCATTCATCTGCCCAAGAGGTTCACCATGCCCATGAAACAAATTACTGCTGTTGTCAAACCATTCAAACTCGAAGAAGTGCGCGAAGGTTTGGCCGAATGCGGCGTGACTGGTTTGACTGTGTCGGAGGTCAAAGGCTTTGGTCGGCAAAAAGGCCACACCGAGTTGTACCGGGGAGCGGAATACGTGGTGGATTTTTTGCCCAAGGTGAAGATTGAAGTGGTCGTCAAAACCGCTGACGTGGAACGCTGTGTCGATGCCATCGTCAAGGCGGCTCGTACCGGGAAAATTGGCGATGGCAAGATTTTTGTTACGCCAGTGGAACGCGTGGTGCGCATCCGCACCGGCGAAATGGACGAATCCGCGATCTGACGCCACCAGAAAGACCCGGTAGCGCGTTATCGGTCTGCGATCAGTTGCGTGCCGGCCAAGGCATCGTGCCAGAACTGGCGCTGCGGATGCAGCAAACTCAAGAGCGCCCAGATCACGACCCAGCCGGGCAAGATGACCAGCGATTCAGCGCCAGACAGGTCAAACACCCAGGACGCCAACAACGGCGGCAACACCCATAACCAGCTCAATACATAGCGCAACAGAGCGCGTTGTTGCGTGAGCCGCTGGCCTTGCAAGTCAAGCACCCGGATGTGCCAGGTCTTCATGGCCAGCGTCTGGCCTTTGGACCACAGCCAACCAAAGTAAATGCCAAACACCACAAAAATAAAGGCTTGCAGCGCGTGCCGGTTGTCCAGCGCGTTGCGCGTTTGGCTCAGGGTGCCAAACAGGTAACCGGCAATAAAGACCACGCCAAACAGCAGCATGCCTTCATACAGCCAGCAAGCCATACGCCTGCACAGGCCAGGGGCCTGCCAGCGGGCAATTTGATCGGTGGAAATTGTGGTTGCATCCATGCTGCATGGCGTGCCGCCGTTACTTGGCGCGAGAAGCAGGCTTGGCTACTTTGGGGGCCAAAGGAAGTTTGGGTGCCAACTCTGCCAAGGCCTTTTTTTGTTCGGGCGTCAGACTTTGGTAAATCTCCCAGCGCTCTGCCTTGTCTTCGGGGGTGACCAGCTGGGTTTGGGAAAAGTTGAGCCGTGCCAACGTACGTTGCCGGGGCGTCAGTGCCGCCCATTGCGCCATGCGCTGGTGCAGTTTGCGCTGATCAGTGGGCGGCAGTTTGGCGTAGTTGTGACTTAACGTGATCCACTTTTTTTTCTGATCTTCGCTTAATCCTGGCCAGCTTGCAGCCAGTGGTGCCAGCGCCTGGTGTTGCGTGGGCGTCAAGCCTGACCATTCCAGCCGGGCGGGTTTGGACGGGGAGTGATTTTTTTCACCAATGTTTGCTGATTGCGCCGATACGGCGGGTACAAACAGCGTGGTGAATAGAGCGACAGCGCATACTGCCGAGGTCAACCGCTTAAAAATACCCTGCTGCATCGGTTCAACGACTGGTTGAAGGGAAACTGAGTTTGACAAAATGCTTGAACCCGGGGTCGAGGTAGGCGGCCGGCGGCAGGTCATCGGTGAGCAACATTTTGTCGATTTCGGCTGTTTCGCTAACGAACTCGTCATTTTGCACGCTGTCGATCATCCACAAGCCCAAGGCCAGAAAAATCACCATGCCAATGCTGCCAAAAAAGTGCCAGACGGGAGCGTGTTGTTGAAACCAGCCGTGTCCGCCAGCGCCTTGGACAGCTTGGCGCCACTCAACTTGAGCTTGCAACGCCAACATTTGGCGGCGTTTGTCCACCGCTTGTTCGCGTGCGGCACGCAGGCGCTGCTGTGTGTTGGGGTCAAGTTCTTCAACACTTTGCAGCAGGCGGTGCGCCAATTGTTGTCCGGCGGCATCCATACCTTTGGGCAAGTCGTCTGCGCACGCCTGGTTTGTCATGTGATGCATCAACTGATTCCTTTTGCGGTCAAGGTTTTGATGAGGGACTGAATGGCTCGGAAACAGTGGGTTTTGACGCTACCTTCAGAGCAGCCCATAGCGCTCGCGGTTTCGGTAACGTCCATATCTTCCCAGTAACGCAGCAAGAACGCTTCTCGTTGACGTATTGGCAACTTTAGCAGGGCGTCTTCGATGAGTTTAAGCGTTTGCGCTCGCTCGTGGTTGCTTTGCGGGTTGTCGAATTCCGGTGGCAGGTTGGCAACCGACAAGGCCTCAAGAACGTCGAATTCGTCGGCATCTTCAGCTTGCGATTGAAAATCGGAAAACGGCGAAAAAAGCGCGTTCTGGACTTTTTGCCGCCGAAACCAGTCCATGGTGGCGTTGGTCAGGATGCGCTGGAACAGCAGCGGGAGCTCTTGAGCCGGTTTGTCTCCATAGCGCTCAGCCAGACGCATCATGCTGTCTTGCACGATGTCAAGTGCAGATTCATCGTTACGCACTTGGTAAAGCGCCCGCTTGAAAGCGCGTTTTTCAACGTCTTTCAGAAAATCAGAGAGCTCTTTGGGAGAAGCCAAGGGGTAGTGCCGGGGTGAGTTGAACTGCAAGACAAGCTGACAGCGACAAGTTCAAATTATGCGCTGTGCGTCTTGCTGGTGTCATCGACAGTGCGATAATTCATATTGCCAATTAAAGCAAACGGGTCAGGATTGGGTACAAAAAGCAGTGTGCCAATGGTTCTGGTCTTAAGTTTCGATGTAACGCCACGAGTGTTTGCAAAGAAGCACCCAAGGTTTTTCGTCAGAGAAATTCACAAAGGTTCATCATGGAAATGTCAAATGCCGAAACCAGTTCGGTCTCTCATTCAGCCGCTCATCGTACAGTCGTCAGCAAACCCAAATCGGGGGATACCGAGATCCGGGGCGCTGAGGTGTTGATTCGGGCACTGCAAGCCGAAAACGTCAAGTTTGTCTGGGGCTATCCGGGCGGTGCCGTGCTGCATATTTACGACGCGCTGTTCAAGCAAGATTCCATTCAGCACATTCTGGTGCGCCACGAACAGGCGGCGGTGCATGCGGCTGACGGCTATGCGCGCGCTACGGGTGACGTGGGGGTGGCGTTGGTCACCTCGGGGCCGGGTGTGACGAATGCCGTGACAGGAATTGCCACGGCCTACATGGATAGCATTCCGATGGTGATCATCAGTGGCCAAGTACCCACGCCGGCCATTGGCATGGACGCCTTTCAGGAGTGTGACGCGGTGGGTATCACTCGTCCCGTGGTCAAGCACAACTTTTTGGTCAAGGATGCGCACGATTTGTGTGACACGATCAAGAAAGCTTTTCACATTGCCCGCAGTGGCCGGCCCGGCCCGGTGGTGATCGACATTCCGAAGGATGTGTCTTTCAAGAAGGTACCGTTTCAGGGCTATCCACAGCACATTGAGATGCGTTCCTACAACCCGGTGCGCAAGGGGCATGGCGGGCAAATCCGCAAGGCCTTGCAGTTGCTGTTGGCTGCCAAGCGGCCTTACATCTACACCGGTGGTGGGGTGCTGTTGAGCAACGCCTCCAATGAGTTGCGTCAGTTGGTTGACATGCTGGGATACCCGGTTACGCATACCCTGATGGGCCTGGGTGCCTACCCTGCGAGTGACCGCAAGTTTCTGGGCATGCTGGGCATGCACGGCACGCTTGAAGCCAACAACGCCATGCAGAACTGCGACGTGCTGCTGGCGGTGGGCGCGCGTTTTGACGACCGCGTCATCGGCAACCCCAAGCACTTTGCGCAAAACGAGCGCAAGATCATCCACGTGGACATCGACCCGTCGAGCATCTCCAAGCGCGTGCGCGTGGACATTCCGATCGTAGGCGACGTCAAAGACGTGCTTACCGAACTGATCGCCATGATCAAGGAAAGCGCGGTCAAGCCCGACGCCGCTGTGCTGGCCAATTGGTGGAGCACCATCGATGGCTGGCGCAGCCGTGACTGCCTGAAGTACGACCACGGCGCGGGCGACGTGATCAAGCCGCAAGCCGTGGTGGAAACGCTCTGGAACATGACCAAAAACGACGACGTCTATATCACGTCAGACGTGGGCCAGCACCAGATGTGGGCGGCCCAGTACTACAGGTTTGACCAGCCACGGCGCTGGATCAACTCGGGCGGCTTGGGTACCATGGGCGTGGGCATTCCCTATGCCATGGGCATCAAGTTGGCCAAACCAGAAAGTGAGGTGTTTTGCATCACCGGAGAAGGCTCGGTGCAGATGTGTATTCAAGAGCTTTCAACTTGCCTGCAGTACAACACGCCGATCAAGATCGTGTCGCTGAACAATCGTTACCTGGGTATGGTGCGGCAGTGGCAAGAAGTGGAGTACGAAGGCCGTTACAGCAGCAGCTACATGGACGCGCTGCCCAACTTTGTCAAACTGGCAGAGGCGTACGGGCACGTAGGTATGCTGATTGAGCGTGCTCAGGATGTTGAACCCGCACTGCGCGAAGCACGTAAGCTCAAGGACCGCACGGTGTTCATGGACTTTCGCACAGATCCCACCGAAAACGTGTTCCCGATGGTGCGCGCGGGCAGTGGCATCACCGAGATGTTGCTCAGTTCCGAAGATCTTTAACCCCAACTGGATGAATCTATTGCTTGCCAAGCCCGGCGGTTACCGCCGCCGGGGGAGGGCGGCGAAAAGAGGAGTCACACACTATGAAACACATCATTGCAGTTTTACTTGAAAACGAGGCGGGCGCTCTGTCGCGCGTGGTGGGGCTTTTTTCGGCCCGTGGTTACAACATTGAGTCCCTGACGGTCGCACCCACCGAAGACCCCAGTCTGTCGCGCATGACGATTCAAACCACCGGGTCAGACGAGGTGATTGAGCAGATCACTAAACACTTGAATCGTTTGATTGAAGTGGTCAAGGTGGTGGACCTGACCGAGGGTGCCTATACCGAACGCGAGCTGATGATGGTCAAGGTGCGCGCGGTGGGCAAGGAGCGAGAAGAAATGAAGCGCATGGCCGACATTTTCCGTGGTCGTATCATCGACGTGACTGAAAAGAGCTACACCATCGAGTTGACGGGTGACCAGTCCAAAAACGATGCCTTTTTGAGCGCCATCGAAAATGGGGCCATTCTGGAGACGGTGCGAACCGGTGCCAGCGGGATCGGTCGGGGTGAACGAATTTTGCGGGTTTAGTTGTTAGTCGGTTGGGGACAGAGCAAATTTGCTGCGCAAATCTTGGTCTGTCCCGCAAGGTTTGAAGTGTTGGGGACAGAGCTAAATATCTGTCCCGCAAAGTTATTTATTTACTACAACGGAGCTATTGATGAAAGTTTATTACGACAAGGACTGTGATCTGAGCCTGATCAAGGGCAAGACCGTGGCCATCATCGGCTACGGCAGCCAGGGCCATGCGCACGCGCAAAACCTCAACGACAGCGGTGTCAAGGTGGTGGTGGGTCTGCGCAAGGGTGGCGCCTCTTGGGAAAAGGTCGGCAAAGCGGGCCTGAACGTCATGGAAGTCAACGACGCGGTCAAGATCGCCGACGTGGTGATGATCCTGTTGCCCGACGAGCAGATTGCCGAGGTGTATACCAACAACGTGGCGCCCAACATCAGGCAGGGCGCATCGCTGGTGTTTGCGCATGGCTTTAACGTGCATTACAACCAGGTCATTCCGCGTGCCGACCTGGACGTGTGGATGGTGGCACCAAAGGCCCCGGGCCACACGGTGCGCAGCACCTATGTGCAAGGTGGTGGCGTGCCTCAGTTGATTGCCATTCATCAGGATCGTAGTGGCAAGGCGCGCGATTTGGCGCTGTCGTACGCCATGGCCAATGGCGGCGGCAAGGCCGGCATCATCGAAACCAGTTTCAAAGAAGAAACCGAAACCGACCTGTTCGGTGAACAAGCTGTGTTGTGCGGTGGTGCGGTGGAACTCGTCAAGATGGGCTTTGAGACACTGGTGGAAGCAGGTTACGCCCCTGAAATGGCGTATTTTGAGTGCCTGCACGAACTCAAATTGATCGTTGACCTGATTTATGAAGGCGGTATCGCCAACATGAACTATTCGATCTCCAACAACGCCGAATTTGGCGAGTACGTCACTGGCCCGCGCGTGGTCAACGAAAGCTCGCGCGCGGCCATGCGTGAAGCGCTCAAGAACATTCAGAACGGTGACTATGCGCGCAATTTCATCCTGGAAGGCCGCACCAACTACCCTGGCATGACGGCGCGCCGACGCAATCTGGCGGCTCACCCTATCGAGCAAGTGGGTGCCAAATTGCGTGCCATGATGCCCTGGATTGCCAAGAACAAACTGGTCGATCAGACGCGCAATTGAGTCTTTTGCCAGTCAACTCAAAAGGCCACTGCGGTGGCCTTTTGTTATTATGAAGTGAACATCACCTTAAACCCTCATGGATTACCCCACCCCATCGGATCTGGCTGAACTCGATTCACCCCTGAAGAAGCGCAGAAAAGGCGTTTATGTCTTGCCCAATCTGTTCACGCTGGCTGCACTGTTTGGTGGTTTTTACGCCATCGTGATGGCGATCAATGGCCGTTTTGAGCTGGCGGCGGTGGGAGTTTTCTGTGCCATGGTGCTCGACAGTCTGGATGGCCGCGTGGCGCGCATGACCAACACCCAAAGCGCGTTTGGCGAGCAGATGGATTCGCTCTCGGACATGGTGTCGTTTGGTGCCGCGCCTGCGTTGGTGGCGTATGTGTGGGCGCTCAAGGGTTTGGGGCGTTGGGGCTGGATTGCCGCCTTTGTCTATTGTGCTTGCGCCGCGCTGCGGCTGGCCCGTTTCAACGTTAACACAGCGGTCGTCGATAAGCGCTATTTTCAGGGGCTGCCGTCGCCTGCCGCGGCAGCGTTGGTGACGGGCTTTATCTGGGTTGCCACCGACTTGGGGTTACCGGGGCGTGATTTGGCTTGGCCGATGTTTGTGACTGCTTTGTATGCCGGGCTGACCATGGTGACCAATGTGCCGTTTTACAGTTTCAAGGACGTGCACATGAAGCGCAGCGTGCCGTTTGCAGTGATTGTGTTGATCGCCATCGGCATTGCCGTAATCAACATCGACCCGCCGATCGTCTTGTTCGGGATTTTTGTGGCTTACGGTTTGAGTGGCTACTTGGTGTATTTCTGGCGCAAAGCCAAGGGCATTCCCGCCAGCGTGATCAGCACCTCGACCGAAGAGCCTGAAGAGCGCGGGCTGCACCAGTAAGGTTGTGGTACATTGTGACTATGCAAAAAATGCTTCTAGGCCTACTACCGACACCCAGCGGGTGGAGTTGTTAGCGCCTGATTGCAGCAACCCAGCATAGCCCGCATGCCAGTCGCAGCGGGCTATTTTTTTGTCTGGTGCGAACGGTGCGATTATTGAAATACTTTGGAGAATCGTGATGACCGAAAAATTGGTGATTTTTGATACCACGTTGCGTGATGGTGAGCAGTCGCCTGGTGCGTCGATGACGCGCGACGAAAAACTGCGTATTGCGCGCCAACTGGAACGCCTGAAGGTGGATGTCATCGAGGCCGGTTTTGCGGCCAGCTCCAACGGTGACTTTGAATGCATTCAGACGATTGCCAGACACATCAAGGATTCCACCGTGTGTTCGCTCTCGCGGGCCAACGACCGCGATATTTCACGCGCCGCTGATGCGCTGCAAGGGGCCAACCGGGCGCGCATTCATACCTTCATTGCCACCTCGCCGGTGCACATGGAAAAAAAGCTGCGCATGACGCCGGAGCAGGTACTTGAGCAGGCCAAGCTGGCGGTGCGTTTTGCCCGTAACCGTGTGGCTGATGTCGAGTTCAGTGCTGAGGACGCCTACCGCAGTGAAGAAGACTTTTTATGCCGCGTGATCGAAGCGGCCATCAACGAAGGTGCCACCACCATCAACGTGCCCGACACCGTGGGCTACGCCATCCCCGAGCTGTACGGCAATTTCATTCGCAGCCTGCGCCAGCGCGTGCCCAATTCAGATAAGGCGATCTGGTCGGTGCACTGCCATAACGATCTGGGCATGGCGGTGGCCAATTCGCTCGCGGGCGTCAAGATTGGCGGCGCGCGCCAGGTGGAATGCACCATCAACGGCTTGGGCGAGCGCGCGGGTAATTGCAGCCTGGAAGAGGTGGTGATGGCGATTCGCACGCGCCGTGACTACTTTGATCTGGAAGTGGGTGTGGATGCCAGCCAGATTCTGGCTGCCAGCCGCATGGTGAGCCAGACCACCGGCTTTGTGGTACAGCCCAACAAGGCCATTGTGGGTGCCAACGCGTTTGCGCACACCGCCGGCATTCACCAGGACGGCATCATGAAGGCGCGCGACACCTACGAGATCATGCGTGCTGAAGACGTGGGCTGGTCGGCCAACAAGATGATTCTGGGCAAGTTGAGTGGCCGCAACGCCTTCAAGCAACGTTTGCAGGAACTCGGCGTTCAGATGGACAGTGAGGCTGAAGTGAACCTGGCGTTTGCCAAGTTCAAGGACCTGGCCGACCGCAAGAGCGAGATTTTTGACGAAGACATCCTGGCGCTGGTCAGCGAAGAAAGCGTGCAGCAAGGCAGTGACCGCTTTGGCTTTGTTTCTTTGTCGCAGCACAGCGAAACGGGCGAGTTGCCGCAAGCCACGGTGGTGATCACCATGGACGGCAAAGAGGTGAGCGGCCAAGCCAACGGCAACGGGCCGGTGGACGCATCGTTGAAGGCGATTGAGGCCAATGCCAAGAGCGGCAGCGAGATGGTGCTGTATTCGGTCAACGCCATCAGCGGCTCCACGGAAAGTCAGGGGGAAGTGACGGTGCGTCTGCAAAGCAGTGGCCGCATCGTCAACGGTGTGGGGGCAGACCCGGACATTGTGGTGGCGTCGGCCAAGGCGTACATCAGCGCTCTGAACAAGCTCTTTAGCCAGGTGGAGCGGGTCGCTGCCCAAGGTTGATTTTGCTTACACCTTTTATTTCAGTTGAAGAAAACGGTGCAAGTACTTGTCACATTGAATATTTTTGCGCTTAAACTCCGGGCCGTTGAAAAGTCACGGCCCGGAGCTTGAACGATGCGTCATTTTTTTCAGGTTTCTCTGCGCAAAGCCCGCAGCAGCGTTGTTTGTCTGTTGGGTGTTTTTCTGGGCTTGTCGCTGATGCCGCTGTTATCCGCACAGGCTGCGACGGGTAGCACGCGGGTATCCAAGGTCTATGCAGGCAAAGCGAGTGTTTCGAAGGCAAAAAAATCAGTGCAGGTGAGCAAGCGTCGCATTGCACGCAAATCGAAGTTGGCGCGCGCCACGCCGTCGGTGGGGCAGTTGGCCGGTTTGCAGGCCACGCCCGACGAGCTAAAGCTCAAGTCAAGTGCGGCGCTGGTGGTGGACCAGCAAACCAATGAGGTGCTCTACAGCAAAAATGACAAGGCGGTCTTGCCGATTGCTTCGCTCACCAAACTGATGACCGGGTTGCTGGTGGATGAAGCCAAACTGCCGCTGGACGAACAGATTGCGATCACACAAGATGACGTGGACACTGAAAAAGGCAGTCGTTCACGCCTGTTGGTGGGGAGTCGGCTTACCCGGGGTGAATTGCTGCACCTGGCCCTGATGTCCAGTGAAAACCGGGCAGCTCACGCGCTCGGACGCACCTACCCGGGGGGGCTGAGCGTTTTTGTGTCTGCCATGAACAACAAAGCGCGCGTTCTGGGCATGACCGACACGGTGTACACCGAACCCACAGGTTTATCGAGCCATAACAAATCCAGTGCCCACGACCTGGCTAAATTGGTGGACGTTGCGTCGCAATACCCGCTGCTGCGTGAGTTGACGACTTCACCAAGTTTTGCGGTGGCGCTAGGACGCCGTTCGGTTCAGTTCAAAAATACCAATCGACTGGTGCGTAATCCGTCGTGGGACATTGGCCTGCAAAAGACGGGTTACATCGCGGAAGCCGGGCGTTGCTTGGTGATGCAAACGCGCATTGCGGGTCGTAATCTGATCATGGTATTTCTTGACTCGGCGGGCACGCTCACGCGCATTGCCGATGCGCAACGTGTTCGGCGCTGGCTCGAGTCCGCCGGGAATGTGGCGGTACGCAACGAGGTTGCGCTAACGCCAGAATTGTCAGCAATCTGACCGGATCAGACCTCGCTGCGCTGAAACAATCAGCACGATTGAAAGCCCAATCGGTGTGAAATTTCCTCAGCCGTCGATTTGAGTCGAGGCAACCACGCCTCGTCCATACGGCCTGCAGGTGCAGATACTGACAGCCCGGCCACCAGGCGTCCCTGATCGTCGTAAATACCTGCTGCCATGCAGCGTACGCCCAACTCCAGCTCTTCGTTGTCGTTGGCGTAACCTTCGCGCTTCACGCGCGCAAGCTCACGCTCAAGCGCGGGCAACTGTGTCAAACTGTTTTTGGTGTGACCGCTCAAGCCTGTGCGTGCCGCGTAGGCGCGAATCTTGTGCGGATCATCACTGGCCAGAAACAATTTGCCAACGGAGGTGAGGTGCAAAGGTGCCCTACCCCCAATGGCGCGTATCACCTGCATGCCGGAGCGCTCGCTGAAAGCGCGTTCGATATACACAATTTCATCGCCCTGGCGCATGCTCAGATTGACCGGCTGTTGCGTCATACGGTGCAGTTCGTGCATTGGCGCGACCGCAGCGTCGCGTACGTTGAGGCGGTTTTTGACCAGGTTGCCAAGTTCCAGCAAGCGCATTCCCAGCCGGTACGTGCCCGACTGTGGTCGGTCCACAAATCGGCCGGTGGCCAGATCGTTCAGGATGCGATGGGTTGTTGATGCGTGCAATCCGGCTTTTTCACTGATTTCCTTGAGCGACATGGCATCCTCGCGAGCGGCGAGGATGTCGATCAGTGTGAACATGCGTTCAATCACCTGGACGGTGGGTGTCAGAGGGGTCGTTGGATCGGATTTGCGCATCATCTTTTTTTGCTTTGACCCCCTCATTTTACTTGGTGAAATGGTGCGTCAGTCGGGATCGTTGATAAGCCAGCGCCCCTGTGTCGGCAACTCGTGCGGGGCAAAGCGCGACTTGTAAGACATTTTCTGGCAGCCATCAATCCAGTATCCAAGGTACACGTAAGTGAGACCCAGGCTGCGCGATGGCACAAAATCTGCCACCGGTATGCGGATCGACTGGCACGCCTGACACGCATCACAGTGCGAGCGGTAAACAAAGGTTCCGCTGCGCCTGAATCCATTGGCAACAAGTTGCGCGTAGGCCGCGTCGTCGATGAGTTCGCTGGGTGCCATCACCTGGGAGCGTGCGCGCTTGCCAGGCAAATAGCCGCAGGCGTAGGTGACGGTGGTGTAGGACTGCAGCCCAGCGTGAGCCAGGTGCAAAGAGTCGTTCACGGTGTGGCGTTATGGGTGGCAAGAAGACGCTGTCAGTATAGGGGTAAACCGCCAGTTGGGGGCCGTCTGCGCGCTGGCATGTGCCACATGTTGCAGGAACCATTCACGCGGAACTTCACGCGCTCCCATGCAAGCCAGATGGCCTGTGTTTTGCTGGCAGTCGATGTGCGTTACGCCAAACTGGCGACACATCGTCACCAGCGCCGCCAAGGCAATCTTTGAGCTATCGGAGCTGCGATGGAACATTGATTCACCAAAAACTGCCTTGCCCAGTGCCACAAAATACAAGCCGCCGTGCAAGGCGCCGTCGATCCAGGTTTCCACGCTGTGTGCCAACCCGGCATGATGCAGTTGCGTATAGGCTTGCACCATGGACGGTACGATCCATGTGCCCGACTGTCCGTGGCGCAGACTTTGCGCGCAAGCGTTGATGACATCCGCAAACGCCGAGTCCACCCGAATTTCGCAGTTGGGTGAGCGTGCAAACTGCTTCAGGCGTTTTTTGAATGAGGTTCGCACATGAAAATCGGCAACCGCGAGCACCATGCGCGGCTGCGGACTCCACCAGAGAATGGGTTGCCCCGGGCTGAACCAGGGAAAAATCCCGTGCCGGTACGCCTTTGTCAGCGTCTCAACTGAAAGATCAGCCCCGGCGCACAGCAGGCCGGACGCATCGGTGTCTGCTCCCCACGCGCTCTGCACAGGCGGAAACGGCGTGCCTGGGGTTAACCATGTCAAAACGGGTTGGCTATCTGGCATTCAGTGCCTGTTTTGGTTACGGCGAAGCCGCAGCGACCCGGTACAATGCTTGTCGTCGGGGCGTAGCGCAGCCTGGTAGCGCATCTGGTTTGGGACCAGAGGGTCGAAGGTTCGAATCCTTTCGCCCCGACCATTGGTTTTGTTCTTTGGAGCACAGCCCGTAGCTCATCTGGATAGAGCACGAACCTTCTAAGTTCGGGGTAACTGGTTCGAGCCCAGTCGGGCTGGCCATCAATTGGCAGCTTCCAGTCCATTTTTGAAGTGGTCCAGCATGCGCTGCTGGCACAGTGACTTGTCCCTGGACTTAAGGGCTTGCATCAGGGCGCGATGTTCCATCAGCGATTCCTGAATGCGACCGGATTTCAGCAATGAATTGTGGCGGTTGAGTTTCATCACCTTTCGCAAGTCTGCCACCATCTGGTTACGCCAGCGGTTGTTGGCGATTTCCAGCAGTTGCATGTGAAAGCGCTCATTGACCGCGAAAAACCGTTCCCGATTGAGTTGATCGGGTCGGGCTGCCCGCTCCAGTTCTTCATGCAGCGACAACAGTTGTTGTAATTGTGCCGGGCTGGCGGTGTCGGCCACCACGGCTGCGGCATCCGATTCGAGCAAACCGAGCAGGTGATACACGTCTGCCAGGTCGCGCTCGGATACTTCAGTCACATACGCGCCACGGCGCACCTTCATCGTGACCAGACCTTCGGCGGCCAGCACCTTGAGCGCCTCTCTGAGTGGCGTGCGGCTGATGCCGTAGTCTTGTGCAATTTTCAACTCATCAATCCAGCTACCCGGCTCCAGTTCCCGGTTGAAGATGCGCTGGCGCAGCAGTTCTGCGACTTCTTCATACAGCGCACGGGGTGCTAATGACATCTCGGACATGGTGCAAATTGTAAGCTCGGTGGAATTTTTTGCATCAATAATTATAAATAACGTAAACTTGCTTCCGATCACACCGTCCTTGCAGCGCCCTGCTTGTCAGCGCCTGTGCTGCTGACGACAATGCGCAGCCAACCTTATCACCAAGCCAATTGCCATGACCAAACCGACTAACGAATCCCAGCCATCCGACATGTCCGCGTGGGCCAAAGCTGCAGCCAAGTCCGTCCCTGGCGGCAATGTGGATGCGCTGAACTGGCAAACGCCAGACGGTATCACGGTCAAACCGCTGTACACCGCGGCCGACACCGCCAACTTGCCTTACGCCGACACGCTGCCCGGTTTTGAGCCGTTTTTGCGCGGCCCGCAGGCCACCATGTACGCGGTGCGGCCTTGGACCATTCGTCAATACGCAGGTTTTTCGACCGCAGAAGAATCCAACGCGTTTTATCGTAAAGCGCTGGCTGCAGGCGGGCAGGGCGTGAGCGTGGCCTTTGACTTGGCCACGCACCGCGGCTATGACAGTGACCATCCGCGTGTAACCGGCGACGTGGGCAAGGCCGGCGTGGCCATCGACAGTGTGGAAGACATGAAGATCCTGTTTGACGGCATTCCGCTGGACAAGATCAGCGTGTCGATGACCATGAACGGCGCGGTACTGCCGATTCTGGCGGGCTATGTGATTGCAGCGGAGGAACAGGGTGTTTCGCAGGACAAGCTCTCGGGCACTATCCAGAACGACATCCTCAAAGAGTTCATGGTGCGCAACACCTATATCTACCCGCCCGAGCCCTCCATGCGCATCATCGGCGACATCATCGAGTACACGGCCAAGAACATGCCGAAATTCAACTCGATTTCCATCAGCGGCTACCACATGCAAGAGGCCGGTGCCAATCAGGCGCTCGAATTGGCTTTTACGCTGGCCGATGGCAAGGAATACGTCAAAACCGCCATTGCCAAGGGCATGGATGTCGATGACTTTGCCGGTCGCCTGAGTTTTTTCTGGGCCATTGGCATGAACTTCTACCTGGAAGTGGCCAAGATGCGAGCGGCGCGCCTGCTGTGGTGCCGCATCATGAAGGGCTTTAACGCCAAAAAGCCCAAGAGCCTGATGCTGCGCACGCACTGCCAGACCAGTGGCTGGAGCCTGACCGAGCAAGACCCGTACAACAACGTGGTACGCACCACCATCGAGGCCATGGCTGCCGTGTTCGGTGGCACGCAAAGCTTGCACACCAACAGCTTTGACGAAGCCATCGCGCTGCCAACGGAGTTCAGCGCTCGCATTGCCCGCAACACCCAGCTCATCATCCAGGAAGAGACACACATCACCAATGTGATCGACCCCTGGGCGGGCAGCTACATGATGGAAAAGCTCACGCAAGACATGGCCGACGCGGCCTGGGCGATCATCGAAGAAGTCGAAGCCATGGGTGGCATGACCAAAGCCGTTGATTCGGGCTGGGCCAAGCTCAAGATCGAGGCTGCGGCGGCAGAAAAGCAGGCGCGCATTGACAGCGGCAAAGACGTCATCGTGGGCGTGAACAAGTACAAGCTCAAGTCTGAAGACACCATTGAAGCGCGCGACATTGACAACATGGCGGTGCGGGACGCACAGATCGCCCGGCTTCAGAATGTCAAGCAAAAACGCGATGCAGCCCAAGTCAAACAAGCGCTGGAAGCTATTGAAAATGCAGCATCCAGTGGCACGGGCAACCTGCTGGACCTGACCATCAAGGCGGTGCGGGTACGTGCCACGGTAGGTGAAATCAGCGACGCGATGGAGAAGGCTTTTGGCCGTCATCGCGCCGATACGCAAAAGGTGACCGGTGTGTACGCAGCCGCTTATGACAGCGCCGAAGGTTGGGACAAGCTCAAGCAAGAGATTGCGCAATTCGCCACCGAACAGGGCCGGCGCCCGCGCGTGATGATCAGCAAGCTGGGGCAAGACGGACACGACCGCGGCGCCAAAGTGGTCGCCACCGCGTTTGCCGACCTCGGCTTCGACGTGGACATGGGGCCATTGTTCCAGACCCCTGAAGAATGCGCCCGTCAGGCGATTGAAAACGACGTGCATGCCGTGGGTGTGTCCACGCTGGCCGCCGGCCACAAGACGCTGGTTCCCGCCATCATTGCTGAACTTAAAAAGCAGGGTGCCGACGATATTGTTGTGTTCGTTGGCGGCGTGGTGCCGCGCCAGGATTACGACTTTTTGTACCAGGCGGGTGTCAAGGGCATCTACGGCCCGGGCACGCCGATCCCGGCCAGCGCCAAGGATGTGCTGGAGCAGATCAAGAAGGCACTTGCGGCTTGAAGCGCCGATTGATATACTGTAATACCGTATTTCAACAGGAGCGTATCATGGCTGTATCGGTTCGCATGGACCCGCTGATGGAAAAAGAGTTGGAGCAGGCCGCCAAGCGGCGCGGCATTACCAAGTCGCAGTTCATCATCGAGGCAGTTGAACGCTCGCTGGGGCGCAAAGACCCCTATGCCCTTTACCAACAGGTGATGCGCGAGATGGGTGACGACCCGCGTACCCCATTGGTCACGCAAGCGTTTGCTAACGAGTCGCAAACGTCCTATGACACAGATCGATCGCGCGCCGCGTTGATTGCCAAATTGCGAGCCAAGCATGGCCTCAGCGTTGATTGATGCCAGTGCGATGGTGGCGGTGTTTGCGCCGCG